>Ga0172367_10000838_pt1 | contig 46227 bp, 46 predicted proteins | sample Lak10m_FD_114542 | JGI IMG/M metagenome (GOLD analysis project Ga0172367, IMG submission 114542) | Freshwater microbial communities from Kabuno Bay, South-Kivu, Congo - kab_022012_10m | ecosystem: Environmental > Aquatic > Freshwater > Lake | place: Democratic Republic of the Congo: South-Kivu...
ATATTGAGGCTATGGGAACGGAATGCTTGAATAGGAAGGATGTTTATGAGATCAGTCAGGAGACTGATCGTACCAAGTTCCACACAAGTCATCCGCTTCAGGCGGAAGACTTGCGCGGGCGGGGGATGTTGGATTCAACATGGGCTGCGTCAGCCCCAACATAGGGCATGTTGGAGTCAACATGGGCCGCGTCAGCCTCAACATGGGGCGACTTCAACTGAACGGTGCTTGCCCAGCCATTCGTTGCGGTCTTCACGGTCGGTTCACGCAATGGCAATCCGCTATTTTTATTTTTGCGGCCATGAAAACAATGGACACTTACTCGTTCGCAGGTAAAAAAGCGCTCATCCGAGTTGATTTCAATGTGCCGCTCGATGCCAATTTCAACATTACCGATGATACGCGGATCCGCGCTGCCATTCCAACCATTCAGAAGATATTGAAGGATGGCGGTAGCGTCATTCTGATGAGCCACCTTGGCCGCCCCAAGAACGGTCCAGAGAATGCGTTCTCATTAAATCACTTGGTCAATCATTTAGGCGGATTGCTTGGTGTGAACGTGAAATTTGCTGCCGATTGCATTGGAACCGTTGCCGAAGATGCCGCCAATAGCCTTAAGGCCGGAGAGGTGCTGCTGTTGGAAAACCTGCGTTTTCATAAAGAAGAGGAAAAAGGCGACCGCGACTTTTCCGCCAAACTGGCAAAACTGGGTAGTGTTTACGTGAACGATGCCTTCGGAACCGCGCATCGTGCGCATGCATCAACCACCATTGTGGCCGATTTCTTCCCGAACGACAAGATGTTCGGATACCTTTTGGCAGCAGAGATAGACAGCATTGATAAGGTGCTGCATGGTGCCGAGCGCCCACTTACCGCTGTGATGGGCGGAGCAAAGGTTTCGTCCAAAATTTCCATCATCACCAACCTTCTCAGCAAGGTCGATCACATCATCATTGGGGGCGGCATGAGCTACACGTTTGCAAAAGCGATGGGTGGATCGGTGGGCAAATCGCTTGTGGAGGACGATTACATTCAAACAGCACTTGATATTCTGAAAGATGCTGAGGCCAAGGGCGTGAAGATCCACCTTCCGGCTGATACGGTGGCCGGTGACGCCTTTGACAACAATGCCAATAAACAGACGTGCGCCACTGACGCCATTCCAGATGGTTGGTTGGGCTTGGACATTGGCCCAAAAACAGAGGCGGATTACGATTCGGTTATCCGTGCATCGAAGACCATTCTTTGGAATGGACCGATGGGCGTGTTTGAAATGGATTCGTTTCAGCACGGTACAAAAGCCGTGGCCCTTTCCATTACCGAAGCAACTGCTGCTGGCGCATTTTCGCTTGTTGGTGGTGGCGATTCGGTAGCAGCCGTCAACAAGTTCGACCTTGCCGAGCGCGTCAGTTATGTTTCCACGGGTGGTGGCGCCTTGCTTGAATACATGGAGGGAACCGAACTTCCCGGCATCAAAGCTATTCGGGGATAGCGTCTCGCAACGCGTCTTTCACCCTGTCGAATTTCCTGTCGGCCTTGTCAAAAAGGCTGTCGCGGTCCAGTTGATCCAAAATAGGGAGCAGCACGGGTGCCACCTGTGTAATGGGTCCGTAAAGCAATGAGCCTTGTGCCATTTCACCGTTATTGAATCGTTTCAGCAACTCGGCCCGATTGAACAGCAGAATGACCGTGCTGATGAGAAAGGCCATTCGAAGCACTCCGAAAAGCGCGCCACCTAGCTTATTGAGCCAAGCAAGTGAAATGGCATTGGCCGCGCCTTGCAGCAATTTGGCAAACAGATGCACCAATATGAGCACGCCAATAAACAGAAAACCGAAGGCGATTATTGGAAGAAGGTCGTTGGTAACATCGGTATTCTTGTAGATCCAATCAGCAAACTCGTTGGCAAACCCGACCCCGATGGCAATGCCGGCCACAAGCCCTACCATTTGCGCCAGTTCCATGATCAACCCGCCTGTAACTCCTCGGTAAAGGCCCCAGATCAGCGGAAGGGCTAGCAGCGCGTCAAGCCAGTTCATCAATAATCCAATTGGTAGCCTTTGGCCTCCGCAGTTTCAACAATGATCTTGTTCACCACACCGAAGAACGTTTTTCCAAATCGGTAATTCTCCAGTTTCTCCCTCTTTTCGCGCAGAAACTCCTCCCGATGGGTGCTCAGCATTTTGATGATGGATATGTACTCCATCCGATCGTAGCCTATTTCCGCAACGTGCATCATAAACTCGTCATCAGACATGGCTGCAAGCGATTCGTCCACCTGTTTCATGCTGATCTTCATGATGTCGCCACCGGCATTCTTGTAGTCAATGACGTCCCAACTGGCATTCTTGCCTTGATACAGCTTTGTCGCCTTGAAAAACGTCCGGGCCTCCACTTGATTTTCGCCTTGCAGTTCTGCTTCCTCATCCAGATCCGCCTGCATTTCGTATCGGGCCAGGCCATTCGGACCATAGTAGATATAGGAAGTATTGATCATTTGGCTGGCCTCACGAAGCAACGATCCATCGTACGGTTTGTCCAGCACCACAGCAGATTCTTTCAGTCCGATGGCGGTGAACGACCCACCAGTAGCTGTAGCCATCGTGTTCCAATCTGCCTGTTCTTCCGCGTTATTGTATGTGAGGAAATAAAGCGAATGCATGACGATGCCTTTCTCCTTTGCATTCTGAACCGGTTTTTTGAAGCCCGGCCCTGCCGATGCCTTACCATTTCCGGCAACGAACATCAACTTGATGGCATCAGGGTCGGAAGACCATGAAAGTTCGTTCACCGCCACATCCAGCGCATGACCCATGAAATAGTTTCCTGGCCCGGTTACATCCTTTATCTGAAAGAATGGACTGGCTGCCGCATCAATGTTTTCTGTTAGGTCGGTAATGATGCTAACGTAATTGTTCTCTTTTTTGAAGCTGGGACGCCCCATGCATACAATGCCCAATCTGTAGTTGGGTGTTGGGCTAAGCCGTGATATTTCGTTCTGTATTTCCCAGAATTTACCCCGAACAGAGGCAAGAATTCCACCTGTGCTGCCACTTATATCGATCACAAAAACAATATCCAACGGGGCACCGGGCTTCACTTCAGAAAGCTCGGTAGCTGCAGACTTGTTGACCTGCGCAAAGAGCACACACGCAACCAGGAACGCGATGCGGGCAAATAACCCTCGGAAACGAGATGAATGGGGCATTGGTGCGGGCAAAAATAACTTTTTGAGTACGGGTTGCGCCATTGCTAATTTTGTGCCATGCTTGAACTCGAATTACAACGACACTGGCAAGAACTGGTTACCAGATTGGAAGATCAATTTGGTCAAGGACTTGACCTAGACGCCATTATTTTTTTGATCGGAGTTCAAGAACTCGGTCAAGGTCATCGCAATTTCAAGAAGAACGAGAAATTGGATCTGATGCACATAGCCATCTGTAGGCTACTGAGCCAATACGGATACTACGAGTTTGAGGGGGTGGATGAAGAAGGTTGGCCGCACTACAAAACGTTGGCAAAATTGCCCAACCTCAATCCTTCACAGCAAAGTTTGCTGATGAAAGAGGCCATCATTGACTATTTCCGAAATATGGAATTGGCGAATTAGAACTCGACCACAACCGTTTTCTCAACGGTTTCGCCTTGCTCCAGAATAATGAAGTTCTCCAATGACTGAAACGAGCCGTAGCTTACATCATATTGAATGATGGCGTCTTCGAACCATACGAATTCGGCCTTGCCACCAGAGTTGGTACGAATGATGGTGTCAATGTGTTCAGCCCCGATCTGATCCAAGTAGAAGCGGACGCTGGCCTGCACGGCCGGTGTTTCAACCGTGTCGCCCGTTACGAAGTTGACAGAATCCTTAAGAACGGTGATGATGGCCTTGGCCTCATTGTTCTTCTTGCATGATGAAGCCACCACTAAAACGGTCGTTGCCACTACGGCATACCCCAATATTGTTCTGAATTTATGCATTCTTGTGTTCGTGTTTCGCAACCTTGTTGGCGAGAAATTCGTCTCGGTACAAGTTTTGCGATGGTTATTTTCGCAAATCCAAAAATACAAATAGGCTCAACAAAAATCATCAACATGAAAAATGCACTTCTAATACTTGGAATGATGCTCACCGCAATAGCCGTAGATGCACAGGAAAAGAAGGAACCGATCGTGCTCATCAGCACCAGCTATGGCGATATAAAGCTGAAACTCTATAACGAAACTCCCCAGCACCGCGACAATTTTCTGGAACTGGCCCGAAAAGGCCGTTTCGATGGCTCCATTTTCCACCGTGTCATTAACCGTTTCATGATTCAAGGCGGGGGTTCCAAGGATCTGCAGACCATTGACAACCGACCGATGATACCTGCCGAGTTCAACGCCAAGTTCATTCACAAGAAAGGCGCTTTGGCCGCTGCACGCACGCCAGACAACGTCAACCCGATGAAGATGTCATCAGGCTCGCAATTCTACATCGTACAAGGCCGCACTTACACGGTCGACATGGTGAAGTCGATGGAGCAGCGCATGGGAATTACGTACACCGATGAACAGCGGAAGATCTATGCCGAAGTTGGCGGTACACCACATTTGGATACACAGTACACCATTTTCGGTGAAGTGATAGAAGGATTGGATGTGGTAGATAAGATCGCTGCGGTTCAAACACATCAGGCAGATGTGCCCGTGGAACCGATTCCGATGACCGTAAAGGTGCTGAGCGAATAACTCCACATGAACAACACACGAAGCAGGCCGCCATTTGAGCGGCCTGTTTTACTTTTGGCGCATGCTTAAAAAACTGGACGAATACGGACAGCAGATAAACGAACTGGCCATAACCACCAAAGACGAATTGGAGAATTTCCGTCTTCAATTCCTATCAAAGAAGGGTGTCATTCCGCAACTCTTCACGGCATTCCGCGAGGTGCCCAACGACCAGAAGAAGGAATTCGGCCAAAAGCTGAACCAGTTGAAGGAACTGGCGGAAACCAAATTCAAGGAACTTCAGGACCAACTTTCATCGGGTCCGTCTGTTGCAGTTGATGGTCTTGACCTGACCGTGCCTCCGTTTCCGTTCGAGATCGGAACGCGCCACCCAGTAAGCATGGTTCGCAGAGAGGTCGTGAGCATTTTCGAGCGCATAGGGTTCACAGTTTCGGAAGGCCCCGAAATTGAGGACGATTGGCACAACTTCTCGGCATTGAATTTCCCGCCTGAGCACCCAGCGCGCGACATGCAGGACACGTTCTTCGTGGCCAAAGACCCTGATTTCGCCTTGCGGACGCATACGTCTTCGGTGCAGGTGCGGGTGATGGAAAGTCAAAAACCACCAATCAGAACGATTTCTCCTGGACGCGTTTTCCGTAACGAGGCAATTTCTGCAAGAGCACACTGCATCTTCCATCAGATTGAGGGGCTTTACATAGACAAGAACGTGTCGTTTGCGGACATGAAGGACACGCTGCTCTATTTTGCACGCGAGTTCTACGGTCCGGAAACGAAGATCCGCTTGCGCCCATCGTATTTCCCATTCACCGAGCCAAGTGCCGAAATGGACGTGTATTGGGGCTTGGAAACCGAAGCCGACCATCGCATCACCAAAGGCACCGGTTGGTTGGAAGTTCTAGGTTGCGGAATGGTTGACCCGAACGTGCTGAGATCCTGCGGAATCGATCCTGAAGTTTACTCAGGTTTCGCCTTCGGAATGGGCATTGAACGCACGGCCATGCTGAAATATCAAGTGAAAGACCTCCGCCTGTTCTTCGAGAACGACAAACGCTTCCTCGACCAATTCAAAGCCGCTTATTGAGTTCCCTTTTGTTAAACGGGGTTCCCTCGAATTGTACCTTGCGGAGATTAGGGGTCGAGGGATTTAAAAGAAGTACACGATGAAAGACAAGATCAAAGAACTGAAGGAAAAACAAGCGCTGGCCCAACTTGGTGGCGGACAGGAACGCATCGATTCGCAGCACGCCAAAGGCAAGCTTACCGCCCGCGAACGCATCGACCTGTTGATGGATGAAGGCAGTTTTCAGGAGATCGGAATGTTCGTCACGCACCGCTCGGTAGAGTTCGGCTTGGAACGTCAGAAGTTCTTGGGCGATGGAGTCATCACAGGCTACGGCACCATCAACGGGCGCACGGTTTACGTTTTTGCGCAGGATTTCACTGTGTTTGGTGGTTCGCTGGCCGAAATGCACGCCAAGAAGATCTGCCGCATCATGGATCTGGCCATGGAAAATGGTGCTCCAGTAATCGGCTTGAATGATTCGGGTGGCGCACGAATTCAGGAAGGTGTGGTTTCCCTAGGCGGCTATGCGGATATTTTCTACCGAAACACGATCGCTTCGGGCGTCATTCCGCAGATCTCGGCCATCATGGGGCCGTGTGCAGGCGGTGCTGTTTATTCTCCAGCTCTCACAGATTTTGTGATGATGGTGGAGAATTCGAGCTATATGTTCGTTACAGGTCCGAACGTGGTTAAGACAGTCACGCACGAAGAGGTTACTTCTGAAGAATTGGGTGGTGCAAGCGCGCATTCGACCAAATCGGGCGTCACGCATTTTTCCTGCGCCAACGACCTTGCGTGTATTGAGAACATCAAGCAACTGCTGAGCTATATGCCACAGAATTGCGAAGAGGAATCTCCTCAACTTGCATATCATGCTACTGATGAAACGCGTGCGGTTCTGGATGGCATAATTCCCGAAAACCCGAACCAGCCTTACGACATCAAAGAGGTGATCGCAGGTGTGGTTGACGAAGGTTCGTTCTTGGAAGTACATAAGGATTTTGCCGACAACATCGTGGTCGGATTTGCCCGTTTGGCGGGAAAAAGCATCGGCATTGTGGCAAACCAACCAGCGGTTTTGGCCGGAGTTCTTGATATTCATGCTTCGCAGAAAGGCGGTCGCTTCGTGCGTTTCTGTGATTGCTTCAATATTCCATTGTTGGTGTTTGAAGATGTTCCAGGATTCCTTCCAGGAACCGATCAGGAATGGAACGGCATCATCTCAAACGGAGCGAAATTGCTTTATGCCTTCAGCGAAGCAACGGTTCCGCGCATCACGGTCATTACGCGGAAAGCGTATGGTGGCGCGTATGATGTAATGAACAGCAAGCACATCGGTGCCGACATGAACTACGCGTGGCCAACGGCCGAAATTGCGGTAATGGGTGCCAAAGGTGCTGCCGAGATCATCTTCCGAAACGAGATCAAAGCGTCCAGCGACCCCGAAGCAAAACTGAAAGAAAAAGAGCAGGATTATTTGGAGCATTTCGCCAATCCGTATCGCGCAGCGGAAAGAGGCTACGTGGATGAGGTTATTCTTCCATCCGAGACGCGTGAGAAACTGATCAAAGCCTTCTCCATGTTGAAGAACAAGGCCAAGACGCTACCACGAAAAAAGCACGGCAACATTCCGCTTTAACGTCATGTGCAGCGTAGCATGCAAAGCCGAGACATCTGTCAGTTTCAGATTTCTCCGCTGCGGTCGAAATGACGATTGTTGTTCCTGCGACCAGTTGACGACCTTCGTGCCGTGAAACCCCTTTTTCTCCTTTTTCTTTTTCCCTTTTTCTCCTTCGCACAGGTGAATGTGGACAGCATCATAGCGATTCCGTACGACCAGATGGTGTCCGATCTACGCAGTTCCAAAGAGATCATTCTGAAAGGGCTGAAACAGGTCGGTGGCTCCGAAATGCTTCAGTCTGAAGCCGAACTTCTCACCAAACTGAGCACCGTAACCTACTTGCTTGGCGAGCACGAAGCGAGTTTGGAATATGCCATCAGAGCCATTGAGCTTTTCGAAAAACTGAACCAACCGACCCGCGCTGGTAGCATGTATTGCTCCATTGGCTACCAAATGAAGAGGCGCGATATGGCCAAGGCCAACGGATACATGCGCACCGGAATCAGAATTCTTGAAAAACATAACGACATTCCATCACTCGAGTCGGCATACAACAACTATGGCGTGCTGAAGGAAATGGAGAACAACCTCGACAGTGCCGCGCATTTCTACCGATTGGCCTACGATTTCGCCAAGGCAAAGTCAGATAGCGTGGCGTTGCCTTATAGCCTCAATCATTTGGCGGGAGTCGAAATGATGCGGGACGATTTCCAAGAAGCAAAAATGCTTTTTGATGAGGCATACCAGATCCGCGCTATCCGGAAAGACCAGTATGGCATTCTCGAAAATCTGATATTCTACGGAGACCTCAACAAGGCAATGGGCAAGCCACGGTTGGCCGTAGAAAATTATCTGGAGGCCATCAAACTGAGCCGTTCGGTGGGATTTCCATACATGCGGCAGTACGCCTACGAACAATTGGCCATTGTTTACGAACAGGCAGGCGACATTTCGCAAGCGTTGGAAGCACAGAAAGCGTTCGCTTCGCTGAAAGATTCACTTCTTGAAAAGCAGCGCACGGAACAGTTGGCCGAAATGGAAACCCGTTTCGAAACAGAGAAAAAGGAAAATGAGAACCTCGTATTGAAGCAGGAAACGCAAGAACAGCAACTGGTCGTTTCTCGGCAGCGAACGTGGATCTTCGGACTGATCGGCCTTGCGGCAGCCATTGTTTTTCTTGGGCTTTTCCTCTTGCAGCGCAATCGCAGAATGGCCGAGGCCAAGCGCGATGCGGCCATCATTGAAGAGCGCGAACGCGGATTACGGTCCATCATTCAGGCAACGGAAGACGAACGCAAACGCATTGCAAAAGACCTCCACGATGGAATTGTGCAGTCGCTTACGGGGTTAAGCTTACGGATGCAGAAACAGGCCAGTTCCGAGAAAGCAAAAGGTTCTGGTTTGGATGACGAATTGAATGCAACCCGTTCCATCTTGGACGAGTCGATCGCAGAAGTTCGCGGCATCAGCCACCAGATGATGCCGCGTGTCCTGAGCGAGCGCGGATTGATCCCTGCCGTGGACGACATGCTGCATAAATCGTTAGGCATGACGGACATCGTATTCGAGTTCGAGCACCACAACATCGGTGAAACACGCTTCCGCGAGAATATCGAAATCTCGCTTTACCGCATCTGTCAAGAGCTCGTCAACAACATCATCAAACACTCGGAGGCCAAGGCGGTTTCCGTTCAGTTGCTGAAAACAAAAACACATTTGGTTTTGGTGGTTGAAGACAACGGAAAAGGCTTTGAGTGGAACGACCCGAACAGCCGCAACGGCATCGGCCTCATGAATATCAGCAGCCGCGCGCAGGCCATTCATGGCGAAGTGAACTACGAACCGAGTCCCGAACAAGGAACGGTGGCCACAATTCGGGTGCCTGTCGAATTGGTCTGAATTTCCGAGTAAGGTTTTGACCGAATCCGTTTCTTTACGCTTGCAAGTATCCCTTGCACCCACAACATGGCTTGCCGCAACCTCTTTCTGCAACTTGCAGCACTTTTCCTGTGTCCTGCTCATGTGCTGGCCCAGAACAAGGCCGACAGTCTGTTGCAACTGCATGCATCGCGAAAAGCTGATGCAAGCACCTACAACGAGCTGATCTGGCTGTATGTGTTCAACCAACCCGACTCAGCCATCTACTTCGGAAACCGAGGCGTGGCGTGGTGCGAGCGCACGGGTAAAGACTCATTGCTTTCGAGCATTCACAATCGGATCGGTGTTGCGTACGACATCAAAACCAACTCCGATTCCGCGCTTTACTTCTACAACTTGGCACTTTCGGAGGCGCGCGAGAAGAGGAACCAGAAAACCGAGGCAGGAGCGCTGAACAACATCGGCCTGATCTATTGGAACTTGGGTGAGTCGGAAAAGGCCATCGGCCATTTCATTCAAGCCGCTGAGAAGTTCGACCGGATCGGAAACCAACTCGGTCTGGGAAACACCTACAACAACATCGGCCTTATTCTTTTTGAGGACGGTGAATTGGTCAAAAGCAGAAGGTATTACGATCAGGCGTTGAAGATCCGGAAGCAGATAGACCACCGCATCGGCATTGCGGCCACGTATCTTAACATCTCTCAGATCTTCTCAGACCAGAACCTCAATATCCTCGATTCAGCCATTTATTATCTGAATCTGGCCATTCCGATCTACGAAGAACAGAATGACAAATACGGGTTGGCCAGGGCGTACCGCAACATGGCAGATTTCTTAACTGATAAGAAGCAGTACAAAGAGTCGCTCCTCATGTTCCAAAAGGCTCTCGCCATTCAAAAATCACTCGGCAACTCCGAAGGTTTTGCTTCCACCTACTACAACATTTCGCTGACGTACAAGGAATTGAACGACACAAAAACGCAGCTGTCTTACCTCGATACAACTGAGGTGTACGCCAACCAGAACAATGACCTTTCGCTGCTTTGGAAGGTGTTCCGCAGCAAGGCCCGTGCACTTTCAAAAAGCGGTAGGCACCAAGAGGCCTATCCGTATTGGATACGGTATGACAATTTGAAGGACAGCCTTCTGAATATTGAGCGCAGTCGGCAGGTGGAAGCGCTCGAAACTGAATTCAGAACAGCACAGAAAGACCGTGAGATCGCTGAAAAGAAAACCGCTTTGGCAGAAGCCAAATTGAAGCTGGAGAACCGCAACAAGTGGATATTCGGGCTGCTTGGCGGACTTGTTTCGCTGCTGTTACTCGGATTTGCGCTGTTTCAGTTTTACCGCAGAAGAAAACAGTCGGAAACAGATGCTGCCATCATCCGCGAACGCGAATTTGGCCTCCAGGCCATGATACAAGCAACGGAGGAGGAGCGGAAACGGATTGCGAAAGACCTTCATGACGGTGTGGTACAGAGTCTTACTGGGCTAAGCCTTCGATTGCAGAAAGGATTTATGCTCATTGCAAATGTTTCTGACGAGCAACGGACGCGCTTTGCAGAATCTAAAAAATTGTTGGACGAATCGATAGCCGAAGTGCGCAACATCAGCCACGAAATGATGCCTCGCGCACTGGCAGAAATGGGATTGGGCAGTGCCATTGCCGACATGCTTCAGAAAAGTCTGGGCAGCGCAAATATCAGCTATGAATTTGACGAGATCGGGTCTGCGAATTTCCGCCTTCCTGAATTTGTAGAAGTGAGTGTTTTCCGGGTATGTCAGGAGTTGGTAAACAACATCATCAAACATTCTCAGGCAACCCGTGTTTCGGTGCAGTTGGTAAAGAATGCCAAGCACCTGATAATGACCGTGGAAGACAATGGCAAAGGATTTGATCCGGCAACCGTCAAAACAACGGGCATCGGCCTCACCAACATTCAAAGCAGAATAAAAGCCGTGAATGGCGAAGTCTCATTCGACCCCGGACATGAAAAAGGAACATTGGTTATTGTGCGAATTCCACTGACATGAGCGAAATACGGATATTGCTGGTCGATGACCATAAGATTGTGCTTGACGGACTGGAAGCCCTACTGGAAGATGCCGATGGGTTCGACTGTGTGGCCACGGCCGACAACGGTCAGAAGGCGTTGGAACTGCTTAAACTTTTCAAGGTCGATGTGATTTTGATGGACATAGATATGCCTGTGATGAACGGCATTGAGGCCACCCGTCAGGTGAAACGATTGCACCCCGAAGTGAAGATCATTTCGCTGACGCAGCACAATGAGCGCGGCATGGTGAAGCAGTTGATGGACTGCGGCTCTGATGGGTATCTGCTCAAGAACATCGACCGCGATGAGCTGCTGTTGGCCATTCGGAAAGTGTTTGGCGGAAAGCAATATTTCTCTGAAGAAGTAACGGCCAATCTTTCTGGTAAGGCCACAGAAACCGGTCTGGTTTCAACAGAAGTTGAGTTGACCGAACGAGAGATCGAAATACTACGCTTGATAGCCGAAGGGTTGAGCAGCAAGCAGATCGGTGAGAAACTGTTCATCAGTCCGCGCACGGTTGACACGCACCGCACCAACGTCATGAACAAACTCGACATTCACAATGTGGCCGGCCTTATCCGTTTTGCGCTCAAACACGGTTACGTTTAGTCAAGTGTCCTAAAAGAAGTTAGATCGGTCGCGCGCCCAACAACACTCGCCAAGAATTTTCGTTGGATTTCCAAAACATCGGTATCATTACCGAAACAATCGAATCAAATGACAAACAGACATACATTTTTTGGGCTTGCATTGGTGTTGGCCTCATACAGTTTCAGCTTTGCACAGGATGAAAAATCGCTCATCGATTGGCAACGCAAAGACCTAACCTCTGATGGTGTTGCGGGCGTCAGTTCCCTCAAAGCCATTGAACTCCTGAAGGACCGCAAACCGAAAAAAGTGGTGGTGGCCATTATCGATTCGGGTGTTGACATCGACCACGAAGACCTGAAAGACAACATTTGGGTAAACGCTGATGAGATTCCAGGCAACGGTATTGACGATGACAAGAACGGATACGTAGATGACGTGCACGGCTGGAACTTCCTAGGCAATGCAAACGGCACCAACTTGGATGAGGCCAATTTGGAACTGACCCGCATTTTCCGAAAACTGGCACCGAAGTTCCAAGGTGTGGAATCGGCCAAGGCCGTTGCCGCTGAAGACAAGGCAGACTACGCCCTGTACGTGAAGGTACGTGATGAAATAAACAAGGAACTGAAAGAGTCGGCACAGGAATTCGCCCAGATCGGTGCTTTCGTTACCATCTTCAACATGGCCGACAGCGCCATCAAAGCCTCTATCAAGAAGGATTCGTACTCACTTGATGATGTAATGCGTTGGAAACCGGAAGGCGAACAACAGACCATGTTCCAACAGGTGCTTTCTGGCGTAATGACCGACCCGAACTTCAGCAAAGCGGAACTTGACAAATACTACGATTATCTGAACGATAAGGTCAGCTTCCATTACAACCCGAAGTATGACGACCGCTCTCTTTTGGGCGATGACCCGGATGATTTTGCAAACCGTTTCTACGGCAACAACGATGTTTCTGCCCCACACAACGACCACGGAACACACGTGGCCGGCATTGTGGGTGCGGTTGTGGGAAACGGAATCGGCATGGATGGCATCTGTCCGCAAGTGGAGTTGATGATCCTGCGTGCTGTTCCTAACGGGGATGAATTCGATAAGGACATTGCCAACGCCATTCGCTATGCTGCCGACAATGGTGCCGAGATCATGAACATGAGTTTCGGAAAAGGGTATTCGCCCCATGCCGATGAAGTTCACAAGGCCATCCGATACGCTGAAGAGAAGGGCGTGTTGATGATCCATGCTGCTGGCAACGATTCGGAGAACATTGATAAGGCTCCGAATTTTCCGAGCCCGTTTTATGAGTTTCAGAGCACACCATGCCAAACATGGCTTACCATTGGGGCTTCTTCATCCAATGCAGACAACAGCCTGCCGGGTGTATTCTCAAACTACGGCATCAAGAATGTGGATCTGTTTGCGCCAGGCGTACAGGTGTATTCCGCCAAACCCGACAACAACTATGAATACGAGGATGGCACCAGCATGGCAGCACCCGTTACATCAGGGGTTGCCGCGCTCATCAAATCGTATTTCCCGAACATCACTGGTGTTCAGCTGAAGGAATTGTTGGTTTCAACTTGCACCAACTACAGCAACCTGAAGGTGCTTCTTCCAGACCCAGAATACAACCCGAAGAAGGCTACAAAATTCAAGAAGCTTTCCAGAACAGGTGGCGTTGTCAATGCCTACAATGCGGCACAGCGCGCGCTGGAACTTTATCCGTGAGATAAGATTCCGTAAACTTTTTCGTTACCTTAGATTCACTCTAAGCTACCATCCTATGAAAAAGTTCCTTGCCGTGATTGCCGGACTCATCGTATTCGGTGTCTCCGTAATGCTGTTCGAACAGTTGAGCCACATGCTTTTTCCGCCTCCGGCAGAATTGGTAGAAGCCATGCAGAAAGATATTGCCGAAGCGCAGGCAAATGGTGCCGGCATGATGGAAATCATGAAGATAAGCCAGCGGCATGCGGGCGGCATGATGGCCAAAGCACCTGTCATGTCACTCGTTCTGGTTATTCTGGCACACGCGCTCGGAGCGTTGTTCGGTGGTGCGCTTGTGGGAAGGATCTTGCGCGAAGACACCATGAATGTAGGATTGACCCTTGGCGCCATTCTCACCATTCTCGGACTGGTGAACATGATCATGATACCGCACCCAGATTGGTTTTACCTCGACTTCATCGTGTACATTCCCTGTTCCATGTTCGGGGCCAACTACACGTCAAAACTATGACAACTACGTGGAGACAGAGAATCTGGTAGTCGGCCTCGGTATCGCAGGCATCAATCTCTGTCATCAATTGGAAAAGGCCGGAAAGCCATTTCTGGTCATCGATGATGTTCCTTCGTTCTCATCATCCATCATAGCCGGTGGCATTTACAACCCGGTTGTTCTCAAACGAAAGGTGAAAAGTTGGAAGGTCGATGAACTGTTCCCATTCCTTGTTTCCACGTACCGTGAGTTGGAGGCTGAGTTGCAAACCGATTTTCTTCTGCACGATTTCCCAATTCTCAAACCTATCAGCTCCACTGACGAGTTGACCGAATGGCGCGTTGCCGTGGAATCCGGCCTGTTGCATCCGTACGTTTCATCGGTTGAATTTGGCCGACCCGATGGACCCTTTCAGAATTCGGTAATTGGCAGTGTGACCATTCGCAACGGTGGTTTCGTTCGTATCTCGAAACTCATCGAAGCCTATCGTGCCAAACTGATGCACGCCAACCTACTTGTAACGAAGCGCTTTTCACACCCGCAATTGAGCGTAAAGCAATCTCATGTTGAATATGACGGAATCCGAGCCGATAGGATCCTGTTCACTGAAGGTCGGGCCATGATGCAAAACCCGTTTTTCAGTTGGATTCCGCTTCGCCCTACCAAGGGCCAAATGATCACGGTTCGTGTTTCGGATGAGTTGACGCCTGATAGGATATACAACCAACAGTTCCTGCTTTTTCCGACCGAACAGAAAAACACGTTCCGACTTGGCGCCACCTACGAATGGAACGACCTGAATGAAACGCCAAGCCAACAATCAACGGATGAACTGATAGATCGTGCCCAGAAAGCATTGAAGCTGGATTTTGAGGTATTGGATGCGCAGGCAGCCATCCGCCCGAATGTGGCCGATCGCAGACCGGTCATAGGTCAGCATCCCGAGGAAAAGTGCGTTTTCCTGTTCAATGGAATGGGATCGAAGGGCGTTATGCTGGCGCCTTACTTTGCCAAACAATTGGTTGACCACATTTACGATGGTGGTGATATCGACCCAGAGGTCAATTTGAACCGTTTCAGCAAACGTTACACAAACTCCTGAATGCCGAGTTCTTTGGCAATGTGACCTTTGAGTCTGACTTTCACTTCCTGTTCGTCCACTTTCCTACCCAATTCGGCTTGCATGGATGTCACGGCCTTGTCATCAATTCCGCAGGGAATGATGTGCTTGTAATAGTCTAAGTCCGTGTTCACGTTCAAGGCAAAGCCGTGCATGGTGACCCAACGGCTTGTGTGCATTCCGAACGCACATATCTTCCGCGCCTTTTCGGGGTTTTCCCAATCGATCCAAACACCTGTAAAACCTTTTGGGCCGCGACCGGCTTCAATGCCGTATTCGGTCAAGGTGGCAATTATCGCAACTTCCAGCTTATCGATGAACCTGTGGATGTCGTGGAAGAAAAAATCAAGGTCGAAGATCGGATAACCGACCACCTGACCGGGACCGTGATACGTAATGTCACCTCCACGGTTGATGTGGTAGAATTCCGCTCCGTGAAACTTCAATTCGCTTTCGGTCAGCAGCAGGTGCTCCTCGTTGCCGCTTTTGCCGAGCGTATAAACATGCGGGTGCGAACAGAAGATCAATCTACTTTCTGTGTGCTTTGGAAATTCTGGACTGAGTTTGTTCCACTTTTTGCGTTCCACCATTTCGTGAAATTGCTCCAACTGGTAATCCCAACACTCCTTGTATGGAACGAGGCCTTTATCTTCGAAATAAACCTGATGCTTTTCCATTGAACCGCAAAGACGCAAAGTCAGCGCAAAGGTCGCAGAGATTATTTAACCACAGAGAAAACGAAGATGGGCACAGAGTTCACAGAGAAAATCTGCGAAAATCCGCCCGATCAGAGTCATCCGCGTTCCATCACAATTTGGCCAATTCGCCTTTCAGATGATCGATCACTTTCACCTCTGTTTCGTCAATTCCCTTTTTCTCGGCCAGGAAATAAGAAATCCAATCACCGATGTGAATCAGATAAAGAGCCTGCTGCAGCGTGCTGCCGCCCTTTGACCAAACCTCAACAATCGTGTTGGTGTATTCCGCAAACGTTCCTTTGTTGATGTTCATTCTTGCCTGAATGCGGTTGAAATCCGATACATTCCTGAAAAGAATAACAGCCAGATCATCATTCTTGGTCCTCCAGCCAACCAACTCATTGTGGTTCATTTCTGGGATTACGTGGTGCCAGCAAAGCATCTTGCTGTTCTCATTCACCTGCTGCCGGAAGCGCGTGGCCACTCCGCCAAATCCATCTGCGGCATAGATCACCGGAATCTTACCGAATAGTTTTTCTGTTACTTGCTTAGCTTCTTGTTGAATGGCGGCCTCGTTATCATCCAACAGTTTAATGGCCGCTTCCAATTCTTTCTCAAACTTCTTTGAGATGATATCATGAGCGTGCAACACATACAACACTTCAGGAAACGAAAGGCCGAAACTGGCGCGTGGCGGCTGGCCTCCTGGAATTCCAATGAAGTCCCAACCGAACTCATCGGCCATTTCTTTCAACTTGCCTCCGCTTGAAATGACCACGATCTTAGCTCCATCTTCATGCGCCAACTTGGTAGCAGAAATGGTTTCTTCCGTATTCCCCGAATACGAACACGCCACGAAAAGCGTATTGATGCCCACAAAATTGGGAATGAAATATCCGTTGTTCGTGAGAATCGGAACGCGAGCCTCCGAAGCCACAACCTCAGCAGCAATCGTTCCTCCGATTCCTGATCCTCCAAGGCCAGAAATAAGCACGTTTGTGATGTTAGCGTTCCAATCAGATGCCTCATATGCATTGCCGATGACGATGGCGTGAGCGATCTGATTGGTGAAATCGTTGATGAGGTGTTTCATCGTCCATGTTTTGAGAGCGCCAAAGCTACATGAAAGCGACAACGAAGGCAAGAAAGGCGCTTAGGGCGGTTGGTTATCTTTGCGCAAAATTCTGCACATGCACGAACTAAGCGAACAGGAGATTGTCAGACGCGATGCGCTGAAGAAGCTCGAAGACCTTGGCATTGACCCGTATCCAGCGGCCGAATTCCCAGTGAATATCCTTGCCACGGATCTGAAGAACCGTTTTGAAGGTGGCGAAGAACTGAACGATGTGGTTCTAGCAGGTCGTTTGATGAGCGTGCGTGTGATGGGTAAAGCCTCGTTTGCTGAGTTGCAGGATGCTTCTGGCCGTGTGCAGATCTACATTGCGAGAGACGAGATCTGCCCTGGCGATGATAAGATGTTGTACAACGAGGTATTCAAGAAACTGCTCGATTTCGGTGATTTCATCGGCATCAAAGGCCATGTTTTCAAAACGCAGGTGGGCGAGACTTCCGTTCATGTGAGGGAACTGACTGTGCTTGCTAAGTCCGTGAAGCCGCTGCCTGTGGTGAAGACCGATGCAGACGGAAAGGTGCATGACGCGGTGACCGATGCGGAGTTCCGTTATCGCCAGCGTTATGTCGATCTAGTGGTGAATCCTGGAACGAAGGAGGTTTTCATCAAGCGAACCAAACTCTACAACGTGTTCCGCGAATATTTCAACGACCACGGCATTCTTGAGGTGGAAACACCCATTCTGCAGGCCATTCCGGGCGGTGCGGCTGCGCGACCGTTCATCACCCATCATAATGCCTTGGACATTCCGCTCTATATGCGTGTGGCGAACGAACTGTATCTGAAAAGATTGATCGTTGGCGGTTTTGATGGCGTGTATGAGTTTGCGAAGGATTTCCGCAACGAGGGCATGGACCGTACTCACAATCCGGAGTTCACGGTGATGGAGATCTACGTGGCCTACAAGGATTACAACTGGATGATGGACTTCACCGAGAAACTTCTCGAAAGGGCCTGCATTGCGCTGAACGGAACCACCGAGATCAGCTACGGGCAGCACAAAGTGAGCTTCAAAGCGCCCTTTCCGCGCGTGCCGATGCTCGATGCCATCAAGGAGCATACGGGCGTTGACATCAGCGGAATGGACGAAGCAGCGCTACGGAAAGTGTGCAACGTCCTCGGCATTCCTGTGGAGGAAAGCATGGGCAAGGGCAAACTCATTGATGAAATTTTTGGCGAGAAGTGCGAGGGCAACTACATCCAACCGACTTTCATTACTGATTACCCCGTGGAGATGTCGCCATTGACCAAAAAGCACCGCAGCAAAGAAGGTCTGGTGGAGCGTTTTGAGCTGATGATCTGCGGAAAGGAGATCGCCAATGCTTACTCTGAGCTAAATGACCCGTTGGAGCAACGCGAGCGTTTCGAAGAGCAAATGCGCTTGGCCGACCGTGGTGATGATGAAGCGATGATGATCGATCAGGACTTCCTACGTGCGTTGGAATACGGCATGCCGCCAACTTCAGGTATGGGCATCGGCATGGACCGTTTGGCCATGATGCTCACCGACCAGCATTCTATACAAGACATTCTGTTCTTCCCGCAAATGCGCCCAGAGAAAAAGGCCGAAAAGAAGGTGGAACTGAACGAAACCGAGAAGCTGGTTTTCGACATCCTTTCTAAGAACTCCCCCATGGATCTGAACGACCTGAAAGTGCAATCTGCTCTAAGCGGTAAGCAATGGGACAAGAGCATCAAGGGTCTCACTTCGATGGGCGTTGCCAAGGTCACCAAAACTGATGCGGGGCTGATGGTGGAGGTGGTTCAGTAGGCCCAGTTTGGCAGTCGTTCCATGATATGTTAAACGTGTTAAATTAAGGGTTAATTTTACCACATATTTAACACGTTTAACAAATGAAGCTTGAGCGGCCACCAACAGTTTCTCCTACACAGGTGATAGCTCTTTTTACCGATCTGCATTCCAATTTGCACAAAGACTTCTTGGCCCAAGCCGAAAAGCGCTATTGGTATTGGGATGAGTTGAAACATCGGCCAGAGCTTCCGTATGATGATCCAGAAAAGGCTTGGCACCTTATAAAGGTGCATCGAAACAGTGTTTTCAAGCTGATCACTATCGGAAACCACAGATTTCGGTATTGCCTAACCTCTGAGATTCAAAAGAACCTCCACGAGTTCGACCTGACCCTGATGGGCGGTCTCAGGGAGAATCCGATCGCTGAGGCAGACAGGTCGCAGTATCTGCGCAATTCGTTGCAAGAAGAGGCCATTGCATCATCGCAGATAGAGGGTGCGGCCACCACCACGCAAGAAGCGTGGGAAATGCTGAAGTCTAAACGGAAGCCCCGCAACGAGTCGGAGCAGATGATCTTCAATAATCTGCGGGCCATTCAGTTCATCATGGAACAGAAGGACGAACCATTGTCGCCTCAGTTGGTGATAGAACTGCATCGCATCATGACGGCCAGCACAACAGCTGAGGAGGGTGCGGGTGACTTTCGGAAGAGATCGGTAAATGTGATAGATCACGTGGACGGAGAGGTTGCCCACACACCGCCTGAGCATGAGGAATTGGCGAAGCTTATGGATTCCCTATGCATATTCACCAATGGAGAAGATGAGTTTATCCACCCTATTGTGAAGGCCAGCATCATCCACTTTCTGATCGGATACATCCATCCTTTCACCGATGGCAACGGGCGCACAGCACGTGCCCTTTTCTATTGGTACATGATGAAAAAGGGCTACAACCTGATCCGGCATATTTCCATATCACGGGCCATCCTCGAATCGCGCATTCAATACGACAAGGCCTATCTGAAAACCGAGTATGATGAGAACGACCTCACCTATTTCATCAACTACTCCATCAAAAGCCTTCGTGTCGCCTTCGAAAGCCTTGTGCGTTTCCGCGACCGGAAGAAAAGGGAGAAACAACAGGCCGATGGTATTGCTGAACGCTTAGTGGTGACCGGGCTCAATTCCCGTCAGGCCCGTCTGCTGGCCGATATGCAGGTGAAGTCCGATGTGCGGGCATCCATCGCATCTTATGCGAGGCAACATCGCATCACCCGGCAGACCGCCCGAAAAGACCTCTCCGACCTCACGGCCCGCAATCTACTTTCCGAACACAAGGAGGGGCGGAATGTGTATTTCCGTGTGGTGCGCGATAGTCTTGAGCCGTTGGAAGAAGCAAGAGGAGATGGGTGATTCCCTCCAAACAGAAATCTTAAACGTGTTAATTCTGGCTCGTTTCCAAGAACTCACCTATGGGACTGAACGACCTGAAAACCGAAAGCGGCCTCAGCGGCAAGCAGTGGGATAAGGGCATTAAAGGCCTTGCCTCTCTCGGACTGACCAAGGTGACGAAGACCGATGCTGGGTTGATGGTGGAGGTGGTTTAGCGGTCAATTAACCTCTCCTGCAACAACAGGTGTTTTTCCAACAATTCGTTGTGCCTTTCAAGCAGGTTGATGTAACGGTTATTGAGCGAGGCCAATTGTTCGCGGCAAGCTGCATCCGCCTTGTTCAAATAAAAAGCAGATGGGTCAATTGTTTCACTGGGAACTTTGCGCCATTCCACTTCTGGAAATTCTTCCATGATATTCGGCCAATGCTTTCCAAGACGTGCGAATACCGAAATGTCGAGTTCTTCTGAGTGCAGCCAGTTCTGTAGCGTATTCACATGAATTTCAAGCTTCTTGGCAGCGGTTACCAATTTCACTCCTTCATTCCGAAAATATGACCGCAGACGTTCTCCTTGTGATGGCATAAAACCAAAGTTGACCCTTGAAACGAACATTTGAATGTTTGTTTTGAGCCATTATCAATGGCCAAATTGGCTTCTTTAACACTTTTTACACTATCATTGGGTTGAATTTCAACCAACAAGCGTATAAATCGTTGATCATGAAAAAGCAGTTATTCGTTTTTATCATCTTCCTTTTCTCTTCCCTAGCGACTTGGGCTCAAACACCACAGGGCATCAACTATCAGGCAGTAGTACGCGACAATAGCGGCACGCCTATCACCAATCAAAGTGTATCTCTTCGCATCAGTCTTCTTCAGAATACAACTATTGTGTATCAGGAAACACATGCCATTACATCCAATGCGTTCGGTTTGGTCAATATGGTAATTGGTTCAGGAACCATTGTTCAAGGAGATTTTACCCTGATCAACTGGGCTACCGGCCCTTTTTTCGTGCAGACTGAAGTTGACATTACCGGAGGGAGCAACTACCAAATATTGGGTTCTCAGCAACTGATGAGCGTGCCTTATGCGCTCTATGCTGAAACGTCAGGCAGCTCAGGAACTCCAGGCCCTATTGGCCCACAAGGTCCGATTGGTTTAACAGGTGCTACCGGACCAGCAGGAAACGATGGAGCATCTGGTCCGATTGGCCCACAGGGGCCTACAGGGGCAGCTGGAGTTAACGGACCAGCAGGAAACGATGGAGCAACTGGTCCGATTGGTCCACAAGGACCAACAGGAGCAGATGGTGCAAACGGAGCAACAGGGCTACAGGGTCCGACTGGTTTAACAGGTGCTACTGGATCTACAGGAAACGATGGAGCAACAGGCCCGACTGGGCCACAAGGCCCAACAGGAGCAAATGGTGCTGACGGAGCAACAGGACTTACGGGAAATAATGGTGCAACTGGCCCGATTGGCCCACAAGGACCAATAGGTTTAACAGGTGCTACCGGACCAACAGGGGCGCAAGGAGACCCCGCATCTGACGACCAAACGCTTTCGTTGAACGGAAACGACTTAAGTATAAGCGGTGGTAATACGGTTACCTTGCCCACTGGCGGACCGACCTCCCAGAATTGGCAGGTCTTTGAGACAAGCGGAACTTTTACCGTGCCAGCTGGGGTGACAAGATTAATGGTTGAAGTTTGGGGTGCTGGTGGTGCAGGCGGAAATGGTGGAGATGCATATGATTTCAGGTCATCTGGTGGCGGTGGTGGTGGCGGAAGTGGTGGTTATGTCAAGAATTATGTTTCAGTGGCGGCTGGCAATACGCACACAGTTACTGTTGGGCAAGGAGGGGTTTATGGAGGAGCCAATGGCGGAGCGTCTGATTTTGGTGGATTGGTCATGGCAACTGGAGGCACCAACGGAACGCGCGGTGCAGACAGAATTTTCGGCACTAATGGCCAAACAGCTGCCGGGGGAACTGGCGGGACAGAAGGTTCGCCATTTGGCAATGCAGGGAACACCGGACCGGGTGGGTCTGGATCTGGGGCTACTCGTGCAGGTGGAGGAAAAGGAGCTAATCCTCAACTCGGTGTTTTATCGACCGGGGGTGGTGTAGGTGCAAACGGAGGTGGTACAGGGGCAGGAAACCCTGGAGGCGATGGAAGTTTAGGCTCTGGCGGTGGTGGTGGTGGCGGTGCGACTGGTTACAATGGCGTTCTCGGAGGGATTGGGGGAACTGGCGGTAAAGGGTTAGTGATAGTATACTGGTAAAATTAGACTGCTATGGCAAAGGATAAAACATTGAATATCAAAACATTTGGAGATGGACTGGATGCTGTTCGAACATGTTTCGCAGATGCTTTAGAAAAAGCCGATTTGCCCGAGTTGGCGAAACGGGCCAAATCAGCAGATAGAAAAACGCTGGAAGACCTTATGAAACAACCAGATTTGAGTGCTGAGTTACGAGCAATACTCAGTATGTGTTGGAATAAGTTTAACCCCAATACATAAACGCATAACATGAAACCTGAAGACGACAAGTCAAATAACAAGAAGGGTTTGAACCTTACAATTGATCCGACCCGATTTCCAATAATCCGAGCAGCATTTGCTAGCATACTGCGAAAGGCCGACTATGAAGCACTTGCAAAAAAGGCTGAAAAGGCCAAAGGAAGTGGATCTTTAAGCAAAATTATTGACGCAGTAGAGGAAGCCAATTTGCGTCAAACATTACTGCAAAGTATAGACAAATATGGGCCTGAGAATCCATATACTAAGCCCGATGTCTGAGTTGCTTTGGTAATTATTCTAAGAAGTTGTAACTCACAATCAAACCCAATAAATCATGGCAAAAAAGAAAATATTGAAAACTGACGGTGGAGGTGAAACCATTAAAGACAACCCTCAAACAACTACAATCAAGGAGCCCGAAAAGAAAACACTAACGGACAAAAAGACCAAGAAGAAACAATTAAACGATTGACCGTTCTTTTACGCTGAATGTGCAGTACACTTATTCGAATCCAAGTTTAGGCTCCAACTTTGCCTTGGTTTATTTCGCTATTGTTGGTATTCAAACGTTCTGTGAACAAACCCGATCACCCCTTTCATATAAACCTCCTGGTCGTCCCAAAGCGCAAGGTGGCTTCCGTTGGGGCAATAGAGGTATTCGCCATTCTGAACCAGGGTTGACATCTCCTTCATTTCCTCGGGGTTCATGCTGTCGTATTTTGCGCCCACCATCAAAGTGGGCGTTTTGATCTCGTGTAGCCTGTCCCAAACGCTCCAATCTTTGAGAATGCCGCCCGGCACGAACTCGCTTGGACCCTGCATATAGCTGTAAACCTCGCCATTGAAGTGACTGAAGCTCCTTGCAACAGGTTCTGGGAATGGATAGATGCGGCAGATGTGCTTGGCGTAGAACTCCCTCTCCACCAGTTCCAAATAAAGTGGGTTCCCGTAGTCTTCATTGTCCTCGAACATCTTGAATGTATCTACCAGACTTGGGCGGAGTTCCTCGCGAAGTTTGTTGTTGTATGCCGCGTACTTGTGGAAGTCAGCCGTCATGTTGCTCACGATCAGTCCCTTCAGATTCTGCTGATACTTGAGTGCATATTCCATGGCCAGAATGCCGCCCCAACTCTGCCCGAGCAGCACAAAATTGGAGCTATCGAGCCCCAAGGCCACGCGCACCTGTTCCACTTCCTCCACAAACCTTTCGATGGTGTAAAGGCTCATGTCTTCGGGCTGATCGGAATAGTAGGACCCAAGCTGGTCGTACTCGTAAAATTCAATGTTCGCCTGAGGGAAAAAGCTTTGGAAGCTTTCCAAATATTCGTGTGTTCCGGCCGGGCCGCCATGCAGGATCAACACCTTCATCGGGCTATTGCCGTAACGCTTCGTCCAAACCTTGTAGCCCTCTTTCAGGTCTATCATTTGAACTCCACCAGCCTGGTAATCGCCTGGGGTTTTGAAGTCGTTGTATTCGCAAGTTGCGGCTTTCTCCTCTTTCGGTTGCTCCACATGGGCACATGCTGTAAAGAGAAAAAGTGATAGAACGATGTAATGGAATTTCATAGACAACTTGTTTGGTTCTGCTAAGATAGCCGTTGCCGCAAAGCCTCGTAGATGAGAATGGCCGCAGCGTTGGACACATTCATGGAATCGATGCTGCCACGCATGGGAATGATGACCTGTTCCGTGGCGTTCCTCAACCAGAAATCGGAAAGTCCCTGCGCCTCCGAGCCCATCAGAATGGCCAACGGACCGCGCATGTCGCAATGGAAATGCAACTGATTTGCCGTCAGTGCAGCGGCTACGGTTTTCACGCCCTTCGCCCTTAACCATGCATCCAATTCCTCATTGGTGGCACTCGCCACAGGAACGGTGAACACACAACCAACACTGGAACGTATCACATTCGGATTGTCGAAATCCGTTGCCGGATCGCAAACGATCACGGCATCCACACCAGCCGCATCGGCCGTGCGCAGAATAGCTCCGATGTTTCCCGGCTTTTCCACTTTTTCGAGTACCACGTAAAGTGGGTCTTTGGCTTCAGGAAGTTCCTTCAGTCCATAGTTTTTGATCCTAACCAGCGCAATGATGCCGCCCGTTCCTTCGCGATAAGCAACTTTCGCATACACTTCGGCTGATAGCGAAACGTGTTCGCATTTTGTAAGGTCAATCGGATAATCGGCATCTTCCTGATAAACAGTTTGACAGGTGTAAATGGTCACCAACTCACGTCCCTTCTGTTGCGCCAACGATACTTCGCGCACACCTTCCACCACAAAAAGGCCCTCCTTTTTGCGATCGCGTGGCTTCTGCAAAGCAAGCAACTGCTTCACGCGGGGGTTCTTTAGGCTGGCAATCTCCAACATTTGGTCAAAGATCAATGATATTTGACGCGAATTACAAAATGGAGCTGCATTATCCGAAACATTGGAAGGATTACGAACTCATCGACTCGGGCGGGTTTGAGAAATTGGAGCGTTTCGGCAACATCACGCTTATTCGTCCGGAACCACAGGCCATTTGGAAAAAGCAGTTGGACGAGCCCGAATGGAACCGCTTGGCCGATGCCCGTTTTGTGCGCGATTCTGCAAAACCACGCGAACGCACAGGCCCCGATGACGGCTGGACCAAGTTCAAGAAGCTGCCCGATAACTGGATCATCAGCTACAACCACAACGGTTGCGATGTGAAATTGCAGTTGGCGTTCACATCCTTCGGCCACGTGGGTGTTTTTCCCGAACAGGCCGACAACTGGGATTTCATTTCCAATAACATCCGCTCATGGAAAAAGGGCGGCAGCGTGCTCAATCTGTTCGCTTACACAGGCGGAGCTTCGCTCATTGCCAAAGCGGCCGGTGCCGATGTGACGCACGTGGATTCGGTGAAGAACATGATGACCTGGGCCAACCAGAACATGCAGCTGAGCGGTCTGAAAGACATTCGTTGGGTGGTGGAAGATGCGCTGAAATTTGTGAGGCGCGAAGCGAAACGTGAACGCAAATACAACGGCATCATCCTCGATCCGCCTGCTTACGGTCGCGGGCCAGCTGGCGAAAAATGGGTGTTGGAAGAAGGCCTGCCCGAACTGCTGGAAATGTGCGCGCAACTATTGGCTGAAAAAGAAGCATTCCTTGTTTTGAACCTTTACAGCATGGGGCTTTCGCCACTGGTTTCAGCCAATTTGGTGCAACAGTTCTTTGGTCAGAAGGACATGCATTTCGGTGAATTTTACATCCCAAGCCGAACCGGCCAACGTTTGCCGCTCGGAACCTTTTTACGCTTTACACGACCATGATCAAGACCAAAGCAACTTCAGAAACCACCGTTGCCGAGGCGCTGAAGGCCGCGTTGAAAGGTGCTTCCAACAGTACGCTGAAAAAATACCTGCGCTTCGGCCGTATCACAGTAAATGGCAGGGCTGTTCACTCACCAACCGAGAAAGTGAATGCGGGCGATGAGGTTTGCGCCACATTGGTGGAGAAGACGGAGAAGGTGCGACTTCCGTTCAAACTGATATTTGAGGATGACTTTTTGGTGGTGGCCGACAAGGAGCCAGGCGTGCTTTCCTCGGGCGAAGGCATCATGCGCAAGCCCACGCTTCACAAGTTGGTCGATCAGTACGTTATGAAACAGACCAACGGCAAGCAACACGCATGGCCCGTGCACCGTTTGGACAAGGAAGTGACCGGCTTGATCGTGTTCGCGCGCTCGGAGGCCATTCAGCAGAAACTGAAAGACAACTGGTCTGATTACACCAAGCGTTACTTGGCATTGGTGGAGGGCGAACCTCCACAACCAGAGGGAACCATTGACACCTACTTGTGCGAGGTGAAACAGAAAATGGTGGTTTGCAAACCCACCGACCCGAATGCGCTACACGCCATTACGCACTACAAAAAAGTGCGCAAGGTTGGGAAGTACTTTCTAGTTGAAGTACAGCTGAAAACGGGCAAGAAGAATCAAATCCGGGTTCACATGGCGCACATCGGCTGCCCCATTGTGGGCGACCGAAAGTATGGTGCAGACGACACCGTGAAACGTCAAGTACGCCTGATGGCCTATCGGCTGGAGATCATCCATCCGAAAACGAACGAAAAACTGTGCTGGGACCTCTCGCCCACCAACCGCTTCCTTACGCCTTCTACGCTGGACGAGAATTACTGATCGGGCAGCGCGTCCTTTATTCCGCTTACCGAAATAGCACTGTGCGAGGCATCGTAAACCGGCATTCCATTGACCAACAGGATGGCCTGTGGCGATTCATGCTGAATACCGAACCGCTTGGCAATCTCATTCGAAACGTTGCGATACGATAGCAGATCCAAGTACCAAGCGTCCACATCATTCAGGTCCCAATCGCGTTCCATGCGGCCTTTGGCCATGGCACTTATGGAGCAACGTGTGCTATGCTTGAACAGCATCTGTGGTCTGGTATGCGATGCCTCCAGAATAGCATCGAGCTGAGGTGTTCCAATAAGGTTGTTCCAGTTCATTTTCTGCGGCAGATCATCAGCGAATGGTAGTATCCAACGGTGGCGACCATTTTCTCCACTTCCAAACCAACCTCTTCTACATATTGTATCATTCTAGCTGAATCGTACATCTTGCTGTTGCCGTTGGCCATGGCTGTGAAATAGAGCGAGGTTCCATGCAAGCAATACGTAGCGGTCATGCTATCCTGCATATCCCAAAACGTTTCGAGAATGAAAACACGGCCGTTCTCTGAAAGCGCATCCTTTGCGTGGCTCAGAATATGCTTGATCTGTTGTGGTGAAAAGCAATCGAGGAACTGGCTCATCCAAACCGCATCTTGGTTTTTCGGTAGTTCGTAATGCTCATCTAGCACGTTCTGCTCGTGAGTTGAAATTCTGTGTTCCAAACCTGCTTCTTTGATGCGCGGGTTTGCCAACCCTGTCTGACTTGGAAGGTCCACAATTGTCATGTGCACATCGGGGTCGTTTTCAACACACAGAAACGACCACTTTCCTGTGTTGCCACCAATATCCAACATAGACTTGGGATTGAATTTGAAAACCTCTTCTCGCGCCTGCGGAAAAGCTTGGTCGGAATAATGATGGTCGAAGTTGAACCAACTGTCTTTTTCCCGTTTCGGAAGCTTTGAAAGCCCATGATAAATGGTCGGCCAGTCGCCCAATTCTTTTAAGCCAGCAGGCTTTTCTTCTCTAATGGCTTCCTCCAATCGGAACGTTCCAGGGTAACATATGTCCTGCACGAAATCCGTGTTGGCAACCGTCTGTTTGTCCATGAGCCAGAACGAGCCCGTTTTACCGATGCGGTATCTGTACGGCTCCATCAATTTTACGAGGTCCAAACTCAGGCCCGCTTCAAGCAGCGTCTCCACACCATACTGCGAAATGCCTGTTTCCTTGCTCAATTCCTCGGAAGTTGCTCCCTTCCTGCCCGCATTCTGGAGTGCCTGTAAAATGCCCGTGCGGTTCAGCGCCACGGCTGCTTGGAACATCATCGGGTAAAAAGAAAGCCGCTCTGCCGCCTCCTTCGCTTCAGTCAATGAAATGTTGTCTTCTTGAAATGCTTTGTACATAAACTACTTTGAACGTTGATGTTTGAACTTATACCTCAACCCACTCTGAATAATACTCCTGCGGCTTCCTCCGGGTCTTCCGCGGCCATTCCTCCTTCGGATAACCCAGATACAGAAACCCGAGAAACTTGTCGTTTTCGCCCAAGCCCATCCACTTTTTGGTCTGCGGCCAGTACGTGACCCCACCCGATGCCCAGAAGGACCCGATGCCGTGGGCCGTTGCCAACAATTTCATGTTCTGAACTGCCATGGCCACTGATGCGATCTCCTCCTCAACCGGGTCGCGTTCCTCCTCATCGCGCTTCATTCCAATGGCAATGATTGCCGAAGCCAACAGCGGGCGGTTTTTCAGCATCTCATATTTCTGCGGATCAAAGGCATCGCCCTGCTTCACTTCCTTAAAAAGCTCCGACTGGAATTCGGAGAGCGTTTTCAGCCCATCGCCCACAAAGACCTTGAAGAACCATGGTTGCGTATAGCGGTGCGTAGGTGCCCATTTGGCCGCGTCCAACAGTTCTTTGATGATCTCCTTGTGCACCTTTCGGTTCGAAAAATTCTCTGGATGTATCGTTCTGCGATCTTCAATGAGGGCTTTCACCTCGCTCAGATTGTAGCGCATGCTGTTCTGCGTTTAGGTGCGAACAAAGTTATTTAGAATGAGTTTAGATAAACGATAACTTTGCTCACCGAAAATTGAACTTTGAACTTTACATCATGTATCCTCCAGAAATAGTCATTCCAATGAAGCAGGACATCACCTCAGCGGGTGTTCAAGAACTGCTTACTCCAGATCAAGTGGACAACGCCATAAAGGCCGAAGGAACCACCTTGGTTTTCATCAACTCTGTATGCGGTTGTGCCGCAGGCAATGCGCGCCCAGCCATGAAAATGGCGGTGAGGCACAGCAAAACACCAACCCGCATCACCACCGTGTTTGCCGGTTTTGATAAAGAAGCTGTTGCGCAGGCACGCAAGCACATGGCACCTTATCCGCCAAGCAGCCCGAGCATTGCGCTGTTCAAGGACGGAAACCTCGTTCATTTTATTGAACGCCACCACATTGAAGGCCGCCCCGCGCAGATGATCGCGGAGAATTTGACGGGGGCTTTTGATGAGTTTTGCTAGAGGCGTGAGGTTTTAGGTAATAGAAAGAAGCCGCTTCCAATGATTGGGGGCGGCTTTTTTATGCCGAAAACTATTCGATGGAAATACTACCCGAAAAACCGATATAGCCACTGGTTCCTTCATTCCCATACGCGTAACCCCCAGAAACTTCGCCAAGGCTGAACTTCGACCAATTATTGTCCCACGAAGCGTCTTCCCAACAGCCATTTACTTTTCGGAACAGATGAACCTTATAGATGTAAAACTTCAGGTCGTTTTCAATGATTCTTCCAACCGAAACACTTAACCCCATCTGCTTGGTGATCCGGAATATGGGCGTTTCATCAGCAATCACCTCTGATGCTGAAAAATTGATCTCCTTATTCTCGGCTGCGAGTTTTGCCGTGGAAATACGGATGGTAACAGTCAATGAGTCATTGAATGATGCTACCGGCAGAATGGTGTAATACTCCTTCTGGGGAGGCGGACATACGTCCGACAATTTGATCAAATCGGTCTTTTGAGCAACAACTGATAATGCAGCGCAACAAATAAGAAGCAGAAATCGGAATCGAAGTGCCATCAATCTACTCTCCTGCGCTTGGATTCTTCAACACCTTCGGCACCTTAAAATAGTCTGAATCGGCCTTCGGGGCGTTTTTCAAAGCTTGTTTCTGCGTGATGGTCTTTTTCTTCTCTTTCCTGCGCATCACGTTCATCTCTTCCGAAAGGTAAATAAGTGGTTCCACGCCTTCGGTTTCCAGTTCGTTCAACTTCTCCATGAAAGAAAGGATCTTGCTCAGATCCTTTTTGATGCGCTCCTTCTCCTCGCCTTCAAACTGAAGCCGGGCCAAGTGGGCCAGTTCCTCTACCGTTTTATCCGTTATATCCATGCCGTTTCAGTTCTTGGCGGATGACGTCCTGCGTTCGGTCTCTCAGTTCGTCCACATCCTTCACCGTCATCCCTTTTGTAGGTATGGGCCGATGTATCTTAATGAACGTTCCTCCAGGTCTTCCTCCTTCCCACACGTGCGGTTTGGCAGGCAGTATCTTCCAACCACCCACGAAAGTAACGGGAACAACGGGCACCTGCGCCTCGATGGCGATCTTGAACGGTGAGTTCTTGAATGGCAGCATTTCGGGCGGGTCGTTCGGAATGATGGACTCTGGATAAACGCCAATCGAAATGCCCTTTTTCAGGTCATCGGCCGCACGCTGATACGAGTTGTAGGAAGCACGCAGATTCGTTCGGTCAATGAGGATGTTCATCTTATGGAAGAAGATGTTGAAGAACCACCAATTGCCCAATTGCACCTTTCCCATGTAATGGAAATAGATGGGGAATGCGATGTATGACTGCACAATATCCACGAACGAAACATGGTTGGGAACAATGATGTATGGCCCATCCGTGAGCGGTTCTTCCACTTCCACCGTGCTCCAAACGCCTGTAATGAAACAGATCATCCGTGCCCAGATCCTTTTGAGGAACATGGCCTTTTTAAAGTGTTGCTCGCGATGCACGAAATAATAAAAGAACGGGAACATCGGCATCAGGGTCAGGAAACAGCTCACGAAGAACCATCCTCTCCACAGAATTTTCAGCGGCCGAAAGATCTTGGACATCCCTCCAAATGTAAGGGCTTGAAATGTTAGGGCTTGAAGCATCAAGCCATTACTTTTGGCAACTGTCTTTAAACGACCGGCATGGCAAGAGTACTTACAGGCATTCAAAGTTCGGGGCGCCAGCATTTAGGAAACATCCTTGGTGCCATACGCCCTGCCATAGAGCTTTCGAAAGACCCGAAGAACGAGGCCTACCTGTTCATTGCCGACCTCCACTCGTTGACGACCATTAAAGACGGAGCCGCGCGTAAGGAGAACGTGCTAGCAACGGCCGCTGCGTGGTTGGCCTGTGGGTTGGATACCGACAAAGTGGTTTTCTACCGCCAGTCCGACATACCGGAAGTGACGGAAATGACCTGGTACCTCAACTGCTTTACGCCTTATCCGATGTTGGCGAATGCGCATTCGTTCAAAGACAAGTCTGAGAACCTTTCGGATGTGAATGCGGGGCTGTTCATCTATCCCGTGCTAATGGCGTGCGACATCCTGATGTACGATGCGAACATCGTTCCTGTGGGAAAAGACCAGAAACAGCACTTGGAAATGACCCGCGATATTGCCAATTCTGTGAACAGGCAGGTGGGGCAGGAATTGCTCGTCATCCCCGAATCGTTGATCAGCGAAAAGGTGATGGTGATTCCCGGTACGGACGGCCGCAAGATGAGCAAGTCGTACAACAACTACATCGATGTGTTTCTGCCCGAGAAGCAGTTGCGCAAGCAGGTAATGAGCATAGTTACCGACAGCACACCGCTGGAAGAACCCAAGAACCCCGGCACCTGTCATGTGTTTGCGCTGTACAGCCTATTGGCAAATGTGGCGCAAACGGAGGCCATGCGCCAGAACTACGTTGGTGGAAACTATGGTTATGGCCACGCCAAACAGGCGCTGTTCGAACTGATCATGGAAGAATTCAAAGAAGAACGCCTGCGATTCGATGCGTTGATGCAGAATCCTGCCGAGATCGAGCGACTTCTTCTGGCCGGTGCCGAAAAGGCGCGTCCGGTTGCCTACGCGGTACTTTCCCGCCTCAAAGCGGCCATTGGCTTCTGAGAAACGGAGCTGCCAGTAGCAGCAACAGCAGAAGGTCGGCCAACCACCAACGTTTCATTTCCTCCAACAGGCGAGCAATGAACACGCTCAATGGAAACGCGGCCAGAACTATGGCGTGCTGCCAACCCAAGCCCAACAGGGCCGCACTCAGTACGCCTGCGGCAAGCCATCCGGTAATGAGCAGCAGAAAGTTGCGGTCGGAAACAGAGCCTGAGTTCAACCGACCGAAAACAGAGGGCAGCGAGAGGCCTACAAAACCTACTGTTAGCCACTGACCACTGCTGAACGGTTGTGTCTCAAACGAATCGACCCAAGCCGACTTCACCACATGTTCAAACTCGAACCATGGGTCTTCTCTCCAAATAAGGAACAGGAACAGGAATACCAACACTTGCAACGCCCCAAGCACCGGAACCACCCACTCACGCCAGTTTCCTGAACGGAGGATAAGCAACCCGAAGTACAGCGCAAGGAACATGAGCACCGATTGCCCCACAAAAATGGACGAGAATCCGAGCAGCATTCCTGCATGCAGCAGATTCAGAAGCACGCCTTCCTGTTTGTAGCTGTAGCCTACCATGGCAAAGCTGGCAATGATCAGAAACTGCGCGGCCAGCACATCAGGACGCAACAGAACATCGCCCTGCGAAATGGTGAGCACCGCATAGATAAGCATCACCAGATCGACACTGCCTAAGCCCGTACGCGAATCTCTCGAGCGCAGCCGCGTGAGTAGCGTAGAGGTCGCAAGCAAGGTAATGGATAGGCCGATAAGCCAATCGAAGTGTGCGGTAAGACCGCCAACGGCCCAGTGCGCAGAGAAGATGTCGCTCACAGAGGCACTGTCCGTTGACACAACAGCAAAGAAAACCGCCCCCGAAACGTAGAGCAACGCCACCAGAATGGGCAGTAGGCCTCGTTGTTTGAACAGGTTTACCAGCACGGTGCAGCAGCTTTCAACACGGTTTCAATTATTGGATATATTTGCCGCAGCAAATAGGTGCGCCATGAATCTGCAAGATATCCTTTTCCCACTTCGCGATCTTTTTCTTTGGACGTTCGAGCTTCTGAAACTCGGTGGAGACAACTTCAACTGGTTATTGATTCTCATTTTCGCGGCAGCGTTGGCTTACTGGACGGTTAAATTGGCCGGTTACCAGAAAGACGAGGTTCCGAACCGCTAATTACTGCAGGTCGAATCCGATATCCGATCGGAAGTACTTCCCTTCGTAGTTTACCAACTGCGCATTGGTGTATGATTGCTCCAACGCCTCCGTCATGTTCTCTCCGTAGGACGTAATGGCCAACACACGACCTCCGTTGGTCAGTATTCTGCCCGAATCCTCCTTGGTTCCGGCATGGAACACCACGCTGTCCTTCACCTTGTCCAGCCCTACTATCTGCTTTCCGTTCTCGTAGTTGCCCGGGTATCCGTCCGATACCAGCATCACGGTACAGGCCGTGCGTGAATCCACTTTCAGATCAACGCGGTTCAACGATTGGTCGGCCACGGCTTCGAAAAGGTCCAACAAATCCGACTTGATGCGCGGAATGACGACCTCCGTTTCGGGGTCGCCCATGCGCACGTTGTATTCTATCACAAACGGTTCACCCTTCACATTCATCAGACCGATGAAAACGAAGCCACGGTAATCGATGCCATCCTTGGCCAAGCCGGCAATGGTCGGCTTCACAATGCGCTCCTCCACCTTGTTCATGAATTCCTGATCGGCAAACGGAACCGGAGAAACCGCACCCATTCCACCCGTGTTCAGACCCGTGTCGCCCTCGCCAATGCGCTTGTAGTCCTTGGCGGCTGGCAATATCTTGTAGTTGCGGCCATCGGTAAGCACAAACACCGAAAGCTCAATTCCTTTCAGAAACTCCTCTATCACCACCCTGTCTGATGCAGAACCGAACTTGTGTTCCACCAACATGGAGGTCAATTCAATGCGCGCCTCCACCAGTTCATCACATATCAGCACGCCCTTTCCGGCCGCCAAACCATCCGCTTTCAGTACGTAGGGCGCACTCAACGATTCAAGGAAGTGAAAACCCTCCTCCAGTGTTTCCGAGGTGAACGAATGATAACGTGCTGTGGGAATATTGTGCCTTACCATGAACTGCTTCGAGAAATCCTTGCTGCCTTCCAGCATGGCGCCCATTTTGGTAGGGCCCACCACCGGTATGTACTTCAGCGATGGTTCGTTCTGGAAATAATCCACAATACCCGATACCAACGGGGCTTCAGGGCCCACTACCACCAGATGCACACCATTGCCGCGCACAAAGTCGCGAACGGCCTCAAAGTTCTGCGGGTCGAGGTTCACATTGGTGCCCACATCGCGGGTGCCTGCGTTGCCCGGGGCAATGTAAAGTTTGCTCAATCGCTTGCTTTGGCTCAGCTTCCAGGCCATTGCATGTTCCCTGCCTCCCGATCCTATCAGTAATACGTTCATGGTGTGTGTTCCGTGTGGTGGCCAAAGGTCTTAAAATCATTTACATTTCAAGGACGTTGGGCGGTCGGTGAAAGCCTCGTTCTGTACATTTGGCCGCAACAATTGACCCGACATGGCATACGACAACATCCTTACTTCGCTGAACAACGGCATCCTCACCATCACCATCAATCGCCCAGAGAAACTGAACGCGTTGAGCCAAGGCGTGCTCAGCGACCTGCGTTCGGCCGTTAAGGAGGTGTACGACAATGCCGCCATCACCGGTGCCATCATCACAGGTTCGGGCGATAAGGCCTTTGTGGCCGGTGCCGACATCTCCGAGTTTCAAGGCCTGAATGCTGAGGCCGGAAAACGCTTGGCCGCCAACGGACAGGACATCTTCAACAGCATCGAGCGGTCGCCAAAACCCTTCATTGCTGCCGTCAATGGCTTTGCCTTGGGGGGCGGGTGCGAACTGGCCATGGCCTGCCACCTTCGCGTGGCTAACGAGAACGCCCGTTTCGGACAGCCGGAGGTCAATCTGGGGCTCATTCCCGGTTACGGAGGTACCCAGCGCCTCATTCAGCTCATTGGCAAGGGAAAGGCGTTGGAACTACTGATGACGGCCGACATGATCAAAGTGGATGAGGCCCATCGCCTCGGGTTGGTGAACCACGTGGTGCCTGCCGACCAATTGCTGGCCAAAAGCGAAGAGATCCTGCTCAAGATCGCGTCCAAGGCACCTGTTGCCATTGCCAAGGTCATTGCGTGTGCCAATGCCTACTTTACCGATGGCGTTGACGGTCTACAGTTCGAAATAGACCGTTTCGGAGAATGCTGTACGACTGAGGATTTTAAAGAGGGAGCATCAGCCTTCGTAGAGAAACGCAAGGCCAACTTCAAAGGCCGCTGATCAGCGAGAGAAGTAAACAATGATGTTCAGGATCAGCAGGATGATCGCCAACACGATCATGATGTTGTTCCGTATGCGTTCGCGCCTTTTATGCTTGTGCCAACTATCCACAACTGATTTTGGGGAGTGCTAAACTAATCATTTAACACGTTGCTCCTGTCGTCAAAGCGCCTTGAACCTGTAGCCCCGCGCTTTCAACCGACTTATTATCTCGTTCAGCGATGATTTAAGGGCATTCATCGCCTTTTTACTATCGTGCATCGTAACAATACTGCCTCCGCGTACTTTTTTCAACACGTTGTCAATAACCTCATTTGGGGTGGCCGATTCGTCAAAATCACCCGAAATCACGTCCCACATCACCACCGTCTGTTCCTTCGAAATGCGCTTGTATTGCCTCCGCGTGATGCGAGCATAGGGCGGGCGGTATAGTTCCGTGCCCAAAAGCTGCTTCGCTTCAAGACAATCGGCCACATACGTTTCGGTATCCGTCTGCCAACCGTTCAGGTGGTTCATGCCGTGGTTGGCCAAGGTGTGCCCCTCGTTGCGTATGCGTTCCACCAGTTCGGGGTGTTCCTTGGCATTCTTGCCCAGCACGAAGAACGTGGCCTTTATGCCATGCGCCTTCAGCACATCCAGCACAAACGGGGTGGCCTCCGGGTGCGGACCATCATCAAACGTCAGGTAAACGGTGTCCTTCTCGTTCGGAACGCGGAACAGCGCCTTCGGAAAAAGCCATCGGTAAAAGAATGGCGGGCGTATCAGATACATGCCGCGCGGTCCATTCGGTTACTTCGCAGAGAGCGGGGAGTTCACATACCGCGACTCGATCTCATCGAAACGTGCCTCTATCGTTTGCAGCAGGTCGTCCTGTTTATGCACGCGTGCCAGTATCAACAGCTTCTGCAATACCGACATGGCAATCTCCGGCTCGTTGCCCAAACGCGCCACCTGATGGCGGTCCAAGCGAACGTAGTACTCTATTTCCTGTGCGTAGATCTCCATGAGGCGCTCGGCTATCACGTTCGCCTTGTCAAACTCGCCCACCTTGTAGTACGCCTCCACCAGTCCGGCAGCAGAGAAGTTCAGCAGTATCGACTCATCGGGCATGGCCTCCATGCAGCGGTCCAAGGTTTTCTTGGCCTCATCCAGCTTGCCTACTTCTATCAGGCTGTTGGCCAAACGGGCATACATGCTGCGATAGTTGAGGCTCATGCGCTCGGTTTCGGTGCCGTGGTACACCTGTGGCAGGTGCATGTTGCCCCACTGGAACTTGTTCACCATGTTCTCATACATGGCCACGGTGTTCACCTCTCCGGTCTGCCCGTCCTTGCTGTTTCTCTCCATCGGCACCAGGCGGTAGGCCAGTCCTTCCACTTGGAAATACTTCTCAAGACCCAGGTAGTTCTCGCTGCCAACGGTAACCGCAAAGTAGATGGGGCGCTCCCAGTTCGTATTGGCAATGATGTCAAGCACCATCAGGCTGTTGCGGGTAATGGAGCTTCCGCGCATCTTCCACACCATTTCCTTCACAATGCGGTCTGCCTGTTCCGGCCGAACGGTTCCTGTTTTCATTACTTGAGCAGAATCTACGGTTAACTTCAGGTTGCCGGAAGGAAGATAGTTGTAATCGCCAACCCGAGTAGGGAGCATGTATTGCTTCTCGTCTTTGGCAACAAAGGCAAGTGCTTCTTTCAATTCAATATGTTGGTCACCCAATTTTCTCCTAAAGCTTTGCTCAAAGTATTCTTGGGTAATGGGTATCTGTAGCCTCTTTTCTCCCAATAGGGCCTCCTCGCTGAAAGTAAATGGCAATTCGTCCGCATCGTAAGCTTTCCTTCTCAATTGATCGATATACCAATTTGTATTGAAGAGACTCAGGTTGACTACCCGAACGTCTGTCCTTACGCCTTCCACTTCCTGTGCATACCAAAGCGGGAAGGTGTCGTTATCGCCATTCGTAAAGAGGATGGCGTTCGGGGCGCAGCTCTCCAAGTAGTTCACCGCAATGTCGCGGGCAGCATAGCGATCAGAACGGTCGTGGTCATCCCAACCCTCTTTGCCCATCACGTAAGGCACCGCCACCAAGCTCAGCACAGAGGCCACACTGGCCGCCACCACGCTTGGGGTTTTCCGCTTCAGCGAATCGAAGATGGCCGCCACACCCAGACCTATCCACATGGCAAAGGCGTAGAACGAACCAACGTAGGCATAATCGCGTTCGCGTGGCTGTATCGGGTACTGGTTCAGGTAGATGACAATGGCGAGGCCCGTCATCAGGAACATGAGGCCCACAAGCCAGGCCCCTTCCTTATCGCGGTAGTATTGGAACACCAATCCGATGAGCCCCAAAATGAGCGGCAGCATGTAGAACTTGTTGCGCGCCTTGTTCTTGGTCATGGAAAGGGGCAGATTGTCTTGCGGACCGAGGCGCATCTCATCCAGAAAATCGATGCCGCTTATCCAGTTTCCCTTGTTGATCTCTCCGTGGCCCTGCAGGTCGTTCTGACGGCCGGCAAAGTTCCACATCAGGTAGCGCAGGTACATGTGCCCTATCTGATACTTGAACAGGAAGGACAGGTTCTCGCCCATGGTCGGTTTCACATCATCCTTACAGCCCGTCCAGCTCTTGTACTCGGCAATGTGGTGGTCCTGATTGCTGTACATGCGGGGGAAAAGCCCGCTCATCTTCGGGTCGTATTCCGCAATCGATTTGCGGCCAATGACCTCATATTTCTCTTTTCCCTGGTAGTAAACCTTGTCTCCATCCTCCTTGCCCACGTATTCGGCATTGTAGTATTGGCCGTAGAACAACGGGCGGTCGCCATACTGTTCGCGATTGAGGTACGATTGCAGGGCGAACACGTTATCGGGGTTACTCTCGTCCATGGGCGGGTTGGCTATGGAACGCACCACGGTGAGCGTGTAGGCCGAGTAGCCGATAAGCAGCATCATGACGCTGAGAATGGCCGTATTGGCCGTTACCATGCCCTTTTTGCGGGTGTACTGAAGACCCACCACGATGGCCGCCACAAGTACTAGGAAGTAACCGAACAGCCCCGTGTTGAACGGAAGTCCCATGTAGTTCACCGCAAGCAGTTCGAACCATGAGGCCGCTTTCACCACATACGGAATGACCCCGTACTGCACCAGCACCAATATCACCAACGATACCACACCCGTTACCAGAAAGCCCTGTGTGGTAGGCTTGTACTTGCGGAAATAGTACACGAACGTAATGGCAGGAATGGCCAACAGGTTCAGCAAGTGAACACCGATGCTCATGCCGAACAACAGCGCAATAAGTACAATGTAGCGGTCGGCATGCGGCTCATCGGCCACGGTCTCCCATTTCAATATCACCCAGAACACTAACGCGGTGAACATGCTCGAGAGCGCATACACCTCGCCCTCTACGGCCGAGAACCAGAACGAATCGGAGAAGGTGAATGCCAAGGCGCCAACCGCCCCGCTGCCCATTACGGCAATGATGTTGCCCAGGTCGTTCTCATCGCCATCGGTGCCCACCACCAGTTTCTTGGCAAAGTGGGTAACGCTCCAAAAAAGGAACAGAATGGTGAAGGCACTGGCCAAGGCCGACATGGTGTTGACCCATTTGGCCACCTGTAGCACATCGTCACCGGCAAAGATGGCGAAGAAGCGTGCAATGAGCTGGAACATGGGTGCTCCGGGCTCGTGGCCCACCATCAGTTTATACGATGCCGAAATGTACTCTCCGCAATCCCACCAGCTGGCAGTGGGTTCTATGGTTGACACATATACGAATGCTGCGATGAGGAACACCACCCATCCGGTAATGTTGTTGATGAGTTTGTATCTGGTCATGAGGCTCTTTTTAAGCGTTGCCGAAATTAGGAATTATTGCCCCAAGAGACCGACTCCCGTTCCTGCCGGTTGCTTGCAAGTTTCTTAATGTTTCTTATTTTTGCCGCCCCATTGGCCCATGGTGTAATTGGCAACACGTCTGATTTTGGTTCAGAAGAGTCTAGGTTCGAGACCTAGTGGGCCAACCAACGGGTGAAGCACTTCCCATAAGGAGGTGCTTTTTTATTTCCGGGTGGTTGATTTAACCGCAAAGTCGCGAAGAATCCGCAGAGTGCGCGGCTTCTTGTTTCATATCACACAGAGAGTAGGAGAACGCAGAGGATAGATACTGAAACTGGTTCAATTCCTAACCGCAAAGACGCCAAGGTTCCGCTGAGAGCGCAGAGAAGCAATGCTGAAACAGTGTTTTGCCAAGCACATCGTTTGTTTCAGCATGACCGTTACCGTTATGGTTCGGGTTGCATGAGAATCTCGATGGTGTTCATGTTGGGTTTGACATCGACAGAGAATGTGGTGACCTCAAAGCCTTCGAGCGTGCAAAGCAGTTCGGTTTCTCCGTGTGGAACCTTTGGCAGTTCGAAAACCCCGCTGGCATCGGTGATGGCGAAGATGCCTGTATCGGGGTCTTCTACCCTTACACCTTCTACGCCCATTTGGGTTACCGCATTGATGGTCTTGCCGATGACGGTTGAGGTGAGTTTGCCGTGACCCGCATTGACAATTTTGCGCGCTGCCTTGTAGGTGGCGTAGAAATTGGGGTCTGCGGTGCGGAACTTCTCCATGAGTTTGTCGATCTGCTTTTTGAGAATGGCATCGGCCTTTTTGAACAGTTCGGGAAGGCTCTGTGTGGCTGCCACGCGTTCGGAAATGGCTACACGCGGAAGGGTGGTTTCTGTTTCCCATTCGGTAATGGCGGTATCGAACTCGGTGAGTTGCAGGGCGGTTATGCCGAAATCGCTCAGGTTGGCGATGAGGTCGTTGGCCGCATCGAGGATGTTGTTGCATTTCTGCGGTAGGTCTTCATCTTCGGTGGCGAGCAGCGTGGAGCGACTGTAGTTCATGGTCTGATACAGGTCATTGTCGTCTATACTGGCGGCATAGGCCTGAATGCCTGAAGAGATGACATGGGCCTCGTTGGCGAGGTTCTCTTTGAACACCTGCTTGTCAGTGGTTTTACCCTTGGTGGTGGGTTCCTGCACCTGGCGCGCCAACCGGATGGTCTGCACTGCGCTGGCGAATTTGCTTTTGGCAAGTGCCAAGGCGGCAATGGTTCCTACCTGTGCGCTGTTCTTATCGAGTACCTTGAGGGTTACATTGTACATCGTAAGCTTATTTTCCTGCCCGTTTGTCATGACTCATGTTTTTTAAGTGTTTCTGTTCTGTTAACGGGTTGCAAAACGGGATATTGTATGGGCTGAAAAATTTAACAGTCGTTAAGAGTTGGTACGGTGGGGTCTGATGCGGTGAAACGATGGATCGAGGAAAAACGAGCATTGATGTTTTTGCCCTGAGCGTTGGTTTATTGACCCTGAGGATTGACTTTGGAGCACGAAGCATTGACCTTTGTAGGTTGAGCTGCTGCCGGATGAGCACCGAGCGTTGATCTGGGAACCCTGAGGGTTGTTTTTGGGAAGCGCGAGCATTGGTTTTTGTACCCTTAGCATTGATCTATGAGCACGGAGATTCGATTTTTGAACCCTGACCGGCCCGATCGGCTCCACGGAGAAGGCGTTTTGGAAGACCAAGCATTGGTTTATTGACCCGAAGGAACGATTTGACAACCCCGAGCGTTGATTTTGCTTGCTGAAGATCGGGTTTTTTGAGGGGGAGGATTCGCTTCGCTCATCGGGGTTCTCGCTAAGGCGATAACGGAAACTATTCTCACACAGAGACACGGAGAGATGAAGGATTCGCTTCGCTCATGGGTTCGCGCTAAGGCGCTCCCGATAGCTATCGGGAGACGCCAAGGGAATGGACGGATGGGATGGGATTGTAGCTAAACGAAAAACCCCCGCGCTGCTTTCGCATTCGCGGGGGCCTACCACACCAGTCTGGTTCTTTAACGCAAGGAGCGGGGGGTTTATTGTGTGGTCATTTCAAATCCTATAATACTTTAGCCTCTTGCCGCCTACCACATGGAAATGCTCATAGACATTAGTGGTATGAGATCCTGCATGAGGATTTACCCGAACAGACATCCTTGTGTACGCCTGATTCAATGTGCCGACAGGCATCGGTTCGCTCAGATATTCATGGGATGAAACCGTGGGAAGGAGTACCATTGAAGAGCATGAGAATTTACTTGGCTTGTTGCCCTCTTTGTTCATGTATGCCTCCTCATGCAGCTCCACCAAAAATTCCACATACCGATTACTCTTGTCCAGTACTGAAAAGGCAAGACGCCTACCAGCGTCCAACACCTTTTGCTTCTGGTCGAAGAATCGTTCTTGAAACTCTTCGGGTATGTCACTCTTGTAGGCCACGATGCGCACCAATGCCTTATCCTTCAACTTTATCTCCGCGCCATCATTGATGTCGATGATCTTGCCGTCAATGATGCGCGCATCAATGTGAGCGGTAGGTAATCCTCCGAAGTAGTCGGATTGGTTAACGTTCTCAAAACCTGTTCTTTCTAGCTTCATGTTGTTTTATGCGTGAACTACGTGTTTAGCAATGTTTATTGCAGACTTGTTGTCATTCCTCCAGCTCCCTTCTATATGCCTTCATTTCTGCTTTAGTGGCTGGTGGCTTTACCTCCCATTGAGCAGAGCGGGCCATCGCTACACGCAGCCTCATGTCAGATTTATCTCCGATTATGATAGCATGAGCTCGATTGTTCGGAAAACCGATTGGCTCTGGGTTTTCCTCAATAGGGTTATGTTCAACCCGCTGTTCAGGAAATTCACGAAATCGTAGATGCAAGCTACGCCATTGCTCTACACCATGCGAAAACACAAAAAACTCCGCAGGATTTTTGAACTCCGTTTTACCGGTCTTGTACTGCCTTCCAAGTAAGACCCGTGTCTGTTCAGCGCTTGCATATCGCGACCAATCGCACGATTTATTTCCGCCATTCAAAGGCGTGTCGGTTAACGCTGCTTCCTTCAGGACAGCGTTATCCTCGTGGTCATATTCCACCTTCGAATGGTGAACGAAGAAATAAAGTGAATCGCTATCCGATATGTCTTCAATCGGCCAACTCACTCGGCAATAGCCTGCAGATAAAATTTAAAATCTCGCGGAATGACACCCAATAGCTCTAACGCGCTTTGGCGCGCAAGTTTAGTATCGTAATTGTCGAAGTAATAATGAACCAACCCTTGTTCTGGCTCTCTGAAATTTAGCAACAGAAAGTTTTCGGGCTGACGCCATACCACATCCAATGAGCCATCATTGCATGGGTTCAGTTCTGGCATGGGAAGATTCAGCCCCATTCGCTTAACCTCAGCATGAATCCGTAGCAGGAACTGTTTAGCATCATCCAGATTACTCACAATCGGTGCTAAGGCATCATCTCCGTCCCAATCATTTTTAAGACGCTTCAACCCATCTATGGACTCGGTTAGCTGCAGTTCAAAATCGGAGCTTATGACATACGTGGACACAAATACCGAATGGCCCAATGTTCTTGATACCACCGGAATTTCTACAACATGATTCCTGTTGACCCAATCCTTTGTGGATCCCCCTACAATAATTGAATAAGGTTCAGCGGCTTCTCCTGCCTTAAATGAATTGGCTCGAACAGAACCTCTATACTCCTTCGAGCTTTTGACTATTTGCTGTAATACGGTCATGTCGTTCCTTTAATCGACAAACTTGAAATTGGAATGTTCGCGGATTCGTACGTCCTTATCAATCGCTCGTTCGATAACGATTTTCAGCTCATCTAATTGCTTTCGGGTCAACGTCAAAAAAATGTCGCGGAATCGATCCGCGTCCTCATACTCCAATTTCAAACGATGCAACAGCACCGCGTGGTTGCCATTGAGTTCCGGTTTTGAGTTAACAAATACAGGGCGTATGTCCGACAGTACCCGAGAATCCTTGTAAAGATGTTCCGTTTCTCTGATCAGATTAATCCCCTTCAACGTGCAACGCAACGCACTAGAAAGTTCAAATAATTCTGAAATGCGGTTAACCAACTTATCTGCCGAAGCTGCGTCAGAAGACTGACTGATATATGCCGCCTTAAATTCGTCTTTGAACTTATCTCCTAGGTCGTCTTCCGACATTCTGAACATGAACAGACCAATCAAGGCCTGCACCAATGACTGTTCTGCATCATCTGTAATGCCAGTGATGAAGCTCTCTAATTGCGCAACTGTTGGAGATTCTCCACCTTCAGATAATCCAACAAACTTCGATCTGATGGCGGCATACTTCTTTTCACTTTGGCCAGCCAACAGCCCAAGAGCCTCCACGTGTGCCTTCGGAATCTGAATCCTAATACTCATAATAGGAGCTTTCCATAAATTTCATCATACGGTGGCCAATCTGCCACAACCTGTTTAGCGGGTTTTGAACGAACGCAAGTTAAAAAAGTTATGCATTGTCCAAATTGAGCTTTAACCTTCGTTAACAGCTCCGTTCCACCGCTCCTTTATATACCGTTCTATCTCAAACTCAGTATTCAGTTTAGCAGCACTAGCACTTCTGCGGATGTAGAATTCTTCTGACAGGGTTATTCGAGAATCCGAAAATCCCTTGGATTACGGATTATGTGGCCGTGACCGTGCTTTTCTATATCACCTATGCATTCCACGGGAAGTTTGTCATCATAGGCACGTACAGCAGCAGAGTGCCACTCTCCGTCAAGCTCAGTGGTCACAGTTTTCCGTTCTCCATCCGCTTGACCAACCATGGTTATTTCGCCTCTGGTGTCGGATAATCGTTTCAATTTATGAACCACACCTATTAAAGATACATCCTCTTGTTTTGCTGTTTGTCTATAGTACGTAGATATCTGAGATAGAAATGGCTTAGTGTCGGTCCCGAAGCTAAAAATATCATTCACCCCTTCGGGCTTCTTCTGGGCGGCAGCCCACGAAAAGGAGAACTCAACACCAAGGTCTCCCGACCGTTCATTCAGTCCGACAATGGCATCACAAAGATTGGCACTGACACCATAACGGTAGATCTCATCATCAAGGTCGCCTGACGAGGCATATGCCGTAATACTGTCCTGTGTTGCACCAAGAGATTGGTTCAGCGTTCGAATCACTTTACGCTGATACGATTCCATTTCAGGTTCCGGAACTCCGAATTCCTCTTCCTGCAACATACTTGTCTGACTACTCTTTATCTCCGGAGGCAGCGGTGAATAGACCGTAATGACGTAACTGCCTTTTGCCGTTTGACCGAATCGGGCCTCCTTGAGATACTGGACGGCATTGTCAAATTTCCGCTTGGAATAAACAGGTTTGGGGTCAACTGCGGCACAGGCACTGGCAAGTAGCAGGTCGCGTACCTTAGAGAAAGCGGCTACTCCGTCCTCAATTGGAATGGAACCATCGGTTGACCCGGGGGCCAAACGAGTACGCAGTATGTCCGTGTTCGGAAGCATCATATCTTCTACCAGTTGTTCAAACGGTCGATTACCCTCGGCTATGCGTACCGTCTCTACCAGTTCAAAAACACGTTTCCTTAGATCTGACAACCTCTTGTCAGCAGGAACGAGCACCTCGAAAACACCACCTTCAGTCTCCCTTGTCCAAATGGAATACTTTTGGCGCACCTCGTCCTGCTTCTTCCAGCCACGTGACCGCAAGTAGGTGAGGGTGTCAAGCGGCCTGAACCCCAAAAGGTAATTTTCTATGGCAGTAGGAAAACTCATAGCGTCTCCTTATTACTCACCTTGGTCATCAGTTGTTGCAACGCGACCGCAGTAAATTCATTGCTTCGCGGAAGCACAATGGTCGGTTTCTCCACCCCGGCCTTTTCATCAGCTCCTCTAATTGACACCCACCATGCATACCGACTCAATGCATAGTGCGAACCTGAATTACATACCAACCAATCATCTGGGTTAGGAGGCACTATCATAACCACAAGAATTTTGGGCACCATCAATTCAGTATCCCTAAGGTCGTCATAATTTTTTCGCTTGAGCGGAAAATGGATACCGTCTTCTTTCAAAACATCGGATTCGGTGCATTTGAGTTGCACATCCAATCTTGGGCTTTTGAGAGTACCACCTCCACCACTTGCAGCCACCGTTGTGTCAACGCTTTCATCATCCACTTCAAAATTGCCCAGTTTGAAGCCAGCAGCGGTCGCGACAGCATGTATTAACGCCTTACTGAATTGTTCCTTACGCTGCCGGATATCAATTGGTGCGATACTCATGGTTCAAACATATGGAATTCTTCATTGTGCCGTAATTCTCATATCACCCCACCTCCAACCGAAACTTCCCATTCCCCACATTCCAGTACTCGTTCTGTATCTGGTTTCGGTCTTTGATGCTCAGGTCATCGAAAGTATCCAAAATAAGGTCCATATCCTCGCGGCTCAGGCCATAGAAGTGGAAGACCAGCGCATCCAGCTTGTTCTCCCAAAGCATGGTGTCCATCTTCTGCTTCTTGAGCGCGATGATATGATCCACCAGCTTCTCCACCTCCGCTTCCCGCTGAACGGGGGGGATGGGCAACTGCTCTATTTTATAGCTTAACCAACGATTAGTGCCCATGCCGCTACTTGTACTAATCAAATTGAAATACCACTCGGCAGCCTTAGAGTTCAATACCATTAAAACAAATACTGATTCCCCCGCAAATTACCAGTAGCATTTTGCAATGGCAAGGGTAAGTCTATCAAAGAGCCTTTCACCGAAGTATCTTCTGTTGAGTTTGTAGCAGAACTCGTTGAGGTAGTTCTGA
>Ga0172367_10000841_pt1 | contig 46163 bp, 38 predicted proteins | sample Lak10m_FD_114542 | JGI IMG/M metagenome (GOLD analysis project Ga0172367, IMG submission 114542) | Freshwater microbial communities from Kabuno Bay, South-Kivu, Congo - kab_022012_10m | ecosystem: Environmental > Aquatic > Freshwater > Lake | place: Democratic Republic of the Congo: South-Kivu...
AAGGGGTGGATCATGTCCCATCGCCGCCGCCGCGAATACCTCCGGCGGCTACATCGCTACGCGCTCAGGTGGGGGAATTTGAAGTGGCCACAGGTGGAGGAGTTTGGGTGGCCGCCGGGGGGCAAGGTGATCTGCATCACCGAGGGCTACGCCACCGGCGCCAGCATTCACGCGGCAACCGGGTACGCCGTCGTCGTTGCCTTCAACGCCGGCAATCTTGGACCGGTCGCCGGGGTGATCCGGGAGAACCATCCCGACGCGCAGCTCATCGTGTGCGCCGATGACGACGCGGGCACAGAGGGCAACCCGGGACTCACGCACGCGCGCAGCGCCGCCCGTGCTGTCGGTGCACTCGTCGCCGTCCCGGCGTTCGGCGCGGATCGTCCTGCCGGCGCCACGGACTTCAATGATCTGCGCCGGGCACGTGGCCTTGAGGCCGTGAGGGATTCGATCGCTGCCGCCAAAGCGCCTGCAGGTGGCGATGTGGATACGGGCGGGGTCGCCATGGCGAGAGGCATGGAATGGCCGGAGCCCGAACCGCTGACCGAGCCGCTGGACGCGCAACCGTATCCCGACGAGGCCTTGCCGCGCATCCTGCGTGATGCCGTGCGGCAAGCGCAGGCCTTCGTGCAGGCGCCGATGGCGCTGGTGGCCTGCTCGGCCCTTTCAGCCCTTTCACTTGCGGCGCAGGGTCAGGCCAACGTGCGCCGCGACCACCAGCTCGTCGGCCCCATTTCCCTTTACCTGCTCGCGGTGGCCGACTCCGGGGAGCGCAAGACCACCTGCGACGCGATCTTCTGCCCGGCGCTGCGCGACTGGGAAACCGGGCGGCGTCAGGAAATGTCCCCCGAGATCGCCAAGCTCGAAGCGGCCACGGCGGTGTTCGAAGCGAAGAAGGCCGGCATTCTGGAAGCGATCAAGCACAAGCGGCGCCGGACGCAGGACACGGCGGGCGAGGAGCGCGAACTTGAGACACTGGTGGGCGATGCGCCGGTGCCGCCGCTCATCCCGCGACTGCTCTACGCGGATGCGACCCCGGAGGCGCTCGCCCATGCGCTGGCCACTGGCTGGCCGAGCGGCGGGGTGCTCTCGGCCGAGGCCGGCGCGGTGTTCGGTGCGCACGGCATGGGCCAGGACACGATCTTGCGCAACCTCGCGCTGCCCAACGTGCTGTGGGACGGCGGCGAGATGGCGATCGACCGGCGCTCCAAGCCCTCCTTCGTGCTGCGCGGCCGGCGGCTCACCTTCGGGCTGATGGTTCAGCCAGAGGCGTTGCGCGGTTTCCTGGAGCGTGCCGGCACGCTGCCGCGCGGCACCGGCTTCATCGCGCGCTTCCTGATCGCGTGGCCCGGGAGCACCCAGGGCACGCGCGCGTACCGCCCGGCGCCCGAGGCGATGCCGCAGGTGGCGCTGTTCGAGGCGCGCATTCGCGAGCTGCTCGCGCAACCGCTCGCCACCGACTCGCACGGCTGCCTCACTTCGGCGGTGCTCGATCTGTCGCCGCAGGCGCGTGCCGAGTGGATACGCTTTCACGACGAGATCGAGCGCGAGCTGGGCGCGCGAGGCGCATTTCGCGGTGTGCGTGATGTCGCGGCCAAGGCGGCGGAGAACGCCGCGCGGCTCGCAGCCTTGTTCCATGTGCTGGAGCATGGCGCGAGCGGCACGATAGCGTCCGAGGAAATCCGCGCCGCGGCCTGCATCGTGGGCTGGCATTTGAACGAGGCGCGGCGCCTGCTTGCCGACCTGGATACGCCGCCCTCGCTCGCCGCGGCGATCCGGCTCGATACCTGGCTGCGCAACGACGCCATTGCGAATGGCAGCGATCGCGTGCCGACGAAGCGCATCTACCAGTACGGTCCGAACTGCGTCCGGGACAGCCGGAACCTGCGCGCTGCGCTCGCCATCCTCGCCGAGCGTGGACGGGCGCGGATGGAGGAAGACGGACGCCGGCGGGCTGTGGCGATCAATCCGGCGCTGCTGGATGGCCGGGAGTGACCGTCGACGATTTCGACACCGGAGGGGGCTGCTACTGTTGCTACTCTTGCTACCGTCGGCCTGCGTGAACGCTGATCGGTAGCAAGAGTAGCAAGGGTAGCAAGGGGTGGCGGGTCGGAAAATGCGTTTCTATTTGGAACTCAATCGAGTGACCGTCCAGCAAAGGACGACGTTTTCGGCAATCCACTTGACGGGTGTTGGTAAATCTGCCAACATTCAAAGCGAAATGGGCAGAAGAGAATGAGACCAACGCGGCCGGTATCGTGGCTCACGCCTGCGCGTAAAGCCTTTGAGACGTTTCCCGATGGCGCGCGGCAGATAGTGATCGATGCTTTGAGCGTTGCCGCCGAGGGTGGCATGGCGGGAATCGCCAAGCCGATGAAAGGCCTCGGGTCGGGGGTGTTTGAGATTGCGTTGCCGTTCCGGGGCAACGCCTTTCGGGTGGTCTATGCGGTGCAGCTTGGGGACGAGCTGTGGGTGGTCCATGCGTTTCAGAAGAAGTCGACGCAAGGCATCAAGACCCCGAAACACGAGATCGACTTGATCAAGGACCGGTTGAAGCGACTGAAGGAGATGCTGCGATGAAAAAGGAACCGCTTGAGCTTATCCGCGGGAGCGGAAACATCTATCGGGACTTTGATGTCCCGGATGCCGACATTCGCCAGTTGAAGGCGATCCTGGCGGCGGAGATCATCAAGACGCTCGACAAAAAGGGTCTCACCGTAAGAAAGGCGCAGAGCCTCACCGGGATCGATGCCGGAGATTTCTCGCGCGTCCGCAACGCGGATTTCCGGCGCATCAGCGTCGAGCGCCTCATGGCGATGATCAACGGGCTCGGCTCACGCGTGGAAGTGGCTGTGACGTTGCGACGTGCGGAGCCAAGGCATGCGGCAGCGGTGGCCTGAACAATGAAAAGCGGGTACGAAAGCGGGTATAAAACGCGCCGCCACAATGGCATTGCGAGCAGCGGCGCGGGGTTACCGGCGCAATTGCTGTTCAACGTCTGAGCAAAATTCCGGACTTCGCAGGCATTGCCTGAAAGCCACTGAAATCTTAACAGGCTTTTGAAGAACGCTTCCCGCTGCCGCGGATCGCGCATTTTGCGGAGAACTTTCAGAGGGAAGTTTTTTTTCGGCAGTCCCCGATTTGAGGGATATAAAAGGGGGAACTCCCTTTTTTCAACACCCCGTTATCCGGCTTGGCCGGAGAGCCGATCGACCAGCCTGTTTTTCAACTCGCGGGCGCGGCTGACAAAGGGCTCCAGTTCAAGTGCGTGCAGAACTTCAAGGGCAGCCGCTGCGTGCATGCGTGCGCTGCCGCGATCGGCAGCGGATTCAAGCAACTCGCCCAGCTCCAGATGCGTACGCCCCGTTTCGAACGGAGCGCCCATGTTCCGGAACGTCGCGACGGCCTCTTCGAAATGCGCAACGGCCAGAGCGTAATTGCCGGATGAACGGGCGATGCGGCCGAGTATGCGCTGGGTCCAGCCCAGCCCGTACGCGTAGCCGGACCGGCGCGTAATGTCGATGCCCGACTGGGCGAATTCCAGGGCCTCGGCAGGGTTGCCCGCCTGCAGGGCGGCCTCTCCGCGAAAGCCCAGGTAAAGGCCGTGCAGCTGGGCAAAGCGGAAGCGTTTCGTCTGCGGAATCGACTCCTCCAGCAACGGAATCGCCGCATCCGGCTCGCGGCGTTCGATGTGGGCCAGCGCGAGCATGCCGACGGTGGCCATCCGGGTCAGGGGATCCGGTGAAAGTGCCACACCCTTTTGACATGCGGACAGGGCCGTTTCCAGGTCGCCGGAAAGAGCGCTGATGAAACCCGTCGCCCAGGCTGCGGAGCTTCTGAGCCTGAGATCGCCCAACGCGTCCCCCAGCGCGTAAGCCCTCGTTTCCATCGCCAGGCCCTCCGCGAAGCGTCCGCGGTAGGACAGATTCAGGCCGAGGATCCAGCAGGATTGTCCCAGCCACCACTGCTCCGGGGTGCCTTCCAGGAGCGCGACAGCCTGCTCGCCGTGCCGCACGCCCTTCTCGGGGCATCCCCAGAAATTCGAGAATGCCAGCAGGTAACGCGCCTTGCCCATCGTGGTCACGTCGTTGCAGGAGGTTGCCTCGCGGAGCGCGCGAGTCGCATGCCTTTCGGCGGCGGGATAGTCCCCGAGGTAGACATGCGCGGCCCCCAGGCGGAAGCAATAGGTCCCCGCCATTTGCGGGTCGCCGGTGGCGTCCACCAGCGCCATCTCGGGCAGGAGCAGGTCAACGACCTCGTTGATGCGGCCCTGCAGCAAGAGGCTGCGCGTCTTGCGGAACACCAGGTCGAACCGGCGGCGTTCGCGCGCGGCCTCGGGCATGCGCGCCAGATGGTTCAGCGCCTCGTCGAGTGCCGTTATCGCCTGGTTGTGCGCGCCGGCACGGGCCGCGCGCTCGGCAAAGCGCGTCAGATAGGCGGTCGCCTTGTCGCTGCGGTTGGTGCGGGCATAGTGGTAGGCCAGGCGGTCGTAGGCTTTCTCAAGATCGGGGGCGCAAAGCGACTCCAGGGCCTCGGCGATCGAGAGGTGAAGGATCCGCCGGGCCGGTGCGAGGAGCATTTCGTCTACCACCCGGCGAATCCGGTCGTGCACGAAGTCGAAGCTCTCGCCCACGGCATGCAGTATCTGTCGCCGCACCAGTTCTTCGAGCGCCTCCGACGCTTTGCGCTCATCCAGCCCGGAGGCGTGTTGCAGCAGCGCGAAGTCGAAAACCCGTCCGGCGACGGTCGCCACCGCCAGCAGCTTCCGGGCGTCGGGGCCGAGACGTTCGACATGGCCCTCGATCAGGTCGCGGACGCGCTCCGGCAGCGAAAACGCGCCCCCCCGCCCCCTTTCCCTGCCGTCGGCACGCATGCACTCGACCACGACGAATGGATTGCCCTCGCTGGTTTGCCATACTTGCCCGGCGAGGCTGTCGACCGCGTGTTCGTCTTCGCCGGCGCGCGCCATCGCCCGCACCAGGAGTGCGGTCTCTTCCCGGGATAAAGGCTTGAGCGCAGCTTTGGACAGAAGCCCGGCTGGTTCAAGCTCCTGGAAAGTCCGGCGAAGCGCGGGTGAGCCGGGAAGCTCCTCCTCGCGGACGGTCACTGCGATCATCACCGGCATTGCCTGGATGCGGCGCCCCAGTGTCGCCAGCAGACGCAGGCTCATTTCGTCCGCCCAGTGAGCGTCTTCGCATACCAGCAGCAGGGGCCGCCGGGCCGCGAGCAGCGCCAGCAGTCGCGCTAGCGCCTCGAAGAGGCGGCCGCGGCGCAATGCGTCTGAGGACGCACCGCCGGCTCCGGCATGCGCGACCGGCATCTCGGGCAGCAGCCTGGCGAGTTCGGCGCGCAACGGCGCGTCGAGCGCCCGCAGCAGCGCGCGGTCTTCGGCAACGCCGGCTACACGGAGCATTTCCAGCCAGGGGGCAAAAGGGAACAGTTGCTGGCTCTCGAAACAGCGGCCCTGCAGCACGCGCATGCCTTCGGACGCGGCCCGTGCCGCGAGCTCTTCGACGAGCCGCGTCTTGCCGATGCCCGCCTGGCCCAGGATGGCGATGACGCGGCCCCGCCCGGCCCGGATGCCGTCGAGCAGGCCGAGGCTGTCGGCCAGTTCCGCGTCGCGACCGATGAGCGGGGCCGCGTGGATCGGCATCTCCGGGGGGGGCGCTGGTGCGCCGCTATCGCGCTGACGCAGCAATTCGTTGTAGAGCGATCGTGTCTCCGCATCGGGTGAAGCGCCGAGTTCGCGCTGCAGCGCATCCACGCAGACCTGGTACTGGCGCAGCGCGGCCGCGCGCCGGCCGTGCTCGACATACAGGCGCATCAGCGTCCTGTGCGCGATCTCTTCGAGCGGATCGATTGCCAGAAGCCGCAGCGTGGCCTGTATCGCCTGTTCGGTTTCGCCGCATTCCCTGTGCCGGGCAACCAGCCTCGCGAGCATGTCGATCGCGCGCTCGCGCAGCCGCTCCTGTTCAGGCAGCAGCCACTCCTCGAAGAGGGGTTCACTGACAGCCAGCCCGGCAAGCAGATCTCCGCGATAGAGCTCGGCGGCGCGCACGAGGGACGCCCGATCGTTGTGGACGCTGCAGCGATCGAACTCGACGGCGTCCGTCTCCAGAGCGCCCGGTGCCAGCGCAATCGAGCGCCCCTGCGCTTCGAGCGCATGCCTGCCGAGCACCTTGCGGAGCAGGGAAAAAGTCTGGCGAAAGCTTGCCCGCGCGTTTTGTTCCGAAGCCTCGCCCCACAGCAGCGCCGTCAGCGTATCCCGCGCGCGGGCATTCCCCGGCGCCAGCGCGAGGTGGGCGAGCAACGCCTCGGCTTTCCTGACGGGCAGGCGAATCAGTCCCCCTTCGCTGTCACGCAGCTCGAAGCCGCCCAGGACTTTCAATCGATAGCCGTCCATCCCGCTTGGCGCCGCAGCGCCTCTCGTCTTTGCCAAGTACCTGAGAAATATAGCGGAATAGCCTCTGTCGGGCAAGCCCATGAAAGCTGTGACGTTTTTGTTATGCCTGCCGGATACGTTGCCAAAAATGACATTCATCGTGCGCGCGTCGATCGATTTCCGGGGCCGGCTTCAAGGCCTGATCCTGCAAGTGCCGACAGGGCGCAAGGAACGTTTCGAGGGTGCCGCACAACTCGGTGACCTGATTGCCGCCATGATCGCCGCGCAGCGGGACGCATCGTGCGACCTGATGCGGCTCGAAGACGGCCAGGCCGGCGAGAACGAGAGCGAAGCGTGATGCGGCGATCCTGGCTTGCACCTTTCCTGGCAACCGCGCTTGCGGTGCCGGCGGCTCTCGCCAATCCGGTCGGGCCGGGAGTCGCGGCCGGATCGGCCGCCTTCCAGCGCACCGGCATCGCCCTCACCGTCACCAATGCGCCGGGCACGATTATCAACTGGCAGGGTTTTTCCATCGGCGCGGGCGAACTGACTCGCTTCAGGCAGCAGAACGCGATGAGCGCTGTGCTCAACCGCGTGGTGAGCGGCAATCCGTCCAGCATTTTCGGCCAGTTGCAGTCGAACGGCCGCGTCTTCCTTGTCAACCCGAACGGCATCGTCTTCGGCGCCGGGGCGGTGATCGACACGGCCGGCCTGGTCGCTTCCACGCTCAATATCACGGATCGGGATTTCCTGGCCGGGCGGCTGAATTTTGCCGGCGGCGGCCAGGGCGCGCTGCGCAACGAAGGCACGCTACGCGCCGGCGGCGACATTTACCTCGTCGGGCCGCAGATCGAAAACACCGGGTTGATCCGCAGCGAATCGGGCAACGTGCTGCTTGCAGCGGGGCAATCGGTCACGATCACCGGCCCGGACGCGCAGGGCGTGCAATTCGCGCTCCAGGCGCCGGGGGACGCCGCGCTCAACCTCGGCACGATCGAGGCGAAGAACGCCGCCACCATGTTCGCCGGGACGTTGCGCCACTCGGGCGACGTCCGCGCCAACCGCGTGACGCTTTCCGCGACGGGTGAGGCGGTTCTCGATGCCGGGTCGAATGTCGCGGCGAGCGGCGTCGGCGCGAGCGTCCTCGTCTGGTCGGACGGCAGCGCGCGCGCCCACGGCACCATCAGCGCCAAAGGCGTCGATGGCGGTGGCGGTTTTGTCGAAACCTCGGCACGCAGCCTCGACCTGAACGGTGCGCGCGTGGACACCGGCGGCGGGCGGTGGCTGATCGACCCGAACGATTTCACCATCGCCGCGAGCGGCGGCAACATGACGGGCGCCGACGTCGGCGCCGCGCTCGTCACGGGCGACCTCGCGATCGCGACGGCGACGATGGGCACGCCCGGCAGCGGTGACATCCACGTCAACGACGCCGTTTCCTGGAGCGCGAACACCCTCACGCTCAGCGCCGAGCGCGACATCAACGTGAACGCCGTAATGACCGCTTCCGGCGCCTCGGCGCTCGCCATGAACACCACGAGCGGCGCGGTCAAAGTCGGCATGAACGGCAGCGGGTTCACCGGGCGCGTGGATTTCCCCGGTCGCAGCGGGACAGGCTTTCTCACCATCAATAGTAACGGCTACACCGTCATCAACAGTCTCGGCGCGGAGGGTAGCGTCACAGGCACAGATTTGCAGGGCATGAACGGCGGGCTTGCCGGTTCCTACGCGCTCGGCAGCAACATAGATGCCACCGCCACCAGTGGCTGGAACACCGGAGCAGGCTTCAATCCGGTCGGGTCATCGGCTACGCCTTTCACCGGTCAGTTCAACGGCTTGGGCCATACCATCAACAACCTCGCCATCAACCGGGGCGGACAGGACTGGGTTGGTCTGTTCGGTAAGGTCTATTGGTATGGGGCCGTATTATCGAACGTGGGATTGGTTGGCGGCAGCGTGATCGGCAAGAGCGATACCGGCGGACTGGTGGGATACATCGATCAGGCTGGTGGAATCACCAACGCCTACAACACCGGAAGCGTGACTAGCCCCTGGAGCTGGTGCTGTAGCGGCATCTATGTGGGCGGATTGGTCGGAGCAAACTATCACACCCCGATCAACAACAGCTTCGCCACCGGCAATGTGACCGGCGATTACCATGCCGTCGGCGGGCTTGTGGGCTCCAACCGCAGTTGGCGGGCCGTCATCAGCAACAGCTTTGCGACGGGCAACGTGACCTGCCCCGGTGGCAGCGCCGCCGAATGCGGCGGGCTCGTCGGGCAGCAAGGAGATGGCGGCATCAGCAAGAGCTACGCCACGGGCAACGTGGTGTCGAATGGGCGCGGGGCCGGAGGATTGGTCGGAACCATCGGTGGCACTGGTTGGATCGCGGACAGTTATGCGACCGGGAATGTTACTTTCACTGGCGGCGGTGCCGCTGGCGGCCCCTACGGCGCAGCCGGTGGGCTGGTCGGCTGGATGACCAATTGGGGGAGCGTTTCGAACAGCTATGCCACCGGCAGCGTGACGAGCGTCGGCGCGGCGGGCGGGCTGGTCGGCGCCAATGACGGCATCGGCGGTGTCAGCAACAGCTTCTGGGACACGCAGACCAGCGGTCAGGCGGCCAGCGCAGGCGGCACAGGCCTCACCACCGCGCAGATGAAGTCGGCTGCCACCTTTACCGCGGCCGGATGGGATCCGGCGACCTGGCAGATGGCCGACGGCGCCTATCCGTTGCTCAAGGCCTTCATGAGCTGTGCCTACGGCGCTTGCTGGACGGGAGGCGCGAGCGGTGAATGGAGCCTTCCGGCCAACTGGTATCACTCTCACGTTCCCGGTCCCGGCGAGAGCGTCCTCATCGACGTGCCGGGCTTGATTACCGTGACCTATTCCGATGCCGCAACGGCCTCTCTGGGCAGCCTCGTCAGCAACGAGAACTTCACGCTCGACAGTGCCGGCGGCGGAATTGCGGTCTCGGGCGCGACCACCTTCAGCGCCGGCAGCCGCTTCACCCTCGCTTCCGGCACCGCCACCTTTGACGGCATCACGTCGCTCGGGTCGCTCGACCTGCGGGGCGGCACGCTCACCGGCAGCGGCGCGATCACGCTCGGCGGATCGTCGAACACGTGGAGCGGCGGCACGATCTCCGGCAGCGGCAGCTTCGCGATGCCCGGCGCGGCGGTGCTGACGCTATCCGGAAGCGGCACGCGTGTTCTCGACGGGCGCACGCTCGAATTCGGCACGTTCGCGCTGCCCGGCAGCAGCCTCGAAGTCGCGAGCGGCGCGCTCAATTCGAGCGGCACGGCGACGATCAGCGCCGGCGCGACGCTGATCGCGAGCGGCGGCTCGATCGGCTCGGCATCGACCATGAACGTCGCCGGGACGCTGCGCACCGGCGCGGGCAGCGTGTCGGCGCCCGACATCGTCATCGCGTCCACGGGCGTGCTCACCGGCGTCGGCGCGGTGACCGGCAATGTTTCGAATTCGGGAACCGTGGCGCCGGGAAATTCCGCGGGCACGCTGACGATCAACGGCGACTACGCGCAGGTGTCGGGCGGCATCCTCGACATCGAGTTGAACGGCACCGCATCCGGTCAGTACGACGTGCTTGCCGTCTCGGGGACGGCGACGCTGGGCAGCGTGAGCGCGGGCTCGCGGGTGAACTTTAGCGGCACCGCGACGAGCGGCGCCTACCCGTTCCTCACCGCGTCCACCCTCAACGGCATCTTCACGCAGCAGACGGGCACCCTGAGCCTGTCGCTCAACTACGGGCCGGGCGGCGCCACCGCGTCGTTCGGAACCTTCTGGGACGGCGGCGCGGGCGACGGCAACTGGCTCAGCGCGCTCAACTGGAGCGGCAACGTGCTGCCCACGGCGGGCGACGACGTGAGCATCGGTGGCGGCGCGGGCACGGTCACGCTCGCCACGGGCGCGCAGGCGGTGCGATCGCTCAACTCCGCCGCGAGCCTCGTGCTTTCGGGCGGCAGCCTGACGATCGGCAGCGGCGGCGGCACCGCGAGCGGGGTGCTCAGCCTTACCGGCGGCACGCTCAATTTCGCGAGCGGCGGCAGCTTCACCAAGACGGTCGGGGCGCTCGACTGGTCCGCCGGCACCCTGTCGGGCACCGGCGGTTTCTCGATCGCGAGCGGCAGCGTCAACGCGGCGGGATCCGGCGCCCGCGTCCTCGAAGGCCCCTCGCTCGCGCTGGGCAGCTTCACCCTGCCGGGCGGCAGCCTCGAGGTGAAGAGCGGCGCGCTCAGCACTTCGGGACTCACGACGGTGAATGCCGGCGCCACCCTCATCGCCTCGGGAGGCTCGATCAGCTCCACGGTGCCAATGAGCATCTCGGGGACGCTGCGAACCGGCGCGGGCAGCATCTCGGCGCCGGCGATCAACATCACGCCGACCGGCTTGCTTACGGGAACGGGGAGCGTGACCGCGATCCACGTCAACAACAACGCGGGCACCGTGGCGCCCGGGAACCCCACTGGGACGCTGACGATCAACGGCAACTATACCCAGCACGAAAGCGCGACGCTCGCGGTACAGGTCGACGGCATCGGCGCCGGCGAATATGGCAAGCTCGCGGTTTCCGGTTCGGCAAGTCTGAACGGCCTCGCGAGTTTCAATGGGGCAGACGTCATCGGCATGTTTCCGTTCTTGACGGCTTCCTCAGTGACCGGAACGTTCGCCGGCCAATCGGGGATCCTGAATCCCACCTTTGGCTACGCAGCGAACCAGGTCACCGCAACACTTACTAGGTCAGGGGTTTTGTGGGACGGCGGTGGCGCGGACGGGATGTGGCTGAATCCGCGCAACTGGAACGGTGATGCCCTGCCGGCGTCCGGCGAAAATGTGACCATCGGCGCGTCTGCCGGCGCGGTGACGCTCGCCTCTTCCGCAGTGTCGGTGAGGTCGCTGCGGTCGGACGCCGATTTCGTGCTTGCCGGGGGTAGCAGCTTGGTGCTGCTCGATAACGGCAGCTTCGGTGCAGACCTCAGGCTCAATGCCGGCACGACGCTGACCTCTCAGGGAACCTTGAACCTCAACACGTATTCGTTGGGTACCGGGGCGAAGATCAATCTCGCTCGGTCCGGGACCGGAATCCTCACCATCGGCGGGTTGCCCTACACCGTTATCAGCAGTCTGGGTGCGGCGGGCAGCATCACGAGCCTCGACCTTCAGGGCATGAACGGGAATTTGGGTGGCCGCTACGCGCTGGGCGCGGACATCGACGCTTCAGCAACATCGGGCTGGAATGGCGGCGAGGGCTTCCTTCCGGTGGGTAATCGGACTGCCGAATTCAAGGGCAAGTTCGACGGTCTCGGACACACGATCAACAACCTGACCATCGATCGGCCCGCCGCGAATGACATTGGCCTGTTCGGCCTGGCCTCAGGGGCATCCATCAGCAACGTGGGGATCGTTGGCGGTTCCTTTACCGGGCGAATGGTGGGAAGCCTGCTCACCGAGAATTCGGGCATGGCAGGTGCTCTGGTCGGGACGAACGCGAGCGGTGCAATCAACAATTCCTATGCGACAAGCACCGTTACCGGCGTATTGGATGTCGGGGGCCTTGTCGGTTTCAACTCCGGATCGATCAGCAACTCACATGCGAGCGGGAACATATCGGGCTACAGCGGTGTCGGTGGCTTAGTAGGCAATCAACACGTCGGTGCCGGCGTCGTTGTGAGCGAGTCCTATGCCACGGGCAATGTGAGTGCGCACGAGTACGGAGGCGGTCTGGCAGGCATCAATCATGGCGCGATCAGCAATTCTTACGCGACCGGCAACATCGGTGGCAGTAGCTCAGGCATTGCACGTCGGTTGGGTGGGTTGGTGGGAAGCAATTCGGGGACGATCAGCGGCTCTCGCGCGAGCGGCAACGTGGTCGGCGGAACCGAACTTGGCGGATTGGCGGGGATCAGCGTTGGCACCGCCGGTGGCGGTGTCATCCGTGATTCCTATGCAACGGGAAACATAGATGGCATGGTCTACATTGGCGGCCTGGTTGGCATCAATTCATCGGGCACGATAGAGCGGTCATACGCGAGCGGCACGGCAACCAACGGTGGCGGCTTGGTCGGCTCCATCGACAGTGGTGGCGGGATCGTTTCATCATTCTGGGACGTGCAAACGTCAGGCAACGCAACCTGCGCTGCTGCTGGCGGAGTGTCTGGCTGCACAGGGCTTACCACGGTCGCGATGATCCGCCGGGCGAGTTTCGGTGGCTGGGATTTCGGCACGGTTTGGGCGATCGAGGAGGGGCGCTCCTATCCCTATTTGCGCGCCAGCGCGCAGGTCCCTCATCCGGCGCCGAGTTCGATGTCTGCGGTCAGCACGACTGAGACCGTGCTGACCATGCCGGCGAACGACATCGTCACGCTGAGCGATCAGTTCTTCTCTGCGGTGAATGCGCTCATCCCTGCCGAGGAGCAAAGCGCGAAGAGGGCGACGCCGGAATGCAAGTCGGCTCCGGACGAGCTCAAGCAGTTGCCTTCGCTCGAGTGCAAGTGATGGCGAGGTGAGGGTTCCGTACACAGGAGAGCCTTCTTTGCGTCGTGCGATCCAGCGGCCGATGCTCGCCGCCCTGCTTGCCGGTTTCGCGGGCAGCGCGTTCGCGCAGGCGGGTGGCGAGGCGCAGTTCGCGGTGACCGGGTACCGGGTCGAAGGTGGGAATCCGCTTTCCGCTGAAGCGACGCGGGCGATCCTCGCGCCTTTCACCGGCGAGGGCGCGACGCTTGACCGCCTCCAGGGTGCGGCGGCCGCGCTGGAGGCGAAGCTCAGGAAAGAAGGCCACGCATTCCTGCGCGTGGTGCTGCCGCCACAACCCGCGCGCGGAGAGATACTGTTGCGCGTGATCGCATTTAAGCTCGGCGCGGTCAATGTCTCGGGCAACCAGCACTTCGACGCCGACAACATCCGCACGAGCCTGCCGGCGCTCGCGCCGGGCGCTTCCCCGAACCTGCGCGAGATCGCGCGCGGCCAGGCCCTCGCGAACGAGCATCCGGCGAAGCAGGTCTCGGTCACGATGGAGCAGGGCAAGGTCGCCGATACAGTGGATGCCGCCGTGCGGGTGCAGGACAACGATCCGCTGCGGTTCTTCGCCACGCTCAACAACACCGGGACGGAGGGGACAGGGAAATGGCGCCTGGGGATGGGGGTGCAGCACTCAAACCTCTTTGGCCGCGACCACTCGCTCACCGCGAGTTACACGACGTCGCCCGGGCACGAGCGCGACGTTAGCCAGTACGGCATCTACTACCGCGCGCCGTTCTATCCGCTGCATGGGGCGCTGTCGGCCTATTACACGCTCTCCGACACGAACTCGGGGACGGTCGCTCAGTTCTTCCAGGTGAGCGGTCGCGGCGAATTCGCGGGGCTGCGCTGGACGCAGTGGCTCCTGCCGCTGGGTGCCTACGGCCACTGGGCGGAGATCGGTGTGGAGGACCGCTTCTTCAGGAACGACGTGGCGTTCGAGGGGATTCCGATCGGGGTGAACGTGCGGAGCCGCCCGCTGCTCGCGCACTACGAGGGGCGCCTCGACGGCGCCGACTACAGCACGCGCATGGCGATTGATTTTGCGTACAACCTCGGCGGGGGCGGAGCGAACGATGTCGCCGCCTACAGCGGCAACCGCGCCGGCGCGACGCCCGGCTGGCAGGCCTGGCGCTTCGCGCTGGAGGGCTCGAAGCTCGTCGGCGGCTGGGTGGCGGGCGCGCGGCTGCGCGGCCAGGCGACGGGCGACGCGCTCGTATCCGGCGAGCAGTTCGCTCTGGGCGGCGCCTCCTGGGTTCGCGGCCTGCCCGAGCGCGAGGCCGCCGGCGATACGGGCTACGTCGCGAACCTCGAGCTCACCTCGCCCGAGTTTGCGGACGGCCTGCGCGGCGCGGCGTTTGCCGACTGGGGTGCGGTCCGGCTGCGCGACGCGGCCGCGGGACAGGGCGCCCGGCAGGGCGCGGCGAGCGCCGGTGCGGGACTGCGCTGGCGCGCAGGCAAGAACGCGAGCGTGGTGCTGGATTGGGCGCGCGTGTTCGAGGGCGCGGGCGCAACGCCTGCCCGCCGCAACCTCGGCCACCTTGCCGTCGTGATTCGTTTCTGAAATAGAAGAGGGGTGCCGAAGCACCCCTTTTCAATCGAGCGCCGACCTCCCGGGATTCTCTTCGCCGCGGCCCTCACCACGCAGGCAGCCGTCAAGATTGCCGACATGCGCGGTGTAGCCACGAAAGATGCGGCGCATGCTGCAAGCCAAGGCGACCGGCGGCATGCCTCGCGCCGGGCCCGGGCTCAGCCGCCGCTATCCGGACCAAACGCGCGCCGCAGCCTGGCGCCCAGGCTTTCCGGCTTTGCGGCGAGCTTGGCTTTCAGCGCGGCGAGTTCGGCTTCGACTCCGGCCAGCTGGCGCTGCTGACCCTCCATTGCCTGCGCGTGCGATGTCGGGTTCGCGGTGCCAAACAAGGACTGCATGCGCGGCGATCCGGTAAGCGCGAACAGGGCCTGGGTGAAAAGGCGCGGCTCGTCGGGCGCAGCGGCAAGGCTCGCATCGCTCCTGCCATAGTCGTAAAGCCGGTCCAGCGCAAACAGCAGATGCGGCGCCAGGCCTACCTGCAAGGCGTGATTGGCAAGCCGCAGTTCGATGCTCGGCGCCTGCGGGCGCCAGTCGAACGCCGGCGCGCAATCGAGCTGAACCGCGCAGACCGCCTCGGCGGCCGGGCCACGCGCGTAGAGCTTCAACACCTGATATGTTTCGTAAAGCACGCGCGCGAACCGCTCCGGGGTCAGCGCGGAGAGGTTGCTGGCATCGGCTACCACGCGATATTCGGCCAGGCGCTCGCCAGACAGGTGAATCTCGTAGCGCGAGGCAAAGCGAATCCAGTATTCCAGGTCCTGCAACTGCAGCAGCAGCGGGTTGAACGGACCGATGGCGCGCATCGCCTCGCCGCGCAGCAGCGGCGTCACCGCGCACAGGCAGTTGCCGGAGAAGAAGAAAGCCGCGAGCCAGTTGGTCCTAGACGCTTGCGCGAACACGCGCCCCAGGGGGTGTGCGGCGTCGTCCACGCGCGCGCCGTCCGGGTCGATCAGCCAGGGCCGACAGAAGACGGCGCCGATATCTCCGTGCGCCTGCAGAAAAGCAACTTGGCGCTCGAGCTTTTCCGGCAGCCACAGGTCGTCTGATGCGCAAAACGCGATGTACGTTCCGCGAGCGCGCGCCAGGCTCGCATTCAGCGCCACACTGACTCCGGAGCGATGCTCGAGTCGAACGGCGTGGATTCTTGGATCGTCGTAGGAACGGATGACCTCATAACAGAGGTCATCGGAGCAGTCGTCCGCGATCAGCAGTTCGAAATCGCCGCGGGTTTGCCCGAGGATGCTTTCGATCGCGAGGCCGACGTAGCGTTCGTGCCGGTACGCCGGCATGCACACGCTGACTAGCGGGGTTCGTTCCATTCAGGCATCCAGCGCCGCGTCCACCGCTTGAGCAACCGCCGCAATGTCCAGCGACCAGCCGATCGGCAGGCTCAGCACCTCTGCGGCAAGCTTCTCGGCAAGCGGGAACATGCCGGCCCGAAACCCGTGTCCCGCATAGGCTCCCTGCAGGTGCGGCGGTCGCGGGTAGTGGATCAATGTCTCCACCCCCGTCTCGAGCAGCCTGGCGCGCAGGCGGTCTCTCTGCCCGCTGCGCACGACAAAATTGTGCCAGGCGGGCTCGGCCCAATCTGCGGCCTGGGGCAGGGCGAGACGGCAGCTCGCCAGCAGGCCCTGGTAGCGCCCGGCCTGCTCTGCGCGGCGCGCGTTCCACGCATCGAGCCTGCCGAGCTTTACCCGCAGGCAGGCCGCCTGCAATTCGTCGAGTCTCGAATTGTAGCCCGGCAGCGGATGCAGGTAGCGCTCGCTGGATCCGTAATTTCTGAGGCTGCGCAGGCGCTGCGCGAGCTGAAGGTCATCGGTGAGCACCGCGCCGCCGTCTCCCAAGGCGCCAAGATTCTTTGCCGGATAAAAGCTGAATGCGGCTGCATGACCGAGCGCCCCGGTGCGCCGGCCGCGGTAGCGCGCGCCATGCGCCTGCGCTGCGTCTTCCAGCACGAACAGCCGGTGGCGCGCGGCGACGGCGTTGATCGCGTCCATGTCGGCCGGATGTCCGTACAGGTGCACCGGAATCACGGCGCGGGTGCGCGGCGTCACCGCGGCGTCGATTCCGGCGGCGTCGATATTGAATGTGCGCAGGTCCGGTTCGACCGGAACCACGGTTGCGCCGCAGGCGGAAACGGCGAGCCAGGTTGCAATGAACGTATGGCTGGGCACGATGACTTCGTCGCCGGCTGCGATGCCCGCGGCACGCAGCGCGAGGCAGAGTGCGTCGAGGCCGTTGCCGACGCCGATGCAATGGCGTACGCCGCAATAGTGCGCGAATTCCTGCTCCAGCATTTCGGTCTCCGGGCCGAGAATGTAGCGTCCCTCGCGCCGCACCCGTGCCAGGGCTGCGTCCAGTTCCGCCCCGACTTCCGCGTTCAGGCCGGCCAGGTCAAGAAACGGGATGTGCGCCGGCTTGACGGACTGCATCGAGGAATTCCGCGTGGGAACGGTAGTAATCCGACTCGTCGTAGGGTTGCGACGCAAGGGCCAGGCACACCGCGCCGGAAGAGAAATTGTCGATTTCGCGCCAGATCATCGCCGGGATGTACAGGCCGAAATAGGAGCGATTGAGCTGGAAGCGCTGCTGGGTGTGCCCGTCGTCGATCAGCACGTCGAAGCTGCCGGCCATGGCGATGAGGAATTGCTCGAGCTGCCTGTGCGCGTGCCCGGCGCGGACCGCGCCGCCAGGCACGTCGTACAGATAGTAGACGCGCCGGATTTCGAAAGGCACGTGCTTTCCACCCTCGATTGCGGTCAGATTGCCACGAGCATCGTGAATCTTGGGCAAATCGACAATTTTGCACGCGGAAATCGTCATATGGCAAAGTGTACACTGATCCGCGCGGTGCCGGAAACGGCGTCCCTGCAGGCTACGCGGCTGGCGCGATCTGGTTGAGAATGACAATCCGGCATCGCCGGCCCGGGGGAGGCGCGAGCGCGACACCCCGTGCAACTTTGACTTGGCGCCCGATGCGCTCGGATGCTATCGTATCTCGCCTCCCCAACCCGCCAATCCGCGTTGCACATCGAACTTGAACTAGCGATGTCAAAATACATTCACCCGCTGTCGGATGTGCAGAGCCAGGCAATTGGCGAAGGCACGCGCATCTGGCAGTTTTGCGTGGTGTTGGCAGGAGCCAGGATCGGCGCCAACTGCAATATCTGCGCGCAGGTTTTCATCGAAAACGACGTTGTGATCGGAGACAACGTCACGATCAAGAACGGCGTGCAGCTCTGGGACGGGCTGAGGATCGAAAATAATGTGTTCATCGGACCCAACGCCACTTTCACAAATGATTTGCTGCCCCGCTCGAAGGCATATCCCGCGCGGTTTTTGCGGACGACCGTGAAATCCGGAGCTTCCATCGGCGCCAACGCGACGATACTGCCCGGTGTGACCATAGGTGAGGGCGCGATGGTCGGCGCGGGTGCGGTTGTGATCAAAGACGTGCCTGCCGGGGCGGTTGTGACGGGAAATCCGGCTGAGATCGCGAGGAAACTTCAAGAGTAGAAATTCGCAAGCCCGTTGTATTGTCGAAATGGCCTCTCACGTAGGGACGCATGAGGGAAGGTATCTCTTCGTTCGAAATGAACTCTGAGCCGACCTAAGAAGCTTGAAGCCTGGTCGCTCCGGACGGCAATGATCCTGTTGCGCGCTTTTTGCTATTGCGGATTGATTCATAGGGCAAGCGCCAATGCGGTCTTTAATGCGCTATTCCGCTTGTTGCGCTGGGCGAGCAACTCTTTCATAGACATCGATGTTAAAGCGCTTCCTCTGGATTGGATGGACGAGTCGAAGTCTTATGAAAGAGGGCTGCTGCGCCACGGCTCAAAGGGCATCGCCCACGGGCCGCACTACGTAGGTCGCGCGCAATCGACAGCAAGCGTATGCCTGCCGGATATCCGTTACTACGCGTTCGAAAGAGCGCGCGTTTCCGCGACGTCTTCCTCGGTTATTCTCGATGACAGGCAAGTCATTGTGGACAGGGGTCTTGAATCTGGTGCTTCCGTCTGGCAAGGAAAACTGCAGAATCGTCGATTTAGGCTGTTTGGAAGGCGGCTACTCCGTGGAATTCGCCAGAATGGGATTTGATACCCTGGGCATCGAAATCAGGGATATAAATATCGAGTGCTGCAATTTCGTCAAGAAACACGTCAGACTGCCCAATCTGGAATTTGTCAAAGACGATGTGTTGAACGTCTCCAATTACGGCGATTTCGATGCCGTATTCTGCTGCGGGCTTTTGTATCATCTGGATAGACCAAGAGCGTTCCTGGAACAACTTTCACGGCGGACAAAGAAGCTGATCATCATCCAGACCCATTTTTCAACCATTGCGGATAGTCCAAAGCCGATATTCATGTTGTCGCCGTTGACCGTCAATGAGTCTCTGCAAGGCAGGTGGTATGGTGAATTTCCGGAAGATATTTCGGTTGCCGACAAGCAAAATCTGAGATGGTCTGCCTTCAATAACAACGTATCTTTTTGGATTCGACGGGAGAACCTTATTCAGCTCTTGTATGAGCTGGGTTTTCAAACCGTATTTGAACAATTCGACAGCTTTGCGCCCAATATTGCCGAGAAACTGGATGGTGAGTATCCAAATTTTCTGCGTGGCACATTCATTCATTGGAATCAAAGATTCATGAATAATGCCCGGTCAGGGGAAATGCTCACGCCCGGAACGTGGCGGCCTCATGATCATGGCGGCCTGCATATCGATACGTTCAACTGCGCCGGATTGTATATGCCCGTTGAATTGAACCTCATTGAGCCGGCTTCGCAGGCGTAGCCTTTTGCGCTCAAATGGCTCCGCATCAGGTATTTCATCCCCATTGCTTCCGGCGCGCCCTCACGGCTCAGAATGTCGACAGCCACTTCCGGCAACTTTCCGTCCAGACATTCGAGCAAGGTCTTTCCCGATGCGCCCGAAGTAATTGAATGCATATAGAGCATGCAGGTCTCCGGAATCGCATCGAGAGCGAAATACAAGGCCGGGTATTCGCCGACGATCAGGGCGCGCTTGCCCTGGACGGCGTTCCCCAGCGCCTGTCGCGCGACACGGATGAAAGCGGCCCGCTCCGATGAGGTGTCGATGAACCTGAATGCGGCCACGGATTCCACCGGGGTGTTCGTACGCCACCAGTTGTCTTCGCGATAGGGAAAACGGCTCCAATGCGCGGTGAACAGGATGAAAACCAGAGCCACGCAGATGAATCCGATAGGTAAAAAGCTCCCCCCCATTCTTGCGCGAGAACCCCTGGTCGCTGCGATGCCCATGAACAGCGGCAAGCCGAGCATGAATGCGCCTGTAGATTGACTGATGCCGTTGCCGCTGGTTACCCCCAAGGCGGTTGCGAGTACCAATATCAATATCGCCAGCCAATGAATTCGCTGCCTTGACCTGGTATCGGAAATGGGCGCACCGGAGAGTGCCCAGCCGTATGCAAGGGCGGTCAAGAACGACAGGATGCTTGCAATCCACAATGAATAACCGTACTGAGCAACTGCACCCCAGAACAGGGTGATCGCAACGGTCAGGAACACGGCCGTGGATATTGCAACATGGGAATTGCCGGATCCTTTGCAAACCAGGACACAAATTGCAAACATCGCACACATGGCAACAAGCGCAAGCGGCTGCCCCATACTCGAAAAGAAAGCGGCTCCGACGCCATACCCACTGGAAAAAACGAGCGAGGCCCAATATTCCTGCGGCAGTGCAAAGAGCAGGGCCATGAGCACCGCGATGAATGCGCCGCCCAGCAATACCAGGGCCAGCTTCCCCATGCGCGCGAAATCCCGCTCCGAGAGAAGCCGCGCGAATATGAGCAGCGTCATCGTCACAGCCGAAATAGGGTGCGCAAACGCCGTAATGACGGGAAGGACGCCCCACCAAAGGGGGCCGCTTTGCTTCCACTCGAAAAAACCGAGCGCGAATATGATCCAGAGCATTTGAGAAATGGTGTTGTAGCTGGGCGCGAAAACACCGTGATAAGGGATCGCAAAGGTCAAAGACAAGGCAGTCAGGCTGGCTATGGACTCGGAAAACTCCAGTGCGCGCAGTTTTTGATATGCATATGCAAATACACCCGCGGTCAAAATCGACATGACCAGCCGGCCGAAAAATACCAAGCCATCCAGGCCGAACAACAGATGGTGCAGGCGGAAAATCGGGTAAAGCAGGATGTAGACCGACTGCTGAACAAACAAATCGTTGCTGAACAACCGGCCTGTTTCGACCAGTCCCCTGATTTCGCCGTAGTACTGCATCTCGTCCGTCAGGTCGAGGCCGCGTGTGGCGCGAATAAAGCAGATGAGCGACAGGACTGCGCTTGCGCAAAGAAATGCCCGTGCGGAAAAATCGGCCCGCTTCGCCGCAGGTTCGCTCATCATCAAGGCTTGCACACGATGACCACATTCCAGCAGAGCAGGCGCAATGGCGGAACCAGCGTCAGCAACAGCCGATCCAGCATTTCCAGCGGCAGGTATAGCCAGCGCCACTTCCTGCCTTCCCGCACGACGACTTTCCAATACCTTTCCTTGTTGGGATCGCGGCGCTGCGCCAGGGCCATGATGACGAAGATGATGAGCGTTGTGAGCCAGAAGTATCTGGTCTCGACGCTTCCGAACTGCCCGCGCAGGAACTTGATGTCGCCCCACCTCAGGGGGTGCTCGTCCGGCGTGCGCACCTTCGTCGCCATGGCGCGATATACATTGATGGCCGGGTTGTATGCGAGCGGGTCCCAGGCGACGAAAATTCCGCCCGGCGCAAGGTGTGGCTTTATCCCGGCGATTGTTTTCCCGATGTCCACGTGGTGCAGCAGGTTTCCCGCGTAAATGACGTCGAACCTGGCGTCGGGCGGCAATTGCATGTCTTCCGCCGTCGCCAAATGCCGCGTGACGCTGACGCCATGGGCCTGTGCCAGGCGCCCGGTTGCATCCAACATGCCTTGCGATAGATCGGCGGAGGTCACATCCGCACCCTGTAGCGCGAAGTACACGCTGGCTTCACCCAGTCCGCAGCCCACATCCAACAGGCGTTTGCCACGCATAGCTCCAATTCTCTGCGTGATATAGCGCATTTCCGCAGCGGTGCACACCTCGTTGCATGCCCGCACGTCGATTTGGCCTACGTCCTCGCCATCGGCCCAGTCATCATGAAACGCACGCTCCTTGGTCAGACGGCCCGCGACCCCCGCCCGCTGGCCCGCGACCCCCGCCCGCTCCGCGCTGCGCTCCTCGTAACCCGCCGATTGCGCCACGCGCAGGACAAGCTCCCCGAAGAGAGCCTCATTTCCCAGCTTTATCGGATCTTCGGCATCCATCAAGCCGGACGCTTTCTGGCGCGCAGTGTGCTGCGCGCCGTCGCCGCGCAGACAAAAGCGCGGCTCGTCCAGGGGTACCGACAAATTTCCGGGTCTCGCGAGCCTCCAGGCAATGCGCACCTCGCCTTTCTCGTAGCTGAACTCCAGCGCCCGGACGAAAGCCGCCCATGACGGCTGTTCCGACCCCGGCAAATGAAACCGTCTGCCCTGAGCCGCGACCAGAAAGCGATACCTGGAACTCTCGAACCTGATTTTCTTAGGCACGCGCGATCCCGATCGGCTTGTTCGTGGACTGGCGCGATGGCAGGCGCGCATGCGGCGCAAGGCGTATTTGTTCCGCCAGGGCCAGCAACTGTTCATAGCTCAGCGGCCAGTTCTTCGCGGGAGGCGCCGTGAAAAATGTACGTACACGCTGGATCTTTGCCGCCAGAAAACGCATCGCGATGGTCATTTCCGGGTAGCTGCCGTACATGCATCCTTCGCAGGCCCTGGTGACCTCAGCCACCTCTTGGCGCCAGGCTTTGCTGCGATAGGTCTTTGGGAAGCCGCTGGAGTAAGCCGGATAGCCGTTGCCGAGGCGATGGTCGCAGCACGGCGCGAATTCGCCATTGGGCAGCAAGGCGAAATACAGATTTGGCGTATCGCAGACATTGTCGTTGCGGCTTCTCCAGGCGGTCGGCTCGTTGCGCACGAAGCGCTTGATGTCGTCCAAATACCGGTCGCTGTCGTACAGAAGGAACCCGTCCTCGCGCATGCCGCGCACGCGCTCGACGACGGCATCGACGAGCGGCCATTCATCCGGCCTGAAACGCAGTGTTTGGTCGAAGCTGCGAAAGCCCCGCGGATGGGCGTAGTCGCTCACGTGCACGGGCACCAGCGAGGTGAACCAGGAGATCGCCGTACCGAACCGGACCACGTCCTCGATGTCCCCCATGTTCTGCGGCTGGAGCACGCAACCCAATGAGGCGAAGCTGCCTGCCTTGGGAAGGTGCTTGCTGAACAAAGCCATGGCCTTCAACGCCTGGTGCCAGGATTCCTTGAAAGCGCCATTGATCTTGTCCTGCCGCCCGGCGTCCAGGGAATCAAGCGAAATGGAAACATCCCTGCCTCCCGCCTCGACCGCCCGTACGATCTGCTCTTCCGACGCATAGCCGTTGGTCTGCATGCGCACATGCACGCCACGCGACTCGAATGCGCGGATGATCTGCGGCAGGTCCTTGCGCGCGAACGGTTCGCCTCCCGTGAGCAGGACGATGGCCACCCCCATGCGCGCGAAGTTATCGGCAATGCGCTCGATTTCATCCATGGTGCACTCGCGCACGTCCGAGTTCGCATAAATGATGTTGCATTGCTCGCAGGTCAGGTTGCAGCGCGCGGTAAGGTAGAACTGTACGTACACCGGCGCGTCCTGAAACAGCGCTGCCTTTGCCAGGGTTAATTTCGACAAACCGGAAAACATGCTATTTTTTCCTGAAGAAGACCGTGCGGGTTACGTAATTCAGCATGAAAGTCGCGCCATTGGCCGCCAATTTGGCAGCATATGGATTTACGGCCAGTGCATCGACCAATACCCACAGCAAACCCGTGCCAACCCCGAGCATCGCTCCATTTGCCGCAAGTGTGAGCGGCAAATCCGTGCTCAGCCTGAACCGGCTGTCCGGGAAAACAAATCTGCGAATAAGCAGGACATTGGCGGCCGCCCCGACACAGAAGCCGCACGCATTGGCCCAGTAAATGGAAACGCCCATTGCCACCAGTGCGATGTATAGCAGGAAATCGATGCAAAAACCGAACGTTGCAACAATCAGGTAGCGCAAAGGCGCGCTAAATATTGATCGTTTCGGCAACGACATAGAGAGGACGCCCTTTGACTTCCTCGAAGATGCGCGCGATATACTCCCCGACCACCCCGATCAGCAATATTTGCACTCCGCTGAATACGACGATGGTCAGCAACACCGCCGTCAAGCCGGGGATGGGTATGTTGGTAAACAGCTTCAGGTAAAGCATATAGCTCCCCCCCGCAATGCCTGCGACTATCGTCAGGAAACCGAGTCGGATCGCCATGGTCAACGGCTTGCTCGAAAAAGCCAAAATGGCGTTGGCGCCAAAAGCCAGCATTTTCCCCAGGGGATATTTCGTTTCTCCGGCAACGCGTTCCGCGCGGTCGTATTCCAGCGGCGCGGCCCTGTATCCAAGCCAGGGCACCATGCCGCGCACAAAGCGATGGCGCTCGCGCAGCAGCTTGAACGCATCCACGACTTTGCGCGACATGAGACGGAAATCACCCGTGTCGGCGGGAATGTCGATGTCGCACATATATTTCAGCAGGCGGTAGAAGGCCGCGGCCGTTGCCCTCTTGAATACCGTTTCGCCCGCGCGGCTGCGGCGTTTGCCATATACCACGTCATAACCCGTCAGCGCCATCCGGTACATGTCCGCGAGCAGCTCCGGCGGATCCTGCAGATCGGCGTCGATGACCGCCACATAGTCGCCCGCGGCCAGGTCTATCCCCGCGGTGATGGCGATTTGGTGGCCGAAATTGCGGCTGAACGAAATCACCTTCACGCTGGCGCTGCGCGCTGCAATGTCTCTCAGCAAGGACAAGGACCGGTCGCTCGATCCGTCATCGACAAAGACCAGCTCGACATCGGTCTCCTGCGCCAGCCTGTCGCGCAGCTGCAAAAGACGTTTGACCGTTTCAGGGATCGCCCCCTCTTCGTCAAAAACGGGGACGATGATGCTCAGCAGGGATTTTTCTGGAAGCATGTCGTGATCACCCCTTGGCGTTTTTGGTCTGAGGCGTCGAACAAGCCGAACAGCCAGCCTGCCGGAACAGCAACGATCATTAGCAGCCCGTTCACGGCGTCCAGCAGCAAGGATGGTTTGCGGCTGCGGCGCTTCAGCCTGTAGTAAAGGTAATTATGCGTATGTGTCAGAACATTCAACAGACCCTGCGTATAGCCGAACACGTTGTAGGGCCATGATCTCACTGTGGCTACCTGATGAAAACCGAAACGCCGCATGAGCCGGGCGAGCGAGTCGGGCGTGAACTGGTGCAGATGGGTGGGTACATCGTAATAAGCATAGGCCCGGCCAAACCAACGATACTGCCAGGAAGCGGCGTTGGGCACAGACACAATCAAACGCCCGCCGGCGGCCATTTTTCGGGACAGGCCATCGAGCAACGCCAGCAAGCCTTGCTCGGGGAAATGCTCGAGTGAATGCCACGCTGTCGCGATGCTTATTCCTTCCGGCACGTCGCGTATGTCTTCGACTACTTCCAGTCCCAGCACCTGGCGCGAAAATTTCAACGATTCAGGCGCGATTTCGATGCCCGTTGCACGTGAATAGCGGCCGGCATTGTGATAAAGGAACTTGCCCGACGCCGACCCGATGTCGAGCAATTGCCTCCGCGCGATTCCACTGTCGAAGAAAGAAAGCGTACGGGCCTTGAATCGGTCGAGGCCCGTCGTGCGGCGGGCCGCCTGCTCGGACAGGGCGTCGTTGACGATAAAACCCTGCATTTCGGAACACGCCAGCAGTTCATGCCCGCAATTCAGGCAATGGCGATAGTCCCCCGTATGCCTCGCGAATTCAATGCCGCCGCATATGAAACAGCGTCCGTCAGCGCCGTTCAACGCATTTTCTCCATCAGCCGGCGCCACAAGCTGACCGACAGGCTCCTGGGGAGGCAGCGCGCCAGCATCGACATGGCGAAGGACCTGAACGAAACCATCAGCGTGCTTCTTTGCCGCCGTATCCCCCTCATTATCGCGGCGACAACCGCGTCGGGCGCCATCAAGTTCTCGCCTTCGATCTCTTTGACGCCGGCGCTTTTCTGGAAATTCGTGCGCATCCCTCCCGGGCATACCGTCAGTATCTGGATATGCTCGTTCGCCACTTCTGCGCCCCAGGATTCCCCTATCGACAACAGCGCACCGTTGGTCGCGGCGTACGTCGCCATATAGGGCAGCGGCTGAAACGCGGACGAGGAGCTGATCAGAACGACGCGTCCAAAATGCCGCTTTTGCATCGAACTGACCGCCGCCCTGGCCAGGGCGATGCGCGCAACAACGTTGACGGCGAACATCCTGCGATGATTCTCGATCGAAATGTCCTGCATGCGCCCGCGCAGCCCGATGCCTGCGCAGGCATAGAGTTCCGTGATCTGACGCGCGTGCCATTCGGTCGAACTCAGCAATCCCTCGAGTTGCGCTTCGTCCGCCAGATCGACAACGCTGCTTGCGCAGTTTTGAAACCGGCCGGCGAGCTCTTCGAGCGCGGCGGCATTCCGGTCGACGAGCAGCAGCCGCTCCCGTCTGGGCGCAAGGTACAGCGCCAGCGCCCGGCCCAGGCCGGACGCCGCGCCGGTTATCACTGTCTGGCCGCCGGGCGAAATATCCGGATCGAGCCTCGATTTCTCCCGGTTTATCACCGCTTCGAGCGCGGCCCTTGCCGAATGGCGCGGCAGCCAGCCCAGGGACCGCAGTTTTTCGTCCGATGCGACGAGGGCGGGAAGAAGCATCGTTTTGAGCGCGAACGGCAGCCATCCGGCAACGGGTCTTGCGGCACCCGCGAGCAACGACGGCGGGATGCGCGCTTTTTCCGGATTGCACTGGCGAAAATAATCCGCGACCGACACCGGTTCCCCGGCGCAGAAATAGGTGCGGCCCGCAGCATCGGGGTGGGCGGCGACGGTCAGGATGGCGCTGGCCAAATCGTCCACATGAATCACCGAAAAGCTTCCCGGCCACGCCATTCGCGCAAACAAAGACCCGGTTAGCGATTGTCGTGCGAATACGGCGAAGTGGCTGTCGAATCGCATGTCGCCACCCACCACCATCGCCGGCCGGACAATGGCGAAGGGCAGGCCGGATTGCCTGACTGCGGCCTCGGCCCGCAGCTTGGATTTGCCATAGTCCGAAGCGGGGAAAGGAGGGCTGTCTTCGGTCAGCGCGGCGGTGCAGCGATCGCCCCCGGCGCGATCGATCGCGCCGATGGTCGATACGTAGACAAAACGCGCCGCTTCGCCGGCATGCTGTTTTGCCGCCCGAATGAGGTGCTGCGTCAGTTCGACGTTGGCCCGATGATAATGCGGCCCGTTGCCGAAACGCGCATCGCCCGCGCAATGAATAATCACACTGGCGCCGGCAATCGCAGCTCCCAATACGTCTTCGTCCCACAGATCTCCGAGCCACAACTTCACGCCCGAGCGGGTCAACTCCGGGTCCGCACGGCGAACCGCAGCCCTCACTTCGAAGCCCGAATCGGTCAGCAGTTTGCAGACGTGGCGTCCCACGAAACCGGCGGCGCCCGTTACAAAGTAGATCGGAGGTCTGGTCACTTTCGGCATCCGCAATGATCGGAAACGAACGCGTCCGGCTCAACCGGGCATGGATGAAGGGTGCTCGGTCAGCATTCGTCATTGCCCGAACGAGCGCCGCGGCAGTCGATGCGCGCCTGGCATAGCGCCTGCTGCGCCGCGGCTTGCGCCGACAGGGGATCGGGCGGCGCGAGTTCGAGGCAGCGTGCGTATGCCTGCAGCGCCGCCTCGTGCTCGGCGCGCTCCAGGCGGCAGTTGCCGAGCAGATAATGCAGGGAAGCGAGTTCGGGCTCGCGCGCGAGCGCCTGTTGGGTGAGCCGCATGGCGCCCTCCCAGTCGCTCGCGCCGTACGCTGCCACGGCGCGCTGGTAGAGCTCCTCGACTTCGTCGACCGGCTTCGCGATCGGCTTTGCGTCGTCCGGGCTGCGGCACACCGGCGCGCGGTGCTTCGCCAGGATCGGTTCGGAATCGCCCAGATCGAGCGCCGCAAGCAAGGCCTGATCCGCTTCCCCGGCAAATGCGAACACATGCAGTTCGAGCACCGACAGCGCTTGCGCGAAGCGGATTTGCGTGAAACCGTTTGCATACAGCGCGCGGATCAGCGCGTCGCGGCTGAAGCCGGTCTTGTGCGCGTAGAAATCCTCGCCGCTCGACTCGATGTCCGGAGCGTAGCCGTAGATCATGTCGTGCGCCGTGATCACCCGTTCCCGCGAGACGTAGATTTCCTGCTCGAGGTCGAGCCCGCGCTCGGCCAGCAGTTCGATCAGGCCGCCGATGTCGGGCACGCGAATCTCGACGAAACCGCCCGGCTTCAACAGGTGGCGAAAGCCCTGCAGCACACGGTCCACGTCGTGCCGGTAGTAGTGTTCCAGGTTGTGCGAGCAGTAGATCGCGTCGTAGGTGTCCCGCCCCAGATCGCCGAGGTCGCGCGCATCGCGCACCACGTCGACGCCCGCGGCCGGCCTGATGTCGAGCAGCAGCTGCGTCCAGCCGTCGAAGTGCGGCGGGATCGCGATGCGCTTGCTGCCGCCGCCGACGTTGAGGACGCGCCGGCCCGCGCTTTTGCCGCCGGGCGGCGGCGCGAACAGGCCTTTCAACGCAGCGAACATGGCGCGCGATCAGTATGTGCCCGGGTAGGATCCACCGTCGATGAGGAAATTCTGCCCGGTGACATAGCCGGCCTGCGCGCTGCACAGGTAAGCGCAGGCGTCGCCGAACTCGGCCGGATCGCCGAACCTGCCGGCGGGGCACTGGGCCATGCGTTCCCTGCGTATCAGTTCGACGCTGACGCCGCGCTTCTGCGCCAGGGTTTCGCAGGTGGTGCGAATCCGGTCGGTGTCGAACGAGCCGGGAAGGAGGTTGTTGATGGTGACGTTGTGCGCCACGGTCTTGCGCGCGATGCCCGCGACGAAACCGGTGAGGCCGGAGCGCGCGCCGTTGGAAAGGCCGAGGATTTCGATCGGCGCTTTCACCGAGCTCGATGTGATGTTGACGATACGGCCGAATTTGCGCGCGATCATGCCGTCCACCGTGGCCTTGATCAGTTCGATCGGGGTGAGCATGTTGGCGTCCAGCGCCGCGATCCAGGTGTCGCGCGTCCAGCTGCGGAAATCCCCGGGCGGCGGACCGCCGGCGTTGTTGATGAGTATGTCCGGATTCGGGCAGGCGGCGAGCACCAGGGCGCGACCCGCCTCGGTGGTGATGTCGCCGGCGACCGTGGCGACTTTCACTCCCGTGGCGGCGCGGATCTCCTCCGCGGTCTTCTCCAGCGCCTCCTTGCCGCGCGCGGTGATAACCAGGTTCACCCCTTCGCGCGCGAGTGAGAACGCGCAGCCGCGCCCCAGGCCCTTGCTCGAAGCGCACACAATTGCCGATTTGCCGCGAAGCCCCATATCCATTTCGTGTTTCCTTTTCTAGTTCTTGGGTTTTATTGTTACCAGCACCAGCGCGGCGCCGGCAAGTTGCAGCAGGCTCATGTTCTCTTTCGTCCACCGGGCGGAAAACCGGGGACAGACCACGTTTTTTTCGGCGACGTCAACTGGGCCAACCCTCGATCAGTGAAAAGCGTGGTCTGTCCCCGGTTTTCGCCACTCGCTTTTCGAGGGCCGCAGGCCCGGATGAAATGCTAAAATTATAGACTTTCAGAAGCGATCCAGGCGGCAATCATGGCGGGACATTCCAAGTGGGCCAACATCAAGCACAAAAAAGCGGTCACGGATGCCAAGAGGGGCAAGATTTTCACCCGCCTGATCCGGGAGATCACGGTGGCGGCGCGCATGGGAGGCGCTGATCCCAACATGAACCCGCGCTTGCGCCTGGCCATCGAAAAAGCGCGCGGCGTGAACATGTCCAAGGACAACATAGAGAGCGCCACCAAGCGCGGCGCGGGCGCCCTGGACGGCGCCAATTACGACGAGGTGCGCTACGAAGGCTACGGCATCGCCGGCGCGGCGGTGATGGTCGATTGCCTTACCGACAACCGCATCCGCACCGTGGCCGACGTGCGCCACGCCTTCGCCAAGAACGGCGGCAACCTCGGCACGGACGGTTCGGTCGGTTTCATGTTCAAGCACTGCGGCCAGTTGATTTTTGCCCCGGGCACGAACGAGGACGAGGTGATGGAAGCGGCGCTGGAGGCGGGGGCGGAGGACGTGCTCGGCAACGAAGACGGCTCGGTCGAGGTGATTTGCGCGCCTTATGATCTTTCCGCGGTGAAGCAGGGCCTGGAAAGGGCGGGCCTCAAGCCCGAACTGGCCGAGGTCACGATGAAGCCCTTGAGCGAAACCGTCGTGAGCGGGGACGATGCCGCGCGCATGCAAAAGCTGCTCGATGCGCTGGAAGCGCTCGACGACGTGCAGGAAGTCTATACCACGGCAGTGATCGACGACTGAGGCGTTGCGGCCGGGCAGTCGCCCGCCTGCAGCCAAGTTGTACGCTCGCCTGCGGTCCCGTTACGCTCGCCTGCGGTCCCGTTACGCTCGCCTGCGGTCCCGTTACGCTCGCCTGCGGCGACGTGGCGCTATAATCCAGCGATGGCCGAACCCACGATAACCATACTCGGCATCGACCCCGGTTTGCGCATAACCGGGTTCGGGATTATCCGCAAGACCGGCAGCAAGCTCGCCTACGTCACCAGCGGCTGCATCAAGGCGCCGGAAACCGACCTGCCCGGGCGGCTCAAGACCATATTGGAGGGCCTGCGCGAGGTGATCCAGACGCATCAGCCGCGGCAGGCCGCGGTGGAAAAGGTGTTCGTCAATGTCAATCCGCAATCCACGCTGCTGCTGGGGCAGGCGCGCGGCACCGCGATCTGCGCCGCGGTGCTGGAATGCCTGCCGGTGGCGGAATACACGGCGCTGCAGGTGAAGCAGGCGGTGGTGGGCAACGGCCATGCGAAAAAGGAACAGGTGCAGGAAATGGTGCGCCGCCTGTTGCGCCTGCCGGGAAATCCGAGCCCGGATGCGGCCGATGCGCTCGCCTGCGCCATCTGCCACGCGCATGGCGGTCAGGGTTTGGGAGCGATTGTGACCTCAGGCTACCGCGTGAAAAGGGGGCGGCTCATATGATAGGACGCTTGAGCGGAGTGTTGCTGGAAAAGAACCCGCCGCAGGTGATGCTGGAGGTGCAGGGCGTGGGCTACGAGATCGACGTGCCCATGAGCACTTTTTACAACCTGCCCAACGTGGGCGAGCGGGTGACGCTCTACACCCATCTGATCGTGCGCGAAGACGCACATCTGCTCTACGGCTTCGCCAGCGAGTCCGAGCGCAAGGCGTTTCGCCAGTTGCTGAAAATCAGCGGCGTCGGCGCGCGCACCGCCCTGTCGCTGCTCTCGGGCATGAGCGTGGCTGAGCTGGTGCAGGCGGTGGTGGCGCAGGAATCCGCACGCCTGACCAGGGTTCCGGGCATCGGCAAGAAGACGGCCGAGCGGCTGCTGCTCGAATTGAAGGGCAAGCTTGGCGCCGAGCTCGCAACGGGCGCGGCGGTGAGCCGCGCCGCGCCGGGGAGCGGCGATGTGCTGAACGCGCTGCTGTCCCTGGGCTACAACGACAAGGAGGCGCAATACGCGCTGAAGCATTTGCCCGACGGGCTGTCGGTGTCCGAGGGCATCAAGCAGGCCTTGAAGCTGCTGTCCAGGGCGTGAGAGCGGTAAGATAGCGCATGATGGCCATCGAAACCGACCGCCTGATCGCCGCCGATCCTGCTTCGCCGCAGGAAGAGGCACTGGAGCGCGCGCTGCGCCCCAAGGCCCTGTCCGAGTACGTCGGGCAGGAAAAAATCCGCGGCCAGTTGTCGATTTTCATCGAGGCGGCGCGCCAGCGCAAGGAGTCGCTCGATCATGTACTGCTGTTCGGCCCGCCGGGACTGGGGAAAACGACCCTGGCCCACATCATCGCGCGCGAGATGGGCGTCAACCTGCGCCACACCTCGGGCCCGGTGCTGGAGCGTCCGGGCGACCTGGCCGCGCTGCTCACCAATCTCGAACCGAACGACGTGCTGTTCATCGACGAAATCCACCGCCTGTCGCCGGTGGTGGAGGAAGTCCTCTATCCGGCGCTGGAAGACTACCAGTTGGACATCATGATCGGCGAAGGGCCGGCGGCGCGTTCGGTCAAGCTCGATCTGCCGCCGTTCACCCTGGTGGGCGCCACCACGCGCGCCGGGATGCTCACCAATCCGCTGCGCGACCGCTTCGGCATCGTCGCGCGGCTGGAGTTCTACAGCGCGCTGGAACTGCAGAGCATCGTGAGCCGCTCGGCCGGGCTGCTCAACATCGAGGTCGCGGCCGAAGGTTCGCTCGAAATCGCGCGCCGCTCGCGCGGCACGCCGCGCATCGCGAACCGGCTGCTCAGGCGGGTGCGCGATTATGCCGAGGTCAGGGCGCGCAGCGGCGTGAGCCGCGCGGTCGCCGACGCCGCGCTGCAGATGCTCGACGTGGACACGCTCGGCCTGGACATGATGGACCGCAAGCTGTTGCTCGCCGTAATCGAGAAGTTCGCCGGCGGCCCGGTGGGGGTGGAGAATCTCGCCCATGCGATCGGCGAGGAGCGCGACACCATCGAGGACGTGATCGAGCCGTTTCTGATCATGCAGGGCTATTTGCAGCGCACGCCGCGCGGGCGCGTCGCCACGGTATCGGCCTACGGCCATTTCGGCCTGGCAATGCCGAACACGAATGCCAACCGCGATTTGTGGAATGGCACGGGCGAATCCTGAGACCGGGATGGCAAAACCATTTTTTTGGCCGGTGCGCGCCTACTACGAAGATACCGACGCTGGCGGCGTGGTGTACTACGCCAATTACCTGAAGTTCTTCGAGCGCGCGCGCACCGAATGGCTGCGCAGCTTCGGGCTCAATCAGGATAAACTGGCCAGGGAGCAGGGCCTGATTTTCGTGGTGCGCAGGGCGGCGCTGGATTTCGCCCGCCCGGCCCGTCTCGACGATCTGCTCGAGGTCACGGTTGAACCGCTGAAGCTTGCGCATGTCTACCTGCAGTTGGCCCAGGAGGCGCGGCGTGGAACGCAGGTGCTGGCGCGGGCCGAGATCAAGGTGGCCTGCCTGGAGTTGAGTGGTTTCAAGCCCGTCGCCATACCGCAATTCTTAAGAGAATCGATACAACCATGAACGTAACCCAGGACCTGTCGATACTTTCGCTGATCACCAATGCCAGCGTGCTGGTGCAACTGGTGATGGCGCTGCTGCTGTTGGTTTCGTTCATGAGCTGGCTGTTCATCTTCCGCAAGCTGTTCGCCATCCGCCAGGCGGTGGTGCAGACGGAAAAGTTCGAGCGCGATTTCTGGAGCGGCGGCGACATGAACGGCCTGTATCAGAGCGCGGTCAACGACCGCCATCGCGCCGGGTCGCTGGAGCGGATTTTCGAGTCGGGCTTTCGCGAATTCGCCAAGCTGCGCGCGCAGCGCGGCGCCGATCCGAGCATCCCGGTGGAGGGCGCGCGCCGCGCCATGCGTGCCACCTACCAGCGCGAAATGGACAACCTGGAGCGGCATCTCGCTTTTCTCGCCTCGGTCGGCTCGGTCAGCCCTTACGTCGGCCTGTTCGGCACGGTGTGGGGCATCATGAACGCGTTTCGCGGCCTGGCGAACGTCAATCAGGCGACGCTGGCGCACGTCGCGCCCGGCATCGCCGAGGCCCTGATCGCCACCGCCATAGGCCTGTTCGCCGCGATTCCCGCGGTCATCGCCTATAACCGCTACGCGCACGACATCGACCGTCTCGCGATCCGCTTCGAGAGTTTCATCGAAGAATTTTCCAACATCCTGCAGCGCCAGGCCGGCGTGAGCAAGTAGGGAGGCGATCGTGCCGCGTCCGCGCCGTGCCATGAGCGAGATCAACGTCGTACCCTACATCGACGTGATGCTGGTGCTGCTGGTGATTTTCATGATCACCGCGCCGCTGGTGAATCCGGGCGTGATCGATCTGCCCTCGGTGGGAAGGTCCTCGCAGCCGCCCGAGCTGCCGCTGGAGGTGGTGATCAAGGCCGACGCGTCGCTGCTGCTGCGCGAACGGAGCAAGACCGCGGCGAGCGAGCGCGCGGTGTCAACCCCGGAGCTGGTCGCGGCGTTGCAGCAAATGCAGAAGGCGCACCCGGATCAGGCGGTGGTGATCGCCGCCGACAAGGACGTGCGCTACGAAGAGGTGCTCAAGGTCATGGACGAGCTGCAGAAGCAGAATGTGCGCAAAGTCGGCTTGCTGGTGAAGCCTGCGGCACGATGAGCGCCGCCGCCGGCGCCCTGCTGTACGAGGAACCGGGCAAGGTTCCTTCTGCGGTCCTAGCGCTGCTGGTGCACGTGCTGCTGGCGGTGTTCCTGTTCTTCGGCGTGCAATGGCAGAGCCGGCATCCGGAGGCGGTGATGGTCGAGTTGTGGACCAGCCTGCCCGCGCCGGTGGCGGCGAGAGTCGAGCCGATGCCGGAAGTAAAGCCCGCTCCCGAGCCGAAGCCGGCGCCGAAGCCGGAGCCCATGGTGGAGAAGCCGGCCGAGCCGCCCAAGCCCGATATCGCGCTGGAGAAGAGGAAGGAAATCAAGACAGAGGTACCGAAGAAAGTCGAACCCAAGCCCAAGCCGGAACCCAAGCTGAACCTGGACCGCAGAAAGGATATACGCGCGCAACTGGAGCGCGAATCGGCGGCGCTCAACCAGCAGCTGGAGAAGGACCGGATACTCGACCAGATGCGGCGCGAAGCGGCGCTGCTCGCGGCGAAAGCCGACGCCGCTTACATCGGCAAGCTCAAGGGCAAGATCAAGAGCAACATCGCGCTGCCGCCTGACATCGTGGGCAACCCGGAGGCAATCTTCGACGTGGTGCAGCTGCCCACCGGCGAGGTGATGTCGGCCAAGCTGCGCAAATCGAGCGGTCACAAGGCGTACGACGCGGCGGTGGAACGCGCCATACTCAAGTCCTCGCCGCTGCCCAAACCTGATCGGCCGGAGCAATTCCAGCGTGCCCTGGAAATCAAGTTCAGACCGCAAGACTGAATCCGGCGCCGAGACTATGGGTATAATCACGTGAGCATTTCTTCAGGATTTCGCATGCCGGTTATCGTTCGAACCGCGTTGTTGCTGCTGGCGCTGCTTGCTTCCAGCGCGCAGGCGCAACTGTCGATCGAAATCACCGGCGGCGGCGCAAACCAGATCCCGATCAGCGTGCTGCGCTTCGCCGGCGAACAGGTGCTGTCGCAAAGCATCAGCGATATCGTCGAAGCCGATCTGCAACGCAGCGGGCGCTTTCGCATGCTGTTCGCCGGCAATGTCGATCCGCTGCCGACCGAGGCGGCGCAGGTCAATTTTGCCGATTGGAAGAGCCGCAGCGCCGACGCGCTGGTGATAGGCAGCGTGGCGCGCCTGGTCGATGGCAGGTTCGAGGCACGTTTCCGCCTGTTCGACATTCCCAAGAAGGCGCAGATCGGCGGTGCCGCTTTTACGCTGAACGCAAATCAGGTGCGCGCGACTGCGCACCGCATCGCGGACATGGTCTACGAGAAGCTGACCGGCGACCGCGGCGTGTTTTCCACCCGCATTGCCTATGTGATGAGACAGGGAAGCCGCTACGAGCTGCAGATCGCCGACGCCGACGGCGCGGGCGCGCAAACCGCGCTTGCCTCGCGCGAGCCCATCATGTCCCCGGCCTGGGCGCCTGACGGCATGCGCCTCGCCTATGTCTCGTTCGAGAACAAGAAACCGGTGGTGTACGTGCATTCCCTGGTTTCGGGACGACGCCAGGTGGTGGCGAATTTCAAGGGTTCGAACAGCGCCCCGGCGTGGTCCGCCGACGGCGGGCAGATGGCGGTGGTCCTGTCCAAGGACGGCGGTTCGCAGATCTACCTCATCGGCGCAGACGGCAGCAATGCCCGCCGTATTACCAACTCCGGCGCCATCGACACCGAACCTTTTTTTTCGTTGGACGGTCAATCGATCTACTTCACCTCCGACCGCGGCGGCAGTCCGCAGATCTACCGCATGGGCGTGAGCGGCGGCGAGGTGACGCGGGTAACGTTTGATGGCAGTTATAATGTGTCGCCGCGCGTGTCCAGCGATGGCAAGACCCTCGTCTACGTTGCGCGCGAGGGCGGAAGATTTCAGCTGAAATCGCTCGACCTGGCGAGCCGGCAGGGGCAGACGCTGACCGAAGGGCAAGGCGATGAATCGCCCAGTTTCGCGCCCAACGGCAAGATGATTTTGTATGCTACCCACATCGGCGAGCGCGGTTCGCTGGCGGCGGTTTCGAGCGACGGCAGGGTGAAACAGCGCCTGTCGGTGCAGGCGGCGGACGTGCGCGAACCAGCCTGGGGCCCGTTCGTCCAATAATCAGGCTAACGATTATCACGAGGAGGTAGGAATGAAGAAATTGCTTGCTGTTGTCGCAGTGCTGTCCCTGTTGGCGGGGTGTGCCAGCACGCCCATGCCGGAGTCCAAAGCCGGAGTCGAAGACCGCACGCCGACGACCGGCGTTCCGTCTCAGCCAAGAGTGACCAAGGTCACGCCGGTCGAGCCCAAAGCCGACCGGCTCCCCAATGCGCTCAGGGATCCGAAAAACATTTTGTCCAAGCGCAGCATTTTCTACGACTACGACAAATATGACGTTAAAGACGAATATAAGCCCTTGTTGCAGGCGCACGCTCGCTATCTGGGGCAAAACCGCAGCGCCAAGATGCTGATCCAAGGCAACTGCGACGAGCGCGGCAGCCGCGAATACAACATCGCGCTCGGCCAGAGGCGCGCCGACGGCGTGAAGAAATTGCTCCTGCTGATGGGAGCGCAGGAGAATCAGCTCGAATCGGTGAGCCTGGGCGAAGAGAAGCCGCGCTGCACGGTGACTACCGAAGTATGCTATAGCCAGAACCGGCGCAGCGACATGCTCTATGGCGGCGAGTACTGAGCGATGAAGCGCGGCGTCGCGCTGCTGCTGGGACTTTGCCTCGCTGCCGGCGCTGCGCGCGCCGGCATGTTCGATGACGACGAGGCGCGCAAGGCCGTTGCGAACCTGCGCGTCCAGGTCGAGGCGAACCAGAAAGCGGTGGAAGAGCGGCTGGCCAAGATCGAAACTCTGGTGCAGGACCGCTCGATCGAGCTCAATCGGCAGATCGACGAGCTGAAACAGGAACTAACGCGCCTGCGCGGCCAGATCGAGGTGCAGCTGCATCAGATCGAGACCCTGGATCGGCGGCAGAAGGACCTGTACGTCGATCTGGATGCGCGCCTGCGCAAGCTCGAGGCGAATGCCGCGGCGCAGGAGAAGCAGGCCGCTAGTGCGCCCGATCCGGTCGCGGAGGGCAAGGCCTACGAAGCTGCGCTGAATCAGTTCAAGCTGGGGAACTACCAGGCTTCCGTGGCCGCATTCCAGAATTTCCTCGCCACCTATCCCGACAGCCAGCAGTTGTCGAGCGCCCAATACTGGATCGGCAATGCGTACTACGCTTTGCGCGATTACAAGACGGCGATCGCTGCGCAGCAGAAGTTGCTCGTGTCCTGGCCCGCCAGCGCCAAGGCGCCGGATGCCCTGCTCAATATCGCCAGTTGCCAGGCCGAGATGGGCGAAGCCAAAGCGGCGCGCGAGACCCTGCAGAACTTGCTGAAGAAATATCCCGGTACGCCCGCTGCGGAGCAGGCCAGGCAGCGCCTCGCCGGCAAGCGTTAGAAAAAACCGGAAAAACCGGGGGCAGACCACGTTTTTCGGCGTTGCCGAGTCGAATATTCTTTGTAAATCGGAAAACGTGGTCTGTCCCCGGTTTCCCCAGGCAAGGTTCGCTTCATGCGCAAAGCGGTTGTTCTGCTCTCCGGAGGCCTCGATTCCGCCACCGTGCTTGCCATGGCCAGGCAGCGGGGCTACACCTGTCACGCGCTGTCGATCGACTACGGCCAGCGCCACCGGGTCGAGCTCGGTGCGGCGGTGCGCGTCGCGCGCGCGCTCGGGGCGGTGGAGCAAAAGACGGTAAGGATCGATCTCGCGGCCTTCGGCGGCTCGGCGCTCACCGACAAGAACATCGCGGTACCGACTCAAGGCGTGCAGAAAGACGGAATTCCAGTCACTTATGTGCCGGCGCGCAATACCGTCATGCTCGCCCTCGCGCTCGCCTGGGCCGAGGTGCTGGCGGCCGGGGACCTGTTCATCGGCGCCAACGCAGTCGATTACTCCGGCTATCCGGACTGCCGCCCCGAGTACATGCGCGCTTTCGAGCGCATGGCCAATCTCGCCACCAAGGCCGCGGTGCAAGGCCATAGTCTGACCCTGCACACGCCCATCATCGCCATGAGCAAGGCGAATATCATCGGCGAGGGAGTGAAACTGGGTGTCGACTACGGCCTTACCGTCTCCTGTTACCAGCCTGATGCCGAAGCGCGTGCCTGCGGGGTGTGCGATTCCTGCCGCCTGCGGCGCGCAGGCTTCGAGGCCGCCGGCGTGCCCGACCCTACCCGCTACCGTCCGGATCGCGCGTGATGCCCGAGCCTGGCGGTCGTGGGACACAAGGGATTTTCCCGCACGATTTGCGCTTACCACCTGAATCGGGATGAATTCGAACGCAAAAAGCCCGGATTTCATTGACACAAGCACCCGCGGCAAACTAAAATCTCGCCTCTTTTCGGGTCGTTAGCTCAGCCGGTAGAGCAGCGGACTTTTAATCCGTTGGTCGCCAGTTCGAATCTGGCACGGCCTACCAATTGATAGATGGCAAATTAGGGGCTTGCGAAAGCGAGACCGTCTTTTTTGCGCGGTGCGGGAACGCGGGTTTTTGACAGAGACTTGACGCCTTTCCACATTGCCAGCGATATCGCGTGCCGGTGCGTGCGCGCAAGTGCGTATTTCCTGCCTTCGGGATCGCGAGCGCGTTTGCCGCGGGCCTGCTTCAGCGGCAGTCCAAAATCTTGTCAAAATCGTCGTCGACCCCGAGTATGTAGCGGGCCAGATCGTCCACCACGTCGTCAAGCGCCTTCGGCTCGACATTGCAGCGGACTCGCCCGGAGCGCCGGACGTTGACCAGTTCGATCTCGACGGACGATTTGTCGTAATCAGCGCGTATGTTCACCTCGCAAGGAAGCGGGGCCGAAACCGTGAATGCCGCGCGCGTATCCTGCCCGACTTCGCGCTTTGCTTCGGCCTTGACCTCAAACGGGATGTTCTTCATTTTCAAGAACTCGCTGAAGCGGGCAATGTCTGCTCCAAACAGGCTTGCCTTCGCTGGGGTCGCAGGCCGGGCTCGGAACTCGAAGAACAAGAGGTAGCCGCGTTCCTCCCCGTTGATCCTGTCGCTGAGCAGATCAACCAATGCATTTGAAAGTCTTACGGCAGGTAGGCGCCCCAGAAAGACGTAATCATACGGGCGCTCGGACAGCGGATTCGCGCCGTTCAATTCACGGGCGACCTTGCCGAGGTAGTGCAAGGCTGCACGCATGCTTTGGTCGATATCCGCGTCGGCCTTGGCCTTCGTCGCCGCCGTGTCGTTCTCGGGTGGGCGCGTCGAGGCTCTCTTCTTCAGCAGATCGAGCGCATTCTCGTGGTCCTCGCTCTCGCTCTCCCGCTGGCGCTCGAACGCTTCGCGCTTGCGCGCCAGGTCTTCGCGCCAGCGGCGCAGCTCCTCGTCCTTCTTTCGGCGCGCATCTTTCTCCGCCCGCAGCCGCGCTTGTTCATCCGCCTCCAATTTGCGAGACGAAGTGTCCGCTTCGGGATCGAACGCGCCAGACTTCTTTCCCTGCTCTGGCGAACGCGTCGATGCTTCTTGCGCCGCGGCCGGAATCTCGGTGGTCTTCTCGTGCCACGGCTGGACGGTCCGCGAGCCGCCGGTGAGCATCATGGTCTCTTCGTCGCCGGCCGGCGCCGGCGCAACGCCCGACGGCTCCAAGCTGCGCAAATTCCGAAGGTCGCTCGCCATCTCGCCTGCGCGCTGGTAGCGGTCCCGCGGCTTTTTGGCGAGCGCCCTGCTCAGGATGACTTCGAACGCCACGGGAACCGATGGCTCCACCTGCGTAACCGGAAGATGCGGTTCCGCCGCAATCCTGTTGACAAGCGGGATGATCGTGCTGTCGCCGGGGCGAACGAAAGGCGCGCGCCCTGACAGCATCTCGTATAGCACCACCCCGAGCGAAAAAATGTCGGAGCGCGGATCGATGGCCAGACCAAGCACCTGCTCGGGCGACATGTAACGCGGCGAGCCAATCAAGGTGCCAGTCTGCGTCATCGTCGAGGAAGGCACGTGAGCAACGCCGAAGTCCGTGAGCTTGACCTGTCCCGACGCCGAGACGATCACGTTCGCCGGCTTGACGTCGCGGTGCACAATGCCCAGTTGCTGGGCACGGTCCAGCGCATCCGCGATCTGGGCCACCAGGTTTGCGACGGTGTGAAACGGCAAACGCGCGGACTCACCGAGAATCTGCCGCAGTGTCCGGCCCTCCAGGAGTTCCATTGCGATGTATGCGACGCCGTCCTGCTCGCCCACATCGAAGATCGTCACAATGTTGGGATGGTTCAGCTTTCCGGCGGATTTCGCCTCGCGCAGGAAGCGCGAGCGTACTTCGCCAATGACGTTTTCGGCCAGGTTCGAATTCAGCGTCTTGATCGCGACTTCACGTTCGATGACAGGGTCGTGCGCGCGATACACCGTACCTGTGGCGCCGCGGCCCAGCTCGCCCAGGATGCGGTAGCGGCCGAATGTGGTGTGGCGCATGGATTCCTGCGCTCCCGAGGCGCTTGCAGGTTCCCTGTTCGTTTCGTCCGACGAATGCTCTGACATGATCGTCAATTGAAGTCAGCCGCCTGTCCGCGATGCAGTGAAAGTTTTGCCGAGGCGTGCGTTACAGTCCCATTTGCCGCTGAAAACCAGGGGCGCCTCAGATTTCAACCGCAACCGTGTTGCGTCCGCATTCCTTGGCGCGGAAAAGCGCTCGATCGGCGCGAACGAGCGCGTCGTCGGCAGTCGCATCGCTGGCCTTCATTCCCGCAACGCCAATGCTAACTGTTAACGGGATCTCCTTGTCTTCGTGCTCCATCGGAGTTCCGGCTACCCTCTTCCGTAATCGTTCGGCGAACACCTCCGCCGCAGGAAGGTCTGCTCCCGGCAAAATGACGGCGAACTCCTCGCCTCCAACACGACCCACAGTGTCGACCTTGCGGAGTTCATTTTGCATCAGTATGGAGAGGTGTCGAAGCACATTGTCCCCGGTGGCGTGGCCAAAGGTGTCATTTATCTGCTTGAAATGATCCGAGTCGAGCATCAGGACTGAGGCGCAGTGTCCGTCGATCCGATGTATGCGGGACAGTTCCTGTTCCAACCGGGCGAGGAAGTGCCGCCGATTGGCGAGACCCGTCAGGAAATCGGTGGCGGCCATCTCCCGCAATTCAGCTTCGAGATGTTTTAGCTCGGTGATATCGCGCGAGACCACAACGACCTTGGACACCGTGCCGTCGGCGCCACGGATTGCCCGGCCGTCCGACTCCATGTGACGGATGCTGCCGTCTTTGAGGACAAACTGGAACTCGGCACGCTCGCCGACCCCTGTCGCCACGGTGCTGCGAAAGATTTCCTTGATCCGCTCACGGTCTTCGGGATGTATCTCCAGGAAGGAATTCGAGCCCTGTCGGATATCCTTCTCCCTGAAGAGCGGCCTGTACGAAGGGCTGTTGTAAATTCGCCTGCCTTCGGCATCGAGCACCGCGACGAGGTCGCCGACGTTCTCGACGATCGCCCGGAAAAGTTCCCGGCTCTCGTGCAGCTTGTCCTCGGCGAGTTTGCGTTGCCGGTTCAATTTGGCGTCGCGCAACTCGCGCTCGATTACCGGGCCGAGGCGCAATAATTCGCTCTTCTGTACATAGTCTTGCGCGCCGAGTTTGATTAGTGCAACGGCCAGATTGAGGTCAATGGCGCCGGAGACGATGATAAATGGCACATCCGGGCGCAATTCCTTGGCTATCGCCAGTGCCGCTGTAGCGTTGAGCTGCGGCATGGCGTGGTCGCAGGTAATCAAATCCCACTCCTGCGCCTCCAGCGCGGCGCGCATTTTCGCAGGCGTATCAACGGTCGCAGACGTTACCAGATAGCCTTGGCTGCGTAATGAATGAATGAGCAACGCTGCGTCGTCTGCCGAATTCTCCACTATCAGAAGTCGCAACGGTTGATTCATTGAAATTTCCGGTCAAGGTGTTGCTTGTTGTTATGCGCTTATCCTACCTCAGATTAGGAAGCAGGTGTCCGTGTAAGTGCTGCCAAAAGAGCTTGGGCGGCATTCTGCGACCGGGGCGCCCCAAGGATCCTGGCAGACCAGGACCGGCGAGAAGCATTGCCCAGGATTTCCCCATGAGCAGGTTGCGCCTAGTAGTGCGGAATAGATATAGTCCATTTGCACCATGCCTTCGCCACTCGAGCGGCAAGCGCTCTCATCGGAGCAATCCGTTCGCGGCGGCAAGAGGCTTCAGGGCCGGGGGATTGCGGCGTCGTATCCGCTGGCCAGGCTTCTCGGTCAGTTGCAGGGAGTCGGGCCCATGGCGGCATCCGCGCTTGACTCTGAACCGGTCTTCGCAGTCTGTTGGCTTTTCCACTGATTGCTGAAATCACGACATCGACGAAATGCCTGGCATCGCGCAATGGTGATTTATTTGGCATTTCGCTGGGCGACGACCTTGAGCCGCTCGACGCTCCCGACCTTGGTGCCGCCGCATTTGAGCAACATCGGCGACCTGTCTCTAGCCAATTGAATATTATAGATAATGCGGCCGCATATTGAGCGGCAACGCGGCATCGCCGCTGACGCCGGCCTCCTCTCTCCGCTAGTTGGATAGTGCTTTGGCACGGTTAGTGCAAAGGACTAAGCAGTGGCTGGTTACATATGCATGGAGATGCACCTCATGAACGCATTTAATTTCGATTTCACCAATCAGCGGGAGAAATCGACCCTGGTCGACATCAATGAAAAGGCGACTCGCAATGGCTGGGGCAAGCTTGGTCCGCCTTTGCCGGCACCGAACACCTTCCCGCTCACAGTCGGCGAAGGCGAGCGATTTCTGCGCTTCGTTGCGAAAGTCCAACGGATCGAGTGCCACTATGAATTATTTCAGTTGCTGCAAAGCGAGGAAGTCCAATATCTTATCCCGCATCAGGTTCTGATTTCAGCTTGGGGCAATTTCGACGCGCCGAACGTGAATTTGGATGTGATTTCCGCCATTCCGGGGCTGCGCACCGGAATGCTCGATCTCTGTGCCATCGACGGCCTGATCAAAGTCCTCTATAAGCGCTGGGTACGCCAAGGACGGCAGCCATTGCTGCTTTCCAGTTCGATCGACGCAAGGCTCGCACATTTGGCCTGCGACTGTGCGCTGCATAAGTACTTGCTGGGCAGTTGGTCGCTCCTGGTGCACGGGGTCATCGATGCACGCGATGGCAGTGCAAGCCTGTATTTGGCGCTGAACGCGCGCTCAATAGTGAATGGACACGGCGTCGAACACTTCCGCTTCCTGGCAAATTCGCTGATTACCCAGATCGATGTCGCATTCCGCAGAATTGCTGCACTGCAAAATCCTGGTATACCCGTGAACCAGGACTCGCTCAAGAGCCTGCGCGTGCTGAGCGCGCGCGAGGAAGAGGTTCTCCTGTGGGTATCGGAGGGCAAAACCAACGTCGAGATCTCCAAAATTCTCGGCGTCAGCCTGTTCACGGTGAAGAATCACCTGCAACGAATCATGGACAAACTCAATGCGGCCAATCGGACCGAGGCGGCTGTGAAATACCACCAAATGGGCTTGCAGACCGAAATGAAGAAGCCGCGAGAGAAACAGCCCCTCACCGCCTGATTCTGCTCTCCGCGCAGGCATTTTCAGCGGGAGGATTCAGCACCCGCATTGAAGCTGGCGGGTCTTGGCTCGCCGGGTTCATCGCGCGTCGCCCTGATCGGCATCTGTCTGGCGGCGTTTCGGCCGATGCTCGTGTACGGCGCCGGGCTCTGGCATCGGCCACGACGCGATGCCCGAAAGGCACGCCGGTCGCGGTACGTTTTACAAAGCCCGCAGGTACGCCGCTTTATGCCAGGCGAGGCGCCAGGAATAGTTGAGGTCGGTATATAGGCGCCATGCGAGATAAAGTCTGCGGGGCATCAGCCATCTCCTCTTCCAGGGCCGAAATAATTGATGTCGGGCCAAAGCGAAAACAAGCGGTCCACGTCCTCTGCAATTGCATCAGTGCCTGGAGTGCAGTTGCTTGAATTTGTGCATACCCTCCGACGCGTAATTGCGTCGGCCAGATTCCTGATTCCAATCGAGTAAATACGGTCGGACATCGCCTGCTCAAAACTAAGGCGCCGCGAGAGTTCCAATCGTCTGTATGCCGCGCGCAGGATCAACTCGCGCTCGGTATTCGGCATCAGATTGAAGGACAGGGGTATCTGTTTCCCTGAGCCGGACTGAGTGTGGCGGTGCATGCTGGCTTGCAGCCCGGTCATCACGTACTGCGCCGCAGGCAAGCTTCGACGAAGCGGACGAACTCGTCGGCGCTTTCGACGTAGCCGTCGTCGATGGCCCTCATGGCAATCCGCTCCCAAGGCTCATGCTGGTCGATTGCCTGTGCCGTGGCGGTATGCGTTGGCAGCATGTGACGAAGCTGCGTGACGACGTCTTCCAAGTGCGAAACGGTCTGCGCCATGATCTCCTCCCTTCGACAAAAAGGCCTGGTTTGCGGACATGACATGCATTTCCCGTGCCCGGGGAGTCCTTGCTCCTTCCGTTTTCTGGTTGAGAGGGAGGAAACAGATCCTCCGCCCCGGGCTGGAGAGCCACAATCATCCGGGTATTGCGCAATGCAATTGTTGGGTGAAAGCCGCGTGAACGGTTGACGGAAACCAAACGATTTGTCGAGGCAGTGTCGGCGCGTCCACACATCCGGAGAGTATCTTCCGCGCTCGCGAGCAAGCTCGTTCCCAGGTGGTTTGTAGGCGCCAGCTTGCTCACGGTATCCGACGCATTGATCAGGAATTGCTGAGGGCCGGATTGGATTTCGCGCTTTCGGTGACGCCTCTGCACTTGAGGACAGCCTGAGTCCGGTTGTTTGCCCCCAGTTTGCGAAATATCCGATGCACATGGTTCTTCACAGTGTTCACGCTGATGCCGAGAATCTGCGCAATGCGGGCGTTGGTCTTGCCCTGGCACACCCAATAGGCGATTTCCTTTTCGCGGACACTTAACAGGATGTAGGGCGTGCGCTCATTGGCCGGTGCCCTGGCGGTGCGCAGTGCGGCTACCTTACGATACGCGACGTCGACTTGATGCACGACGGCGTCCGCCAGGAAATGCAATCGCGCTTCGGCCCCATTGATCGCAAAGGGTTGCCGGCGCAGCGCTATGTACAGGCTATCGTAACCGTCGCGCTTATTGCGTGTGCCGTGCACCAGGGTAAATCGCATGCCTGGAAATGAGCAAGGCAATGCACAGTCATGCGTGGCGCATGCGTGCCGTTCAGCCGCCCTTTGGTCCAGAATCAAGGGTTGTGAATTGCCGTCCATCCAGATGTCGTACAGACGTTTCGCCAACGGGACGACGTTTTCGCAGAGGTGATCGGTGCGCACGCCAGGCAGGTTCGAAATCACGTCGACCTGGGGATCGTGCGTGCGGAAATCACCCCAGGCCGCGATGAGGATGTCATGGGGAAGAAAGAACTGGAGCGCACTCTGCGCCAGGAGAAACAAATCGTAGTGTGTCGTAACTTGGGCGCACGACGAAATGAGGCCCAGGAATCTCGCGTTTTCTTCCGTGGTAAGCAGATTGTGGACGCCAGACGCCAACTGCGGCGACGCGGTCTTCGCGTGCCGAGCGAGCACAAGCGAATTCAGGGAGTCAACATTCAGAGGGAGGCCTGTGCCAGCCGTCAAGGCAGGAAAGCCCATCGCCGACGCTCTGCTTTGCACCTTTCTTGCCCCTGTCATATCCATGCCTGCACCTCGCTTACTGATTCAAACTACCCGGCCCAAGTTAGTCTAAGCAGTTTCCATGCCAGTCAATACGTGGACGGGGCAATCGAGGCCTAAATCACCTGAAAAGTTGTCGAGAAAATTTACAGTTGCCCTTTCCTGCACAGATAAGAAGAGAAAATATCATTAAAATCAATAATAAAATCATTCTGGCGGGATATTTGCTTTAGTCCTGCGGCCGGCTGTTGTGAGCTTGCCATAGCGCTTTTCTTAGAGAAATGTATAAAGATTTCGCACCCGAACGTCTTAGCACACGGAAGCCTTGCCGTAAGCGCCGCGACCATGATTGCGCGGGAGCGGCGACAGGGTTCAAATGCAACTCTGCGGGTGTTGAACTCGACTCCAGAACAGAACATGGCCGGCAGATGCAGTCCGATCCGCGAAATTGATCCTCGGCCAGATCGCATAGAAGCTAAGGACGCGTAAATTAATTAAGGTACCAACTATTTGTTGGGATGGATGACGTAGTTCCACTCGCCATGAAATCTATTGGGTTGCAGCTTAACTCGTTTCATCTCTTCAACGCTCACGTTG
>Ga0172367_10000842_pt1 | contig 46161 bp, 35 predicted proteins | sample Lak10m_FD_114542 | JGI IMG/M metagenome (GOLD analysis project Ga0172367, IMG submission 114542) | Freshwater microbial communities from Kabuno Bay, South-Kivu, Congo - kab_022012_10m | ecosystem: Environmental > Aquatic > Freshwater > Lake | place: Democratic Republic of the Congo: South-Kivu...
AATGCAGCTTACGGTGGTTTGAAGCCTGCTCCTGCAAGCCGGCTTCGAGGGGCCGCCCCTCATCTTTCGTGCAGCACCGCAACTCTGGACTTGCGCCCTTCGGTGCGTTCGTGGCGCACAGTCATCGGCGTAACGGCTGAAGGTATGGTTCCGTTTCTCCAGTTCCTTGTCCAGTTCATCGAGTAAGATATTGGACAGCAAGGGCGATAACGGCCCGCCCTGTGGCGTCCCTTCTACTCGTTGGGTGACGATGCCACCCTCGAACAGACCGGCTTGCAGGTAGCTGCGAATAAGGTACAGTACCCGCCTGTCTTTGATTTTCCGGGCTACTCGCGACATGAGGATGTCGTGGTTGACACGGTCAAAGAATTTGGCAAGGTCAATGTCAACCACCCAGCGCCGTCCTTCCGTTACTGCCTGACGAGCGGCGCGTACTGCCTGATGGGCGCTCTTGCCGGGACGAAACAGCGGATTCGGCTGCTGCTTTACCGTGAGGACACGTGCTTCATCGGTGATCTGATTTGCCAGGCGACGATAGTAATACGACTGACTTGAGAGCGGCGAGGCTTCGATTATGCTTTTACCGTAGAGTTCGCACTGGCGCACGAGCAGTGAACGCGGAATTCTTCCCAATGTGTGAACACCCAACTGTTTGGCAAAATCGGAAACAAATGATTCTTCAAAAGAACTTGCAATACGATTCGGAATCAGGCCCCCAAATGGAACCGGAACATGATTTTCCGAAAAATGGTCCAACTGCTGCAGGATCAGATTGACGGTCGTTAACGACTTAAAGTCGGCAGTTGTGGCGGCAAAAACGCGATGAACATCAATCCTTTCAAAAATATATGGCAGAACACCGAGGTGGCCACCGGAGAGGTCGTAGAGTACAAAGTCAGGAGAGAGAGACGCAATCAGATCGTGCTGCAGGAGCAGGTCCAACGCCTGCACCGTCCCTGGGAGAGTGTTCCCCGTCTGCGCAATGCCCAACTCGATGCAGTAGATGTCCTTAAAACATCGCTGTACGACCGTGTCAAATGAAACGGTCCCGTGCCGTCTATACTGATCCCAGACGGTGCTGATACCGAAACCGCCGTTCAGGGTTGTGGAGGAGTCACCCTGCGGCCCACAGCCGACCTGCAGAATCCGGAAACCGGCCTCCACCAGCGCCGCTGAAACGTTGGAAACTATGGTAGAAGTGCCGACGCCGCCTTTTCCGTAAAAGACAATATGTTCTGTCATAAGTTATTCCCCATCGCATTTTTTCACAGAGTAGTACGAAAACGGCAAGCAATAACTCACCAAGTGCATAAAAAGGCCGAACCGTTTCCTTGTGCAGGAATCTGATCCGGCCTCCGGTTATCCAGTCAGCTCGGCTTGTTATACTTCTATCGAAGTTACAGGTATAATCAGAAAAATTATTCCCCGAATAAAAATGTCTATTAAGACTATAGATAAAGAATGTTATATCTAAAGTCAAGCTTTTTATTAAGCCAGATTTTTATTTATTTTAAACAGCCGGATATGATTTACATCTGCGTTCGGATAAAATTGAAAAATATTCGCTCTTTCGTTATGGTGCAGATTCGAGTACTTTTAGCAACCGGCCCAACACTATTCTGTCAAACTTCCACCACACCATGTAAAGGGGACATCGATGATTCCATACCGTTCAGCAACGACAACCAGTGGCCGCAATATGGCCGGAGCGCGCGCCCTCTGGCGAGCAACCGGCGTTAAAGAAAGCGATTTCGGGAGACCGATCATTGCGGTGGTCAATAGCTTTACCCAGTTTGTCCCCGGACACGTCCATCTGAAAGACATCGGCCAACTGGTCTGTCGTGAAATCGAAAAGGCTGGTGGTATTGCCAAGGAATTCAATACCATCGCCATTGATGATGGTATTGCCATGGGTCATGGTGGCATGCTCTACAGCCTGCCTTCGCGTGAACTCATCGCGGATTCGGTCGAATACATGGTTAATGCGCACTGTGCCGATGCCATGGTCTGTATCAGTAACTGTGACAAAATCACCCCCGGCATGTTGATTGCGTCACTGCGCTTGAATATCCCGTCGATCTTTGTTTCGGGTGGGCCGATGGAAGCTGGAAAGGCCGTTTTGGGTGCTGGCGTGAAGGCGCTTGATCTGGTTGACGCTATGGTTATGGCTGCTGATGCAGCGGTGAGCAATGAAGACTGCCTGAGCATTGAGCGTTCTGCCTGCCCGACCTGCGGCAGCTGCTCGGGAATGTTCACTGCCAACTCGATGAACTGCCTGACCGAGGCTCTCGGGTTGAGTCTGCCGGGGAACGGTTCACTGCTGGCAACCCATGTTAGGCGACGTGACCTGTTTGAAGAGGCGGGACGGAGAATTGTTGATCTGACCAGACGTTTCTACGAGCAGGAAGACCGCGCTGTTTTACCACGCAGCATCGCGACCCTGGCAGCCTTCCGTAACGCCATGTGTCTTGATATCGCCATGGGCGGCTCGACCAACACCGTGTTGCACCTGTTGGCGGCCGCGCAGGAGGCCGGGGTCGCATTCAACATGCAGGAAATTGATGCCTTGTCACGTCGGGTGCCGCATATCTGCAAGGTAGCTCCGTCAACGCCGGACTATCATATGGAGGATGTCCATCGCGCCGGTGGAGTCTTCGGCATCCTCGGGGAATTGTCACGGGCCGGACTTCTCGACACCTCGGTGGCAACCGTCCACTCCACAACGTTGGACGAGGCCCTGAATCACTGGGACATCGCAGGAACGTTATCGCCGGGAGCAGAAGAACGGTATCTGGCGGCCCCCGGTTGCAAACCGATGCTTGAAGCCTTTGGTCAGGATCGCCAGTGGGAGAGCCTTGATCTGGACCGCGAAAATGGTTGTATCCGCAATCTTGAGCATGCCTACAGCAAGGATGGCGGCTTGGCGGTACTGTACGGCAATCTGGCTCCGAACGGCTGTATCGTCAAGACCGCCGGTGTCGATGCGTCGATCCTCTGTTTTACGGGGCGTGCACGGGTTTTTGAGAGTCAGGATGCTGCCGTCGAGGCGATTCTTGCGGACACCGTGGTGGCAGGTGATCTGGTTCTGATCCGCTATGAAGGTCCCAAAGGTGGTCCGGGGATGCAGGAGATGCTCTATCCGACCAGTTATCTGAAATCCAAAGGGCTGGGTAAAGCCTGCGCTCTGGCTACTGATGGCCGTTTCTCAGGGGGAACCTCCGGTCTTTCGATCGGACATGTCTCACCTGAAGCGGCGAGTGGCGGTGCCATCGCGCTGGTTGAAGAAGGAGATACCATTCTGATCGATATCCCGCAGCGCAGTATCCGCATCGATATCAGTGATGAACTGCTTGCGGAACGTCGCAAAAAAATGGAAGCGAAAGGGGTCGATGCCTGGATGCCGGTCGGTCGCCAACGCGAAGTGAGTGTTGCACTGCGGGTGTATGCCGCGATGGCGACCAGCGCAGATAGAGGTGCGGTGCGAGACCTGAGCGCTTTAACTATCTGTCAGGGTGAACAGTCGTGAGTCGCGGGACTCTGTTTGATAAGGCCTGGAAGTTACATTCCATCGGGCAACTTGAAGAGGGACAGACCCAGCTGTTTACCGGCCTGCACCTGATTCATGAAGTCACCAGCCCGCAAGCCTTCGCGATGTTGCGCGATCTTGATCTGTAGGTCGCTTTTCCTGAAAACACCCTGGCAACGGTCGACCATATCGTACCAACCGATGACCAGTCACGCCCCTTTGCTGATCCATTGTCTGAAGAGATGATGAATGCGCTGGAAGAGAACACCACCGCGAGCGGGATTCGGCTTTACAATGTAGGCAGTGGTAAACAGGGGTTGTGCATATTATTGCGCCGGAACTCGGCTTGACCCAACCGGGTTTGACCGTTGCCTGTGGCGACAGCCATACCGCGACTCACGGCGCCTTCGGAGCTGTCGCCTTCGGGATTGGTACCAGCCAGGTGCACGACGTTCTGGCGACCCAGACTCTGGCGATGGACCCGCTGAAGGTGCGCCTCAATCCCTGCAAAAGTGGGGTGTACGGGCCGTGATTGGTGAAAGTTTCGCCGAAATATTTTTCAATAACAACATCGCCATGGGGATACACTGCGTAAGCTTTTCTGCAACCGACATTGACTGTCTTCAGGGGCTAATCGAAGCCAACCCGGCACGTATAGATTGAAGTCGATCTGGAAGCAAAGGCTGTCACCGCTGCGGATTCATCATTTACAATCAGGATGCCTGAGGCTGCGCGCCAGATGTTTGTACGCGGACAGCGGGACGCCACCGGGCAACGGTTGGCCAATCTGATTCAGGTCAGATCGCGGGCCGCCCGGATCCCGTATCTGAATTCATTTATCCCCTGACGCACTGAAGGGTCGCCGGAGCTTTCCGGTGACCCTTCAGTTGTGTGATACTGACGAATTTACAAAAGAGTCACCGTTCCGCTGTGACTCTGATCATTCCCGTCTACACAACTTTGAACTGACTGACAATCCGCCGCAGATCATCTGCCAGTACCGACAACTGGCTGGCCGATGAGGCGGATTCCTTGGCACCTCGGGCAGTTTTTGCAACAACGTCTGTGATCTGCATCATATTCCTGCTTATTTCGGAGGTTGTGGCGGTCTGCTCTTGAGCTGCCGTGGCAACCTGTTGAATCTGGGAATTGACGTCGTTGATCTGGCAAAGAATCTGCTCCAGTGCCCTGCCGGAACCGGTCGCCTTCTCGCTACCTTTGGCAACTTCATTGACCCCTTCTTCCATGGTAACCACAGCGCTTTTAGTCTCTAGCTGAATCGCCTTGATCATTTCACTGATTTCACGAGTTGCTCGTGTGGTACGTTCGGCCAGTGCGCGCACCTCATCAGCAACAACTGCAAAGCCCCGCCCCTGTTCACCGGCCCGGGCGGCCTCGATGGCGGCATTCAACGCCAGCAGGTTGGTTTGATCAGCAATATCCTCGATCGTACCGACGATTTCGCCGATCTGATCGGAGCGGCTACCGAGATTTTCGACCGCCTTGGCGGAGCTTCTGACCCGCTCGGCGATGCTGTTCATGACCGTAATGGTCTCATCCACAACTTTTGCTCCCGAAACGGCAGCTGCACTGGCCTGCTGGGAACCGTCCGATGCCAGCAGACAGTTCTGGGCAATATCGTTGGACGTGGCCGACATCTCTTCACCTGCCGTAGCAACCGTTTCAGCCTGCGCATTTACCTCCTCGGCACCGGTTGCCATCTGATTTGAATTGGACTGAAGTTGAACGGCTGATGACGAGACCTGCTCGCTGGTCTGGGCAATCTGCGAGATAATCCTCCGGATTTTATCAACGAGTGAGTTAATCTCATCTGCCAACTGCCCGAATTCATCGTTGGTGGGGACGATAATTTTTTTGGTAAGGTCCCCCTCACCCCTGGCAAGGTCGGTCACCTTGGTGACAAAATCGTTGAGCTTCTGCGTGACAGTAAATCTGAGAACGATCATCAGGCAGAGCAGACTGGCACCAAGTGCCACAGCACCTGCAAGCAGCAGCCAGGTGGTGGCTTTTCTACTGGCAGTATATCCCTGTTCTATGCTGGTATTTAGCTTGAGAGCACCCAGCATCTTTGTCTCTTTATCATGGCAACTCTGGCACCGTTCATCGTTGGGAAGAGGCAGGATGGTTTCAAGAATATGTACGCCATTCTGTTTACCTTCGGAGCTGGCCGGTTGATTACTTTTCAGAACCTCTTCCACCAGAGCGTCACCCTTGGTGCCGCTACCGCGCTCCACACCCTTGTCGTTGTAAATCGAAAAAGCTACTGCCCGCTTACGTTCCATCACCTCTTTAATGTAGGCGTCAACTTTTTTCATGTCATCCGCCATCATGGCATTCTTGATGTCGTCACCCATAACATTGACAAAGGTCAGACTGTTTTCACGCTGCAACCCCACCAGTGCCTGTTTTTCCAGATACAGCGCCGCACCTGCGACAATGACAAGGCCCGTTACCAGCGCCAGACTTGCCGCCAGAAGAATCTTGGTGGCGATGCCGGTTCTTATTCCGGTGCGTACGGGTGAAGGCGTAACCTCTTGCAGTGACATACGGTTCCTCCTGGGTAATAGGTGCCAACATGATGTAGAAAATAATATTTTTATTATAAATAAATTTTAGGTTGACGGACTATACAATAATTTTTTCGTTTAAGAAAGTTACTTTTCATCACAGCAGCTTCCGCAGATACTGCCCGGTGTATGACCGCGTGACCCTGGCGACCTGCTCAGGCGTACCGACCGCAATGATCTCACCACCGCGATCGCCCCCCTCCGGCCCCAGATCGACAATCCAGTCGGCGGTTTTGATTACGTCCAGATTATGCTCTATGATCACGATCGTATTGCCGGAATCGACTAGCCGCTGAATGACCTCCAGCAGTTTGGCGATATCGTGAAAATGCAGACCGGTAGTCGGCTCATCCAGAATATAGATAGTACGACCGGTAGCACGCTTGGAGAGCTCTTTGGCCAACTTGACCCGCTGCGCTTCACCTCCTGACAAGGTCGTAGCGGCCTGCCCCAGCTTGATGTAGCCGAGTCCGACCTCATCCAGCGTGGCCAGCTTGTTCTTGATACGCGGGATGGCCCCCATGAATTCCAGTGCCTGTGAAACCGTCATGTCCAGCACATCGGCGATCGATTTACCCTTGAAATGAACCTCCAGCGTTTCGCGATTGTAGCGTGCCCCCTTGCAGACCTCGCACTCCACGTAGACATCCGGCAGGAAGTGCATCTCGATCTTGATGATGCCGTCGCCGGAACAGGCCTCACAGCGCCCCCCCTTGACGTTGAACGAATAGCGCCCCGGCTTGTAGCCGCGCAGTTTTGATTCGGGTAGATTCGAGAACAGGTCGCGGATATCGCCGAAGACGGCGGTGTAAGTGGCCGGATTGGAGCGCGGTGTGCGACCGATCGGCGACTGATCGATGTTGATGACCTTGTCAAGATGCTCAAGACCCAGAATATCCCGGACGGCGCCCGATTTCTCACGACTGCGGTACAGCCGCTGTCCCAGCACCTTGTGAAGCGTGTCGATGATCAGGGTTGACTTGCCGGAGCCGGAAACACCGGTCACGCAGGTCATAACCCCCAGCGGAATTTCAACCGTGACATCTTTAAGGTTATTCTCGCCGGCGCCGATGATTTTGAGAGACTTGTCGCTCGTGCGGCGTTTCCTCGGTACCGCAATCGAGAGCTCACCCGACAGGTAGCGCCCGGTCAGCGAGGCAGGATTTTTCATGACCTCGGCCGGTGCCCCCTGGGCCACCACTTCACCGCCATGCACGCCGGCCCCCGGCCCCATATCGATCAGGTGATCGGCCTCCAGTATGGTCTCCTCGTCATGCTCAACCACCAGCACGGTGTTGCCGATGTCGCGCAAGCGCTTGAGCGTTCCCAGTAGACGGGCATTGTCGCGCTGGTGCAGGCCGATCGACGGTTCATCCAAAATATAAAGCACCCCCACCAGCGAAGAGCCTATCTGGGTTGCCAGGCGGATGCGTTGCCCCTCGCCACCCGACAGCGTGCCAGAGGTGCGATCCAGCGACAGATAATCCAGGCCGACGTTGACCAGAAAGGAGAGCCGCTCGCGGACCTCCTTCAGAATCCGGCGGGCGATTTCCTGTTCCTTATCGGTCAGCGTCAAGCCTTCAAAAAACGTCAGACAGTCGCGGATCGAAAGCGCCGTTACGTCGCGGATGGTCAGTTCTCCCACCAGAACATGCAGCGCCTCGGGACGCAGGCGGGCCCCCTGACAGGTCGGACAGGGCATGACATTCATGTACTTCTCCAGATCTTCACGGGCGGCATCCGATTCGGTTTCGCGCCAGCGCCGCTGTAGATTGTTAAGTACCCCTTCAAACTCTTTCTGATAGGTATGACGGTGCTCGCCATCCTCCTCCCACCAGAACTCGATCTTTTCCCCCTTTGAACCGTTCAGGATGACGTCCTGAACCGCCGGTGACAGTTCCTTGAAAGGGGTGCGGATATCAAAATGATAGGCTTTGGCCAGTGCATCCAAAATCAGATGAAACCAGCCCGAAAGGCGCTTTTCCCAGGGTGCGATGGCACCTTCGCGCAGAGAGAGATCCGGGTTGGGGATCACCTGATCAGGATCAAAGTACATGCGCGTGCCGAGCCCGGTACACTCCGGGCAGGCGCCATGCGGATTGTTGAACGAGAACAGGCGAGGAGTAATCTCCTGATAGGAGATGCCGCAATCGACGCAGGCCAGTTTTTCGGAAAAAATCAGGGTCTGCTGATTTGGCTTGTCAGACCGGTCGAACGAGTCAGACCGGTTTGAAAGCACGTCAACTTTGACGACCCCTTCAGCATGATGCAGCGCCGTTTCCAGCGAATCGGCCAGGCGCCGCTGAACGCCTTCCTTGACAACGATCCGGTCCACAACGATATCGATGTCATGTTTTTTCTTCTTGTCCATCTCGATTTCATCAGCCAGCTCGCGCAGTGTCCCGTCCAGCACGACCCGCGTAAAGCCCTCTTTCCGGAGCTGATTCAACTCTTTCTTGTATTCCCCCTTGCGCCCCCGGATCATGGGTGCCAAAAGGGTCAGTTTGCTTCCGGTCGGCAGCGTCATAATCTGATCCACCATCTGCGAAACGGTCTGCGAGGTAATCTCCTTGTCGCAGGAGGTGCAGTGCGGTCGCCCGACCCGCGCGAACAGCAGGCGCAGGTAATCATAAATTTCGGTGACGGTGCCGACTGTCGAACGCGGGTTCTTGCTGGTGGTTTTCTGCTCGATCGAGATGGCTGGCGACAGCCCCTCGATCGACTCGACATCCGGCTTTTCCATCTGTTCCAAAAACTGGCGGGCGTAGGACGAGAGCGATTCGACATAGCGGCGCTGCCCCTCGGCATAGATAGTATCAAACGCCAGGGTAGACTTACCGGAACCGGAGAGACCGGTGATGACGACCAGCCGGTCACGCGGGATTTCAACATCGATGCATTTGAGGTTGTGCTCGCAGGCACCTTTGACGATGATACTGGTGTGAGCCATGGAGGTTCCTTCTAACGCGAAATGGGCATCAGCTATAGCACGATTTGGTTTCAGAATGAAGAGGCTTCGCAGCGTCGTGGCAACCGTCAATTGAAATATCATTTCAGCACGTCCCGTGATATATATCCTCTCAACATGAGAGGACAACGGAGCAGGCTATGAGCGCCACCGACGAAAAACCACCCGTGCCGAACAGTTTTAATGTAGCCGGTCTACCTCAGTACGTTCTGATATCAGCCTGGACGCTCCTGATAGTCTGTCTGGCCGCACTCAGTTTTTATCAGGCCTGGCAGGCTGAATACTTAAATGCCGTTGCCGTGGCGATTGACAACTTGAATAAAGACATTGTCTACCGCCGCTGGGCCGCCAAACATGGCGGGGTCTATGTCCCGGTGACTCCGCAAACGCCCCCCAATCCTTACCTGGGTGACGTTCCGAATCGGGATATCACCCTCCCTTCCGGAAAACGGCTGACGCTGATGAACCCGTCTTACATGACCCGTCAGGTGCATGAACTTGGCAACACGCTCTATGGCGTACGCGGCCATATCACCAGCCTCAAACCGATCCGCCCCCAGAACGCACCCGACGAATGGGAAAAGCGCGCACTGCAGCTTTTTGAAGCCGGAGAGAAAGAGCTCATATCTCTGGAGACGCTGGATGGCAAACCGTATCTGCGCTTGATGCGGCCGCTAATGGTCGAGGCCGGATGCCTCAAATGTCACGCGTCTCAAGGGTATAAATCCGGAGATATTCGCGGTGGCCTCAGTGTCTCTATTCCCTGGAGTCCGCATAAGGAAAGGCTGTTGTCACAACTGTCGATATCATCGGCCGGGTATGGCGGCATCTGGCTTATCGGAATTATCGGCATCGTCATATCACAGCGCCGTTTGCGCAATGATCTGGAAGTGCAGGATCGTCTTGTTAAGGATTTGCAACGGCGCGAACAGGAATTGAGACTGAGCGAATCCCGTTTTCGCTACATGTACGAGGAAAAAAATATCATCATCGAAAATTGCGGCGTCGGCATCGCCTTTGTGCTTGATCGCCGCTTGAAGTGGGCCAATACAACTTTTGTCAGCATGTTTGGCTACAGCCCCGATCAGATTATCGATGTTGACACCAGCATCTTCTATCCGTCGCATCAGGAATACGAGCAGTTCGGCGCAGCGGCGTATCCGGTTCTGGCCGCAGGCGACTCGTTTACCCGGGAGCTGCAGATGCGACACCGCGATGGCAGCCTTTTTTACGCCCGTTTTTCCGGTAAAGCCATAACGCCCTGCGACCCTTCTGATGGAAGCATCTGGGTGGTATCAGATGTGACGCCCCAAAAGGAGCTGGAGAAACGACTTCAGCTTGCCCGTGAAGCGGCTGAAGCCGCAAACAGAGCCAAATCGGAGTTTCTGGCGACCATGAGTCATGAGATCCGTACGCCGATGAATGGCGTCATCGGCATGACCGGCATTCTTCTGTCTACCGAACTGAACGAAGAGCAGCGCGGATATGCGGAAATAGTCCGTAAGAGCGGAGAGAACCTGCTGCTTCTGATCAACGATATTCTTGATTTTTCAAAGATCGAGGCCGGTAAACTTGAGGTGGAACTGCTCGATTTTAATCTGCAGACAACCGTACAAGAGACCGTAGAACTGCTGGCTGTCAAGGCGTCCGGAGCCGGTCTGGATATGATCTGCCAGATTGATCCTCAGATACCGCACTGCCTGAGAGGCGACCCCGGCAGGATTCGGCAGGTCATTATCAATCTGGTTGGTAATGCCATCAAGTTTACCCATAGCGGTGAAGTCATCATCCGTGTAGAGCGGCAGTCGGAGCAGAGTGACAGCGTTACACTGCACTTTGAGATCAGGGATACCGGCATCGGCATCGCCGAAGAACGCCGGGAAGCCATCTTCAGCCCATTCACCCAGGCAGATGGATCCACCACCCGCAAATACGGCGGCAGTGGTCTGGGACTGGCAATCTGCAAGCAGCTGGTGGAGCTGATGGGGGGCGAAATCGGAGTGGACAGTCGGCCTGGCCACGGTTCCACCTTCTGGTTCACTATCCGCCTGGAAAAGTCGGCGGCACAAACCTGCCAGGATTCAAAAAACGTTGAAACTCCGGTAGCAGCTCAAGCAGCCGACAAGCGCCACTCCGTAGCCAGGGGCACAAATCGTGAAATTCGAATCCTGCTGGCAGAAGACAACATCATCAACCAGATGGTTGCGCAGGTAATGCTTAATCAGCTCGGTTACACAACCGACCTGGTGGCTGACGGCCAAGAGGCGCTTCAGGCGCTCAAACTGATCAACTATGACCTGGTTTTGATGGATTGTCAGATGCCGGTTATGGATGGCTATGAAGCTACTCGGATAATCCGGGATCCGTCCTCGAAGGTCATAAATCATAGCGTGCCGATCGTCGCCATGACCGCCAACACCATGCCGGGTGACCGCGAAAAATGTCTTGAAGCCGGCATGGATGACTACACCAGCAAACCGGTCCGAGCTGATGCTCTGCAGGCAGTACTTACCCGTCTGCTCCCCGAGCATATGATCGCACCTATTGCAGCTGAAAAAGTGGAAGCCCGGATTTCGTCCACGCCATCCGCAGAGCCGTACTGCCGCGCAGAACTGTTGCGACGCCTCGATAAAAACATCGCCGTTCTTGACGAAATTATAGCCATGAGCCGCACGGAACTCCCGCAACGGATGGCTAACCTGAATCGTTTACTGCTGCTTCGGGAGTTTGATGCGGCCCGCATGGAGGTTCACACCATCAAGGGAATCGCGGCCAACATCAGCGCTGCCCCGCTGAGAGCGGCGGCGTTAGAACTTGAAAAAGCACTGCGAACCGGTCTGCAGATCGAAATAGATCGGATGTTCCCGGATTTCAAAGCCCGCATGTCAGAACTTCTGGCTACGCTGGAGCATGGAAATGAGGAGTAATTCCAATTGGAACAAGGAGAACGCGCATGGACAAGAGAGCGCACATACTCATTGTTGATGATGAGCCGATCAATATCCGGATTCTTTCTGCCGCATTACAGCTTGAATATGATGTGACTCCGGCCTACAACGGATTTGACGCCATTCGCCTGATGAAAGAGCTGAAACCTGACCTGATCATCCTGGACGTCATGATGCCCAACCTTAACGGTTTTGAGATCTGCGGAATCATCAAGTCTGATCCGGACTTTGCCGAGATACCGGTTATTTTCCTGACCGCCATGGACAGTGCCGAAGCAGAAACTCAAGGACTGGAACTCGGCGGCATCGACTACCTGACCAAACCGGTTAATTCCGATCTGCTCAGATTGCGGGTACGCAACCATATCCAGCTGAAAGAGCGCAACGACCTCGTCAGGAAGCAGCGTGATCTGCTGGCGCGTCAGAAAGAAGAGCTACAGGAGGCACTTGGACGGATCAAGCGACTGGAGGGGATTATTCCGATATGTATGCACTGTAAAAGCATCCGGCACGACGGTGACTCCTGGCAGCAGCTCGAAAAATACATTTCCGCCCATACCGACGCGTTTTTCAGTCACGGCGTCTGTCCGAGCTGCCTTGCCAAATACTACCCGGACGTGAAGAAACATGCCTGATTCCATTTACGAACGAATCCTGTTACTGGCCGAGACGGAAAAAATCGGCAATTTCGGCGGCTGGGAAGTGGACCTGGACAGCATGGAACTGACTTGGACTGAAGAAGTCTACCGTATCCATGATGTGGAAAGCAGCTTTAAGCCAACGGTGGATAACGGGATCGCATTCTATACCCCCGCCTCACGTCCGATCATTGAAAAGGCCGTGCAGCGGGCTATTCACTATGGCGAAACGTTTGATGTCGAGCTGGAAATAATCACGGCCAAGGGGACTCTCAAAGCCGTCCACGCCATCGGAAAAACGGACCATGCTCAGCACAAGCTGATCGGTTTTTTCCAGGATATTTCAAAACGCAAACGAACCGAATCGATTCTGCTGGCCCGACTCCGGCTCAGCGAGTTTGCTCTTACGCACTCACTTAACGAACTCTTGGCCAAAACCCTGGATGAAGCAGAAACCCTGACCAACAGTACGATCGGTTTCTTCCATTTTCTGGATGCCGATCAGCAGACATTACTGCTTCAGACCTGGTCGTCACATACCCTGGCGACCATGTGCACTGCCGATGGAAAGGGGCAGCATTACTCCGTCAGTGAGGCCGGAGTGTGGGTGGATTGCGTTCGTCAGCGCCGCCCGATCATACATAACGACTACGCGACGCTCCCGAACCGCAAGGGGATGCCGGAAGGGCACTCCGTCGTTGTACGGGAACTGACGGTCCCCATCTTCCGGGGCAATCTGATTGTCGGCGTGATCGGACTTGGCAATAAACCGGTCGATTACGTCGAAGACGACATCGAAGCGGTAACACAGCTGTCGAATCTGGCGTGGGATATTATCGTCGGCAAGCAGGCAGAAGAAGCTTTGCTGGAAAGCCAGAAGAAACTGCTCGAACAGAATTGCGAATTACAGGTGACGGAAGAGATGCTGCGGGTACAGATTGGGGAATATGAAGCGGTACAGGTGCTGCTACAGGAGGCCAAAGCCGCTGCCGAGAGCGCCAATCAGGCCAAGAGCCAGTTTTTGGCAAATATGAGTCATGAGATCCGCACTCCGATGAACAGCGTCATCGGCCTGCTGGAACTGCTGCTCGGCAGTACATTGACCGACGGACAGCGTAAAATGGCCCTGCTGGCCAAGCAGTCGAGCCGAAATCTGGTCCAATTGATCAGTGACATTCTCGACCTTTCAAAAATTGAAGCCCGCAAGATTGAGCCCGAGTCACGAAACTTCAATCTTTCTTCAGAATTATCCGGCGTCCTGAATCTGCTCGCACTCCAGGCCGAGGAAAAAAGAGTTACGCTGACCTCCCGGATCTCCGCAGATGTGCCGCTGTTCCTGAAGGGCGACGCTGTCCGACTGCGCCAGATTATAATCAACCTGGTGGGCAATGCCATTAAATTTACCTCACAAGGTTCAATTTCGTGTGACATCTGTATGGTTCAGGAGAGCGAAAACTCCGTCACGCTCCGTTTCAGCATAACAGACAGCGGTATCGGCATTGCGGCAGACAAACTGGAATATATCTTCGAGCCGTTCACCCAGGCGGATGGCTCAACCTCCCGTAAATTTGGCGGCACCGGACTGGGACTTACCATTGCACGGCAACTGGCGGAACTGATGGGGGGCACTGTCAGCGTAAAAAGCACGGAGGGTGTGGGCTCAACCTTCTGTTTTACGGCTGTGCTGGAAAAGCAGGGCGGAAACAGAAGCATTTCTGACCGGCCAGACCGGTCAGACAGGTCAGAGCCAAGACTTTCCCCTGTAAAAACAGCCACCATCCGCCTGCTCCTGGCCGAAGATGACGCAACGGCTCAATTTGTGACGAAATCAATCCTCACGAAAAACGGCTATCAGGTAGATGTTGCCGGCGATGGCGGCCAGGCGCTCGAGTTGCTGGAAACGTGTGACTACGATACGGTGCTGATGGATTGCATGATGCCGGTGCTGAGCGGCTATGATGTAACTGCCGTTATTCGCGATCCAGCGTCAAAGGTCAGAAATCACGCCATAGCGGTTATTGCACTTACGGCCAACGCCTTTGAGGAAGACCGCAAAAAATGCCTTACCGCCGGCATGGATGACTATCTCGCAAAACCTCTTGAAATCGAGAAATTGCTGGCAATGCTGCAAAAATGGGCGCCCGGCGTACCACCTGAGCGTGAAGCCGTAATTTTTGACAAAGATGATTTCGTCGCTCGCAATCAGGGGGATCTGCGGATATCCTGCGATGCAGCTGCAATTTTCATCAGCAGCTCATCGGATTACCGTGCCGCGCTGCGCGCGGCAGTGACAACAGAGGATGCAGCTGCGCTGCGACAGGCGGCACATAAACTGAAAGGGGCCGCCGGAAATTTTTCACTGCCGCATCTGTTTGAGTGTGCCAAAAGCATCGAAGATTTCGCCGACGCCGACAACCTTGCAGCCGCGACGGCACTGCTGCCTGAACTTGAACAGCACCTTGTACAGGCGGTCAAGGCGCTGCAGAAACTCTGCACTACGCACCATGAGAAGGATGGACTATGAAAATACTTGTTGCTGAAGATGATGCCGCTTCCCTCTTTATCCTGCAGTCACTTCTGACGTCATGGGGATATGAGGTACTGACCGCCACAGACGGAACGGAAGCCTGGCGCATTCTCTGCGAACCGGGTCATCCACACCTGCTGCTGCTCGACTGGATGATGCCCGGCATTGAAGGCCCCGAGATTGTGCGACGACTGCACGAGAGATCTCCTGAACAGCCGTACTATGCCATCATCATAACATCCCGCAGTGACAAGAATTCTGCGGCTAATGCACTGAACGCAGGCGCTGACGACTTCATCGGCAAGCCCTTTGACAACAGTGAGTTGCGGGCACGGGTTTCAGTGGGATATCGTACCAACTGCCTGCAGAAGGCGCTTTCGGAACATATACGAGACCTGAATCAGGCTCTGGCACGGGTGAGACAGTTGGAGGGGATTATCCCTGGTTGAAATCAGAAGACCGTTTACTTCCAAACGGGTCGGAATACAGTGCACAGCAAGCCCGTAAAACGAGAGGAGAGTCCCATGCGCCCACTCATGGTATGTTTGACCGGAATGATGGTCTGTCTGCTGAACCTCGCTGCATTCGATACCCCTGCGGCGGGCGCGGGTCTGGAGAAAGCTACTTTTGCCGGCGGCTGCTTCTGGTGCATGGAAGCGCCCTTCGACAAACGTGCGGGGGTCATCTCCGTTACCGCCGGATATACCGGCGGCAACCTGAAAAATCCGACCTACGAGCAGGTCTCCGCCGGTGGCACGGGGCACGCCGAAGCGGTGCAGATTCTCTTTGATCCTTCAAAAATCAGCTACAGCACTCTGCTGACGATCTTCTGGCACAATATTGATCCGACCGTCATCGACCGTCAGTTCTGTGACAACGGCCACCAATACCGCTCCGGAATATTCTACAATAGCGAGCAGCAGCACCGGGAAGCGCTGCAATCCAAAGCGGCTCTTGATCGAAACAAACCGTTTAGCGCCGCCATTGTCACCGATATTGTTGCAGCAACTGAATTCTATCCGGCCGAAGAGTACCATCAGCATTACTACAAAAAAAATCCGCTGCGCTACACGTACTACCGGAGCAGTTGCGGGCGTGATCGCAGATTGAAAGAGCTGTGGGGCTCTGCCACCGGACATTAAGCGAACATGACCACACCACACCCTTCAGAGACAGTCGGGGATGGGGAGATCCGAATCGGCACTCCGGCCTATCGCAGGGCAAATCTGGCACTTTTCTGTGCCGGCTTCATCACCTTTGTCACCCTCTATGACCTACAGCCTCTGTTGCCGCTCTTTGGCAAGGAGTTCAACATCGCTCCCGCCATGGCCAGCCTGCCGCTCTCATGCGCCACAATAGCCCTGGCACTGGGGATGCTGATTGCCGGAACCCTCTCGGAAACCCTCGGCCGTCGACACGTCATGACGGCAGCCCTCTTCCTGACTTCACTGTTGGCCATGCTGACGTACTTCTGTACGACCTTCCCCTCACTGCTGATCCTGCGTCTGCTACAGGGGTGCGCCCTGGCCGGCGTGCCTTCCGTTGCCATGGCATATCTGGGCGAGGAGATGGATGCCGACTCGATCGGCCAGGCTATGGGACTTTATATCAGCGGCAACGCACTGGGGGGCATGACCGGCCGGATCGGATCGGCGCTGTTATGTGACTACGTCCCCTGGCATACGGCGATTGCAATTATCGGCGGCATCAGCCTGCTGCTCACCCTGGTGTTTGCCAGGAGCCTGCCGCACTCGACCAACTTCCATCGGCGCCCCTTTCAGCTCCGTTACCTGGCCACCTCGCTGTATCAACATCTGCATGAACCGGGTCTTCTCTGCCTGTTCGGACTGGCGTTTCTTACGATGGGTGGGTTCATTTCGCTGTATAACTATATCGGCTTCCGCCTGCTGGCGCCCCCTTACAGCCTCAGCCAGTTCAATGTCAGCCTGATCTTTCTGGTTTATCTGATGGGTTCATTCAGTTCGGGAATCGTTGGCAGTATGCTCCATCGATTCGGCCGACCGTTCATGATCCGCCTGACGCTGGGAATCATGCTGGCCGGAACGGTGTTGACACTGGCGGACTCGATCGTCCTGATCGTAACCGCAGTCGCGATCTTTACCGGCGGTTTTTTCAGCGCCCATGCCATCGCATCCAGCTGGGTCGGGCGGCGCGCCCGAAGCGCCAAGGCTCAGGCTTCATCGTTGTACCTGTTTTCCTACTATCTGGGGTCGAGTATTTCCGGTACGGTGGGAGGCCTCTTTTGGCAGAAATCAGGATGGTACGGTGTCGCAGCCATGATCGTCCTGCTGCTGCTGACCGCTCTGGGAGTCGCAGCCCTGCTGCTACGCCTGCCAAAAAATGAATAATGATACGAGGAGATGTTACGCATGTCGGAAAAATATGACGTCCAACCGGGACAATCGGTCGAACTGCTGAAGGAGCTGCACATCCTGACCCGTGACGGCAAACTGAATCAGGACAGCCGCCGCAAACTCAAGCAGGTGTACCACCTGTTTCACTTTATCGAACCGCTGCTGAAAGAAATCCAGCGTGATCACCCGGCCATGACGCTGGTTGACCATGGCGCCGGAAAATCATACCTCGGTTTTATTCTGTATGATCTCTTTTTTAAAAACCACTCCGAGGGTGCCCGCATCTTCGGCATAGAGACGCGTGACGAACTGGTTGAACGGTCGCGAGATCTGGCGAAGCGCCTGGGGTTCTCAGGCATGTCGTTTCTGAATCTTTCGGTAGTCGATTCGATTGATGACGAAACCCTGCCACAGAAGGTCGATATTGTCACCGCACTGCACGCCTGCAATACCGCCAGCGATGACGCCATCCGTTTCGCTCTGCAGAAACAGGCCCGCTTCATCGTGCTGGTCCCCTGCTGTCAGGCCGAAATAGCGACGATATTACGAAAAAACAAGGGGGCTTCACTGGCGCAAAACTACCTGACTGAACTCTGGCGGCATTCGCTGCATACGCGCGAATTCGGTAGTCACGTCACCAACGTGCTGCGCTGCCTGCAGCTGGAGGCACATGGCTATCAGGTAACCGTAACGGAACTGGTAGGCTGGGAACACTCCATGAAAAATGAACTGATAATCGCCAGCTACAAAGACCTGCCGCGCAGACGCCCGACGGAACGCCTGCACGCACTCCTGACCTCTCTGGGACTTGATGAGATGAAAGTGCGCTTTTTTACTCCATAGAAATTCGAACAAAGTGGCGGGTATCCGCCACCAGCATTGGCCAAAACCTGCCACAATTTCCCCAGTTCCTTTATCATCCACAGGTAGCTTTAACAGATAAACTATCATTTCGGCATGTTACAGAATGCTTGATTTTTGGCACCCGCATTGCAGATAAGTAAAACACTATTTCACAACATTGATTATTCACTCGCGATAATTCGCACCATACCCCCGGAAAAAGGAGAAAAATGTATGAAAATGAATGCCTGTTTTAAAAGCATGGTACTTACTGTAGCCGCAGCACTTGCACTTCCGATGGCTGCCTTGGCAGCTCCGGCTGCTGGCGGTCCGATCGTCATCAAGTTCAGCCATGTTGTCGCCCAGCACACCCCCAAAGGGCAGGCCGCCGACTATTTCAAGAAAATTGCCGAAGAGCGCACCAAGGGGCGCGTAAAGATTGAGGTCTACCCGAATAGCCAATTATACAAGGATAAAGAGGAGATGGAAGCACTGCAGCTGGGCGCCGTGCAGATGCTGGCTCCATCGCTGGCCAAGTTTGCCCCGCTGGGGGTCAAGGATTTTGAAGTATTTGACCTGCCCTTTATTTTTGACAGCTATCAGGAGCTTCACAAAGTCACCCAGGGACCGATCGGCACCAAACTGCTGGCTAAACTCGAACCAAAGGGTATCCACGGCCTCGCCTATTGGGATAACGGCTTCAAGGTTATGAGTGCCAACAAACCGCTGAAAACACCCGAAGATTTCAGGGGACAGAAGATGCGCATCCAGTCGTCAAAGGTACTCGATTCCCAGATGCGCTCAATGGGCGCCAACCCGCAGAGCCTGGCTTTCTCGGAAGTCTATCAGGCACTGCAGACCGGCGTTGTCAACGGCACCGAAAATCCCCCTTCAAACCTGTACACCCAGAAGATGCATGAAGTTCAGAAATACGTCACCCTTTCCGACCATGGCTACCTCGGCTATGCCGTTATCGTAAACAAGAAATTCTGGGCCGGCCTGCCCGCCAATATCCGCACCATCCTGGAAGGCGCCATGAAAGATGCCACCAAATTTGCCAATGATATCGCAAAAAAGGATAATGAAGAGGCGTTGGCTGCCGTCAAAAAATCGGGTAAATCCCAGTTTATAACCCTGACTCCGCAGGAGCGGGCCGTCTGGAGAAAAACAATGGATAAGGCCCACAAAGAGCATATGGGCCGTATCGGGGCCGATCTGGTCAAAGAAGTCTACAAGGAAACCGGCTATAATCCCAACTAAACGGAATCTGTTCCGTTCGTTCAGCACAGGCCGCTGCGGCCAGACCGCAGCGGTTTTTTAACGATCACTCGGGAGCTGCCTATATGATGAAATATCTCGACCACTTAGAGGAAATAATCATCACCCTCCTCATCGGCGCCGCTACAATCATTATTTTTGTCGCCGTTGTCCACCGCTATCTGTCCGGTTTTCCAATTCCCGGCCTGCAGGATTGGCTGTTGACCGTTAACATGAGCTGGTCTCAGGAACTCTGCATCTACATGTTCGTCTGGATGGCCAAGTTTGGTGCCGCCTATGGTGTACGCAGCGGTATTCACGTCGGAGTGGATGTTCTGGTCAACCGGCTCCCCGACTCCTGGCGCGTAAAATGTGTCCTTGTCGGCATTGCCGGCGGTGCACTTTTTACGAGCCTGATCGGCACTCTGGGTGCACGTTTTGTCTGGGAAAACGGTATGCACTACGCGCTTTTTACGCTGCTCGGAATGAATGTCGGCGATGTACCGCAAGGCCCCACCACGCCTGATCTGGAGTGGCCGACCTGGGTAATTTATGCCGCCGTACCGCTCGGTTCGTATCTGATGTGCTTCCGCTTCCTACAGGTAGGCTGGAAATTTTTCCGCACCGGCGAGCTGCCGCATCATGATCATGCCGTTGTTGACGGCCTGGATGACGTCGTCGATGCGACCGATGCTCTTGAGGTGTATGGAGAACACAAGTTTGATGCACAGGTAAAAGACGGGGGTGCCAAATGAGTACTGCAGTTGCGGGTTGGGAACAATTTTCCAAACAGAAAGCTACTAAATGGCTGCTCTGTATCGCAGCAGCATTAGGAGCAATTGCTGCTCTCGGCAGTGTCGGTGTCGTGTTTGCGCTGCTTTTACTGCTGATGCTGACCGGCATGCCGATTTCCATTGCGCTCGGCCTGACCGTTCTCTCATTTCTGTTCTTTTTCACTGAAATACCGACCGAAGCGGTGGCCATGAAGCTGTTTACCGGCATTGAAAAGTTCGAGATCATGGCGATTCCGTTCTTTATCCTGGCGGGAAACTTTCTGACGCATGGCGGTGTCGCCAAACGAATGATCAATTTTGCAACCTCGATGGTCGGCCACCTCTACGGCGGCCTGGCGCTCTCCGGGGTTATCGCCTGCGCCCTATTTGCCGCCGTCTCCGGTTCCAGTCCGGCCACCGTTGTCGCCATCGGCTCGATCCTGCTGCCGGCCATGGTAAAAGCCGGGTTTCCCAAACGTTTCGGAGCTGGCGTTATAACCACTTCCGGTTCACTCGGCATTTTGATACCGCCATCCATCCCGATGGTTATCTACTGCGTAGCCACCAACTCGTCGGTCGGCGGCATGTTCATGGGTGGTGTCGTTCCGGGGCTGATGTTGGCAACACTGCTGGGGGTCGTCTCCTGGTGGATCGCCCGTAAAAATGATTTTCCCCGCATGCCGAAGGCAACCTGGGTCCAACGTGGCAAAGCTTTTCGCGAAAGCGTCTGGGGACTCCTCCTGATTGTGATCGTACTGGGTGGTATCTACAGCGGCATGTTCACACCAACAGAAGCGGCTGCCATGAGTGCGGTCTATGCCTTCGTTGTCGCGGTGTTTGTCTATAAAGACATCACCTTTGCCAAAATACCGAAGGTTCTGCTTGACTCGGCCAGCATGTCGGCCATGTTGCTCTACATCATCACCAATGCCGTGCTGTTCTCATTCCTGATGACGCATGAGCAGATTCCACAGATCATGGCGGACTGGATTCTGGGGCATAACCTGGGTGTCGTTTCGTTCCTGCTGGTTACCAATGTTCTGCTGCTCCTGGCCGGCAACGTCATGGAGCCCTCCTCGATCATCCTGATCCTGGCGCCGATCCTCTTCCCGGTCGCCATGAAACTGGGTATCGACCCAATCCATTTCGGCGTTCTGATCACCGTCAACATGGAGGTCGGCATGTGCCATCCGCCGGTCGGCCTCAATCTCTACGTGGCCAGCGGCATCACTAAGATGGGTATTTCCGAGCTCTCGGTAGCGGTCATGCCCTGGCTGATCGCCATGATCGGCTTCATGCTGCTGATCACCTACGTACCGATTGTATCGCTCTGGCTGCCCCGATTACTCGGGTACTGACCGTGTATTCCTCACAAAAAAGGGCTTGCCACATGGCAGGCCCTTTTTTTGCAGTATCACACCTGATCAGTCACCTCTTCCTCACCAGAACCACCTCATTCTCGGCAGAAAAAACCATTGCCCACTCCGGATCGGCATACATCGATTGCGTCAGCTGATTTGGGCTGCCATCGTCTTCATAGAGCGGTAAGAGTGCGATGCGTACATCATATGCCGCAAAAAGCCCTTTCCAGTAGGGGCGCTGATTCGCCCCGATTATTGTGCTGTTATTGTATTCCCAGGCACGCTGCAAATTGATATAGCGACTGTCAAAAAAAATCTTTTTTTGCGGCCCTGCCCGCCAGATCAGATACCCGCCCCAGTTCATGGTTGTATACATATTTCCGCCACTATTATCCGCAGCAACAAAATCAGCGGCCTTGACGGGGTAGTGGTTACCAGGAACCCACCCTGTTTTTATAACCCCCACAATACGCGGGAATTCATCTCTGAGACACACCAGGGAAGTGACGATCAGCAGAGAAAATATAACCATTTTCGTTGTTGGTGCGGGAACTTTCGTTTCGACACATTTCGCCATAAAAATCATTGCCGCAACCAGGAAAAACGGCATCAGACGCATATGCAGACACCCCATACCTGCCGTTCCGATGATAATGCCGATCCAGGTGATGTTGGTGCGCTGCTGTGACATCGCCAGCGCAGCAGATGTGAGCGCAATAGAGAGTACATTCAAAAAAACTGCATAGTCGCGTGTTGCGATAAAATAGTGGAATACCGACATTTCCTCCAGATTGTCGAGATTGGCATAATTATCGGCATCAAAGATTGTCGGCAGATACCCCAGTAAATTCAAGGCATTCGGGTTGATGAATGACGCAATCAGTGCCGCGAGAGCAGAGAGGAGCAGTATTCTGTAGCTTCGCACAGAAAGTGGCGACAGCGATCGATGGCAGAATTTAAGACCCTCGGCAACGCAGAAATAAACCAGAATTGCCTGGCCGATCAGAAAGCCGCCATGCATGTTTGACCAGATCAGCATCAGCAGCGAGAGCGGTATAAGGGTTTTCCATAATGTCGCATCATCTCCCTGCTCAAAGAAGCGGAACAGAATCACGAGCAATGTTCCAAAGCAGACGAAAGAAATAAACTGAGGCCGTTCGATGAAATAAAACTCAAGCAGCTGAATTGTGCCGATCGCCAGAACAGCCGTCACTGTACTGTTGCGCAGATTGGTCCAGCGGGTGCAGATCGCAAGCAAGATTCCGGCAATTATCCATCTGAACAGAATAATTCCCGACATGCCAAAGCATGAGTAGAGTGCATACATTATGAGCTGAACCAGCCAGTACGAAGTAAGGATAAAAGCCGTGCGGGGCGACGGCTCCGCTAAAGGGGGCACGCCAAAGGGATCCATCTGCGGAAGTGACATGTTCTGCCAGATCCATTGACCTGTTTTCAGATGCCAGTAGAAATCCGGATCAAAGAGCGGTCGCGACAGATAGATACCGGTAACAATCAGTGTAAAAATCAGCATGCCCGCTGAAAAACTCCGCATAACCAGCGGATTTCTTCCGCTTGTGATCTCCGCTATATCAGGATTGCTCTTCACATGCCCTCCTCAATTTTTTCCACTCAGATACCACTTCAGATAGGAAATACCTGCGGTCACCCAGTATTCAAGTTCACCCGGCGATCGAATAGCAGCCAGGCGTGACAGAATATAAGACGGTCGCAGATAGAACGCGCGGGTCAGGGTACGCTGCTGCTGTAGCAGTTCGGCAGCGCTGAAATGAATGGTTCGCCAGCCGGGAGTTTTTCCGAAAATGACATAATCCTCCCACCTGGTGGCATCTTCCATCAGCCCGGCAGCGAGCATCTTTTCCCGTACCGGCGTACCGGGGTACGGAACAATGACGGCCACGGAGACAAACGTCCAGGGGAGTGACGTGATCAGTTCCCGCGTCATTTCAAGATCCTGGACTGTTTCCGACGGATCACAACCGATGATGAAATTTCCTTCGATATGCGTGATGCCCGCCTGCCTGGCCCACTGAACGGCACGGCGCACCTGGTCAACAGAGATCCCCTTGCCGACAAGATCGAGTATGCGCTGACTACCCGATTCGACACCAAAGGCGACTTTCTCGCAGCCACACCGCTTCATGATTTTTAAAAGGTCGAGAGAGACCGAATTAACCCGCGTATCACAATTCCAGGAGGTTATGCCGCTTCTGCCGAGCATTTCACTGATGGCAGCCGCTCTATCCGGTTTGAGAGTGAAGGTGTCATCGGCAATGACAACATGGTTGAAGTGCTGGTTCCGCACCATCAGCCGCACTTCCTCCTCGATATACGCCGGATCGCGAAATCGGACCGTTCTGCCGAAGGTGGCCTGAATAGCGCAGAAGGAGCACCCTACCGGACAGCCTCGCGAGGTAAAGAGCTCCGTTGAGAGCATTTTATTGGAGAAGCCGCGGCTGGAATGTCCGGCCTGGGTGCTGTAATCAATCAGGTCACGCGCCGGAAACGGTAAACTATCCAGATCAGAGACAAGCTGCCGCTGCGCATTCAGCATAATATTTCCGTTGTTTCGCCAGGCAAGCCCGTTAATCGCATTATATTTCCCCCCATCACGGACACTCTGGCAGAGTTCCAAGAGAGTGACTTCCCCTTCCCCGAAAATCAGGCAGTCAAAGGAGGGAAACTCGCGCAGCGTACCTTCCGGCATGGCACCGGCGTGGGAACCTCCGATGACCGTCGTCGTTTCCGGAGCGTGTGATTTGATGGCGGCGGCCAGACGAGCGGCGGATATGACCGTCGGAGTCGTACTGGTTATGCCGGCCACGAGCGGCTGATACGTTTGCAGTGTACTGCAAAGATGCTGTTCGCTGTAGGGGGTGGTTTCATAGTCGATAATTGCCACGGCAAAACCGACTGTGCGGAGCATGGCTGCCAGATACGCCAGGTTCATGGGGCGGGTATGGGAGAGCAGCGCCGAATCCTGAAGCGGATCGGGGGGGCGGAACAACAGAATGTGGTCAGGAGAGGAGGACATGGATACGTTACCTCTTCAATCTATCGGCCATTTTTGATGATTCGACCGCCTGTTCAAAGCGCCCCGTAAAAACGTATGCTTTGCTGAGGCTTGTATATGCTTTGCCCATATCAGGCTGCATAATTATCGCCCGCTGTAATTCTGTTATTGCCAAATCATACTGTTTTGAAAGTAAATAAACGTTGCCGAGCTCATAATGCAAAACCGGCTGCGCGGGCATTTCCTTGATTGAGAGCCTGTAGACCTCTATCGCATTTTGTAGTGCCCCTGTTCGTATGTAATGATCTGCCAGATTTGCATAAGCTCTGGCAAGCGTCGGATACAGGTATATTGTTTTAATCCATAGTTCGTCCGGCTTTCTCCAGACTTCGTTTCTCCTGATCGTCAGAGTCATCAGTAGACAGAGTATGGGTAACCAGAACAGATACTTCAGATTCGCAGTGTTATTGTGCGCAAATATTTTTTCAATCGCCCTGCCTACCTGACAGACAATGAAGAGAAAGAACCCGAAAGAAGGTAAGTAGGTCCGATATTCAGCCACCATGACATTGAGCGGTATAATGCTTGATTCAACCATAAGCGTGCCATAGAACCAGATGATTCCGAATCCTGCCAAGCCGTTGCTAACGGTGTGCGTACTCTTTTTGTGTGATGACCAGACAAGATAACTTCCATAGCCGAACAGTGCCAGATGTAGCGCCAGCGACATCACAACGTCAATATCGCCGAGAGAATGCGACACTCTGAATTTATGTTCCAGGCTTAACTGCGTCGGCTTGAGGAGCAATGAAATATAAAACGCCACCGCCCGGAACTGAGTCAGCAGGTATTCCCACGAAGAAAATTGTTTGAAATTGACAATATTGAGTGCAGAAATCAGCGCGTTACCCGGTACTAACCCACCTGCCTTTGGAAGCATCATGACATTGCAGGGAATAATTACCATGGTAAGAACAAATGGAGTGAGTCTGATGATCCGCTGTTTTAGAGCTCCCTGTAAAAAGAGCGTGTCGTACACAACAATCATCAGCGGCAGGGTAAAGGCGTTTTCTTTCGTCAGCATTGCGGCACAGCATAATAAAAAGGAAAGAGCGTAGAGTGCTGTTTTTTTTACCTGCTGGTGGCAGATAACACCGTACACGTACACGAGAAGGCTCGTCAGATAGAATAGTGCCACCAGTGAAGTCATACGATGCGTTATATAGGTTACCGAATTTGTCATCAGCGGATGGACGGCAAACAGCGCTGCGGTAACAAATGCTATTTTTACGGCCTCTTGGAATGCTACTTCATCCGCTGAGAGAGCCCTGCCCATGTCAAGGATTCTTGCAGTAACACGGGCCAGTGCATACACAGCAAGTACATTGAGTGTATGAATGATTATATTTACGAGATGGTAGCCGGCAACAGCGATTCCATGAAAATGATAATTGATTGCAAAGGTGAGATACGACAACGGACGAGTCAGGAAATTATTCAGAGTGTCTGTGAGGACATAAGGGTGTGCGGCAAAAGTTTCCAGTGCCTTCTGTCTCTGAAAAAAATTGCCAAAATCACGAATAAAGGGATTTTTTTTAACAATTGCAAAATCGTCAAAGATAAATGGCACATCAAAAACCCTGCAATACGTCACTAAGCAGAGTGTACATAAAAGTACGATCGGCATCGCATCTTTTATAGGTGTGCCCTGTACCTGTTTCGGTGTAATCATGGCAGATTTCCTCAGCTACATTCACTCTTCGTACGGCACGTATTGCTTGCGAGCAGCCACAAATACCGAGCTGCCAAACGGAAGCGACGTCAACGTCAATATCATATTTTCCACATCAATTACTTTCAGAAGCAGTGAGTTGATCATCGGCGGCGGCATGGCGACATCCGAAGCCACCGCCACCGGATCAGCTCCACTATGCACTGCCGATTGTGACAACAGGCGGTACGCCACAATCAGGGGAAACAGCAGACTGACACGATAGGTTGACGAAGCGATCGTAAAACCGGCAGACTGCAGCCGCTGGCAGAGTATACCTCGTGTGTAGCGTTCTCTGGTATGCACGGCGATATCATGGCTGCTACGCAGAAATTCATGCGCAACCAGATTCAGGATCAGCAGGCCACCCGGTTTGAGAGCTCGCTGCAGTCGTCGCATGACAGCGGCATCATCAGAAACACCCCGGTGATAGAGCACATCGATTGAGGTAATCACGTCATACGATTCCTCATCAAGTTCGATGCTGTTCAGATCAGCCGGAAACGTATCAGTGACACCTCGCAGGCGACAGAGCCGCAACGCCTCCTCCGAAAAGTCGCAGCCGCTGACCGTATGCCCCTGCGCTGTCAACAACTGACAGAGCCGTCCCGTTCCGCAACCGGCATCGAATATAGTTAGTGGCCGCCCCAGACGAGCCGACTCTCGCTGAACAGCCGCCATGATCAGCTTATGAAGCCCCACATACCACCAGTGGCGCTCTTCAGCCTCGTACATGCGGCTGTATTCAATCAGGTTCATTGCAGAGAAAAACGCCTGACAGCGCTCACAACTTCGGCAGCCTGATCAAGCGGCAATTCCGGATACATCGGCAGCGACAGGATCGTTTCTGCCAAACGCTCCGTCACCGGCAGAGTTCCGGGCACGTAGCCCATAAAGTGGTAAGCACGCATCAGATGGATCGGGTCAGGATAGTTGACCTTGGTTTCTATCCCCTGTACAGCCATAAAATTCATTAATTCATCGCGGCGCTCCGTTCTGATCGTGTAGAGGTACTGCTGGTGACTGCGCCCCGCTCTGACAACGGGCAGCGCCAGACCATCGATTCCGGTCAATCCGTCATTGTAGATATCCGCAATACGTCGGCGCAGTGCAATTGAGGCATCCAAACCGGGCAGCTTCAGATTGAGGAGAGCGGCCTGTACTTCGTCGAGACGCGAGTTATAGCCCTCTTCTTCGGCGTAATAGGCGCTCTCCATGCCGTACATGCGCAGCCGTTTCAGCCGCCGGGCAATGTCAGGTCGAGAGGTGGTTACGGCACCTCCGTCGCCAAACGTCCCCAGCACTTTGGTCGGGTAAAAAGAAAATGCCCCGGCATCGCCGAGTGAGCCGGCGCGGCAGCCGTTGTAGGTGGCGCCGCACGCCTGGGCACAATCCTCCACAACGGATAGGCCGTAGCGAGTGGCGAATTCCAGCAGCGGCTGCATATCCACCATCTGTCCGAACAGGTGTACCGGCAGAATACAGCGTGTACGCCGGCTCAGGACGCCGTCGAGCTGGACGACATCCATCAAAAAGGTATCCGCTTCGACATCCACAAAGACCGGCGTAGCACCGGTGGCGCGGATAGCTGCCACGGTCGGCACGGCAGTATTAGCTACGGTGACGACCTCATCACCCGGACCGATATCCAGTGCCTTCAGGGCCAGAAACAGGGCATCGGTGCAGGAGTTCACCCCGACAGCGGATGGAACGCCGCAGTAGGCGGCGAAATGCTCTTCAAAGGAGGCCACCTGCTGCCCCAGAATCAGGCGCCCGGAGGAAAAGACAGCGTCAACAGCACGCAGATAATCGTCCCGATGCGCGGCGTACTCCTCAAGATAGCTCCAGTAACGTATTTTTGGTGTACTGTTATTCACGGTTGTCCTCCGCCGAAGTAAATATGCATTTACTCCCCCCTCCCCTGGCGGGAGGGGGTTGGGGGGTGGGGGAAGTTGCTGTAAACACTGAAGCCTGATAACTTCAAGGACACCCTCGGTATTTTGAATCACTTCGTTATTCCAAAACCTTAATATAATAAAACCGTTAGCCCGCAAACAGGCATTTCTTTGTTCATCGTAGTACCAAGTAACACTTAAATAATCGTACAAAAAGCTCCCTCCCCCCTGGCGGGGGAGGGTTAGGGTGGGGGGAGGTTGCCATGAAAGTACTCCGTTGCAGCTTCCCCCACCCCCTAACCCCCTCCCGCAAGGGGAGGGGGAACTTTTCTAACCCTTTATTTCCCTGCAATTGTCATAAAATATGCCAGCTAATTCAGCCACATCACGTGCTCGCTGATGCTCCCGCTGCCAATCACCGCTGCGGATCAATCCGCAGACAAAATCAACGGTATTCAGAAAATGATCGCTCGGCGGCACAGAGAACGATTCGTCCCTACCATCTATTGTAACGGCAATTCTATTTTCCATGTCTGCCGGCGTGGTGTAGGCCCGCTCGACGGCGATGCAACCACGTTCAGCGCTGATCCGGTAAAAGGATCGGTACGTCAGACCGAAGGCGGTTAAAAACGAGAATGTCTCACCGGATTCGGTACAGGACTCAGCCTGAAGCGACAGAACAAGTCCTTCCCGGACGACCTGAGTGCCCTGGCAGAAACGGTGCTGTTTTCCGGTAAGAAAATAACGAGCAGCGCTGAGCGGGTAGCGGTTCATATCGTGAAATGCTCCACCCCCCTGGCGAAGATCCAACCTGAAATCCCCGTCAAGAGGCCCTGGGAACGCAAATTCACTCTGCAGGGAGAGAACTTTTCCGATCCTCCCGGAGTCGATCAGCGCTTTCACCATTGTGTGCTGTGGATGCTGCAGGTACATGAGGTTTTCAAACAGAAGCCGTCCGTGACTGTCTGCGACATCCAGCATGCGTGTGACCGATGCGGCACTCAGGCCGAGTGGTTTTTCACAGATGACGTGTTTGCCCTGCTCCAGGGCACGAATACTCCACTCTTCATGGAGATGATTGGGAAGGGAGACATACACCAGATCCACGCCGGGGGAGCAGACAAGTTCCTGATACGTCATCGGGGTAATCGAGAGAGCGGGAGGAACACAAGAAGCGGCTTTGAGTGGTTGCCTGCTTGCCAGGGCGGCACAACAGGCCTGGCTGCTTTTCAGCAGCGCAGGGATAAATTTGCGCCGGGCAATGTCGGAGCATCCCAGAACGCCGACACGGATCACACGGCATCCCGACAGAACAGACAGGTCAAGATGCTTCGGGCGCAGGAATTGACCTGTTCCCCCAGATGAACCAGAAAGACGACCTGTTCCAGCGGTATCCAGCGATAATCAAGCGGAATGTCCAAACTGGCAGCATCCGGCAGCATCAGGATGCGGTGCAGATGATATTCTCGATAAAAACGCGCCCCTTCCTCCGTCTGACGACTTTCATGAAGCAGGGGATAGCGCGCTGGATTCAGAAATTCATCATACAGGAACGGCTTTTTCAGCTTGCGACTCCCCTCGTAATTGCCCTGGGTAAACTGGACCGTCGGGCCAAGCTGAACGGCACTCCGGTTGCCGACCTCCGCCTTGGCCTGCATCAGTAATTCAAGACCACCTGAACCGTTTCTGACCAGCAGTCCGATGATGCCTGCGGCCGGATTCTCTAAAATCGGCTGCCCCCAGCGGCGCACCTCGCGGGTGCCGGATGAAACCTGTAATCCCACAATCCTGAAGAAGCGTTTTTCCCGGTGTGAGAAGAAACCTTTTTCATCGATGCTCCACTCCGTCAGATCCTTAAGTCCGATTCTCCGCGTCAGCATATGGTTGGCTGCCCGGCGATCATCAAGCCATTGGAGCGTGCTCCGTACCTCATCTGACCGGTCATTATTTGTCGTATGCGGCAGAGGCTCCAGCCGCTGTTCCGCTGCAAAAGCCAGGCTTGACATGATACTGCGGGTACAGGCATTCACCAGATTGTCCTGATTCATGAGGCGCATTATTTGTCGCAACGTCAGCCAGATGAACCCCTCTGGCAGCTCCAGCGGGGCATCGCTTCCTGCTGTCACGATCATGTTGCGGTTGGATTTGTACAGAAAGCGGCCGCCATCCTCCGTCTGCAGACGGGCAAACAGGATCCGCGCCCGCCCGGCCCCGCTGAAAAGATCAAGGAACAGCGGTGTTGCCCCGCCATGGGCTCCGGTATAGTTGCTGTAGGTTGCCTGAACCGTCGGTGAGAGTTGAATCCTGCCGATGTTACCCGGCTCCTCCTTGGCCTGCAGACAAAAATGCAGCACACCATTGATCGGCCTGGTCAAAATGCCGAGAATACCGGTCTCGGGCTGTTCGATAATCGGCTGATCCCACTCCAGCTCTTCCCGATCAAGCCGATGGCGCACATGAACGCCGATGATACTGAAAAAACGGCCGCTGTCGTGATTGATGTTGCCATTGCTTTGGTCACACTGCCAGCCTTCAACCTCATCCAGTGCTACCAGCATACTGTGCAGTGTAGCTTTTTTCCGGGAAGCGGTGATCCATTGATCGACAAAATCGTCCTCATGTAGAGCCTGCATACTGCAACAAGAAGCGCTGACAACAGCAACATCCTCGGGAGAGATGGCGATGGAAACAGTCGTTGTTCGTTTCATATCAGGCGGCCCCACGTCTGTCCACTCCCGTTCTTCTGTCGGGGAGATTGGAAAGCTTCTCTCTGATAATAAACTGCGGTTCCTGATTCAGCTTCAGATAGATACGGCCGACATATTCTCCGACAATACCGGTTGCAAAAAGTTGAAATCCCCTGAAAAACATGGAGACCGAGGTCAACTCCTCCAAATCGCTCGGATCGTGCATCGAGGGGTTTATATTCTGAATCAGCATCTCAACTACGGAATAGGTACCCAGCAGCGTCAGAACCGCGCCCAGTATCGCTACAACGCGTAGTGGAATCAGCGAATAACTGACGATCATGTCGCCCCAGAGCTCCACCAGTTTTTTGAAGGTGTAGCCGGAACGCCCTTCACGACGCTGATCATGACGCGTCTCAATCGTGCCGATGGAACGGGTAATGCGCAGGATAATGGCATCAAGATAGGGGCGGGGATTTTTATAGGTAATAACTTCATTGACGAGGAAACGGTTCATAGCCTTGAAGCTGGACAGGTAAAGATTGGCCGGTTTGTTCAGGACAACCCGCGCCATACTGCCATTAATATAACTGCCCAGATTGCGGAAGAGACTGTCTTTCTTAACGGGATACCGGCTGTAGACCACGTCGAAGCCCTTCTGTATCTCAGCGACCAGAAGCGGAACCTCTTCGGGCGGGTTCTGAAAATCATCGTCCATGATGACGACATATTCGCCCCGTGTCAGGTTGAGCCCGGCCATGACGGCGTTGTGTTCACTGAAATTGCGCGACAGCCGAGCATAGACAATCGTTTCCGGATATTCTGCCTGAAGAGCCTTACAGACCGCATCGGTCCCGTCCTTGCTGCAGTCGTTGATCATCACAATCTCAAGCAGATAGTCGTCGGCAAGCAGCGCGATGAGTGCCCGACAGAGGTCGGCTATGGTTTTTTCCGCATTATAGACAGGTATGACAATCGAAAGAGAGATCATGATTATCGTTTCACCCGAGGGTCGAGCGCATCACGTATTCCTTCGCCCAAAAGGTTGTAGGCCAGCACCGTGACCAGAATTGCCAAGCCCGGAAAGAGTGACAACCACCAGGCAAATTCGATGTAATCTTTTCCGGAGGTCAGAATATTGCCCCAACTGGGGGTTGGCGGCTGCACACCGATACCGAGAAAAGAGAGCGCCGATTCCGTCAGGATAGCCCCGGCGACGCCCAGCGTTGCAGCGACCAACACCGGCGAGATAGCATTGGGCAGGATATGGCGGAAGATGATACGGGTATTTGAACAGCCGATACAGCGTGCCGCCATGATATACTCCATCTCGCGGATCGAAAGTGTTTCGGCCCGTACCAGACGCGCCACTCCCATCCAGCCGGTCAGGCCGATGATGACCATGATGTACCAGATTGACGGTTCCAGAAAGGTTATCACCGCCAGAATCAGGAAAAAGGCCGGAAAGCAGAGCATGATATCAACCAGCCGCATCATGACCGTATCCACCAGGCCGCTGTAATAACCGGAGATCAGACCAACCGTTGTTCCGATCATAACTGCGATACCGACCGCAACGAAACCGACCTTGAGTGAAATCCGGGCGCCGTACAGCACCCGGCTGAGAACATCGCGCCCCAGTTCATCGGTACCGAACCAGTGCTGCATCGATGGAGGAGAGAGTACCCGCCATGCGTTTATGGCACTCGGGTCGTAGGGGGATATCAGCGGTGCCAGCAGTGATATGACAAACAGGGCCATGACGACAGCTCCTCCGGCCAGTGCCAGACGGTTACGCTTCAGTCGCGGCCAGAAGATAGAATAGACGTATGAATATTTGAGATCCATCCCCTACCCCTCCCCATGGCGGATGCGCGGATCCGCCAGAGCGTAGCAGAGATCGGCGATCAGGTTGCCGATCAGCGTCAGAAAGGCACCGATCACCAGAATCCCCATCACAACGGGATAATCACGCGACATGACCCCCTGATAAAAGAGCTGTCCCATACCGGGGATGGCGTAGATCGTCTCAAAAATAACACTGCCGCCGATCAGACCGGGGATCGAGAAACCGAGCAGCGTGATCAGCGGCAGAAGAGCGTTGCGCAGGGCATGTTTATAGATCACGACCCGCTCCGACAGCCCTTTGGCACGCGCGGTGGTGATGTAATCCTGACTGATGACGTTCAGCATGGCAGAGCGCATGTAGCGCGAAAGGCCGGCCAGGCTGCCGAAAGAGGCCACCATGACCGGCATGACCAGATGTTTGGCCAGATCCCACAGGTAGCGCCCGGTGCCCCAGCTGTCGCTCCCCAGTGTATGCAGCCCGGAGATCGGAAGCCATCCCAGCCGGACGCCGAAAAAGTACATCAAGAGTAGCGCCAGCCAGAAGGTCGGCACGGCAAAGCCGACAAAGACGAAGACAGTTATACCCTTGTCAAGCCAGCTGTCGCGGCGCGTGGCAGCCAGGATCCCGATCGGTATTGCCAATCCGAATTCGAGCAGCAGGGCAACCACATTAAGCGAGATTGTAACCGGCAAACGTTCTTTGATCTTGTCAAGTACCGGCCGACTGTCGGATGAGAAGGATCGCCCCAGATCGAGGCGGGCCAGGCGACCGACCCAGCTGAAATACTGCTCAGGCAGCGGTTTGTCGAGACCATAGAATGTGGTCAGCCGCTCGCGGGCCTCTTTGCCGACCTTGGGATTCATGGCCATCTGCATCTCGACCGGTTCTCCAGGCGCCAGATGGATGACCGAAAAGGTGATCAGCGTAATGCCGATCATCAGCGGGAACAGCATCAGGATGCGTTTTAAAAGATATGTTTTCATGCCCCGTGGCTACTCCGTTGTACTACCAGGTTTCATCTGCGTCCGCTAACTACTACTCTCGAGCCACTCCATCCAGCCATTTCTGAATCGTCAGCTCCATCGTGTCGAGATTGAGCGCCACCAGATTCCCCATCTCCGGTTGCATAGTGGTAAAAGCGCCATTATCAAGATTGATTCTGTTGGATCGGAGCGAAGCAGTAATGAGCTGCAGTGGCCTGATGTTATGCCCCGTCACCAGTTTTCTGCCACCAATCTTGGACGGGTCAACCATCCCCAAATCGCCCCACAGCATGTCAGTCCGGCTTGACTGCGTCAGCGGGTCATCGCGATACATATCCAGCGCGCCATGCACAAATACAAAATCGTCAGCTATCTGCAAAAGCGGCAGGGCATCCAGCAGGGTCAGGTAGCGCAGCGGCAGATCGCTGATCCTGCTGACCCCGAAACTCCGCAATGTTCCTTCTCCCCAGCACTTCAGCCACATTTTTGACTGTCCGTCATGGTCGTCTGAATAGCTGCGCAGCATCATGTCATCATGATTACCCCGGACCGGACGCACATCATAGCCGAAATCCATCAGGTGGAGAATGGTATCCAGAACTCCCTTACTGTCACTGCCGCGATCAACGTAGTCACCCAGCAGATAAATCCGGTCTCCCTGGCGGAGGTTGAGTTTGTCAAGGAGGGTGCGAAAGGTTGTGCAACCTCCATGTATGTCACCGATGGCATAGCGATTCATAGCGTACTCTCTTACCAGAAAATGAGCTTAATTGCCAGTCTGCTCTGAATCGTTCTATGTTCGTGGATAGAGCGCGTGAATATACCCGATAGCATTCTATTTTATTTCCAGAAGATACTTCTCAGCTATCTTTGAAGCCATCGTAGCAAATTCATTCCTCAAATTGGCTGGCTCTACAATCTCAACCTTTTAACCAAAACCCTTCAGCCACCAGCGCAACTGAACATCATCCCGCACAGTTGCCTCCAGCGCATCTCGATGAACCCGGTTTCTGGGAATAATGGGCGGAGGAATTATAAAGTGAACGTCATGCCAAGATCGAAAGAAAAGAAGAGCTGCTGTAACGGATATTTTAACGCATAAAGAAAAGCCACTTTGATTTACAAGATCAGTATTGGTCCTTTAGAAATTTCATATGCTTTAGAGCAAAATGTAAAGCTTGAAAACAATCTAATTTAAGATGTTGTTAATTTTATACGGAACCGCTTCCCCGAATTTTATCATTCACAACGGCGGAAATTGAAAGCCTACAGCAATTATCGGTCAACCACCAACCTTACCTGATGGTTCAATTCCTTGATAACTGGACCATTTGAACAGGTGGAGCACTCCATTTGTATTGTTGTATGCGTGATGTGGAACCGCTCCGCCAGAGTATGTTCTATCGCGTACAGAATCATGCCCCTTTTGTCTTCGTTGTTGCTGATTGTATCAACATGAACCGATAGGGATTGAATGTGTGAGCAGACCGTCCAGATGTTGAGGTGATGGATATCTTTCACTCCATCAATGTTCCTGATGGCTGTGGCAACATCATTCAATTCCAGGCCAACAGGAGTTCCTTCCATCAGGATATGGACCGATTCACGCAAAAGCCGTCCCGCACCGGCCAAGATCAGCAGACCGATAGCCGCAGAAATCAGGGCATCCAGCACAAACCAGCCTGTGAAATAGATTATGATGCCGCCGACAATGACACCAACAGAGGCTGCTGCATCGCCGATCACATGTAAAAAGGCACTTTTTACATTCAGGTCATCATGGGAGTGATCATGTAGTGCCTTTGCTGCCAGAAGATTCATGATTAAGCCGATGACCGCAACTACTAGCATCGGAAGACTTTTTACCTGTTCCGGAGCGCTAAAACGATGCCATGACTCGTAGAGGATACCGACTGCCATAATGAACACGGTCAGACCGTTGATGAACGAGGCAAATACTTCCGACCTGTGAAATCCGAACGTGTGACGCTCTGATGGCGGGATGGAAGCAAGCTTTACTGCGGCGAGCGAAAGCAGTAACGCAAAGAGGTCGAGAAAGACATGAGCAGCATCCGACAACAGTGCAAGAGAATTTGACCAGAAGCCGCCGACTATCTCGGCAACAAGGGTTACAGCGGTAAGTACGATAGCAATCTGTAGTTTCCCGGTTATTTGTCTATCAACTGTAGAACGCACATTTATCCCCTCACAAAATCGCGTTAAAAAGATAACCTACAAATATAATTGCTACTGCAACAATGCCAAAAAAAGTTGCCAACAGCGGTTTTTTAAGCACATTGCTTAAGATTACCGCTTCCGGAAGTGATAAAGCTGTAACTGCCATCATGAAAGCCAGCACGGTGCCGATTGCCATACCTTTGGCTGTCAAAGCCTGTACAATCGGGATGACACCTGCGGCATTACTGTAAAGAGGAACGCCGAGTGCGACCGCTACTGGAACAGCAAAGGAGTTATCACGTCCTGCCCAGCGGGCCAGAAAATCTTGCGGCACATAGCCGTGGATGAATCCACCGATGGCAATGCCGATTACGACATAAATCCAGATTTTCTTCAGGAGCTCCAGCGTGTAATCCCTTGCATAATCGAACCGCTCTTTCCAGCTCTGCTCGACAATTTCACCTTTGCCAACCTGCATCTCCCAGACATAATCCTGGATATACTTCTCCATCTTGAGTCTGCCGATGACAATGCCGCTGATGATTGCTACCAGAAGACCGGTGCTGATATAGATCAGGGCGATCTTCCAACCAAACATACCCCAGAGCATGATCAGAGCAACTTCGTTCACCATGGGTGACGAGACCAGAAACGAAAAAGTCACTCCCAGCGGCACCCCGGACTCAACAAAGCCGATGAACAGAGGCACAGCCGAACAGGAACAGAACGGAGTGACGATTCCCAGAAGTGCAGCCACCACATTGCCGATGTACTCCCGTTCGTGGGACAGAATGCGTTTGGTTTTCTCCGGCGGGAACCATGATCGGATGATGGCAACAGCGTAGATGATGACCGAAAGGAGGAAGAATATTTTGAGGGTGTCGTAGATGAAAAAATTGAGGGCGTCGCCAAGATGAGATCCTGGAGACAAACCGAGAAGATTGAATACCACATAGTCAGCAAATGGTTTGAACACAACGCACTCCATGATTGCATGATTGTAAAGTCATTCAGTTGGGTACATTTTTTTGCTACATCATCATATCTACAGCTTTGAGTGCCGCCTGCCGGATCACATCAGCGGGCACTTCCTCATGGGTTTTTCCAGAAATCTTCAGCGTCATTTTCATAAAGCTTTCCTCTCAAGCGCTCATCAGAAGTTCGTGTCGCACCGAGATTTCCTGCTTTACGATAAGTGTGACGATATCTACAACCTGCAGTACTTCAGGTTGCTTGATCTTGTAATAAATCTTCAGACCATCCTTGCGGCGGGAGAGAACCCCAGCCGACAACATCATACTGAGATGCCGTGATGTGTTGGACTGCTCCTCCGCAATCGCCGGGAAAATCTCGCAGACACAGCGCTCGCCATCACGCAAAAAATCGATGATTTTCAGGCGTGTAGGCTGAGCCAGGGCTTTCAGGATTTCTGCTCGCAATTCGATTAGTTCTTTCATTGATACCCCATGCACTATATGATTATATAATCATATAGTGCAATTCTAGTGAGTTGTCAAACATTATCTGCTCTGATGTGCTAATGCTGCTCCACCCTTGCCGTTCAGCTAACGGTTCCCACCATCAGGGTCCGTAGAGGACTTTCACCTCCAAGTCACAAATCAGCCACCATAGCTGATTCGATGGGGCTTACGCCCCACGCACCCTGCCGGGCGCACGATAAAACAAAAAATCGGCCACAGATTTCTCTGTGACCGATTAGTATTCACGCACTAACAAGAAGCATTTTTACACCGTATAGCAAGCGTTACACTCTGCTCCAGTTTTTCAGATTGAAACAAGCACCTTACTTTTCTTTCTTCACCGTAAATTTATATCCGCTGAACATACTGGAAATCTCGCTGCCATGCTCTTTGATGTCCATCAGCCAGGCGCTGTAGATATGATTGATGATAAAACCGAAGACAAACCACATGCTGGCATGGTGCGCCAGGCGCATACCCTGATTACTGAACAGGGAATACACGGGACCCAGCATTTTATGCATGCTTCCGCCCGGCGCATGTTCGGCGTACAGCGAAAAACCGGTCAGAATCATCAGGACGTAGATCGCAAAAAGCGCGGTATAGGCGGTTGTCGCCAGAGGGTTATGCCCGACTGTCTCGGGAACTTCCTTATCCACAAACATGTAATAGCGCAGCATTTTGATCATTTTTTCACGACCCGCTGCTGTTGCAAACGGGAAAAACTCTCGCCAACCGGCATATTTGTTGCCAACCAACGACCAAATCACGCGCGAAACCAGACTGACTGTAAAGGCATACGCTGCGGTGAAGTGAACAAACCGGATCCACCCCATCGTAAAATCTGACGCCGAATTGCCAAACGAAACCGGAGTGCCTATAAAAAAACCGGTCACAGCCAATAGTGTGATGGACAGCACATTTACCCAGTGGCACCAGCGTACCGGCAGTTCCCATATATAGCGTTTAAATTTAGCTTGATGCGGCATGGCTATCCCCCTTCTTAGGAAACCTTTACCTTGACCACTTCATTGCCATTGACGTCCATGACATGGACAGCGCAGGCCAGGCAGGGATCAAAGGAGTGAATGGTGCGCAGGATTTCAAGCGGCTTGTTCGGATCAGCTACCGGCGTGCCGACCAGAGCGTCTTCGTATGCCCCTCGCTGTCCTTTGGCATCCCGTGGCGATGCATTCCAGGTAGAGGGAACGACCGCCTGATAGTTGAGTATTTTCTGATCCTTGATCTTGATCCAGTGACCAAGTGCGCCACGCGGCGCCTCATGGAAACCGTACCCTTTGGCTTCAGTCGGCCAGGTGGACGGATCCCAGCTCTCGCCATTATGAATGCGGTAATCACCCTTGGAGATATTGCCGATCAGTTCATCCAACCATTTCGGGGTCTGCTGAGCAATCAGCAGTGCGTCAATGCCTCGGGCAGCTGTACGTCCCAGCGTAGAGAAGAGCGCCGCAGCACCGACACCCAGTTTGCCGAGTACCAGATCGACAACCGCTTTGGTCTCTTTATGGCCGGAGGCGTAGGCCACCAGAATACGAGCCAGCGGACCGACTTCCATCGCTTTTTCTTCATAGCGTGGCGATTTTACGAATGAATACTTCGCGTCGGTATCAAGATTTTTGTAAGGAGGCTTCGGCCCGGTATATCGGACTTCCGTTTCGCCGTCATAAGGGTGCAGCCCTTTTCCGGCTCCGGCACCTTCGAACCAGGAGTGATCGACATATTCGGCAATTTTGCCCTGATCAACCGGCAGCACTTTGGAGAGATCTTTGTTAAGTAGCGCACCGGCCGGAAACCAGGGATTACCGGCAGCATCCGGGAATTCGCCGTAGCAGAGATAATTGCCGACGCCGCCGCCGATGGCAGCCCACTCTTTGTAGAATGAAGCTACAGCAAGGAGGTCGGGGATATAGACTTTCTCAACGAAGTCCTGCGCCTTTTTGAGCAGTCGCTTGATCTCGATCAGTTTGTCGGCATTCAGCGCATTCTGGGAATCGGGATCGATCGGGATCGACATGCCCCCCACCAGAAACGATTGCGGATGCGGATTCTTACTCCCCAGAATGGCGTGGATCTTGATGACATCTTTCTGCCACTCCAGAGCTTCGAGATAATGGGCGGTGGCCATCAGGTTGGCTTCAGGCGGCAGTTTGTAGGCCGGATGTCCCCAGTAGGCGTTGGCAAAGGGTCCCAGGCGACCGGATGCGACAAAGGCTTTGACTTTGTCCTGCACCGCCTTGAAATAGGTAGCGGAATTGTTGGGCCAATCGGAGAGCGACGCCGCCAGAGCAGCTGTTTTGGTCGGATCAGCTTTCAGACCGGAGGTGATGTCGACCCAATCCAGAGCATGCAGGTGATAAAAATGGATCACATGATCCTGCACATTTTGGATACCCATAATGATATTACGGATCAGCTGGGCATTGGGCGGGATTTTGATCTTGAGGGCATCTTCAACAGCACGGACGGAGGCGATTGAATGCACAGTCGTGCAGACACCGCAGAAGCGCTGCGTCCAGAACCAGGCGTCACGCGGGTCGCGACCGCGCAGGATTTTCTCGATACCACGAAACATCGTGGCGGAGCTCCAGGCATCCTTGATGAAGCCCCCTTCAATCTCGGCTTCAATGCGGAGATGCCCTTCAATTCTGGTAATCGGATCTACAACAATCCTGGCCATATCTTAACCCTCCTTGGTTTCTTCAGGTTCTTTATCCTTACGCAGTGCATTCAGAGCGCCATGAACGGCAAAAGCCGCACCGGCACCGGCTACCAGCCCCAGACCGATCTTGTCGGCGGTATGCTCAATGCCGAAACCGGGAACTTTGGGCAGACGACGGTAGAGTGGCGACATGGTATCCCAGAATTGCGGCTCCGAACATCCGGCACAGCCATGACCGGCGGCCACCGGCCAGCTGATCTTTTCATTGTAGCGCTGTGTCGGGCAGTTGTGGAATGTGGCCGGTCCCTTGCACCCCATTTTGTAGAGGCAGAAACCTTTGCGATGGGCATCATCGCCCCAGTGTTCGACATACTGACCGGCGTCGAAATGCGGTCGGCGCTCGCAGTTGTCATGAATGCGTTTGCCATAGGCAAACAGCGGACGTCCCTTGCTATCCATGGCAGGAATCTTGCCGAAGACCAGATAATGGACGATGGTTGCGGTCAGGTTGTCGGCATTGCAGGGGCAGCCGGGCAGATTGATAACCGTGGTGCCGGGGACCGCTTCGGACACGCTGGCCGCACCGGTCGGATTTGGCACAGCTGCCGCGATGCCGCCATAGGAGGCGCAGGTGCCGATTGCGATTGTTGCGGCAGCACTGCCGCAGACGCGCCGGGCGATTTCCAGATGAGTCTTGCCGCTGGTACAGCCGTAGACGCCACCATCTTTCATCGAAATCGAACCTTCGACGACACAGATATATTTGCCCTTGTACTTGGTGATGGTATTTTCCAGCGCCTCGTCAGCCTGATGACCGGCCGCTGCCATGATGGTTTCATGATAATCGACCGAGAGAATATCGAGTATGATTTCGCCGACGGTCGGATTGGCGGCCCGCAACAGCGCTTCGCTGTCACCGGTGCAATCCTGGAAGTTCAGCCAGACCAGCGTCGGACGTTTGACCTCGTCAAGAGCTTGCGCCACCGTCGGCGCAAAGGCGGTCGGCAGCGACATTGCCGCCGTCATCGCAGAACAGAACTTAAGAAAGTCGCGTCGCGACACCCCGCGCTTTTTAAGAATTTCCCCGACGGAATATTCCTCACTATGACCACTCAACTCCTGCTGTCCGTCCACCGCGTCATCTTTGCGTGTCCCCATCTGATACCTCCTATACTGGAGTTTAAAAAAATCGCATTCAAACCTGCGTTTAGCTTTTGATCATATATAATAAAATATAGTTTTAATGCAACACTATTTTGATCAAATAAGCTCGAAATATAAAATAACTCTTCTAAACATCCAGCATATCAACACATTGTTACAGCTTATATATACTTTTGATGCATCGTTTTATTTTGTTTTTTTCTTTTTTTGCTTCAACGACTCCTTTAAGCGCCGTTCGGCACGCGCAATCAACTGGGCATGACTACCTTCGACACCTTCCCCGGCGTGCCCGCCACGCTGTTGATAGCTGCCATCTGCCAGCATCTCCCAGGCGGAGCGCTGGTCATTGAGGTGAATATCAAGAACTGTTCGCATCTCCCTGGTCAGCGCAGGTGTTTCAATCGGACACATGACCTCTACGCGGGCCCCGAGATTGCGCTTCATGGCATCGGCAGAGGCGATGAAGTATTCATCGGAACCGGCATTGTGGAAGTAATAAATACGTGAATGTTCCAGAAAACGCCCCACGATACTGATGACGCGCACATTTTCGGAAAGGCCGCTGATCCTGGGACGCAGTCGGCAGGTATCGCGGATGATCAGATCAATTTTTACCCCGGCCAGCGAGGCACGGTAGAGCGCCTTTACGATTTCCCCATCTTCCAGCGCATTCATCTTGAACTGAATCAGGCCGCCCCCCTTTTCCTGGTGCTGGGCAATTTCACGTTCAATCTTTGCGATAAGCGCTTTTTTCAGCATGCCGGGCGCCGGTACCAACTTCTGATATTTCCGTTTGGCCATAAAACCGGTCGTCAGGTAATTGAACAGCTCTGTAACATCTTCAGCAACAGTCTGATCACTGGTCAACAGTCCGACATCGCTGTAGAGGCGGGCCGTATCTGCGTGATAATTGCCGGTGCCGATATGAACATAACGGCGCAGACCGCTGAAATCCTGACGTACGACCATAATCACCTTACAGTGCGTCTTGAGCCCGACCACGCCGTAGGTAACATGAATGCCGGCCTGTTCCATTCGTTCTGCCAGCCGGATATTGGTGGCCTCATCAAAACGGGCCTTCAATTCGACCACCACCGTCACCTGCTTCCCGTTCTGGGCAGCCAGAATCAGGGCTTCGATAATGCGCCCCTGGCTGGAGGTGCGGTAGAGGGTCATTTTGATGCCACGTACCTTGGGATCGGTGGCCGCCTCACGCAGGAAGCGCTCAACCGAGGTGGAAAAGGATTCGTAGGGGTGCTGCAGCAGGATCTCACCGGCTTCACGGATGATGTGAAAAATGTTGCGCGCCGGTTGCAGCTGGGGATGGTCGATGGGATGATGCACCGGATCGTGCAGCCGCGCATAATCCAGCCGCGTCAATTCAAACAGGTCGCGCAGGGCCAGCATACCCGGCACCTCGAAGACATCATTTTCCTCATCCAGTTCCAATTCTGCCGCCAGACGACCACGATGCGCCGGGTCCATACCCTTGCCAATCTCCAGCCGCACAATCGGAGCAAAGCGGCGTTCCTTCAGCTCCGATTCAATCATCTCCAGCAGATCGTCAGCCTCATCTTCGTCTTTTTCGGTATTGGCATTGCGCGTCACACGGAAGATTTCGCAGGCCACAATCTCCATACCGGGAAAGAGCATGTCCAGGTTGTTCATCATGACATCCTCGAGTCGGACGAAATGATCACCCTTTCCGACCCGGATAAAACGCGTAGTGCCAAGCCCCACGGGAACCTTGACCCGCACCAGTGATAATTCCCTGGCACGCGGATAGCGTACCGTCACGAGCAGATTGAGCGACAGATTTGAGATAAACGGAAAGGGGTGCGCCGGATCGATCGACTGCGGTGTTAATAACGGAAAGATTGTCTGGTAATACTGCTCTCGTAGTAGCGTGCGTTCCTTGGGCAGCAATTCGCTATACTCTTCTATAAGGATGTTTTTATCTTCCAGAAGAGAACGAATCTCTGCAAAGACCGCCTCCTTGCGCGCCTCAAGCTCACGGGTGACGACATGACACTCCTCTACCTGGCGCCGGGCAGTACGACCATCAAGCGTCAACTCGCGCACACCAGCCTCAATCTGCTGTTTCAGACCGCCGATACGCTTCATAAAAAATTCATCCAGATTGCCGCTGACAATGGCGATAAACTTGAGCCGCTCCAAAAGCGGCGTACGTGGATCTTCGGCTTCATGCAACACACGGCGATTGAACTCCAGCCAGGTCAGTTCGCGATTGAGGTACCATTGATTGTCGGACAGATCAAAATCGGTGTTGGTCACGCCGGGACCGGTCTCCTGTACCGCTCCCTTTGGCCGGACCTTTTTCGGCTTGACCGTATTGGGGGATACGCTACCGGATTTTGCTTTCTTCGGTTTTATCGGTTTCACTTTTGATTTTGTTACTTTGGGCGTGGGGACTTTCGGTTTGCCGGGAGATTTTGTTGTGGCACGCTTCGCGGCTACACTCTTTGGTTTGGAATCTTTTTTTGCCGTAGCGCTCACCATTACGAGCGCATCGACCTGCTCCTCTTTGACAAACGGTGTGTTTTCAGATGTTTCAGTCACTGCTACCTCCCGAAATAAACGATGATTCAATCTGCTCCAGTAACGTTGCCAGCATCTCCACCCTCGGCATCTCAAGTCCCTGTTGGGCACCTGACACCAGCGGATTTCTAAAGATGGCAGAGATTTCGAGCTGTCGTCCCTCTTCGCGGTCAATCTGCATGGATGGTTTATAAAAGCCCATTTTGTCACTGAATTCCAGCATACTATCGGCAAACTCCACCGGAATCGGTTTGGACAATCCCTGGGCATTGGCAGAGCAGATCACTTCCAGCATCAGTTCTCGGACCAGCTTCCTGGTCGCCGGAACTGATAACAACTGATCGACAGAATGCTGTAACAGGGAAGACAATCCATTAAAGGGGATATTCCAGACCAGTTTTTCCCAGCGAGCCCGTTTGAGATCATCGGTAGAACGGCACTCCATCCCGGCCTGCGTGAACATGGTCACCAAAGACACCACCCGCTCCGGATCGATGGGGCAGTATTCGCCAAGTACAATCCGGCCGGCTCCAAGGTGATGAACCTCGCCCGGCGCGCCACGATTGGAACAGAGAAACGCCACGCCACCGATAATCCGCTCCGCTCCAAAAAGCTGCGCCAGCGCCTCCTCATTGCCAAGACCGTTCTGCAGCGTCAGAATCAGCGTCCCCTCTCCCACCAGCGGCGTGATAAGCTCATCGTAACGATCATTGGCAAAGGTTTTCAAACCGACCAGCACCAGATCAACCGGGCCGATCTCTTCTGGTGAGCGATAAGCCTGCACCACCGGCAGCTCGAAATCGCCATTGATCGAAAAAACTTTCAGGCCGCTACGTGAGACGGCATCATAGTCCCGCCGCAGCAGAAAATGCACATCCTCCCCGCCCCGCTGCAGCAGCGCCCCATAGTAAAGTCCCAGCGCACCCGCCCCTACAATTGCAATTCGCATGTATGAGATCTCCTTCTTTAATCCAATAAAACATCCATTTGTACAAAAACGTAGGGGCGATCCCGACGGGTCGCTCTTGCTTGCAATCGGTCGAACCATCGGTGTTGCCGCACAAAAACCATCCATTTTATGAGGTCTTCAGTTTATATTGCTTCGGTGGTTAAATATACGAATCGTAGGGGCGAACTGATGTTCGCCCAATTGGGGCGTATGCAATACGCCCCAACAACAGGGGTTTAAATATTTAACCGCCGGAGCAATATGTCTCATCTGTAGAAGCCAGATAGTACAACATTTCATATCAGCTGCAACAGGTTTGCGTGAGATGTACACTTTCACCACTATTATTCGAAATCCAGCGGGCTTTTCGGTTCCTTTATCGTCCTGACCGGCACGCAGTGGGTATAGATCATGGTCGTTTTCAGACTGGTGTGCCCAAGCAGAGTCTGAATCACACGAATGTCGTACCCAGCCTGCAGCAGATGGGTGGCGAAGGAGTGGCGGAAGATGTGGGAGGTGACTTTCTTGGGGATTTTTGCCTTGCGGACCGCATAATAAAGCGCTCTTTGCAAATCGGATTCATGGAGATGATAGCGTCGTCGTTCGCCATTTTCCGCAACCGTCAGTGTCCTCAGCGGAAAGAACCACTGATGGATATCCCATTCGAGCGAATCAGATTTTTCCTGGTAACCGGCTTCGGAATAGTGTGCCTTTCGAGAGATGTTCGGTTCTGTTTTTGATACTTCCATCCGTATCTGTTCTCTTGGTTCTGGGTGCAGAACCGTAGCAGGAGTTGAATCTGCCGACCTTACGTGCTCCAATTTGAGCATGTCGAAATACAAAGATACCGCATGGTATGCAAGGCGTCTCTGGTCGAACGATTGATTTTTTTCCTTTAATTTATTGTTGAACTAAACCGCTTCGCGGGAACTTAAAGTCAAAAACGAATTCAATTCAAAACCTAATAAAATCAGAACCATAAAGGCGGCATTTTCGGATGCGGCCTTTTTCTTTGTCTCTTTGATGAAGGTAGCCTCTTCGAGTCACGGAGCTGACGGCCTGATGGCCGACTAAATCAGGATCAACAACAAGATCATGATTTCGGCAAGATGAAGCATGTGTGATTG
>Ga0172367_10000843_pt1 | contig 46099 bp, 44 predicted proteins | sample Lak10m_FD_114542 | JGI IMG/M metagenome (GOLD analysis project Ga0172367, IMG submission 114542) | Freshwater microbial communities from Kabuno Bay, South-Kivu, Congo - kab_022012_10m | ecosystem: Environmental > Aquatic > Freshwater > Lake | place: Democratic Republic of the Congo: South-Kivu...
GTAACCTACTGTAGTTACGAGCGTCACGTTATTGTCGGCATGACCGGTTGTCGGCGCAGCGGCTGACGTTGTGCCCGCTGCATGGCATACAGTACATACGCTGCCGTGCTTGGAGTGGCTGCCAGTGGCTGGGCCGGTGGCGGTGAATCCTCCGGAATGGCATGCCGTACAACCGGTGGTTGTACCCCAGGCTGGAGTCGCTACTCCGGCTGTTCCATACACGTTATGACAAGCGGCAGTTGAGCAGCTGCTGTAGCCGCTGCCGGCTGCATGCTTGGCAACTGTCAACGGGTAACCTACTGTAGTTACGAGCGTCACGTTATTGTCGGCATGGCCGGTGGACGGAACACTTGTAATTGTTGTGCCCGCTGCATGGCATGTAGTACATACGCTGCCGTGCTTGGAGTGACTGCCGGTGGCTGGACCGGATGCGGTGATAGTGCCTGTGGTGCCGGTATGGCAGGCTGCGCAGCCATTGCCTGATGTGCCCCAGGCCGGTGTTGTAACAGTACCAACTGTTGAATAGGGGTCATGGCAAGCGGCAGTTGAACAGCTGCTGTAGCCGCTGCCTGCTGCATGCTTGGCAACCGTTGTAGGGTAACCAACATTTACTATGGTTACATTGCCGTCTGCATGACCAGTACTTGGAGCAATTGTCATGCTTGTCCCGGCAGCGTGGCAGGTACTACAGGCAACGGCATGACCGGAGACTGTTGTATGACTGCCGGTGGCAGGACCGTTAGAAGTAATGGTACCTGCACCACTGTGACAGGCCTCACAGCCAGCACCGTTTGCACCCCAGGTTGACGTCGCTACGCCGGCTGTTCCATACACGTTATGACAGCTGACATTCGAGCAACTTCCGTAGCCGTTTCCAAGAGGTGAAATCAAGCCCTGCCCATACGTTGCGCTAGCAGCGGCACCGCTGAATGAGAGGTTCACAGAACCATCGACATGGGTTGCAGCATTTACGGTCAAATCCGTATAGCCGTTATGGCAGGTAGCACAGGCGATTGAAGCTGATTGGGCGTGCTGCACGTGACTTCCAGATGCGGTTGCGTCGCTTTTCATATTTTTGTGGCAACTGCCACAGGTCAACGTCGTGTTTGACCAGGTAGGCGATGCGTAGTCACCAGCGACCAGCGCAGCGCCGCCAGCGCCTTGTCCGGCGCTATGGCAGTAGACCGTGGAACAGGTGAACGTTCCGGGGGTATAGGTCGCGGAAGCGCCGGCACGGATGCCGGTTTTATCTATGAAGACATCTGAAAAAGTTCCCGTGTTGTGGTTATTACCGTTATGGCATTCAGAACAGGCAAATGCATATGGCGATGAAGCGTGATAGGCGTGGGGAGTGGTAGCTTCGTTTGCCCGAGTATATCCGTCTGCTGATCCGGTTGGGCCACCAGAGGTATTTGTACTCGGCGGATATCCGTGACAGCTGGTACACATATTTGCACTTACGCTGAATGCACCGGTTGTTTCGTTATGATTGTGGCAGGTTGTACAGTTTTTATGGCCGGGCTCGACTGCAGATCCCGTAAGATGGTTGGAGGGTGGATTATGGCAGCTCTGACATACGCCACCACCATTAGAATTATAGAAGTTTTTGGTTGTTGTTGAATTGTAAATAATTCGTTTACTGATGCGTCCGGCGGTTGTGTACTGAAGATAGCGTCGCACGAGAAATACGTTTGGTGTTGTTTCGGATCCCACGGCATCTTTATCATATTCAACGTGAGCTGAATGACAATCATTGCACTGCGCGGCGGGCTTACCACCCTTTAGTGACAGGTTATGATTCGTTTTCCCGGCGTGACAGGTGCTACAGATATTGTCATCGGCATCGGTTTTCCCTCTCGGGCTCACACGCAAAAGATTACCATCGCCGCTGCTCAAATTGGCGAAATTGGCGCTGCCGTCAACCGTGCTACTCCGTGAATCAGTATAATGAACACCATGGCAGGTTGAGCAGACAACTTTTCCGTTTTTAAGGTAATTATTGAGATCTGCTGTTGTGTTGGCACTATTGGCCGGGATGGCTTTGAAACCGGCTTTCGTCCCATCGTAGGTAACCCCTACCGGATGCGTCCCTTTCGTCTGGTCGGTTGTATTTCTACTGCGATGACAGTCCATGCACAATTGATCCTGATCATTGGCAACGCGCAGAAACTTACCGTTGGCATTCGAGTGCTGGTTATGACAGCGAACACAGGCCAGCCCCAGCGCTGCACGGCCTCGCAGGTTGTTGGTGGTCATCTGCGCCTGGACGGGAGGTTGTGCGCCTGCTGCAAGTACCGTATCAGATCCATCAAAGCGATGGGATGTCTGGTAGTTCTTGTTGAAGTTTTTACTGTCCGTTGTGTATGTTCCAAAGCGATTGGCAGCATCAGCCGGTGTTATCGACCGCATGCCTGCGGCAGGGTCGCCGGGGCGATGGCAGGAGATGCAGATGTTGTTGTAGCCGGTGCTCCCCAGATTCATATGTGCGGTATGACAGGTCGTACATACAAAACCTGAAGCTGTGTCATAATGTGGTGAGTCAACTGTTGTTGCCGCAAACGCTCCGACTGTCAGCAGCAAGGCTTGTACCAGCACCACCAGAGACATTGCTATCGATCTCTTCATAATTGACTCCTGAACATTATAAACAGCATTCGGACTATGATTAATATTCATGAATTTTTATCAGTACCCAAAGCTGACAGATATTTTAGGCGTAACCGTTAGCGTAAGGTCAATACCCTGCGGACCGGTCGGTTGAAAATCAAGCGGAACAATTGAAGTAAATTGCGAATCTTGCAAAGTTTTTCCCGGAGTGACATCACAGATAACTCGTGCAAAAGGACCAATTGCAAGGTCATTACCTGTCGGCATATTTACAATACTGATCTGACGGGTTGCAGCTGAATAAGTACCGGTGGCTACCTGTCCGACACCTTGCAGAGCACCACTGCTGATCTCGTCTGTACCTGCTTTCGTTGCAACCGTAACACCATCCGGCAACGTGGCAACCACAGATATACCTCGCAGTTTGACAGTTGCGTCTGACGTAGTCGTTGCAAAGACTACGGTTGCTGTTTTCTGCTCCTGAGACACGACTCCCGCAGAACCACCGCCACCACACGCCTGAAGAACAAGTGGAATAAGGAATGTGACCGCACATACACATATTTTTTTCATAGATACTCCCACGCAACGAGTCATGAAATTTGCTACCACGATGTCAGCCCGATTATTTTCTCTATCATAACGACAATATCCGACATCCGAATATGACTATCAACACTTGGGGCTCCATTAATAATCGGACCGACATCACCATGCAGCAGTTGATTGAATGACGGATGCGGAGCAAGTCCTGCCAGTACTTTTAACGCTTCAAGCGCATCAGCGATATCGACTTTACCATCCAGATTTAAGTCACCATCCCTACTGCTCAGGCCTGCTGCTGAAAATGCCTGAATGTTGAGCGTTGACGGGTCATAGGTAACACCGGTTAAATCAAGAGTGGGGATCCCATTTACGTATACGATAGTTCCAACCGGTCCATTTTTATCTTTCGCACTCAGCGCACCACCTGGAGCGGAAACTTTAATTGTAGATGGCGAAGCTGATACGGTTGTAAGTACAGGTGGATTCGGATCATAGACAACCGAACGGGTGCTGGTTGAGGTAGCACCGGAAATCGGATCAGTTACACTTACGGTTACTGCATACGATGCCGTCGAGCCTGCAGCAGCTGTCATAGTTGGAATGGTTACTGAAAAAGCACCCGTATTCGCATCGACCGCAACCGACGTCGGTACACCGTTGACAAGGGCAGTCACAATCGATTTAGCAGGAGCTGAACCGGTAATGGTATAGCTGGTTGTTGCTACCGGTGCATCCTTGGCTGGTGAGGTGATTGAAAGAGAGGGCAGACCAGGCGCATACGAAACCATTGTCATGGTCGTTGTCGCTGCACCGCCGGTAGCCGGTGTTGCCTTGACTTCAAAGCTGTTTCTGCCTTGTGTCAGAGGCACGTCCGCACTCCAGCCGGTTCCTGACTGTACGGCTGCGGCTCCGTTTACGGTCACGACGCTACCTGCAGGAGCAACTCCGGCGAGATGGTAGGTCGCAGAACTACTGACAGTGCCGACCGGAGTCGAAACCGTAACAATCGGGGCCTGGGGGTCATACGTTATTGAACTTGCAAGTGCCTTGATGGTCGCCCCGAACGAGTCAACTACTGAAAGAGTTACGCTGTTTGGCCCCTGGGCAAGTATGACCGGCACTGAAAACAAGCCATCGCTCACCGAGACTGGTGGCAGGGGTGCACCATTTACTGTAATGATGACGGTTACCGCATTTGTATTGTTGCTTACTTTTCCGGATAGAGTCTGTAGTGGCGCACTGAAAGTACTGCCGGTTGACGGCAGTCCGGTGGCTACGACAGGCATACTGGTATCAAGCGTAACCGAAACGTCAAGCGTACTGCTACCCATGCCGGTTTTACTGCCAATGATACGGAGCGTGTTGGCCCCGGCGATCAGGGTAGTCGTTGCACTCCAGGAAGTCCCCGTAACTGTTGCATTAATCGTATTTGATCCGTTAGAGAGCGTAACACTTCCGCCAGCAGTGATCGTACCGGAAATCTTCACAACAGGATCTGCTGTCTGAGCCGTTACCGGTGCAACCGTCAAGGTGACTGGATTAGGTTCAGGTGTAAGCGCCGTCACGGTAACAGACTTTGTCGTGGTACCCTTTGCATCAGCTGCAGCGACAACAAAAGTGTTGACTCCCACCACAAGATTAACCGTACCGCTCCAGGCTGCTCCACTGAGCTGAGCTGGTATCCCGTTGATCGTTACCGTATTTCCTGTCGTGGTGCCGGATAGCACCAAAGTAGCCGTATTGGTCGCCTGCGGCAGTGCATCTATCTGCAGCATGGGACCGTACACAGCATCCGCTATTTTAAAGAGTGAGAGTTTCCCCACTCCATTGGCAACAACAAGTTGACTGCCTTTATTAAACAGAATGTCAGAAGGTGCAATCAGCTTTCCGTCCGTAATGCCGTAACTGCCTATGTATCTGACAAAAGTATCACTGGCGCCGTCAATAATCTGAATTGTACTCTGAAAGGCATCGACGACATATATTCGCTTCAGGGTTGTCTGATCTGGACTGTATTCAAAGGAGATCGATTGCGGGGAGGTAAATTTGAGCGGGCCGGAGCCAAAAGATCCGATGCTTTTTTGGTAGATGCCCGTTGTAGAGAAAAACTGTACACGACCGTTGCGGGTATCAGCAACCGCCAGTTGGTCAGAAACTTTTTCATAGCTGATGCCGGTCGGCTGGAAGAATTGTCCTGCTGCGCTCCCTGCGGATCCAAAACTATTGGTAGCTCCGATGAGCACAGGAGCGAAACTGGAATTAAAAACCTGAACATTATTTTTAAGGCTGTCGACAACAAAAATATCGCCGGTTTTTGTGACTGCGATACCGTTCGCTTTACCAAACGTACCAAACTGACTCAGCTTTGTTCCTGCTGATGAATACACCGCGACTGATGCCCCCTGGCTGACCAGCAGATTACCAGATGCTGTCACAGCAACCCCGAGAGAATCGGCTGTGGCCACAATCTTTGATTGATATGCTCCAACACTGTCGAACTTGACTATGGCACCACTACGCGGATCACTGACATAGAGTGCCCCGGCGCTGTCCTCAGCCAATCGGACCGGCGTGCTGAGAGCCGATGAGATTGACGACAGAGAGGTAATATCCGGCGCAATAACCGCAAGTGAAGCGCTTGCAGCCGCAAGAAAAACAAGCAGTACAAGCATCAGGCAACGACCAATTTTAGGCGGTGTATGATTCATCGTTATTTTCCTCCCCCGTGAGGGAATTTCTTTATTAATCGGCATGTTATATTTTATTGACAATAAAAAAACCGGATGCCGGTATCAACTGATGATAGTTCGGCAACCCGGCTGTCTCGTAAAGACCCTGTAGGCTTTCCGCCCCATCCTCGCGGATGGTTTAGTAGTATCGCGTATCGCTCTTTCGATTTTAATGAACGGGCAGACTAGAGGCATTTGCATCGTCGTGTCAACCATTTTTTCCCCTCTGTCGCGAATACAGTTACTGCCAGATCTTTGACACACCTGGGTGGCAGACACTTATCTGCACTCCTGCCGACGGAGCAGTACCGTTTACCATGCAACTTTTCTGAACAGTGTCGTAGGTTATAAAACTGTAGAGCGTTGAAGATGGTAACGTATCCAAGAGCTTGGTAGAGACATCTTTAAAATGGTTCGATGGAGAAGTCATATCGTGGCAATCCCTGCAGACGATTCCTCTGCTAAGGTGATATGTATGTTTACCGGAATTATAACTATTGTACTCCGCAGTTCCTGAAGCATGGCACGCGGTGCAATTGCTGAGGACATCAAAACTGCTGCCCCAGACAGGTGTCGCCTGCCCGCCGTGACAACTCACATTGGCGCATTTAGCGCTTGCAACGTCATATGAAGCGGCGCCTGAGTTGGCACTGAAATTTGAAGCAAACGTTAACGGCACGGCAGTTCCGGAGCCATGATTTGTTGTCCCGGTGCCTTTACCCGTATGACAGACGGCACAGTTTCCGGACATGCCACCAAGCGCCATATGCGCCGCATGCGAACCGGCCCGATTTGGCGTTGCTGCCCCATTGGGTGGATTTCCATGGCAGGATACGCACTGTCCGGCAACCGGAACAGTACCGCTCAAAAGTTTTTTGTGACAGGTATTACATGCCGGAGCGCCGATACTCACACTGCCTTCATAGAGTGCACCATGACAAAGTGCACAGGCATTGGCAAGATTACCCGCAGTGTTATGAGTTTTCCATGGTTTGGGGTGCGCCATATTCGCGAGGTGACAGCCGGAGGCTTCACAACCCGTAGCAAGAGATCCAATTGCTTTGATAAAGCGTGGATTACTACCGGCTCCACCGGCTGCCCCGTGGCAATCCTGACAGATGATCAGATCTTTTTTTGCCTCAGTCCCATGGAGAGCAGGAGCCTTAAACGGAAGCTGATGCGCAAGCTGACGGGGGGGATGTCCACCAGCGTGGCACTGCCCCAATCCAGCCTGGTTGAAACAATCGATTTTCGTAACCCCACCTTTAAGATCGGTCCCATGGCAGCTGCGGCATACGTCCGGAGTTGTTATGTACGCAGCCCGATGTGCCGTCAACCAATCGGCAGGATGCTTATTAACAGCACTCAACTGGACGCCAGCATCATTCGATTTTCCACACGCTGTCAGGAATGTAGAGACAACAAGTATTGCTGCACACCGGAGCACATATCCAAACATGGTCAGATCCTTTTTCATCTATCTGTCTCCTAGCGGTGGCACTGAATACAGCGTTCATTGTTGGCGCGGCCATGACAGCGATAGCAACTGGCGGGATCAAGCTTGCCTTCTATCTTGTGCATGGTCATGAAGTTGCCGCGATGCTGCATCTCACGGTCGGGACGATTGCCGAATTTTGTGGATGGTTTAATCTGGACTTTGTTGGTATGGCAGTCATTGCAGAAGGAGCTTTTGTGGCAGGTACTGCAGAGTCGATCATCAGATGCAGCATAAAAGCGGTGACTTTTGACAAAAACGGGTGAGTGGTTGAAGGCTTTGTAGGGTTTCAAGGTGCCCTTCTGCTGGTCTTCGTGACATTCGGCACAATTAACCTGCTGGCCGATAGCCAAAGCTTCCGGATGGGACGCGGGCAGACTCGGCAGGGTACCCATCTGGGCACAGGCCGCAATAAAGAACAACAATCCTGCGGTAGCCAGAATCGAAACGGTCAGTTTAAGCTGGTTCATTATTTCCCCCCTTTGATATCAAAGGTCGTGTTGTAGGTCAGGCGCAGCAGGCCTTTGGTCTCGTCAGTAAATTCGGGGTTTTTACCATAGCTTACATCACCGGACAGGGCCAGGGCGGGGGTCAGATGATAGCCGAGTGAAATAGTGCCTTCCCAGGCACTTTTTTCATTGAATAGTTTTTCTTTAAAGAGATAGGCAATCACATCAAGAGCCGCAAAGTATCCCTTGGTTTCATGAAGCAGATACCCGCGCAGCTCGTGATAGGAAGCAGAGATGTACGGCGTGATGGCAAATCCCTGACTGGCACGCAGGTAATGATAGCCGAAACCGCCCCGAATGCTGTTGTCACTGAAACTGAGTCGAGCGTCTGCGCCGAAGCGGTCGGCGTTGCCCAGTGTACGGGTATAGTGTTTGTAATCAGCGGCCACCCCTATGCTTTTGGAGATTTGATAGGAGCTGCTGCCACCAATGACGCGGGACCTCTCGTTGGGTTTATAGCTGGGCATAGTGGAAAACAGAGAGGCGGCGGAGAGATAGCCCCCAGAGCGGTGCTCATTAAACTCACCGCTTACGATCAACCCTTCGAGCGGCTTGACGCTCAGCAGGTAGCTGTGCTCGGCAACTGATTTTGTCTCCGGACTGTAACTGCTCTGCCCCATGAGGGTGACCATTTTATGAGGGGAAAAATAGAGATCACCACCCATCAGACGGTGGCTACTGTTGATATGGCTGACCAGTGAAGGGGCTTTCGCCTCAAAGAGCCCGGACAGCCCCAGTTCCAGCATACCCAGATAACGATAGGTGGCGCGACCACCAGCGATGGTATCACCCTTGCCATCGCTGGTTTCACCAGAGAGTTTTTTGCCATGAACGACAGCACCGGCAAACGTCGAAATGCCGAAACCGGCCGGCAGGTCTGTGCGCGCAGAAAGCCCATCTATCTGTTCGTTGACGATCCCTTCGTGGATAAACATCCGTCCCAAGCGGGCATTGGCGTTGGCCTCTTTAAAACGATACTGCAGATAGCCGTAAGTAAAGTTACCATCCACGTTTTCACGGTTATAGCTATTATCGGCCAAGTCAGCCCGTCCCCAGCCGTAAAGGTGCAGGGAAAGATTGCCGTCGGCGAGCTTGTCGACGTCCAGACCCAGAAACTGGGTGGCAGGCAGCAGCGTTTCACTTTTTGCGCCGGAAACATCACGTTGGCCGATTCCGAGCAGGGTGCTGGTATCAACGCTTACATCAGCTGCCAATGCGATTGACGAAGCTGTTGCAAATGAAACTGCACAGACCACTGTGCACCACACGTTCTTCATGGAATGTCTCCTGTATAATTATGTGCAAAAGGGAAATACAGAGTTCCGATAATAGAAACCTATTATAAAATAATCAACTAAATAGATTAGAAAGTGCGATTTTTTGTGATCTGAATCACATCTACAACAGATTTACACCGCTTCAACCATTCTTTTTTGTTTATTATTCAGACGGTTAAGAGCGTGTATATACGCTTTGGCGGAAGCGACGATAATATCCGTTGAAGCGCCTTTTCCGACAACAGTATGATTCCCTTCGCTTACACGGACCGTAACTTCGCCTTGCGCATCAGTCCCCCCGGTGATGGAGCCGACATTGTACTGACTCAACGTGGCTTTTGATTTGGTCAATTTTTTGATCGCTTTGAATGTTGAATCGACCGGGCCATCACCCATTTCTGCCATTCTGACCGCAACACCGTTGATTTCCATCTGTACGGTTGCAGTTGCAACCGCAAAAGAGCCACAGGTGACCGTAATCTGGTCAAGCTTGTAGAGATCCTCTTCGCGCGCTTCATCTGTAACGATCGCATCGAGATCTTCGTCAAAGACCTCTTTTTTCAGGTCAGCCAGTTCTTTGAAGCGGATAAAAGCGCGGCTGAACTGTTCGTCGTTCAGGTCATAGCCCAGCTCCAACAGCCGTTTTTTGAGGGCGTGGTGACCAGAGTGCTTACCCAGCACGATAGAGCTTGCCGAGAGACCGACGGATTCGGGGGTCATTATTTCGTACGTTGACTTCTCCATCAACATGCCATGCTGGTGAATGCCAGCTTCATGCGCAAAAGCGTTGGCACCGACAACAGCCTTATTCGGCTGCACCGGAATACCGGTGATGGTGGTGAGCAGGCGACTGGCCGGCGTGAGGTGATCTGTCACTATATTGGTCGTAAAGGGGAGAATATCGCGCCGGGTCCGCAGGATCATAACGAATTCTTCCAGAGAACAGTTTCCGGCCCGCTCTCCGATGCCATTAATCGTGCATTCCACTTGACCGGCTCCGGCCTGTATTGCGGCAATAGAGTTAGCAACCGACAGCCCCAAATCGTTATGGCAGTGAACCGAGATGACGGCCTTGTCGATGTTGGGGACCGTATCTTTGAGATATTTTATGATATTAAAGTATTCGAACGGGACCGTATATCCCACCGTATCCGGAATATTGACCGTGGTGGCGCCGGCAGCAATCACCGCTTCGACAACCTCAGCCAGAAAAGGCAAACGGGTGCGGACCGCGTCTTCACAGGAAAATTCGACATTGGGAGTATATAAGGCCGCACGCTTTACCGCCTTGACCGCAGCCGCCAGGACCTTGTCCGGCTCCATCTGTAGCTTGTACTTCATATGAATATCAGACGTGGCGATAAAAGTGTGGATACGACCCCGTTCACCGGCATATTTAAGCGCATCCCAAGCACGATCGATATCTTTCTCACTGGAACGGCAGAGCCCGGCAATCTGCGGTCCTTTGATGGTTTGTGCCACCAGCCTGACCGCTTCAAAGTCACCATCGGAAGCGATTGGAAAACCTGCTTCGATAACGTCGACATTCAGCTTCTGTAGCTGCTTGGCAATGCGCAGCTTCTCCTCGATATTCATGCTATTGCCGGGCGCCTGTTCACCATCTCGCAGGGTGGTGTCAAATATTCTGATAATCTGGTGGTCATCCTGTGCAACTGTTTTCGCTTTTGCCATGTTTTGTACTCCTTTCAGTTTCGTACAGCTGTTTTGTGTATCATACCGGAATGTGTACATAATTTACTACTGATACTCATAAAAAAACCCCTACCCCTCATTTGGGGCAGAGGCTCTAGCCATCCGCGGTACCACCCAATTCGCCTGCACTGACAACATGCCGACCTTGATTACACCTTTGACGCAGGCTCACGGCTCCGACTACATATCACCGGAGCGGCTCCAAGGCGAGTTCCCCACGTCTGCTTACCGGTTCGCACCAACCACCGGCTCTCTGAGAAGCATGCTTTGGGTACTATTCCTCTTCACTGCCGTTACATTTTTAGGCATATTAGAAAAACAGGCAGACTAAAGTCAACTATTTTATTATTTTTACAGAGATCGTAGCACATCAAACAATGCACCTGCTGACATGATGCGCATTAATCCTATTGATAACAACAGCCCCATACCGTAGAATGTCGGCCATCCACCGGAGAAGGGAAGAGTTGTGTGAGCAATCTGCTGTTAATTACAGACGTAAGCCGCCTGCAAAAAATTTTCGGACAGTTGGCGGGAAATCCGTCCGTTCGTCTACGCATTGCTGCCACCCTTGAAAAAGGGAGCGAAGAGATCATGCGTGACAGACCGGATATCGTGTTTGTACAGACGCATATTTCCGGTTTTTCTGCCGACATACTCCTCAAACATCTTCAAAAGCACGCGCTTGATATGCTCCCGTATTTTGTGCTGTTGGCCGCTCCTGCCCAACTCGGCACAATAACCCTGCAGTCTTTCCAAGGGTGGCTTGACACAACCGCTGAAGATAACCGTCTCTTACAGGACCTTCAGGCGCTGGTATCATCTCTTATGGCCACCGCAGTTGTAACTGAAACTTCAGCACCTCCAGGCGACTCTCTTGAGGATCAAGGACTGCTCTACACACCCCGCCCGCGCCTCTCGGTTTATTCAGAATTTACCGCCTCATATGACAGTGCGGTGCGTGAATCAAGTGAACCGGAACATCTGCCTGAACATATCCCAGCTGACGAGGCGATTGATGAGGAAACCGTACCCGTCGATCAATACACGTCTCCTGCAAGGGGTTCTCGCTCAAAGTGGACATCATTTCTGCTCTGGCTGATTGTGGTACTTATCGCCGGGGTGGCATTCACGTTTTATCAGCAGAGCAGACCAGACACAAAAAACCGGGCAGTGCAGACAACGAGCCCGGTCAAAGCACAGGAACCGTCAAAGACCCAGGCTGTTTCCTCCTCTGCGCGTATCGCTGCCGTACTCTTGAAACCGGTTTCATCGAGCGCAAAGGAGGGGACAAAACTGACGATACCGGCAGAAGGCCCTGTTCAGTTGCCGAGTTTTATCCGCAGCGCCACGATGGACGCTTCGTATGCTGCCGCCAACCCCGGCTGGGAACGCTTTATATCAAAGGATGTAGAATACCGCGTCTATCGCGTGACCAAAACCATTAAAGCGATTCAGATAATTGCCCTCTCAGGTTCAACAATTTCTAAAAGCTTTTTACAGGAGATACAACAACAGCTTACCGGTAATCCGGCTTTTGTTCGTACCTCCTCGGAAAAATCCGGGGGGTATACGATCGAAAGGGGCGAACTTTCAGAGACCATCAGGGCAGTGTATTATCGCAATGGATCCGGAGAACATCTGAAGGCCGTTGTGCTGACCTGGCGCTAATGCGGGGAGGACGTTGGACGTTGATTATTTACCCGATAACTTCAGGTAACAATCAGCCTTGTAGAGACTTGCTTCAGCCGCCTGCGGAGATCCGGGATTGCCGTTAAGAAACTGGTCAAACAGCGCCAGGGCTGCTTTACAATCGTCATTTCGGTAAGCAGACAGCGCCTTATCAAAGAGAAGCCAGGCGGCTGTCGATGCAGCTGATTCGACCTGAGGCTCTCCAGCAGTCGAGACAGAGAGCGCTTTTGAAGCGGTCGTATGATTTTTTTGTATCTTCGTCGAATGTTTCACTGCCCGGGATTTACGTTCACGCGGCTTGGCTAATTCCTCAACGGGAGCAGCTTCCGTGCGAGATACCGGTACTTTTAATGTGGTACCGGCATAAATAAGATTAGGATTGGAAATCGAGTTAAACAGCAATATCTGCGGATAATAGCCGGCGTGTCCGCTGAACTTACGGGAAATTCCACGCAGCGTATCTCCACGACGAATCTCTACGTCTCTGACCAGAATCCCATTCGCAACCGTCCCCTTTTCAAAAGAACCAGCCGGTTGAGGCGCGTAAAGATACTCTTGCCCCCAGAGCGGAGCAGTGAGCGAGCAGAGCAGGAGTCCAGCTGTCGTGATAAGTGAGCTTCGTGTCATTTCAGTACTTATTCCCCGCCTGGTCTTCGTAAGTCAGTATGTTTTTTACCTGTAGAAGTGTGCCTGCACCGGTTCCTGCTTTTACTCTGAAGGAAACTTTGATGCTGCGCTTTTCACCGGCCCCCACCTCTTTAAAGCGCCAGAGAATGCGGCCATCAGCGGCAACGCTGTTGACCGGGTCAGCAGAGACAAGTTCCAGCAGATCAGACCAGGTGCTCTGCAGCTCGACTATCTGCGCCAGGTTGGAACCTTTGTTGTGCACCGTCAAATCATAGGATGCAATTTCTCCCGGCTTGAGACTGCCGTTACGTCCCGCCATCTCCAACTGAAGCACCGGACGCGAATACAGCAGTTGTGCCGTTCCGGTAGCAGAGCGATTACTATCCCCGGCTGATACAAAAACCACCTGGACATTGCCACGATTTCCGTCTGCAGCAGATCGGTGCGTCCGAATTTCAATTCCGACGCTGGCTTCTTCTTTGGGAGTCAGCGGACCGATTTCAGTGATGACCGGTTCATCAGACTGACGAATGCCGTCACGGTTCTTGTCGTAAAAGACGACCGCGTCCTGGACGTCTTTAAAGCTTGGTGTCACCTTGAATTTTTCGCGGAGATTTCCGGTATTGGTCACTACGAATGGTACCGTGACTGTCTGGCCCGGCACAACCACCAGGCGATCGGTCGTGGTACGAATGAGTACACCGTGGAGCGATTTGACAGAAGCGACGTTCGAAACAAACGCAACGCTCCGTTTCAGCGGGTTGTTAATCAACTCGGCACGAACAGACAATTCCTGGCCCGCCAGAGAATCATCCTTGAGCAGAAAGGAAAGTGTGAATTCACGACGTTCTCCGGATTTGACTTGCAAACCGTCCAACACGAGTGTCGAGGCCTGCACTGATCTAAAACCGGCTGCGGCATTATCAAGCGCTTCAAGTTGCTGCGGGAAACTCAGCCGTAGCGTCACATCCTGGGCAACCGTCGACCCGACATTGAGAATGGCGATGCGATAGACCAGTTTTTCACCAGGCAGTGGTTGAGTCGTATCGACGTTCAGAACAGCTCTCAGGAGCGGCGCAGATACGGCTAAGCGAACCTCACGCGACTGACTGGCTTCCGTCATCATGCGAGATGCAACTTTAATCGGATGTATAATGCGCTGGCCATCGATATAAGCGGTGGGGATATTCAGCAGCAGAGCACCTTTAAATGACTCTCCCGGTGCCAGGAGTGGTGTCTGACTAACAACCGTATCAAGGTCTGAAGCGCGTGCAAAACGGGTCCTGAACTCTGCAGGAAAAGCCGATTCCAGAGAGAATGAATCATTGCCGTTACCGCGATTGACTATCTCAAAGGGGACTGTGGCGATGCCGGCAACGCTGAAAGTATCCGGACGGGGCAAAAGATTGAACTCAAAACCTGAAAATTGTGCAACCTGTAATTTCAGTACCTGAGAATTTTCAATAGGCGTTTCAGCGACCGGGACGACAGGCAGAGCAACGGCCAGCCCCAATTCACGTAACTTTGTTGCTGCGGTCACAGCTGCGGCTGTACCCGGATAGGAATCAATTATCGCCTTATACTGCTCAATCGCTTTTTCACGATACGCTTTTCGGGTGGCAGCGGCTTTTTCTTCCGCAATGCGCCCCTTTTCACGTGCAGCAACTTCGGTTCCCTTGCGCTCTATCTCGGCCTGCAGGGCAGCTACCCGCTCCTGCTCAACTTTCAGTTTAGCAGCCTGTTCAGCTTTCACTTGTGCAGCTTGAGCGGCTTTAGCTTTTGCAGCCTGATCGGCAGCTATTCGTTCCTGCTCTCGTTGCGTCGCTGCAAGGCTGGCCTTTTTTGCCGCCGAAGCCTCTGCAGCTTGACGCTCTGCTTCAGCCTTCTTGGCCGCCACACGATCCTGCTCCGCTTTAAGCTTGGACGCCTGTTCAGCTGCTATCCGTTCACGCTCCGCCGTGGCAATCTGTTCGATCTTGGCGGCAGAGGCACGTTCCTTCTTAACAGGAGTTCCCTTCTGGGCCGTTACTCCGGAAGCAGCAACGGGGCCGACGGGGAGCTTTTCACCACGCTCATATCGCGTCGTCAGAGCAAGCAGTTCCTCTTCAACCGTTCCCTTGAGCGGATTTTCGGGATATTCCTTGGAAAACTGGGCCAGGTATTTGGCAGCGTTCTGATGGTTGCCGGCCCGATAATACGAGCGAGCCAACCAGAACAGCGCCATATCCCGTAGTGGAGTGTCGGGGAACTTTTGCAAGACCTCATTCATCTTTGCAATTGCAACCGTATAATCTTTCAGCTGAAACGCATTAAAACCGGCGATGAATACCTGGGAATCTTCATTCTCCAGGCTGTAGGCTGGCGAGATCGTCAGCATTGAAATTATGACCAGCGCGGCCATCAGCCGGAGGATTGCGATACGGCATAATCTCGGATAAATCACGTCAGTTGACCTCTTTATGGCCGGCTACGCTATTAAACGGCGCACGGAGAGCGGATAGGGTTCTGCAGGTAAAATGCATTTTAAATAGCATCTCACCATGCCCTTGTCAACGAAAGAAACCTTATGTCAGCAGGTTAGAAACCTGCGAGACACACTTGCACCGTGGCTTGCCAGGTCAGCGAATACTCTCCTCCGGGTAGGCCCCGATCTTATGAATTGAAAGATCTGCACCGGCATACTCTTCCTCATGCTCCAGCCTGATACCGACAGTTTTAGCAAGAACACCATAGACGGCAAAGCCACTTGCCAACGCAAAGATGATGGCCAACAGAGTACCGCCTATCTGGGAGACCATACTGATGCCACCTATCCCCCCCAGAAATTTTTGTCCGAAAATTCCGGCCGCGATACCACCCCAGGAACCGATGACACCATGCAGTGGCCAGACGCCCAAAACATCATCTATTTTCAGCTTCTCCTGCTCAAAATGAAACCCGAAGACAAAAATCACCGACGCGACACACCCGGTGGCCAAGGCCCCCAGTGGGTGCATCAGGTCACTCCCGGCACAGACGGCGATCAGTCCGGCCAGGGCACCGTTATGCACAAAGCCAGGGTCGTTGCGGCCTGCAATCAGTGCCGCCAGCACACCGCCAACCATTGCCATAAGTGAATTAACCGCTACCAGTCCGGATATTTTACCTAAAGAACCTGCACTCATGACATTGAATCCGAACCAACCGACCGCCAGTATCCAGGAACCGAGCGCTAGAAAGGGAATATTGCTGACCGGTATGGGGTGGGAAGCAGCACGAACATAGCGCCCCAGACGGGGGCCAAGCATCAGGACGGCCGGCAGCGCAATCCAGCCGCCGATCGAGTGGACAACCACAGAACCGGCATAATCGTGGAATTCGGCTCCGCCAATCGAAGTGAAATATTTTTGCAGAACTGATGCGTTCTGTCCCCAAATGAATGACTCAAAAAGGGGATAACAGAGGCCGGCAAAGATTGCACCGGCAACCACCTGTGGCCAGAATTTGGCCCTTTCAGCAATGCCTCCGGAGATAATGGCAGGAATACAGGCTGCAAAACAGAGCAGGAAAAAATAATGAACCAGATCGTAGCCCTGCGTCATGCCAAGCAACTCTACAGCCGGTTTAAGGAAGGAAATACCGTACGCGATCGGGAATCCGATCAGGAAGTAGACTACTGTCGAGACAGACCAGTCCGTGAGGATTTTGACAAAGGCGTTAACCTGATTCTTTTTGCGTACCGTTCCGACCTCGAGAAAAGCGAATCCGGCATGCATTGCGAACACCATAACTGCACCCAACATAAGAAAAAGAACATCCGCACTACTCTTCAGGACCGTCACCGTTGACATGGTCTCCATACCGCTACCCCCACTAGTATCTAAATCTGCCCGTCCTTGGACAAGCCGGGTAGTGAGCAAGAACATTGCCAACTATACAAACTGCTGATATATAAGAAATGTGCCTCTCTTCCTCTAACGCCCCATCGCCTTAAAAGCAATCACAGTGCCTATTAATTATGCAGACGCCGTCCAAACAAGTCTCTTTTCATTCCTTTCATAACCACGTAGGATTGCCCGCATGAGCCTTGCTGACAAAATACAACAGCTTCCTGCCGCACCCGGCGTCTACCTGATGCGCGACGCTGACGGCACAATAGTCTATATCGGCAAGGCGCGCAATCTGCGTCAGCGCGTCCGCTCCTATTTCAATTCGTCAGGCGACTCGCGTTATCATGTTAAATTTCTGGTAGCAAAAGTGGCCGATATTGAAGTCATGCTGACCGATACCGAGAAAGAAGCCCTGCTGCTGGAAAACACACTCATCAAACAGTACCATCCGCGCTACAATCTTGACCTCAAGGATGACAAAACCTATTTTTCTTTGCGACTCGACTCGCGCGAAGAGTTTCCGCGCTTTACCATTGTGCGCAAGACTCCCCGCGACGGAGCACGGTACTTTGGTCCCTACGCTTCCGCTTCGGCTGCTCGCGAGGTCCTGCGTCACATGACCCGTATTTTCCCGCTCAGACACTACCCGCTTGCTACCTGCATGTCCCGCAAACGCCCCTGCCTGTACCATCAGATCGACCAATGCAGCGCGCCCTGCCAAGGGCTGATTTCAGCGCATGATTATCGTGCACTGACTGATGCCGCCATGCTTTTCCTGGAAGGCAAAGGGCGACAACTGGTGTCGGAATTCAAGCACCACATGACAATTGCTTCAGAGAAAATGCTCTATGAAGAAGCGGCCCGCTGGCGCAACCTCCTCCGCTCCGTTCAAGTTACTGTCGAGAAGCAGAAAGTGGTACTGCGTGACGGCGATAGCGATGTAGTTGGCTTTCACCGCGATGGACAGCGCCTGGAGTTGGCTCTGTTATTTATCCGCAGCGGTATACTGACCGGAAGCCGCCTGTTCAGCCTGTCGTGGGAACTCGATGATGCCACGGCTCTCAGCGCTTTCCTCCAGCAGTATTACACCGAGGGTGTCTTTATTCCGCACGACATACTTCTGCCGCTGGATATTGAAGATGCAGCCCCGCTAACCGAACTGCTGAGCGATTTAAAGGGAAGCAAAATCAGCATCAGCAGACCACAGCGCGGTACGAAACGTGAACTGGTCGAGATGGCCGTCAAAAATGCAGCTTCAGCGCTCAGGAAACGAGATGACCGCACTGCAGCGCTGGAAAAAACGCTTGCCGAACTACAGCAGAGACTACAGTTATCGCGGACGCCGCACCAGATTGAGTGCTACGATATTTCCACCATCCAGGGGCGCGCCTCCGTCGGAAGCGGTGTTGCGTTTTGCGCAGGCACCGCCGACAAGAAAAACTATCGCCGCTATCGCATCAATTCTGTTGAAAGACAGGATGACTTTGCCATGTTGCGCGAGGTATTTTCTCGCCGTTTCAGGAGCGAGATAATTGCAAAAGACGGACTGCCCGATCTGGTGGTTGTGGATGGCGGCATCGGCCAATTGAACGCCACGCTCCAGATCATCTCAGAACTGGGGCTTTCCGGGCGCTTTGATCTCGTTTCACTGGCTAAGAGCCGTGTAGAAGCTGATGCAACAGCAGAACTTATCCAGAAAGGGGATGAGCGCGTCTTTCTGCCGGGGAGAAAGAACCCGGTCGTGCTGCGACAGAACTCCGCCGCGCTGCTGCTTCTGGCGGCCATCCGTAACGAGGCGCACCGCTTTGCCATCGACTACCACCGCACCCTGCGCAGCAAGAGCGGCATTGCTTCCGGAATTGATCAGGTCTCCGGAATAGGGGCAAAACGACGAATCGCGTTGCTGCGGCACTTCGGCAGCCTGCAGCGTTTGCAGAGTGCAACTATTGAAGAAATGGCCGACATCACCGGCATGAACCGGACTGTAGCTGAAAAATTATATGAAAGTCTCCATAATGCCTGAATCCATGCACCCGTTTACACTGATTACCATTTTAGGAGCCACCGCTTCAGGAAAAACCCGACTGGCGGTGGGGTTGGCACAAGAGGTGGCTGGCGAAATTATTTCAGCCGACTCGCGCCAGGTTTTTCGCGGTATGGATATCGGCAGCGGTAAGGATCTTCACGAATACGGGGAAGTCCCCTACCACCTGATCGACATCCTTGATGCAGGCGAAGAATTCAGCGTCTTCGCCTTTCAGCAGCATTTTCTGGACGCCTTGACGGACATTTCATCGCGCGGAAAAATGCCGATTCTCTGCGGCGGCAGCGGCATGTACCTGGATGCCGCCCTGCGCGGCTATCGGATGGTGGCAGCTCCAGCAAATAGTGAGTTGCGTGCGGAACTGGCTTCACTGAACGATGGACAACTGGCTGATACTCTGCATAACCTCAGGCCGTTACAACACAACAATACCGATCTGACCGATCGACAACGCACGATCAGAGCCATCGAAATCGCACACGCCGAGTCACACTCCCGGAGCACGGAGCAGTCCTTTCCTACGATCCGGCATCTGGTTATCGGTATTCGCTGGGAGCGAAGTGAATTGCGGCGGCGCATTACCGCTCGACTGAAGCAGCGCCTGGAGAACGGCTTGGTCGAAGAGGTATTCCGCTTGCATGATGGCGGCATTCCCTGGCAACGACTCGATTATTACGGCCTGGAATACCGGTTTGTCGGCGCTTTTCTGCGTGGAGAAATGACTTACAACAACCTTTTTCAGCGCCTTAACAGCGCCATTCATGATTTGGCCAAACGGCAGGGGAACTGGTTCCGCCGCATGGAGCGCCACGGCATTACCATCCACTGGCTGGATGGCGACTCAGATCCGCTGGCAGACGCACGGATATTGACATCCTGCTTTACAACGGGTGCTTCCGGCGCTACCCCACACGTCGTTTAGTTATACATCACTGAGAGGTCATAAATTTCATGGCACAACCCTGGAAAATCATCAGCAGCATACCTACCGTAGAAGGTCTCCTCGAACTGCGCCAGCGCGGCGAACGTGATTTTCTGATAACAATTGGCACACAGGTTCTTATGAACAGCCTTTCCAACCGCTCCGAAGTCGTGCTCGGCAAACTTGGCTGCGCTCACCTGAATTTTGGCAGCACGTCACGGGTACTCATTGGTGGACTGGGTATGGGTTGCACACTGGGATCCGTTCTGGATTGCCTGCCTAGTACAGCTCAGGTTTTTGTCGCAGAACTTAATCCGATAGTTTTGGAGTGGTGTCAGGGGCCGCTGGCACTACTTACCAGCTCTGCAGCGACGGACCCACGAGTACGGTTCATGATCGGGGATGTGGCCAACATTATTGGCAGCTTTGCCGATAGTGGAGGTGACCACTGTTTTGACGCCATCATCATCGACCTCTATCGCGGTCCGCATGCAAAAACAGATGTTGAGAACGATCCATTTTATGGCAGGCGTGCTATTCTGAAATCGAAGGCAGCCCTGAAGCCGGGCGGCGTCTTGGCCGTTTGGGGAGAAAACCCCGATGATGGTTTCATAAAAAGGTTGCAGAGTGCCGGATTTTTGGTGACTACCGAAAGACCAGGGCGCGGCGGCCTGCGGCATGTGGTTTTTCTGGCAAAAAAAACATCCTGACAATTGTGACAAAATTAATCGCTTGACATTGTTTACGGTAAACTGCTATTGTCAGAAAAATTCGGATCAGTCCGGATAAAATTATAAGAAGAATCAGGAGAAGTAAGCACATGGTAAACGGAACAGTTAAATGGTTTAATGACAGCAAGGGTTTTGGTTTTCTTGAGCAGGAAGGTGGCGAAGACGTATTCTGCCATTTCTCTGCAATCACTGGCGAAGGCTTCAAATCCCTTGCAGAAGGTGATAGAGTTACTTTTGAAGTAACCAAGGGTCCGAAAGGGCTTCAGGCCGCGAACGTATCACGCATCTAAGGTATAATGTAGATGTTCAAAAAAAGCCCCGGACAATTTGTCCGGGGCTTTTTTTACGTCATGTCTCCGGCACACAAAAAAGGGCACGGAGACTACTCCCATACCCTACCCGACAAAACATGATTTTTCTCTGTTGACCTAACTCCCGCTATGCTTTTACATTCGTAGATGAGTTCGATGTCAGCATCTGGTCTTCTAGCTTGGTAACCATTTCAGAGGGTATCTGGTAGACCACATTGTTGCGACTATCCACAAATTTAGTTCTCAGTTTTCCGTGCTGGTTATAGGAAATAACAACGTGACTAACGGTTCCGGCAGAAGGACTGCTATTATCACTGGCAGTTGTTATGGCTGACTTGGATGCAGCGGACTTCTCAGACGTAACTTTGTTGCTGTCAGCAACGTTAACAACGTCGTTTGATTGTTTTACTTGGCTCGAGACCTGGTTTTTGGAAGCAGCAGCAACCCTGACCGACTTTTCCTCACCGGAGACAGGCGCACTACGCGACTGCAGATGAAAAGCAGCCATTCCACCTGATGTTATCGAATTTATGGCCATGACAGACTCCACTATTCCACCTCGGTACTGTGTAGGATGGTAATAAGTGAAACTATGCCTTACCTGTTAATTTTGCACTGGCGTTTCCCGTGCTGCTGTTCATTGTTCCCTGCGTCGTGGCATTTCCGTACGTTGAAAGCTGTGGAGCTTGCTGCGACTGCTGCGCTTGCTGAGCCTTCAGGGCCGCCTGCTGAGAAATTGAAACGGTATCAGTTGTGCGTTTTTTTTGGGGTGTTTGGGCAAGCGCCTGCTGCTGAGGAGGAGCCGGAGCATATTTGGCGGCAGCACTACTGGTTGAGATTCCTGATACTGGCATAGAGATTCCCTCCTAATGCTTGGAATACTAAACATACTTGAGTCATATTTTAACGCTAAGTTTACCTCCGGTCAAGACAATATGAATTACTCACGGATCTGCCCGTCACCATACACGATGAACTTGGTGGTAGTCAGATCCTCCAGCCCCATCGGGCCGAAAGAGTGTAACTTTGTAGTTGAAATACCTATCTCGGCACCCAGGCCGAGTTGACCACCGTCAGCAAAACGGGTAGAGGCATTGACCATTACACAGGATGAGTTGACTTCACGGATAAAGCGCTGAGCCCGGCTGTAATCACTGGTGACGATCGATTCAGTGTGCAGCGAACAGTAGCGGTTGATGTGAGCGATGGCGGCATCAATATCATCAACCACCCGGCAGGCCAGGACAAGTTCAAGATATTCTGCATACCAGTCATCTTCCGTGGCCGGCACAGCGGTTGGCGCATAGCTGCAAAAAACCGCATCGCCACGCAGCTCTACACCCAACGCTGACAGTGCGGAGGCGATCCGTGGACTAAATTCGGCCGCAACATCCCGGTGAATCAAGAGCGTTTCGAGAGCATTGCAGACCCCCGGACGCTGAGTCTTACTATTGATGATAATCTGCTCAGCCTTATCAAAATCAGCCGACTGATCGACAAAGACGTGACAAACCCCCTTGTAATGCTTGATCACCGGAATACGTGAGTTCTCCACGACAAAGCGGATCAGACTTTCGCCGCCACGCGGTATAATCAAATCTATGGCCTCATCCTGCTTCAGCATCTCCAACACGCCATCGCGCTCGGTAAAGGGGATCAGCGACAGAGCCGCTTCGGGGATGTCCATTTCTTTCAGCACACCCTGCAGCACCGAAGCAATTGCCAGATTAGAATTTATCGCCTCGGAACCGCCTCGCAACACCACGGCATTACCGGCTTTGAGACAGAGTGCGGCAGCATCGGCAGTAACATTGGGTCGAGACTCGTAGATGATGCCGATTGTGCCGAGCGGAATACGCATCTTGCCGACCATAAGATCGTTAGGGCGCTTTCGCATGCGCGTAACCTCGCCGACCGGATCATCCAGAGCCGCGACTTCGCGCAACGCATTGGCAATGCCTTTGATACGGAATTCATTCAGCATCAGCCGATCGAGCATGGCAGCCGAAAGCCCCTTTTCTCGCCCGCACTCCAGGTCTTTGCCGTTCTCACGCAGCAGCTGCGCGGTTGACGCTTCCAATGCAGTCGCCATCTTCAGCAGCATCTCGTTTTTCACACCACTTGGCAACTGTGCCATCTTCAGGGCCGCCTGATGCGCCGCCCGGGTAATTAGTGATATCTGTTCAGCGATGGACATGGGTACTCCTACTGATAAAATGTGTCGCTCATCCGAATCGCAAGTTTAGGATACTTTGAGAGCGACTTGCAAGCAGAATGAGCCGAATCAACTTTAAAGGACGACCTCTTCCAACTATTTTGTATTTCAAATTGTCGCTTCAACGTGACAAAAACAAAAGGAATGATTATGCTGCAAAGCGATGAACGCAACTCTTCAGCATAACGACACCGATGGAACCGTCTGGCAAATTATTCTGCTGGAACCGGAGCTTTCGCTCGACAAACGTCAAGCCCAGCTCCGGGCACTGGTGCTGGACTCACGCTCAATCCCCTGTTGTATCATGAATGACGGCGAGACGTGGCAGCTGCTCGTACCAGAGCAACACGCCGCCAGCGCCCGCATGGAGTTGCGACTGCATGAAGAGCGGAACCGCAACTGGCCTCCCAGTATCCCGGCTACACGGGCGGTGTTCGAAAACACCCTGCCGACGATCTCCGTTCTCATCCTGCTGGCAACATTTCACAACATAACCCTGATCGATCTTTCATTGCCAGGGTATGGCCTCCTTGACCTTAATGAGCTGGGAGTTGCACATGCTGCCGACATCCGCAATGGCCAGTTGTGGCGGGCTGTCACCGCACTGACACTGCATGCCGACCTGACGCACCTGCTCAGCAATCTGACAATCGGCGGAGTCTTTATCATCCTGCTCTGCCGTGAACTTGGTTCCGGCCTGGCCTGGAGCCTGCTGCTCTGTTCCGGCGCACTCGGAAATTTGCTTAACGCCTGGGTGCAATCACCTGATCACCGCTCCGTAGGTGCCTCAACCGCCGTTTTCGCCGCTGTCGGTATCCTTACGACCATCAGCAGCATGCGCGAACAACATCAACTGCAGCGGCGCTGGTTTGTTCCATTGGCAGCCGGACTGGCGCTGCTGGCACTGCTGGGCACTGAAGGGAAACAGACCGATCTGGGAGCTCACCTGTTCGGTTTTGGTTTCGGCGCTCTGTTCGGGCTGGTCGAGGAGTATCTGACCGCTCGCTTCGGACGACCAGGGCGACTGTTGAATGCTCTTCTGGCGCTATCAGGAGCCGCCCTGGTTGTGGCCGCCTGGCAGGCGGCGCTCTCACTTGGAAGCAATTGACACGACCGGCGGGCGATGATACAAAGACCCGCCATGTCCATAAGCCGCCGCCTACATAAAACCACACCGGTACGTCACATTATTTCTGTACTTGCCGCGCTCTGGCTGCTGGCCGGCTGCACCAGTCAGGTGCCACGCTCGTCGCTCCCCTTTCCGGTAACCTGCACATCCTGCGGCGACCCGGTCAAAGTTGTAACGGTGCCATTGCCGGTAATTGCCTCCAGCCCCAACGAAGGGATCACTGTCGGTGCCCTGACCGCCTTCCTGATTCATAATAAAAATGATGAAATCAGCACAATGCTGGCTCCGCAGATCAACCACAACAATAATTTCGGCGTCACCGCCTCGCTGTACGGGGCTTTTTACCCATCCCTCAATAGCACCGTCGAACTCAACCTGTCTCAATCCGGCAAAATTAACCATGCCTACGAAATTCGCGGCCGGGACCTTTCATATCTGGATAACAAACTGGAGCTGAACGCCTACCTTTTTAAAATTTCCGACGGTTCGTCTCGTTTTTTCGGATTTGACGCCAAGAGTCCACAACAGAAGGAATCAAATTATGCCAACGATGAAGTCGGCTACACGTTTTCCGGTGGCTATCAGTTCGGTAAGCATTTCCAGATCTCTCTCGGAGACCGTTTTCGTGATGTCACCATCCGTCCGGGAGCGGTAAAAAAAATTCCGTACATAAAAAACACCTTTTCAACGACCGACGTTCCGGGCATTAACGGCTTCACAACCCACGCACCACGCGTTTCAATTTCCTACAGCACACTCAACGATCGTGACACCCCCACCTATGGCGGATATGCCCGTTTCACCTTTGAACCGACCATGACGGAACTTGGCGGAGCCGCAAATTACCGGCATTACGAAGTGGAAACCAAAGGCTTTGTCCCACTTGACAATGGTCGTTATATCAGCGTATTCCGCTTTATGTACAACCAGACGCTGGGGCACGATGTTCCGTTTCTGGAACAGAGTATTCTGGGCGGAGAAACAACGCTGCGCGGCTATGGCCGTAACCGTTTCATCGACAACAGTTTCTTTCTCTGCAATTTTGAAGAGCGTATCCGACTTTTTCGCTGGGAAGTTTTCAGCGTAACGGCTGACTGGGAATTGGCCCCCTTCATAGATTTCGGGGCAGTGATGGAGTCACTGGACAAGGCCAACGGCTCCAATTTTGAATTTAATCCCGGCGTTGGCTTTCGGGCAATCGTGCGACCTAATATCGTCGGACGAGTTGATCTGGGTATCGGCAAAGATGGTCCGGCAATATTCGTTGGCCTCGGCTATCCGTTCTAGTTTTCCGGACACGCATCCGGATGGTCTCTCTACGACACTCTACAACAGAGGAGATTCACGTATGTTCACTTTGACTGACCCCTCGCTTTTCCGCCAACAGTGTTACATCAACGGGCAGTGGCTGGATGCCGACGATGGCGCAACGATCACAGTTACAAACCCGGCTACCGGTGCAACCATCGGAACCATCCCAAAAATGGGAACAGCCGAAACCCGTCGGGCCATTGAGACTGCCAACGCCGCCTGGCCGGCCTGGCGGGAGATGACTGCTGCCGAACGCTCAACCCTGCTGCGCCGTTGGTTTGTGTTGATTCTGGAACACCAGCACGACCTGGCGCTGCTGATGACCGCCGAACAGGGTAAACCGCTGGCTGAAGCTCAAGGCGAGATCCGCTACGCCGCTTCGTTTATCGAGTGGTTCGCAGAAGAGGGCAAGCGGGTTTACGGCGACACAATCCCCCAGCATCAGCGCGACAAGCGGATTGTGGTTATCAAGCAGCCGATCGGTGTTTGCGCCGCTATCACCCCCTGGAATTTTCCGTCAGCCATGATCACCCGCAAGGCCGGACCGGCACTGGCTGTGGGGTGCACGATGGTGGTCAAACCTGCTACCCAGACCCCCTACTCTGCTCTGGCATTGGCCGAACTGGCTGCGCGGGCCGGAATACCGGCCGGCGTCTTCAACGTTGTCACCGGCGCCTCCGGCGCTATAGGCGGCGAGATGACACAAAATCCGATTGTCCGTAAAGTGACCTTCACCGGCTCGACTGAGATCGGCAAGCTGCTGATGGAGCAAAGTGCCGGTACCGTCAAGAAGCTGGCGCTGGAACTGGGGGGCAACGCACCGTTTATCGTCTTTAATGACGCTGATCTGGACGCAGCCGTAGATGGCGCTATTGCCTCAAAATACCGTAACACCGGTCAGACCTGCGTCTGCACCAACCGCTTTCTGGTACAGGATGGCGTCTACGACGCCTTTGCCGCTAAACTGGTAACCGCCGTAGAGAAGCTTACCGTCGGAGACGGCTTGCGCGGCGACACGCAGCAAGGCCCGCTGATCAACATGGAGGCGGTTGAAAAAGTTGAAGCGCACATCAGCGACGCTCTTGCCAAGGGAGCCACGCTCTTGACCGGTGGGCACCGGCACCCGCTGGGTGGTTCGTTCTTTCAGCCGACGGTACTATCCAATGTAACGCCTCACATGGCCGTCGCGCGGGAGGAAACCTTCGGACCGCTGGCGCCTCTATTCCGGTTTAACAACGAACAGGAAGCGGTACAGATCGCCAATGATACCGAGTTTGGCCTGGCGGCATACTTCTACAGTCGCGATATAGGAAGGGTCTGGCGAGTGGGTGAAGCTCTGGAGTACGGCATGATCGGCATCAATACCGGACTTATTTCAACGGAAGTGGCTCCCTTTGGCGGTGTCAAGGAGTCAGGCCTTGGCCGCGAAGGGTCAAAATACGGCCTGGAAGATTTTCTTGAAATCAAATACCTCTGCATGGGGGGCGTGAATGAGTAATATTCTGGTAACAGGCACGGCCGGCTTTATCGGTTTTCATCTGGCACAACGCCTGCTTACCGAAGGGCATCAGGTTACCGGCTATGACAACCTGAACGATTATTACGATGTCACCCTCAAGGAAGCTCGTCTCAGCCAACTGCTGGGGAGGGACGGCTTCAGTTTTGTACGTGCCGGGCTTGAAGATCGGGTTGCTGTCGAACAACTTTTTCAATCGGTACCATTTGACTGCGTCGTTCATCTGGCAGCGCAAGCCGGAGTACGCTATTCACTGGAAAACCCTCACGCGTATATTGACAGCAACATCGTCGGTTTTCTGAATATCCTCGAAGGATGTCGGCACAGTGGCGTGAAACACCTGGTTTACGCCTCATCCAGCTCCGTCTATGGCTCCAACAGCACCATCCCGTTCTCGGAACATCATTCTGTCGATCACCCGGTATCACTCTACGCCGCGACCAAACGCTCCAATGAACTGATGGCACATACCTACGCGCACCTGTACGCCATTCCTACTACCGGACTCCGTTTCTTTACCGTCTATGGCCCCTGGGGACGGCCGGATATGGCCTACTTCTCTTTCACCCGGGCAATTCTAGCGGGACGCTCCATTGATGTATTCAATAAAGGTAAACTGCAGCGGGATTTTACCTATATTGATGACATTATCGAGGGCGTCGTGCGCGTTATGGATCAACCGCCGCAGCCGAACCCGGACTGGAGCAGTGCACAACCCGATCCGGCCACCAGTTCCGCCCCTTATCGCGTCTATAACATCGGCAATAACAGCCCCGTCGAACTGGGCCATTTCATAGCGGCACTGGAGGAAAGCCTGGGTAAGCGCGCCGTTACAAATATGCTTCCCATGCAGCCGGGCGACGTCTACACCACCTGTGCAAATGTTGATGATCTGTCGGAAGCGGTTGGCTTCAGGCCGCATACCTCTATCGAATGTGGCTTGGCCCGTTTCGTTGATTGGTATCGCAGCTTCTACCAGAACACTCCGTAACGAACAAAACGTACCGCATATAAGGTAAGGCATGGTGTGAATGAGGTAGTGGCGCCCTAATCGCTTTTGACGATTCATGAGCATACATCGCAAATACAGCATCTTACACAAAACACTATCACTTGGCACGCACTCTGCAATAACCAGATCAATCACATTCCATTTGGAGGTAGTACCCATGAAAAAAGTTATGTCCACACTCGTTGCAGCCCTCGTAGCAGTTTCCTTCTCAGCAATCGCTTTCGCTAATCCTGCTGCTCCTGCTGCTCCTGCTGCTGCTCCTGCTGCAACAGAGGCTGCTGCTCCTGCTGCTGACGCTGCTAAACCAGCTAAAAAAGCAAAGAAAGCAAAGAAAGCAAAGAAAGCAGTTAAGAAAGATGCTGCTGCACCTGCTGCTGACGCTGCTGCACCTGCTGCTCCTGCTGCTAAGTAATTCGTTTTTAACGATTACACAAAAAAAGCCGCATCGAAAGATGCGGCTTTTTTTGTGTCAAATATCCTATTTTATTTGTTGCCGGATTCAGATCAGACAGCCTATGCTCCTGTTTATACAACGTTATTATTCACGGACCGAAAATCGAGATAACGCATCGCTTCTGACGATTTTGACGGCATCGGTGTTCCCGCCCGGATAAATATTTTTAGCAAGAAAACTCCGTTCTTTTTGCTCCCTGCTCTGGGGAACCAGCTTGTTCCACGCTTTATAGGTGCTTGTTTCACCATCACTCCAACGATATTTATGTGCTTTCAAGATTTCTCTTGTGGCATAGGGCGCATTGACAGCCCAGATTCTGGAAAATACTTCAGCTGATGAATCCAGCAGCGTCTTGAATACCGGTGCTTTACTTTCCGGAAGGTACCCGAGCAGCAGTGCCAGGACAGCCTCGGCATCATCCAGTGCTCTGTGCGGCGTGAAAAAACTGTTGCAGCACGCAAAGAGTAGATACTCAAGTGACCGGTATTTCACATCCTCCTCATCCCAGTTAATCTGATAGAGCGAGCATGCCCAGGGGATGGTGGCAAAAACCGGGATCTTCAAGCCCTGAGTACCGTCCGCAGAGTCGGAGTATCTCACCAGATGTCGGGTCATATTCAAAGGCGACGATGCCTATTTCAACGGCTTTGTCCTGCTGGTAGTCCAGTCCGGTCGTTTCGGTGTCCAGGCAGAGGCCGATCAGTGGCTCGTTGACAGAGCGTTGAGTGAAACGCGTATCATGTTCCATGTCGAGCTTTCGGAACACCTTGAATTTTCCGGTGGCTTCAAGTTCTGCGATGGCCTGTTCTGCTTCAAGGGGCGTCATGATATGATTCCTTTTTATTCCGGCTATTTCTCGTACTGACTCAGGCCACGCTTCATTTCAGCAGAAGATGTCGATAAAGTGCGGGGCGGTCGCTTTCATAAACAGCAGCAAGAGGACGGCCCGCTCGAACGGTTCCAGCTCCCAGGTCGCACAGAACGCAGGATAGAGCAGCTTGACTCCCTGACGGACGGCCTCAGCCTCCCGGTGACGGTTGCTTTCGACCGTCTTGCGCAGCGTCACCTGTACCTGTTCAAGAGTGGCATCCGGCGGCAGAAAGGGAAAATACATGCGGAACTCGCCCCACTGATCGTCGGACTGGTCATTTTTCTGCTGACAACGACGCATGGAGGCGACCGCCAGCATCAGCTTGGCTTCGTACTCCAGTGCCTGCAGATGGTCGAGGTTGTCAGTGAAGGCACCGAGGATCGGTGTAAGTTCCCGCTGTGGAGCGAAAGCAAGTACCTGTGCGGCCTGGTCGGATGATGAATATGTCGATTGCATGGATGCAGTTATCATGGCAGCCCCCTATCTCCGTTTCCTGATCGGTTCGATGATATCGACCAGACCATGCGAAAGTGCCTCTTCCGGTGAAAGCCAGGTATCGACATCGCGCAGCAGGTATTTCTCCGGTCATGAATACCAGCAGTCCCATACTGGCGATCATACCGATGCCGGTGGTGTAGATGGGGATGCGTGACCACTCCATGCCATGATGTCGATGATGGAGAAACCTGACGGGCAGGAGCCGCCGGGGGAGTTGATGATCATCTGGATCTGGTTGATTTCTGCCTTGATGTTGTAGCCGATGATTTCTTTGCAGACCGATTCGGCGGTGCCGCTGTTAATTGCCCCAGAGATGTAGATGATGCCGTAGTCGTCCAGTCCGTCTTCTTTTTTCTGCTTGTCGTTGTCAGCCATGATAGTGCCTCCTGTAGTGTGGTTATGATTTAAAGCTACAGGGCGGCAGCGACAGAATTGGACATGGTGATTCGAAATAAAATTATGCCGTGTAAAAGATAGTTGACGTGCAGTTGTTACCCAATACCACTACAGAATAACAGTAATAAATATTGACATAATATGGTAGTTATGTGAGTAAATATATCCATTATGCCGAACAAAATCATTACCATCTATCCTGCTTCAGCAAAAGAACTGGAAAATCTGGGGCTGCGCCTCAAGGATGCGCGGCTGCGTCGTCGCTTTTCGATGGAAACAGTGTGCGCCAGAGCTGATATTTCACGTCCTACTCTGTACAAGATAGAGAAAGGTGAACCTTCGGTTGCCATCGGACTGTATGTTCAGGTGCTGCGCGTGTTGGGTCTGGTTGAGGATTTGTCATCGATAGCCAGGGAAGATGCACTGGGGCGGCGTCTGCAGGACGAAGCACTCTACCAGCGCAAAAGAGCACCGCGTAAAAAGGTGCCCGCAGGGGAGAACAATGGCTAAGTCAAAAGCGGAACATATCCGGGTCTGGCTCGACGATCCGGCTTTTGGTCCGCTGCAGCATATCGGTACGCTTTCACGAGGGAATCGGGGCTCTGTCCGATTTGGTTATGAGTCCTCCTGGCTCAGGCATGCGCACGCCTTCCCGCTTGATCCGGCACTGGATCTGACCGCCGGTGAATTCTTTCCGGGGGATTCTAATTTCGGCGTGTTCATGGATTCATGTCCTGATCGCTGGGGGCAGATGCTGATGAAGCGCCGCGAAGCGGTTGAGGCCAGAGAAGAAGGGCGTATGCCGCGAACTCTCGGGGCGTGGGAGTTTCTGTTGGGTGTTCAGGATTGTACCCGCATGGGCGCTTTGCGTTTCAGCCGTCCCGACGAGCAGATATACCTGGCCGATGAGGCGTTGTCAGCTCCATCGGTGGCCAGAATCTCCGAGTTGCAGGCGAACGCCTTTGAGTTGACCAGAAAAAAGCAGGATGATCTCGGCAAGATCAAGGAATGGCTGAAAGTTCTGGTTGCACCGGGGTCGTCACTCGGTGGGGCTCGACCTAAAGCCAATCTGCTTGACGAACGGGAGTCACTCTGGATTGCCAAGTTTCCCTCTTCTGATGACGACTATGATGTTGCCGTCTGGGAGAAACTGTTACACGATCTGGCGCAGCGATGCGGAATCGCGGTGCCGGAAGCGGCTCTTCTGCAAATTGGGAGCGGCTATCACACCTTTATGGTGAAGAGGTTTGACCGCGACGGCAGAGATCGGCGCTTTTTTGCATCTGCCATGACAATGCTTGGCCACACGGACAGTGAAGATGCAAGTTATCTGGAGTTGGCGGAATTCATCGCCACCTACAGTGAGGCAGGTCATATTGCAGCGGATCTCGAAGAACTCTTCACCAGGGTGGTCTTCAATGTCGCTACTGCCAACCGCGACGATCATTTACGTAATCATGGTTTTATCCGCTCACCGTCAGGATGGAGGCTTGCCCCGGCGTTTGATATGAATCCGTCGTTCAAAAAAGACGAACATGTCCTCTCTATCGATCTTTACAATCGTCAACCGGACTGGGAGGTTGTCCTTTCAACGGCGGCGTATTACCGGCTGGAAAATGGTCGAGCCAGAGAAATTGTTTCTAACGTATGTGCTGTGGTGAAAGATTGGAAGTCTCATGCAAAAAAACTCGGGTTGACAGCCCATGAATGTGCGGATGCGGAGCATCTTTTTAGAATCAAATACAATGCATTTAAAACTTGAATCAATATTTTGATAGCTATACAATGCAAATATGCTCTTCACAATAGGTGAACATATCCGACAGGTGCGGAAAAAGAATAAACTGTCGCAGACGGAACTTGCCAGGATTCTCGGCATGAGTCGCACTACTATCGGCCAGATTGAAAGTGGTACAGTACGGGAGATCGGCGTGCGGAAACTGATCCGCATTCTGGAGTACCTAGGGCTGGAGTTGCGGGTTCGTCAGTTGGGCACGCCACCCACGCTTGAAGAACTGCGCGATAAGGAGTCGGTATGACGACTACGAACACGCTTGCCGTCTGGTCAGGTAGAGAAAAAGCGGGGTTGCTTGCCCGCGAGAGGCGGCAGGAATATGTCTTTGCCTATTCCGCTGATGCCGCGAAAGGTGCACAGGTATCCCTGACTATGCCGGTGCGCCTGGAGAGTTGGCTCAGTCGCGAGCTGCACCCGGTGTTTCAGATGAACCTGCCGGAAGGTGCGCTTCTGGAGGTGGTGCGCCGGGCGATAGCCAAAGTAGAGGGGGATGATGATCTCTCTATCCTGAAGGTGACCGGTGGGAATCAGATCGGCAGAAACCGCTTTACGCTGCCGGATTCAGAAACACCGAATCCTGAAGAAACTCCCGAATCTCTGGATGAACTGCTGACCTTTCCCGACACGAGGGAGCTGTTTCTCGAACTGGTTGCGCGGTACTCACTCCGTTCCGGTATATCCGGCGTACAGCCCAAGGTTCTGCTGGAGGCCACAGAACGGGGTACCATCGCGGCGAGCGGCTATATCGTCAAGAGCTGGGGCGATGATTATCCGCACCTGGCGGCCAATGAGTTCTTCTGCATGACAGCCGCCAAACGGGCCGGTCTGGCGGTGCCGGAATTTCATCTTTCGGACAACGGCGGCTTGTTTGTCATGAAGCGGTTTGATGTCGCCCCGGATGGCGAAGCAATCGGGTTTGAGGATCTGTGCAGTTTGCAGGCGCTGGGTACGGCGCAGAAATATTCAAGCTCATATGAGCGGGTGGCGCGGACGTTGAAGAGTTTCATCTCACCGGAGCACCTGATCGCAGCAAGAGAGCAGTTCTTCGCCACGCTCGTGCTGTCGATCATGCTGCGCAACGGCGATGCCCACCTGAAGAATTTCGGTGTGCTGCATCAATCGCCTGCTGCACATATCTCCCTGGCGCCGGTCTATGATCTGGTGACCACAACCGCCTACATCAGCAAGGATGTTCCGGCACTTACTCTGGACGGCAGGAAAATCTGGTGGCCGCGCCGGATGCTGGAGCGTTTTGCCGTGGCGCACCTATCCCTGTCGATGGGCACGGTTGCCGGCATTATCGAGCGGATGGCTAATGCGGTCATGGAAACCAAGGGGATGATTCCCGGCTACATCAGGGAGCATCCCGAGTTTAAGGAGATTGGGGAGCGGATAATGTTGGTGTGGGAGGAGGGGGTAAGCGGAACGGAAAAGTAACCTCACTGTATATGCCAAAAATGCCACCCGCCAGCATCGGAGCCGTAACAGATAGGAGTTCTGCTTGCTATTGACAGCAAAACTTTGTTGTGGCATAAAAAGCTATAATCCGATTGAGAGGGAAACGTGGGAGACGCACAACCGGTTTTGAGTTTTCGGCGTGACCTGCCGAATGGCGACATCATACAGGTGGTGGTCTGGCTCTTATCGGAACCGCTACCGGGATCAACGCATTCCTACAAATACCGGCTGCACTACCAGAAAGCCGATGCCAGCGATTATATTCGTTATGACAACGAGCGGGGCAAAGGAGATCATCGGCATATTGGCGGCACAGAAGAACCGTATAATTTTGAATCGGTAATGAAGCTGGCACAGGATTTCTACGCAGCAATCAAGCAAGCCCGCACAACAGGAGGCATCGAATGAATAGAGATTTTAAGGTCAAGATTGAGACGGAGGAAGAGTTTTTTACCGACCTTATTACTCAGGCTGAAAAAATAGATCAGGGTTTTCTCCCGGAAAAAACCGTTGAACGGGTGTCCTTCCCCGATCTGGAAACATTTTACCGCTACTGTACGCCCAAGCGCCTCCAACTATTGCAGGAGCTGCACAAGATTGGCAGCATCAGTATCAACGCTCTTGCCAAACATCTGCACCGGCACTACAAAAATGTATTCCAAGATGTAAAAACACTTGAGACTGCGGGACTGGTGGAAAAGACAGAGGCGGGGAAATACTGTGTTCCGTGGGATGAATTTACGGCAACGGTGCGCCTGGCTTCGTAGATTTGCCTTCACATAAAGAGATCTAAAACAGGCCGAGTCTGTCGTATGCTGGATAGGCATTCCAGAAACCATGATCTCCACGAAAATCCGGCAGACCGGAATCCACTCCCATCCCCGCTCCTGCAGTAATAACAAACACTTCTGCTTCACTAACAACATCGACGACACGATTGATCATATCGGCTCTCCTTTTCCATCAGTCTTGAAATGAAAAATATACTCCCGGAGTGTCATTTTTAGACACGGAATTGAGATTATGTATGCAGTGAAGGCAGACAGAAAATATCAGTGGAATTCTATTGTTGTACGGGTGATCGTTATTGCGTCAGAACCCGTACCACACGCTTGAAACCCTCAGTAACTCTTGCCATGCGATAATAATCCAGCGTCTTTGGGATGTCAGATGACTGGTGGTAATGGGGATTCCGAAGGAAAGCTGTATCCGTAATCATGATGGCCGGGTAGCCTGCCTGCCAGAACGCCCAATGATCTGACCATCCGATGGCGGCAAACTCTTCAGGAGCAACGAGGCCTTCAGACGGAAATTGAGTGGTTGTGCGGAAATGTTTGATACATTGACTCAATAACGGTGAGGAAGCGATGTTCCCGCAAAACGCTATGAAATCTCCAGTATCCGGATACAGCTTCTCCAAGGGAGGTGGATAACCCAGTTGGGAGAAACGGTCTGAAATATACTCCTGGGCTTGGGTCAGTTCTGCCGGATGGCAGGTGTTCCGTTCACCGATTATGTCCGCAAGGTACGTTACATCTTTTTGCATTCGAGCCGAGCAGGCCAGTTCCGCGTCTGTAATCGCGCGGAGAGGGCCTCGATATGAATGGCCGGGAAGTTTCATCATTATTCAGATCTGGTTTCTATAACAATGACTTCATGGTTCGGGACGGAAGAATTTTGCTGTGCACCCGGATTGATGATCTCAACACCATATAAGCTGTCCCGTTTTGCGACTGGATTTTCCACGTGTCCACACAGAATGTACCGGGGATTTACAATCCGGTGCTTTACCGCATAATACAATTCCCGCTCGCCCCAGTCTTTCTGTATTCCGGTCTCCATAGACTGTGATGTTGCGGTTTTTAGCGGAGGGACATGCGTCAGGAGGATATCACAGTCATGAAAATCGGAAAGATCTGCTCCAAGAAAGGGTATGCAACCGAACAAGATCCCTTGAAATCGTTTTTTCTGGTTGTCAGAGCATATTTTCGGGTTTCTGAGATCTGTTATCCAGTCGCACTCGGCAAACTCATCAAGATCATGATTGCCACTGCAGATAAACAGTTGTGTTTCGAGTTCATTCATCCAGCGTAAAACCCACTCACTCTGCCGTTTGAATTCTCCTGAATTGCCCCCCAGGAAATCTCCCGCCAAGCAAATACAATCATACGATTCTTGCTGATCTTTCAGCCATTGGAATTGAGACGTGTTGAAATGCACGTCGCCAGTTAGCAAGATCTTCATACATTCCTCTCGTTATGCAAAATGACATCATATTTCGCGACCGACAGTGGAGTGTCGTCGCCCTGGAACTGGTATAGGACGTTCACTCCAGGTAATGCCTGTTACACCTGGCGCACTTGTAGTGTTCATCTTTTTCTATTTCAACCCGATAGGCCACGTTTTCAAAAAAAGCCAGGGTCGCGTTGATGGCGTCATCATCCATGCAACTGTCTACGTACAGTCTGACTGTCTGGCGCTTGGCAAACAGAACCATTCTGCCACGCGGATAATAATCGTAGGCATGGGACTATAATTACATCTTGGAGCGTCATAATTGGACATATGGTAGATGAAAATTTATTTCCTACATGGGGCAAGGTAAATTGGTTGTCAATACTTCAATAGAAATGTAGTCAAAATTGAATTCGTGACCAAAAATGACACTTGATTGATTCATGGTGACGCTGCAACTGTCAGTACCTTACTCAATACGTAATGCTCTTGTTGTCGGAGTTGGTTGACCTCGGCCCGCTATTCGGTAAAAAACGTGCTGATGTCAATATCTACAACTTGACGAGTTTCGTAACCAGTAAATTTGTAGTTGCCGGGTGAACCAAACAACTCTTGGAACGTCAAGTAAAATGCTGATCAGCTTTTTTTAGTATGAATTTTCATTACCATCACATTGATTATATTTCGTTTTGCTGAATTATTATGCTAAACATATCAACGATTGCTGCAAGTAACTGACAGTAATCAGATTTGAACATGTACTTTAATTCAACACGTGGCAGGAAAACTGTGTTTATCCCAGTACACTTGCTAGAACCATATTTACGTATACTGCAGCCGCCATGAATTTGAGTGTAGTCAAGTGTAGTCATAAAATGGCTATAAAGATCCATTGAATAAGGCTGTAGACGCATCGAAAAATGCGGCTTTTTTTGTGTCGTAACGCCGCAGTTTTTTCAGACAGGGCCAGAAGTTCTCTTTTCATCCGGTTTTAAGCGGGAGTTGCAAAATATATGAATGATCACATTGTTCGCGCCCTCTGCCTTTCGGGCGGCATCAGGATTCTGGCATGCAGCGCCACTGCGCTGGCGCAAGAGATAACAACCCTACAGCACGCCTCCACCACGGCAAGCATCGCCATTGCACGCGGCGTCGCAGCCGGTGCTTTAATGGGCGCCCTGTTGAAACAGAACCAGCGCATTGCCCTGAAATTTGAGGGCAACGGCCCTTTGCGAAAACTAATCATTGAAGCCGAGAGTGATGGAGCCGTGCGTGCCTGCGCCGCTGCCCCCGAAGCTGAGCTGGAGCCACACAACGGGACGTGGGACGTAGCCGGTTTGATCGGCAGAGCAGGTTTTTTGACCATTTCCAAAGATCTCGGCGTAGGCGGAGAGCCGTATCGTGGCGTAGTTCAGCTTGTCAGCAGTGAAATTGGCGAAGATCTGGCTTATTATCTGACCGATTCGGAACAGACCCCATCAGCCGTCGGTGTCGCGGCAGCGCTTGATACCGAGGGGCGGATATCGGTCTGCGGCGGTTTTCTGGTTCAGGCGCTTCCCAAAGCAGATCCATCTGAAATTGAAACTGTCATGGAACGAATAGCGGCATTAGCGCCACTTTCCAAGCTGCTTCAGGATTCAAGCGCAGAAGGGGTCATCGCTGAGCTTTTCGGCGCGATTGCCTATACAACTCTGGAGAGTCATGAGCTGTTCTTCCGCTGCGGATGTAGTCGGGACAAAGTCGAAAGTGTGCTGATGACTCTCGGTGAGGAGGCATTACGGGAGATGCAGCAGAACGAAAACGGGGCCGAAGTCTCCTGTGAGTTCTGCCGGCAAAAGTACCGTTTTGAGCCGCATGAACTGACTCCGGTTATCGCATCCGTTGCCGGAACCACCTCGGCCTGATCATGCCTACCGTGCTGTTGACAATTGCCTACGATGGCACGAATTACTCCGGGTGGCAGACCCAGCCTAACGGCCTGGCGGTACAACAGGTAGTAGAGGAAGCGCTGAAACAGCTGCTGGGGGAACAGGTGCAGTTACGCTCCTCCGGCAGAACCGACGCAGGTGTGCATGCCCGCGCCATGCCGGCCTCCTTTTTTACGGAGCGGGTTCTCCCGCTGCAAGCCTACATTAACGGCACCAACCGCTTTCTGCCTGCCGATATTGCCGTCCAGGATGCACATTTCGTCACTGACGGCTTTAAACCGATCACCGCTGCGCTTGCCAAGCGCTACCGCTACACGATAGTGAACACAGCCATCCGTTCGCCACTGGACAGACTCTATCGCTGGCAGGTTCTCGAAAAACTTGATCTTGACGCCATGAGACAGGCTGCCGCTTATTTTCACGGCACACATGATTTTGCGGCTTTTCGAGCGTCTAACTGTGTTGCACGAACGACAGTCCGGAGAATTGATGCTGTCGAGATTGTGCGGGATGGCACCACCATCACTATTGATGTTACCGGCGGCGGCTTTCTGAAATATATGGTGCGGGTCATGGCAGGAACTCTGGTGGAGATTGGACGCGGTCGCTTTCAACCGGAACGTATATCCTGGCTGCTGCAACATCCGGACAGAAAAATGGCCGGCGTTACTGCACCGGCCTGCGGATTATGCCTGATTGAAGTTTTCTATCCGGAATGCACACGGCTGTAACAAAATTTATTTTTCCGCCAGCAGACGTTTAATAGCACTTTCCAGCGCCCTCCCCTTCTCACCGGAATAGCCACGATACACCTCGGAAAGCATCCCCTTTTTATCAATCACAAACATGACCGGCACCGAACGAACACCATAATCAGACGTAACAGTATCACCCGCGACCGCCAGAGGGTAATTTATGTGGAACTCATCGGCGAAAGCCGTAACGCGCCGTTCACTCTCTTCATCCGCGCTGAGCCCAAGTACCTGCAACCCCTGTTTGCCATACTTCTGTTTCATCTCAATCAAATGCGGGATTGATTGCCGACAGGGCTGACACCAGGTCGCAAAAAAATCTACCACCAGAACTGAACCGCGATAATTTTCGAGTGTTACGGATTGACCGGACGTTGTTGTTATATGGAAGGGGGGTGCAGACTGACCAAGCCTGGGAGCTGCCTCAAGCGGGGCAGGTACCACCACAATAAGAGCCACCAGGCTTGTCAGAAGGATGGTGCAGAAAGTTTTCAGGGGCACATTATCCCTGCAGGGCTTTGGCAATCAGTGCATCAAGCTGTGATTTTGGAACCGCCCCCACAACCTGATCGAGCACCACGCCACCCTTAAACAGAATGATGGTCGGAATACCACGAACCCCATATTTGGAGGGAGTAGCCTGATTTTCATCAACATTGACTTTACCGACCTTGACTTTGCCGGAATATTCGTCAGCGACAGCGTCTACCAGAGGTGCGATGGCCTTGCAGGGCGCACACCAGGTAGCCCAGAAATCGACCAGCACCGGGATATCTGACAGAAGCACCTCTCGATCGAAATTTGCATCCGTAAATGCCATGACTTTTTCACTGGACATCGTGTATATCTCCTTTAGCTTAGATATTTTTTGTGGTCGAATGATATACGAGCCATAAAAAAAATCAAGCGCAAACTCCGGGCAGTGCTCCGAATTACAAATAATTCGCTGCCTGAGTCACCACCACAAGGAACCTGCATGCAGACACTCTCCATGAACATTGTCATCAAGGGACGATTAGTCGTTGTTGTCGGCGGAGGACCGGTAGCATTACGCAAGCTCCGCACGCTGCTGACGACCGGTGCAACCGTACGGCTTGTGGCGACCCGGATACTGCCAGAACTGGCCATGCTGGCAGAACAGCAGGGTGTGCAGGTACGCCACGCCGCTTACAATTCATCCGATATAGACGACGCTTTTCTGGCAATCGCCGCAACGGATGTTGAAGCGCTGAACCAGCAGATAGCAGCGGACGCGAACACGCGCGGCATCCTGGTTTCCGTTGCCGACAACCCTGCCAGCGGCAACTGTTTATTCCCGGCACTGCTACGGCGTGACGATTTGGAAATAGCAGTCTCAACCGGAGGGAATTGCCCGGCATTTGCTGTGGTCGTACGTGATGTAATCGCCACCGTGATCGGCAATGAATACGGGCAGATACTCACACAGTTGACTCAGGAGCGAGAAAAGCTGTTGACGGATGGCGATGCCAGCACTTACAATGCGCTCGTTTTACGCTCGCGTGCCGTACAACTGATCAGCGAGCAAACCGAACGCAAGGATAACGAATGAGCCAAACTTTCTTCTATCTCACACTTGCCCTGTATAGCTTTGCTACACTGGCCTATCTGGCCTATATTATCCGTACGACGAGCGGCCTCGGGCTATGGGCCAACCGCTGTGCACTGGCCGGTTTTACCGCGCATCTGCTCTCCACAATCCACCGCTTCAGCTCATCCGGGCATCTGCCGATCACCAACATGCACGAATCACTTTCCTTCTTCGCACTCTGTATTGTCGGTGCCTATCTTCTTTTTGAGCGCAAATACAAAGCAACAATTCTGGGTGCCTTTATCGTACCGATCGCCCTGATCCTCGTGATATATTCCAGCGCATTTCCGACTGTCATACGAGATCTGAATCCAGCTCTGAAGAGTAACTGGCTGGGCATCCACACCATCATGGCCTTTGTCAGTTATGCCATGTTCACGATCGCTTTCGGCGCTGCCGTAGCCTACCTGATCCAGCAGTATTTTCTGAAAAAGAAACGGCTGGGCGCCCTGTTTCAGAAACTTCCATCGCTGAACACCCTGGATGAAATCAGCTACCGCTGCCTGACGATCGGTTTCCCCCTGTTGACAATTGCCATTATTTCAGGAGCCATCTGGGCCGAAAAAGCCTGGGGAACTTACTGGAGCTGGGACCCCAAGGAAACTTGGTCGTTGATTACCTGGTTCATCTTCGCGGCACTGCTTCATAGTCGGCTTACGACCGGTTGGCGGGGACAGCGGGCATCCCTTCTGACAATTGCCGGCTTTTTGATCATGTTGTTTACCTTTATCGGGGTCAATCTCTGGCTCCCCGGCCTGCATGCCTACAAATAGACGTACCAAGGAAAAGATCTGAATGAATATCATCGTCGTCGGCCTTTCACACAAGACCGCTACCGTTGGAATCAGGGAAAAAGTTGCCTTCTCAGCCAACCAGATCGAAAAGCCGCTGAAAGAGCTGCTTGCACTGGAGGGAATTATTGAGGGTGTCATTGTCTCGACCTGTAACCGGGTTGAGATTTATGCCACGACGCGGGACATTGCCGGCGGTATAGCCCGCATCAAACGCTTCATGGCCGAGTATCACCATCTGGCATTCGCTGAGCTTGAACCTCATCTTTACAGCTATCACGCCGAGTCTGCCATCAGACACGTCTTCCGGGTTGCTTCCAGCCTTGATTCGATGGTTGTCGGCGAACCGCAGATCCTTGGCCAGATAAAAACCTCCTACGGCTATGCAGCCGAATACAAATCATCCGGCATCATCCTGAACCGCTTTCTGCACAAAGCATTTTCTGTGGCCAAGCGTGTGCGTACCGAGACAAAGATCGCCTCTTCGGCCGTTTCAGTAGCCTTTGCGGCGGTCGAACTGGCCAAGAAGATTCTGGGGGATTTGTCCGACAAGATCGTCATGCTGATCGGGGCCGGCGAAATGTGCGAGCTGGCAGCCAAACATTTTCTGAACAGCGGCGCCAAGGGCGTTATGGTCACCAACCGCACTTTTGAACGGGCCGAGCGCCTGGCAGAGGAGTTCAGCGGCGAAGCGATTCGCTTTGAAGAGTTGTTTGAGCACCTGCATCGGGCCGATATCGTCCTCTCCTCAACTGGTGCGCCGCACTGCATCATCGGGCCCAAAGATGCCGAGGAAGTTATCAAGAAGCGGCGCTTCAAACCGGTATTTTTTATCGATATCGCCGTGCCACGCGACATCGATCCGAAGGTTGACGACGTTGAAAATGCCTACCTCTTCACGGTCGATCACCTGCAGGAGATTGTCCAGTCCAACCTGGCTCAGCGCAGCCTGGAGGCAGAAAAAGCCGAAGAGATCGTCACCCAGGAGATCGGCCAGTTTCACAAATGGCTCTCGACGCTGGAAGTTACCCCGACCATCGTCGCCCTGCGCGGTCATTTTGACGAAATCCGCCGGACCGAACTGGACAAGACGATATCCAACTGGAAAGAGCTGCCTCCTGGAGCTGAAAAACGGTTGGAGGGACTGACCATGGCAATCATGAACAAATTGTTGCACACACCGACGTCTTTACTGAAACAGGCCGGGCAGGGAGGCAGAGTCGATCTGTACGTCGACGCTGTCAGACAGCTCTTTGATCTGGAGTCCCCTCTGCACGACACTGAAGAACTTGAGCTGGAAGAATAAAACGACGCCTTGTGCGGTTAAACTACAAATGAAATGGAGAGTGTTATGCCACCCAAACAGATAAGAATCGGTACCCGTGCCAGCCAGCTGGCTCTCTGGCAGGCCAACTGGGTTAAATCCGAGTTGGAAGCACGCTATCCCGGCATGGAAGTAACCCTGACCAAAATCAAAACCATTGGTGACAAGATTCTTGATGTTCCTCTCGCTCAGGTAGGCGGTAAGGGGCTGTTTGTCAAGGAGATAGAAGAGGCCATGCTCAGAGGCGAGATCGACATTGCCGTTCACAGCATGAAGGATGTTCCAACCGATTTCCCCGAAGGTTTGGGCCTGCAGTGCATCACTGAACGCGAAGATCCGCGTGATGCCGTTATCTCCCGTAACGTGAAGTTTGCTGATCTGCCGCAGGGGGCGCGTATCGGCACCAGTGCCTTGCGTCGCCAGGCCCAGCTGCTCAAAGTACGCCCGGATCTTGAAATGATCATCATCCGCGGCAATGTTGAAACCCGCATCAGAAAACTGACCGAAGACAATCTCGATGCCGTTATTCTGGCGGCAGCCGGCCTGAAACGACTCGGATTTACCGACAGCGTCGGTGAGTATCTGGACACCGAACTCTCCATTCCGGCTATTGGCCAGGGTGCGTTGGGAATTGAATGCCGACTGGCCGATCCGGTCATCACCGAGACAATCAATTTTTTCAACCATGCCGATACCAGCTACGCCGTACGATCCGAGCGCGCTCTGCTCAAACGCTGTGAGGGTGGCTGTCAGGTACCGATTGCAGCTCACGGAACCGTAGCCAATGGTCAGCTGCGTCTGGTCGCATTTATTGCAGCCGTAGACGGGAGCCGCTCAGTACGCGGCGAGATATCCGGTCCGGTAGCCGAGTGTGTGCAGTTAGGCATTCAGCTGGCGGACAGATTACTGGCTGACGGCGGCAAGGCCATCCTGGAAGAGGTCTATCAGCGCGAAATCTCAACTCCCGCACATCCATGAAAACTGCACCGCAGCATCCCGGAATCGTCTATCTGGTTGGAGCCGGTCCCGGCGATCCACGACTGATCACACTGCGCGGGATTGAATGCCTGCGCAATGCAGATGTCGTTGTCTATGACTATCTGGCAAACGAACTGCTGCTCAATCATGCTCCGGAAGGGGCTGAACGGATCTATGCCGGCAAAATCGGCGGCCGGCATAACCAGGCACAAGATGAAATCAACAGCCTGCTGGTCGAAAAAGGGGGCTCCGGTAAGGTTGTTGTCCGCCTGAAGGGTGGCGACCCGTTTGTCTTTGGCCGTGGCGGCGAAGAGTGCGAGGCGCTGCGCGAAGCCGGCATCCCCTTTGAAGTCGTCCCGGGAGTCACCGCCGCCATGGGTGCCGCCGCCTATGCCGGTATACCGCTGACACACCGTGATTTTACCGCTTCGGTCGCATTTGTTACCGGGCAGGAGGGACAGGGCAAAGACGATTCCGATTCCGCCATCGACTGGGACCGACTCTCGCTTGGCAGTGGAACGGTGGTTTTCTATATGGGCATCACCACACTGCGTCGCAGTATGCAGCGCATGATGCAGCATGGCCGGGACGCTGCTACACCGGTGGCTCTTGTGCGCTGGGCAACGACCCCCTGCCAGCAGATCCTGATCGGCACCGTGGCAGACATTGCCGACAAAGCTGAAGCGGCCGCTTTCAAACCTCCAGCGGTAACCATTGTCGGTGATGTTGTTTCACTGCGGGAAAAATTAAGCTGGTTTGACCGGCGACCGTTGTGTGGGCGAAAGATTATCGTTACACGCTCGGCCGAGCAGGCGGGCGAATTCTCCACCAGCCTCGATATGTTGGGAGCTTCGGTACTGGAATGCCCCACTATCCGTCTGGTAGAACCGGAAAGCTGGCAACTGCTCGACCTCGCTATTCGCGAGCTGTCCGGCTACGACTGGCTGATTCTTTCCTCCGTCAATGCGGTCCGTTTTTTCTTTGGTCGTATGGAGACACTCGGAATTGATGCCAGAGCGCTGGCGGGCTGTAAAGTCTGCGCCGTCGGCCCCAAAACGGCTGATGCACTCAGAGCGTTCGGAATCCGGGCTGATCTGATTCCGGGCGACTACAAGGCTGAAGGGGTTGTAGACGAATTTGCCGGCCTGGATATGCACGGTTCCCGCGTGCTGTTCCCCCGGGCCGATAAGGCACGTGATCTTATACCGCGTGAGCTGAAACGGATGGGGGCACATGTAGACAGCCCGGTGGCCTACCGCAACATCCTGCCGGAACGACTCCCCCCGGAAACCCTCTTTGCCCTGGAAAAGCGCTCAGTAGACTGCATCACCTTCACGTCGTCTTCCACCGTGCTGAATCTGGCCGCCATGCTGGGAGAAGAGCTCTTGCTGGATATGCTTAAGGGAGTGACTGTCGCCTCGATCGGCCCGATCACCTCGAAGAGCTGCCGTGATGTTGGTTTAAAGGTGGATATAGAGCCGGAACTCTATACGCTGGATGCCATGACAACAGCTATTGAAGCGCACTTTACGAACTGAAAAACACAAAATTCGCCATCTTGTAACGCAAAAAGGCTCCGGGTTATCGGAGCCTTTTTGCGTTACAAGAAAAACAAGCGAATCCGGTTATACCAGTTCCAGCGCGCTAAAGAAGTAAGGGATCTCGAAAGCGGCCGTTTCAGGGGCATCGGAACCGTGTGAGGAGTTTTCCTCGATATTAACAGCAAAATCCTTGCGAATTGTTCCCGCTTCTGCATTGGCGGGATTTGTTGCTCCCATCAGGGTGCGCCAGTCAGCAATTGCATTTTCTTTTTCCAGACAAAGTACAATCACCGGGCTGCGTGACATAAAAGCACACAGGTCATTGAAAAAAGGGCGCGCACTATGAACAGCGTAGAAACCCTCGGCCTGTTTTTTGGTTAACTGGATTTTTTTCATGCCTGCAATGGTGAAGCCTTTTTCTTCGATTCTAGCCAGAATCTGACCAGCCAATTTGCGTTCAACCGCATCCGGCTTGATGATTGCGAACGTACGTTCCATGATGATCCTCCGTGAGATATCTGATATTTTAGTCGTTTTTGATACCACTTCGGGTGTCTTTTTGTCAAGTTTTAAGGATTTTTTTGGAGCCGCATAGTTTTTATTCTTGCAAAATTAAAAAGGAGATGGTATCAAGTTCGCTCACACGCCGAAGTGGTGGAATTGGTAGACACGCAAGATTCAGGTTCTTGTGCTCGCAAGGGTGTGCTGGTTCGAGTCCAGTCTTCGGCACCATCAGCAAAAACAAGGCTTTACAGGTTTTCTGTAAGGCCTTTTTTCTTGTCTTTTTCTCTCTTCAAATCCGATTTAGTGCAGATTTGGTGCAGTCAGTTTCAGTACACCACAACAATTACCCTCCCCTCATCTAATATCCACGGCTTTAGCAGTATCACAAGAACCAAGTATCTATCCATTGGGGCGACCTACCAAGTGTCTCTTGTGAAGATCCCTTGCACCAAAATTGCACTAATTTTGAAATGAATTGCACTAGTAATGCACCAAATAGAAGTTTAAACATAGCAACAAGCTGATAATAAAAGACAAAAAAGATATTTACGCAAGACTATGTATCTTGTGTTGACAATTATAGTCGTTTGTTGAACTAAACCGCTGCGCGGTAATTTAAAACCAAACCAAAAGCACCAAACCAGAGGCATCTCCCCGGAGGTGCCTTTTTCGTCTCTTCAATCAGCATTATCTTTGTTTTACCTTCTTCA
>Ga0172367_10000846_pt1 | contig 45957 bp, 45 predicted proteins | sample Lak10m_FD_114542 | JGI IMG/M metagenome (GOLD analysis project Ga0172367, IMG submission 114542) | Freshwater microbial communities from Kabuno Bay, South-Kivu, Congo - kab_022012_10m | ecosystem: Environmental > Aquatic > Freshwater > Lake | place: Democratic Republic of the Congo: South-Kivu...
AAAATCACTAAAGCGCAGTTAGCAGAAATTGCCAAAGTGAAGATGCCCGACCTCAATGCTCGTGATTTAGAGGCCGCCATGAACATTATTGCCGGTACGGCTCGCCAGATGGGCGTTGAAATTAAAGATTAATAATAATTGTGGGAGCCCGCACCGGCCTAGACCGGGAGGCGAGCGTTATCTCACCACGAAAAAATATGTCAAAAAAAGAAGAAAAAAAAGCAGTAGCAGCTCCTGTTACTAAAAAGAAGACGACTGACTTCTCCACTATCTATGATCGGACTAAAACCTATAACCTGGAAGAAGCCATTAGCATCGTCAAAAAGATCAATAAAGCTAAATTTGATCCTTCCGTAGAAGTTCACATCCGCTTAGGTATTAATCCTAAAAAGAGCGACCAGCAGGTCCGTGGTGCTGTCAGCTTGCCCCATGGTACTGGTAAAACCGTCCGCGTAGCCGCTTTCGTCTCCCCAAGCAACGAAGAAGCCTGTAAGGCGGCCGGCGCCGAATTTGTCGGCGGCGATGAACTGATTGCGGAAATCAAAAAGACTGAAAAAACTGACTTTGAAGTGGCTATTGCTGAACCTTTAATGATGAAGAATTTAGCGGTTATCGCTAAAATCCTCGGTACTAGAGGTTTAATGCCCTCCCCTAAGAACGATACTGTCTCTCCGAATCCGGCCAAAGCGGTGGAAGAATTGAAAAAGGGTAAAATTAGCTTCAAAAACGATGATACCAGCAATTTACACACTGTTATTGGTAAATTGAGCTTTGAAGATAAAAAATTAGCCGAAAACTTCCAGACTTTAATTGACACCATCCGTAAGGCTAAACCGGCGGCAGCGAAAGGCTCCTATATCAAAAATGTCGCTATCTGCTCTTCCATGAGCCCCAGCGTTAAAGTAAGTTTAAGCTAATCCTTGACTTTTTTAAAAGAAAAAGTTAAAATAAACAAGTAAGTTTTGTTAGAGACACGAGCGGCTAGTTCGTATTGCTTCAACCGAAACGATACGAACTAGCCGCTTGTAGTTTGTAGGCAACAAAGGTCGCCTTACAAGTTTTGTAAACACACGTAATCCCGTGATTCCGCTAAGGCGGCGTTACAGGATAAGCAAACACATGAAAAAGTTATTTGTCGGCGGTTTGTCTTTCCAGACAACCGAAGATGTGTTGGCGGACGCTTTTGCCAAAGCTGGCACTGTTACTTCCGCTGTCATCATCAAGGACCGCATGACTCAGCGCTCTAAGGGCTTCGGCTTCGTAGAGATGGAAACTGAGGAAGAGGCGCAAGCCGCGATTGCTATGTGGAACGGTCAGGAATTAGATGGCCGCCGCGTTGCAGTTAATGAGGCTCGCCCCTTAGAAAAGCGCTTCTAAGCTAAATCAACATCAGTTTGAAAATAGCTGGAAACAAAAACTCCCCCGTAGCAATACGGGGGAGTTTTTAATTGTAAACTTTATTTTTGCCTTGAAGAGCTTTTAGTCTTTGCTTTAGAAACAAGTAATGTTGGATGTTCTCTCTCATAAGTTTTTAAAACTTTCTGCAGACCTTCAACTGCCAACATGGAACAGTGCACTTTCTGCGGCGGTAAGCCACCAAGTTCTTTGACAATCTGCTGCCAGCCAAATTTTTTTGCTTGGGCGATAGTCAGGCCTTTGACTTTTTCTGTTAGAATTGAAGCGGTAGCAATATTGGAAGCACAGCCAAAAGAAAGGAATTTGATATCCTTAATCTTCCCACCCGCAATTTTAATACTAAACGATAATTGATCCCCACAGACCATATTACCGACATCGGCGACGGCATCGGGATTTTTCATGGTCCCAATATTTTTAGGCTTAAGAAAAGCATTAATCGTTTTCTTGGTATAATTTAAAGACATAAATAAAAATTATTTAACTGGGGAAAAAGCGCGCAAACGCTTGACCGTCTTTTTTAAAGCAGCTACTGTAAAATCAATTTCTTTCTTGGTATTATAGCGACCCAGAGAAAAACGGATATTACTATTTAAATCATAATCCGCCAAACCAATAGCCGATAAGACGTAAGAGCTCTTTAAATTATGAGCACTACAGGCAGAACCGGTGGAGACATAGATTCCTTGAGTAGAAAGATCCATGAGAATCGCTTCCCCTTCGATCTTGCCAAAACGGATATTTAAATTATTCTCACTTCTCTTCTTGAGATTGCCATTAAGTTTAATGTCAGGAATTTCTTGCTGTAGACGCTGCCAAAAATAATCTCGCAACTTTTTCACTTTAGGTAAATAAGCAGTCCGCTCCCGATAGGCAATTTTTAGAGCCTCCGCCAAACCAATAATACCGGGAAGATTATAGGTGCCAGCCCGTCCACCATTTTCCTGTTCCCCGCCGCTGATTAAAGGCTCAATCTTTAATCCGGGACGGACATAGGCCAGACCGACCCCTTTAGGGCCATAAAACTTGTGGGCCGACAAGCTGGCTAGATCAATCCCCATTTTTTCTAAATCAATCTTTAAATAAGGGATTGCTTGCACAATATCACTGTGAAAATAAGCGCCAGAAGCATGCACTATTTTAGCAATCGCTTTCAAGTCCTGGACGCTACCGATTTCATTATTAACCGCCATCACGGAAACTAAAACTGTATCTGAACGCAATAATTTCTTTAAAGCAACTAAGTCAATCTGGCCGTCATTTTTTACCGGGATAAATCCCACTTCATAACCATCTTTTTGCAAAAAGCGGGCGGTTTGATATACGCTCGGGTGCTCAATCGCGGAAACTAAAAGATGCTTACCCTTACTTTGATTAGCTCGCATTATTCCCCGCAAAATGAAATTGTTTGATTCGCTGGCACCACTAGTAAAGATAAGGCCAGCCGCTTCGCCACCCAAAGTTTTGGCGATTTCCCGACGAGTTTGTTCTAAAACTAAGTTATTTTTTTGACCCAAAGAGTGGATGGAAGAAGCGTTACCATAATTACTAGTGAAATACGGCGTCATTGCTTTTAAAACACGCGGATCCAGCTTGGTGGTAGCGGCATTATCAAGATAAATTGGCATAAAAATAGAATTATTAATTACCTTTATTATAAAACAAAAATGACTTTTGTCCAATATTATACAAAAGTAGCGTCTGCTGGATTTTCTTTATAAATTTGATTGAAATTATCTATTGAAATTATTAACAATATATGCTAGTATAATAACGAAAATAGTTTTGTAGCTTGAGAGATAATCTTAATAAAGCTGAACGAAGTTCTTCAAATCTTTCCAAAAAGGAAAAACAGAACGGACTGAAACATTTTCAAAAATATCCATTTTCTGGATAGCCCTCAACATTTGTACGTTGAGGGTTTTTTAAAAAATTCAAGCAAGTTAATGTCGGCAATTTATTGTCGTAGATATTTTTAATTCAAAAAGCTAATACAAAAACCGAGCGCTTGTAAATAAACGCTCGGTTTTTTATTGTTTAATATTCAACTACTATTTCAATAATTCAATGCTTAAAATCACCATATCTTCGGTAGGATGGTCATTATTATTAACCTCGGTTGCTTCAATTTTAGAGACAACATCCATACCTTCAACCACCTGGCCAAAATTAGTATGCGCCCCGTCTAACCAAGGAGTGGCCTCGGCGGTAACTATAAAGAATTGAGAACCATTAGTACCAGGGCCGCCATTAGCCATCGCTAAAGCCCCCTTCACTAATTTATAGGAGTTAAACTCATCTTTAAAAGTATAGCCGGGACCGCCAAAGCCATCATTTGACCAATCATCGTCCTTACTGTTAGGATCGCCGCCTTGAATCATAAAATCTTTAATCACCCGGTGAAATTTGCTGCCATTATAGAAACCAGCCTGGGCTAGATTCAAGAAGTTATTAACAGTCACCGGCGATTCCTCGTTATAAAACTTTACTTTAATATCACCTTGGTTAGTCTTAATTAAAGCGCCGCTATATTGAGAAAGAAGATTAATCTGCTTATCCGGAGCGACCACCGTCGCTACCGTTGCCTTATTCTCAGAAGAAGCGGCAACATCAGCGCCAGTTCCCGGGTTTTTCTCGGCTGAGAATTCCCCTAAATCAAGTTTCTTTTCTGCGGAAGCCGCTGCTTGGCCGCTAGGAGTAGCTCCCGTAGCGGCAGTTTCTTCAGTATTCATATTGTCATTAACATTAGCAGTCTCAGTGCCACAAGCGGAAAGCGTCAGCACTAACAACGCTAAGCCGAGCAAAGAGAAAGATTTATAAATTTTCTTCATAAGATTATAGATTTAAGCTCGCCAATAAGGGCTGAGCAAATAATAAAATTATACTTTAAAACGCTTCTGCATATCATGATCTTCATCATCGCGCTTTTCTTCAATTAAGAGACGGGCTTGAGTGCGTAAATCTTCAAGATTTTCCAACTGTAGTGCTTGGGCTCTTTCCAGTAAGTAAGCGCGCTCGTTCCGAACGGGATCTTCTAAAACTTCGCCCAAGAGAACATCTAAAATAGCACCAATCTTGGGTCCGGGAAGTAAAGAAAGTTCGGCCATCAAATCATGGCCATTAAGGGCCAGCATTTTTACCGACACCGGGTCATGCTGGACCTTTTCCATCATGTACTGCAAGTGCCTTAACTTATAGGGCATACCCTTAGGGGTGCCTGAACCAAGACGATCGGCCACCCGCAAATGGATCAAGTCCTGTAAATTATCGCGTCCCACTTTACTAATTAAACGGCGGACCGAAGCGGCTGTTACCTCACCGACATTATAATAGAACATGTGGTTGCGCACCAGATTAACCACCCGCTCCCGATCCTCATTCTTAAACTTGAGCCGAGTCATTATGCGGTCAACCATTTTCGCGCCTACGTATTCATGATTATAGAAAGTAACTTGGCCATCGATTAGGCGTCGAGTTTTCGGTTTAGCAACATCATGTAATAAAGAGGCAAAACGAACTTGCCACTCCGCACTAGGACAATGCTGTAAAGATAAAACATTATGCTTGAAGACCTGATAAATATGATGATGATTCTGACGCACCCCCACGCCCTGTTCTAATTCTGGAATAATATATTGTAAAATCTTGGCTTCATGCAAAGCCATAATGCCTTGAGCGGGGCGATCTGAGCTTAAAATCTTAACCAATTCATCCCTAACCCTTTCTTTAGCCACGAACTTAAGGCTGCCGGCCAATTTCACTATTCCCCGCTGGGTTTTTGGCTCTAAAGAAAAGCCAAGTTGAGAGGAAAAACGAATCGCCCGCATCATCCGCAAAGCATCTTCTTTAAAGCGGTCTGCCGGCTCACCTACCGCCCTAATTACTTTCTTGCGGATATCTTTGACCCCACCAAATAAATCAACTAAAGAAAATTTTTTTTGACTCCAAGAATAATCACCATCAGCGTCCAACTTCAGTGCCATCGCGTTGACAGTAAAATCACGGCGCTCCAAATCTTTATCAAGCTGCTCTTCAAATTTTACTTCATCGGGATGACGACAGTCAGCGTAGCCCTTCTCACTGCGATAGGTGGTCACTTCAGCTACTGCCAAAACTTCCCCTTTAGAATTACGACAAGGAATTAAAACGGTACCAAAATCATTTTCATATTTTGCTCCCGCGAATAAGGCGAGAATCTGTTCTGGCCGAGCATTAGTAGTTAAATCCCAATCTTGCGGTTGTTTTTCCATTAAAAGATCACGGACGCAGCCGCCCACCAATTCTCCGCTAAAACCGGCGGCAGTTATTGTCTCCAAAATCTGAAGAATGTATTCAGGAATATTCATTACAAAGAATAATTTTAAGCTTTCTTCTTGGCGTCTAAATCTTTATAAAGTAAATAAGAATAAACTAAGAAAAAAGGACTGACTAAGGCCCAAAAAACATTAGTCACCGCGGAAAATACCTGCTTACCGCTGTCATCAAAAAAAGACAAAGGAATGCTTAAAACCATGGAAATAAGGAAGGCAATTAGGCCAATAAATAAAAAGCGCCCGAACACTGCCCACCAATAACCTTTAACTAATTCCTTGCTACGCTTAATCGCCTCACCGACACTTTTCTTATCTTCTAAAACTACTAATATGGTTACAAAGGCCCAAAAAACTGCCAAAATAATACCAGGAACGATTAAGAGCAGAAAGGCTAAGAAAATTAAAATTGAAGTCGCTACTGATACCACCAAATAAGCCCAGAAAAAACTCTTACTTTTTTCAAAATTTTCTTTAACGCTCACTCCCTCTGTCTTTAAAATAAGGATAGAGCCGATTTTAGCTCGAACACCGTAATAAATAGACCACAAAATAGCCGCCACCCCTAAAATACCAATAAGGATATAAAGGCCAAATTGATCAAGATTCAACCAGAGGAAAAGAATGGCCGCTAAAATTCCCACGGCTAGCAGAGGTAAAAGTCCGACTAAGCCGCGCAAATACATTTCCAAAAAATTAACAAAATTACGCTTGTAGCCTTTCCAAGAAGCAGAGAGCAGAGCGTCGAAGCTAATTAACTCCGGTTTGGCCGCCACGGCGGGCACCGGAACGCTGTTGTTTTCGTTCATAGAGATGAGTAGCGATTAATAATAACCGCTCTTTATTAAAATTATTTAATAAACTTACGCAAACGCGAAGCCAAGTCAACTAAACGCTGAGAATAACCCCATTCATTGTCGTACCAAGCAATTACTTTTAGCAAATCTCCACCCACCACCTTGGTATTTTTTAAATCGATAATGGTGCTGTGAGGATTACCGATAACATCGGTGGAAACTAACTCCTCCGTAGAAGCCTCTAAAATCCCTTGCAACTTGGTTTTAGCAGCGACAACAAAAGCTTGATTAACTTTTTCCGCACTCACTTTTTTATTTAAAACACACACAATATCGCATAAAGAGGCGACCGGAGTAGGTACCCGCACCGCCAATCCGTCAAACTTATCCTTCAAAGATGGAATAGTTTCAGATACCGCCACAGCGGCGCCAGTAGTAGTGGGCACAATATTTAAAGCAGCTGCCCGGGCGCGGCGTAAATCTTTATGAGGGCCATCAACTAAATTTTGATCGGCCGTATAGGAATGGATGGTGGTCATCAAAGCTTTCTTCACCCCAAATTTAGCTTTCAAAACTGCCATCGCGGGCGCTAAACAGTTAGTAGTGCAAGAAGCATTAGAAATAATATGATCGCTAGCTTTAAGTTGTTGTTCATTAACCCCTAAGACAATAGTCTTCACCCCTCCCTTCTTAGCCGGAGCAGAAATAATAACTTTCTTAGCACCTGCTTTCAAATGAAGTCCGGCGCTCTCTTTGTCGCAAAAACGGCCAGTACACTCCAAAACTATATCCACCTGCAATTTTTTCCAAGGCAGTAAAGAGGGGTCCTTTTCGGCAAACACGGCATAACGCTTACCACTAACCACTAAGCCTTTCTTATCACCGCTTACCGGCCGCCCATAGCGACCATAACAAGAATCATATTTCAGAAGATGGGCTAAAGTTTCATTATCGGTTAAATCATTAATCGCCACCACTTTTAACTCCGGGTGCTGGTCTAAGATGATTGTGAAGGCGGCGCGGCCGATACGACCGAAACCGTTGATAGCAACGTGCAAAGGCATAGATTTTTAAAATTAATTAAATAAGCTAATAATTTAATTATAGCATATTTTCGGCACTAAAAAAGCCCCCAAAAGGGGCTTCCCGCTCATTCTTAGCGGCGGCGACTAAAACGACGATGTTTCTCATTTTGAGGACGCTCTTTCTTTTCTGCTTGTTTTTTAGGATCAACCTGAATAATTAAATCGCGCTCCCCTTCATGCTCGGCCGGGAAACGAACATCTACTGTCTGTTTTAAAAGATGATGGCCAACTACCGTACCGATTCTATTTTCTACCTTTATTTTAGTCCCTAAAGGCGGCAACTCCGTGGCCAGATGTTTATAGCCCTCATATTCAAAACTTAAACAACACATTAAACGACCACACATTCCAGAAATACGGTCGCTACCGCGGTGAACGACTTGCTGAGCCTCAGCCATTTCGGAAGTAATAGAGGAAAAATCGCGAACAAAACTACGGCAACACAAGCCTAAGCCACAGGGGCCACAATCACCGCTACAGCGAGCTTCATCGCGTGATCCAATCTGTAAAAGACGAATGTTAAGATTAAAGACTCCGTTTAATTCTTTGACTAAATCCCGAAAATCAATCCGGCCATCGGCTACAAAAGCAAAAGTTAGACGACCGCCGGCAAAAGCGAAACGAACGTCAATCAATTTCATCTGTAAATTATGACGTTCAATCAAAGCCTGACAAGTATTTAGGGCATGGCGACGACGCTCATCATTATAAACTATTTTGGCATCATCCGTGGTCGCTAGCCTAATTACTGCTTTTAACTCCTGATCTGCTTGAATAGAATCGCTAAAAGCAATAATCTTCCCCAATTCCCTGCCTAATTCCGTATCAACAATTACAAAATCACCGACGCTCGCCCCCACTTCTTCCGCCAGAGAAAAGCTATAAGTCTTATCCCAGGGAGAAAATTGTACTTGGACTATTTTCATAAAAAAAGCAAAGCCGCGTCAAACTGCAAAAAAGGCAGATGCGCGGCTTCACCGATAACAAAATCAATTAGAGAGCAAAGCGCAAGAAGCCGAGAATCTTGGCACCACCAAGAATATCTTTAACTTTTTTCTTGTCGTCTTTGATAAACTCCTGTTCTAAGAGACAAACTTCACTGTAGTATTTAATCATCTTACCGTCCAAAATCTTTTCTACCATTGCTTCAGGTTTGCCTTCTTTCAAAAGCTGTTCGCGATAAATTTCCCTCTCTTTAGCCATTTCTTCAGCTACCACCTGTGATGGGTCTAAATATTTAGGATTAGCTGCCGCCACTTGCATGGCGATTTCGGAAGCTAATTCCGTCTGACCAGGCTGGTCTAAAGAAACTAAAACTCCTAACTTGCTGCCTAAGTGAGAATAGGCGGCTAAGGAAGAACCCTGTAAACGACCATAGCGGCGGATTTCCATCTTTTCACCAATGGTACCGCTTAAGCTCGCTAAATTATCTTGGACACTACCCTGTGCCATTGATAAGGACAACAAAGATTCTAAAGTTTCGGGACGAGCTGATAAGACTAAATTCATTACTTCGTTGGCAAAATTTTGGAACTTTTCATTACGAGAAACAAAGTCGGTTTCTGAAGTTAATTCAAAGATATAGGCTTCAGTGCCGTCAGCACTTACCGCTACCTTGACTACGCCCTCGTTGGTTTCCCGGTCAGTGCGTTTAGCGGCTTTGGCAATACCTTTCTTGCGTAAAATTTCTACCGCTAATTGTAAATCATTATTAGCCTCATCTAAGGCTTTTTTACAATCGACCATGCCAGCGCCGGTCATCTCTCTTAATTGCTTAATTAATTCCATATTGATTTAGGCTAGCGGGAAACTAATTCCTCCTTCCCGCTGGCAATTTAATTTTTTAAATCCTTTTTAGCATCGATAATCGCTGATTGAATGACTTCAAGAATCAATTTTACGGTCTTAGTGGCATCATCGTTAGCCGGGATTGGATAATTAGCTAACTCTGGATTGACGTTGGTATCGCAAATAGCAATTACCGGGATATTCTTCTTTCGCGCTTCGGCCACAGCCGTTTCTTCTTCCTTGATATCCCAGACAAAAACTGCATCCGGCATCTTAGTTAAAGCGGTTAAACCGCCCACGCGTTCCGCTAAGCGTTTGATTTCACGATCAAAGTCCAAGCGTTCTTTTTTGGTATATTTTTCCAACTTACCGCTATCGCGCTTTTCCATTAAATCCTGATATTTTTTCACGGATTTCTTGACCACGCTGAAATTAGTAAGATAGCCGCCGAGCCATTTGCCGACGATATAAGGTTGTCCGGTCATTTCCGCCATTTTCTTCATCGGGGCTTTTACCTGGCTCTTGGTGCCTACAAATAAGATTAACTTGCCTTCCTGTACTAATTGAGACATGAAAGTTAGAGCTTCTTCCAGCATCTGACGACTTTTTTCCAAATCAATCACATAAATGCCATTTTTGGCGGCAAAAATGTAAGGCTTCATCTTCGGGTGCCAGCGATGAGTACGATGGCCGAAATGCATACCCGCTTTTAACATTTCTTCTAAACTCGGTAACTTTACCATAGATTTTCTTTGTCCCCCGTATAAAAACAGGGCTTCCGCTCGCTAATTTATATCTTTTGTTTGATATAAACCAAGAAAAATTATGCCAGCGTGACGTGTTAAATTAATAAAAACTTTAATATAAAAAGAGGTGTATCCAGAGGGAAAACCTCAACTCCCTAATAATAGCCGAAAAAAAAATAGCTGTCAAGCCTAAATTTAAAAATTTATTACCTAATAATAAATAAATTACTGCTGATAAAACTGCCGATAGCGGGCGTTAAAAGATTGAACGGCGACATTATAAGCTACTACCGCCTGCTCGTAAGTAGTGGCTTGGGCTTGATAAGCGGCCACCGCTTGATTATAAATGGGTACCTGCTGATTATAATTCTCATAATCACCACTATTTTTATAGGCGAGCAAAGCACTTTCTTGTTGTTTAAGTTGCTGGTAAGAAACATCTAATGCCGTCTGCTGGGCATCTAGTGACACTTTTTTAAAATCTAAATTTTGATGATCGGACTTAATGCCAGCCGCCTCCGTCTTAACAATTGCTACTCCCTGGTAAATTTTACCTTGACTTTTTTGCTTAATTTCTAAACTTCCTAAACGGTCGGCATTAAATAAATTTTCAAAATTATCAGTGCTATTAGCCGCTTGACCGTTAGTAATCGCCGGAGGCACCACGCCAATCGGAAAATAATTAGTGGTTTCAATATAGCAATAGCCAGATCCAGCCAAAGAATCAGCAACTGGACAAGCAATGCCCGCGGCCGAATGATTGCTTTCCGGAAAATCTAAAATGGCCGCTCCATAGCCCAGATTCCTTAACCACAAAACAGCTAAGAAAGTTTTGTCTGCGCAAACGCCCTTCTGTAAATATAAGGTTTCGAAGGGATAATAAGGAACATTATTACCAGTGGCAATCTTTTCATGGTCATAGGGCAAATATTGAATAAAGGCCATGATAAAAGCGGCGGTATCGTCAGCACTGAAAGCGAAATCAGCAGCCTGCCGACGCAAAGTAGTTAAAATACTGTTCGTCTGGTTATCATCGCTTCTCAGTTTTAAAAATAAACCATAAAAAGAATCCCGAATATCGGCTGGCTCCTGGCCTTCGTAGTAACTGTAGACCTTGGGGCTTTGCTGATAAGACTGATGAAGGCTCGCACTAAGATTTGCTCCCAAAGTATAATTTTTATTTTGATAGCGCCAAGTATAATTTTTATTTGTCGCCGGGACAGCTGGAGTTGGCGCTGGGGCGGTGGCGGCAACGGGAAGCAAGGATAAATTCTGATTGCTAATACCGAGACCAAAGCGACGCATCAGCGCAAAAGCATCAGCAGGACGGCCCAGATAATGCAAGCGACCATCATCGGGGTGGACATAATAAGCTTCACCGGAAGCTTGAGCCCGTAAGATAATTCTACCCTTCAAATTTAAAGCCCCGCTTTTAGCAAAACGCTGATAATCAGCTTCACTTACTCCCAAGCCTAATTGGCGCATGAGGGTAAACGCATCAGCCGGGCGACCCAAATAATAGCACTTTAAATCAAGGGGATTTACATACCAGGCCTCACCTTGGGCCTGCACTTGCAGTAAAATTCTACCAGATAAACGGACGGGGAGAGATTCAGCGCGAACAAAAGAAAGGGGCCATAGAAAAAAAATGGCTCCGGCAAATAAGAAGAAAAAAATAAAACGCTGACTCCGGAAAAACATAGGACTATTCCACTAAAGTAATAAAAATATCTTCAAGCGGGGGATTAGGTAAATGGTTAACATCATTAATAAAACCAATTTTGACATAGCCATCGCCATCAATTACCAACTTACTAATTGAAGCTTGATAAATCTCTAAAGACAAGAAACCTAAAACATCAGCGTTGATGATACCAGTTAAAAAAGTCTTAATAATATTGCCATGACAAAATAAAGCAACGCTTTTCCCTCGGTGTTGAGCAAAAATATCCGCTAAAAAGCGACGCGTTTGAGCTTGTTTTTTATCCAGCTGTCGATCAAGTTCACGATACCCCGGTAAATACTGTTTACGCCTTTCTTCGGAGGTGCGAAAATAGCGCACCCGATACCAATCTTTCCAGTCAATTTCATCTAAACGTTCGTCCACTCTCACTTTCAAACGAGGCAAGTTAGCAAACACGGCGGCCGTTTCCTGAGCCCGCGCCAAAGAACTGGCGTAGACAATGTCGGGAGATAGCACCTGGAGACGTTTAGCTAAAAACTTAGCTTGCCTCTTCCCTTCAGCCGATAAAGGCATTAGGCAATCACCTAATTTTTTTTCTAAACGATAATCAGGGTTGGCATGACGGACAAGATAAACAACGGTATAAGGCTTCCGCGTTTTCGGCTGAAGACGGGAATAAGGATTTTTTTTCATAATAATTTTAGAGGCCAGCATTTTTAGCCGCAAATCGCCAATTCAATAAGTTTAACAGCACCGCAGATACAAAATCAGCCCGACGATTCTGATAATCTAAATAATAAGAATGCTCCCAGACATCTAAAGCCAACAAAGGGGTGACGCCATGCAAAAAAGCGGTATCGGCATTGGCAGTTTTCATAATTTTTAATTTCCCTTCTGCCAACACTAACCAAGCCCAACCGCTGCCAAACTGGCTCAAGGACGCCGCCTTAAATTCATCCAACATTTTCTCAAGGGAGCTAAAATCACGTTCAATTAAAGACATCAATGCCGCGGGGATTGCCATTGGCTCCAACGCTGGATGCAAACTCTGCCAAAAAAAATCATGATTATAAACTTGAGCGGCATTATTAAAAATTGCCGCCATTTCCGCCTGATTAGCACTTGCCTTAATTATTTCTTCTAAAGATAGTTCCGCCAAATCAGTTTCGGCTACTAATTTGTTGAGATTATCAACATAAGTCTGATGATGTTTGCCATAGTGAAACTCCAAAGTACGGGCAGAAATATGCGGCTCGAGCGCCTCAATTTTGTAAGGTAATGGTTTTAAAGAAAACATATTTTTAATAAAAATTAATTATAAAGTTGCTTTTATTATAACAAAAAAATAACAATCCGCCTAATGCCGAAAAAATAGACCTTTTAGCGATATTTTTACTTAATATTAGTATAATTATACTAAAATTAAACAAGTATTGACATAAACAAAATAATATGACACAATAATAGCACCTAGTTAATTAAAACAGAAAAAACCATGGAAATGGAAACTGTGATGAAATTTTATCCTGGCGAAGCCAGCAACGTCTTCGCCTTGGCCGCTGCTTTAAAAGCGGGCTATAAAATTATTCCGGTTTCCTCAATGGGGGAAATCTGGTGTGGCGAAGTAGAAAAAAGTTTTTCCGAAAAAATAATCAATTCGGAAGAAATTCTTCTCTTAGATATTTATGCCGATAATCCGGTCTTTCCGGATTTAGACATTTATCTAAGCCTGCAAAGGCCTAAAATCAAGGGCATGATTAATGCTCAAGATATCCAAAGCATGAGCCTTAGCTCGACAAAATATCAAGGAATTTATAGATTCCTTAATTATTTTGCCGGTCAAATGGCTGCCGATGCTCGCGATTTAAGGCGACAGGAAACTTGGCTACACAACAAAGTTGCCGAACGCTACGGGCGCGCTCTCAGAGCCGCCGCCATCAAGGCCTACAACACTGCTAACAAGGCATTTTATACACAAGCCCTAATGGATTGCGCCCTGGAAATTGCTAGTAAAAAAAGAAACTTCCAGATCGATGACCTTGTTAACGGCTATTTAAAAGGCAAAAACGAAGACTTAGCGGCCGCTAAAGCTAAATTTAGCACCAGTGGCCACCCCTTCATCCTTCCCGGCAGAACCGTCGCCTTCGCCTATCTGGACAATATATCCAGTTGGCTGGACCTCTACGCTCTTGGCCAGGAAATTCGCCAACTATATCCTTATCTCGCGATAATTCAATATCGCCAAAATAATAAGGAATATAATTGGATTATTTCTGACGGGCAAGTAAATGTCCGCCAACTCCTAAACCTAGGGCATCTCGAAGGAGACCCCTATCAGGTACTAATAAAATTGCCACACAAAGTGGCCTCCAAAAAATTCGATCGGGAAATATCCGACTTGAACCGATAAGAAAACCGCTGTCTTTACAAGAACAGCGGTTTTTTCTTGGCTTTATTTATTTTTACTTTTGCCCGCCAACTGTCCGCAAGCGGCGGCAATTCCCCGCCCCTGGCTGTGGCGCTGGGTAACAGCCACGCCAGCGGCCTCAAGCTTTTCCCTGAAAGCTTCAATCCTACTAGGCGAAGACGCCTGGAACTTACCGGTGGGATTATAAGGGATGAGGTTGAGCAGATATAAAGGCTTTTTCATTAATACTATCAACGCTTCCGCGTCATCTTCACCATCATTGACATTGCGAATCATAATATATTCAAACATCACGCGCCGACCAGTTTTACGAATATATTCATCCGTTGCTTTAAAAATACTAGCTAAAGGATATTTCTGCGCCACCGGCATCAACTGCTGACGCAAAGAATCGAAAGGGGCATGCAAAGAAATGGCTAAATTAATCTGTAATTTTTCTGAGCCCAGTTTTTTAATGCCCTCAACAATCCCGGCGGTTGAAACCGACATGCGCCGAGAACCAAGATTGAATTTTTCGGGATCGTGTAAAATCTTAACTGCTTTAATAAACTGCTCATAATTTAAAAAAGGCTCGCCCATACCCATAAAGACAACATTATCAATTTTTTCTTCCTGAGATTCCATTTTTAAGCGCCTCGCCCAGAAAATAAATTGCTGAACAATCTCCTCCGCACTCAAATTACGGCTAAAACCACTTTCACCGGTAGCACAAAAAGCACAACCTAAAGGACAGCCGGCCTGAGAAGAAAGACAAACGGTATGGCGGCCATCGCGATTACGCATCAAAACTGTTTCCACAGAAATACCATCACTAAAAGTAATTAGCGCTTTTTCACTATAAGCTGACCCCGAATCTTGTAGTATTTCAGCCTTGATATCTAGCGGGCAATCTTGATTTAAACGCTCCCGCAGAGACAAGGGCAAAACACTCGCTTGGCTCCAATCGCTAATTATATCTTGATATAGAGCTTGGTAAGCCTGACGGAAACGAAACTTTGGCTCTGTCTGCAAAATGCTAGATAATTTAGATAAATCCATATAATTAAGACTTTAATAATTTTAGGACGACAATCTCCGAACGACTGCCCAAACGTAAAGGTGGGCCCCAAGTACCGGCGCCAACAGTAACAGAAATAGCAAAATTATGCAAACGATGGAGACCACTGCCAAAACCTCGATAAAGCAAGTGGGCCAAAAGATTAAAGGGAAATAATTGCCCGCCGTGAGTATGTCCAGATAATTGCAAGTTAATCCCGGCAGTCCGGGCGGCTCCGATATCTTTAGGTTCGTGGTACATAAGAATACTCGGTTTAGAAGCATCATACCCGACTTGGGATAAAATCTTCCCTTTAACATCTAGACGCCCCTCGTAGTAGCAAGTTAGGCCTAGTATCTGCAGGCCGTTACTTTCCACCATTTCATTATCCAAAATTTTGATATTCGAATCCGTCAGCAAAGAGCGGACCTTTCCCGCCCCCAGAATCAAATCATGATTACCAAAGGCATAGAATACGCCCAAGGGAGCAAAAAATTTACGATGACGAAACCAAGAAAAATCGCCGTCCATGCCATCAAAAAGATCACCAGTAATAAAGATTGCATCCGCCCCTAAACTATTAACCTTTTGAACCAAGCCATCAAAAAAACGCTGACGCCAAACCGGACCGAGATGGATATCAGAAATATGAATAATACTCCGCCCAATCCAGAAATCAGGCAAATCCTGAATAGAAACGGATAACCTTCTAACTTTATGGGATTGTGCCCACCAGGCCTCCGGCAATAATAAGAGTAATGGCAATAGACTAATAATAATAGTCCTGCCAATAGCACCCCAAGACTCCAAGGAATAAATATTAGTAAAATCAAGCAACCAAAAAAAGGTCGCCACCAGTGCTGTGTTTAACATTAAACCCAGCCAAAGGCCGACGACTAAATAAAGAGAACGACTCAAAATATTATCATGCCAATGAACCAGTAAGGGCGCCAGTGCCGTCAAAAATACCCAAAAAAGGAGAATCGTGGAAACAGCTATCTGTAGATAAATATTATCCAAGCCAAAAAAATAACGCCAAATCAAAAACATTAAAAAATGTCCGGCTAAATCAACCACAATATTTAAAACAAAGAAAATATATTTCATAGAAACTAAAAAGAGACGCCCAAGCGGGCGTCCTTTATTTATTTACCGGCAAAGGGGAAAGAATAATATTCAGCCTGGTCGCCTAATTCGGCGGCAATCGCTAACAAACGGTTATATTTAGATGTTCGCTCACTCCGACAAGGCGCCCCCGTCTTAATCTGCCCTGTACCCATGGCCACCACAAAGTCAGCAATAAAAGTATCTTCTGTTTCCCCGCTACGGTGAGAAACCACCGCCGTCATACCATTTTTTCGGGCAAGCTCAATGGCGGCCACAGTCTCCGTAATCGTACCGATTTGGTTAAGTTTAATTAAGATAGAATTACTGCTCTTTTCTTTAATCCCCCGCTCCAAGCGGGCAACATTGGTAACATAGAGATCATCGCCGACAATCTGACATAAGGGTGCAAAAGAAGCGGTAAATTGCTGAAAACCAGCCCAGTCATCTTCAGCTAGAATATCTTCAAAAGAAACCAAAGGATGACGAGCGCTTAACTCTTGATAAAAATTAATTAATTCATTGCTAGATAACTGCTTCCCTTCTTTTTTGAGGCTATAGACGCCATCCTGATAAAATTCCGTAGCAGCGGCATCAATGCCAAAGACAAGTTCTTCTCCAAGGCTGTAACCAGCGGCCACGGCCGCTTCCGCTAATACTAAAAAGGGCTCTTCATTATCTTTAAAGGCCGGAGCGAAACCACCTTCATCACCAACACTAATTGCATATTTCTTAGTCTTTAAAATCTTTTTCAAAGACTGATAAACCTCAGCACACATTCTGACGGCGCCAGCAAAACTTTTAGCGCCAACCGGTAAAATCATGTATTCCTGGATATCGGTTGCCCAATCAGCGTGCTTACCGCCGTTTAAAACATTCATCATTGGCACGGGCAAAAAGTATTTACCGGTAAATTCGGAATTAAACTTACTAAGGTATTGATAAAGGGGTAAGCCCAAAGAAGCCGCTACCGCCCGGCTGCAAGCTAAAGAAACGGCTAAAATAGCATTGGCGCCCAATTTTGATTTATTCTCAGTGCCATCAAGCGTAATCATAGCATTATCAACTCCCTCCTGATCACTTGCATCCAAGCCAATTAAAGCGGGGGCGATGATATCTTCAATATTAGCAATTGCCTTTAAAACACCGGCACCGTGATAGCGAGAATCATCATTATCCCTTAACTCAACCGCTTCATAGCTGCCAGTAGAGGCCCCCGAAGGAACAGCTGCCTCTCCTTTAAAGCCATTCTCTAAAAAGACACAAGCGGAAACAGTGGGATTGCCGCGGGAATCAAGAATTTCTAAAGCTTTAATGCTGGTAATTTTCATATAATTATTGAATAAAAAAAAATTTATAAACTTTAAAGAGCTTAGTGAATGACATTGCCCTTGTAAATATTTTTCTCAGAGCGTTCAATCACTTTCTTTAAAAGCTGAACTGCCTCTAAAGGATAATCACCAACCGTAGTTTCGTCGGACAGCATCACCATATCAGCGCCATCAAAAACAGCATTAGCAATATCGGAAATTTCCGCCCTGGTCGGATGCGGATTCTTAATCATTGAAGTCATTACCTGGGTGGCAATAATAGCCGGTCGGTCATGCCAGTGAGCATGACGAACTAAGTTCTTCTGGATAATCGGCAAGTCCTCGATTGGCACTTCAATTCCTAAATCTCCGCGCGCCACCATAATAGCATCAGAAGCGGAAATAATACGATCAATATTCTTTAAGGCAATTCCCCGCTCGATTTTAGAAATAATTTTAACCTTACTCTTCTTACCCAAAATCTTGCGTAAACGCATGACGTCGTTGGCAGTTTGTACGAAAGACAAAGCGATGTAATCCATACCCGCTTTAATGCCAAATTTTGCATCTTTTAAATCTTTAGCGGTCATCCCCCCTTTTTTGATGTTGGTATCAGGCACATTAATACCCTTACGGGAGCTGAGAACACCGCTATTAACAACTGTAGCGCCGATAACTTTATTTTTTACAGAAGTTACTTTCAATTCAATCGCGCCATTGCATAAAAACAACATCTCTCCCTTCTTAATATCTTTATATAAATCTGGGCTGTCAATCGGGACTAAATCTCCTTTTTTTACATAAGCTTTTTTAGAATAAACAAAAGCATAATTTTCTTCTGCTTTCATCACGATACCGCCTTCAGGCATCTGGCCGACCCGAATCCGAGGACCCTGGAGATCAAGCATAATACTGACCTTGCGTTCAGATTCTACATTAAAACGACTAACAATTTTTTGGATGCGCTTATATTGATCATAGGTGGCGTGCGAAAAGTTTACCCGGACAATATCCACGCCCGCCGCCAATAAGGCGCTTAATTCTTTCTGAGAATCACTTTTTGGACCAATCGTGGCAATAATTTTGGTTAACATAAATAAAGGCAAAATAAAAACGACCGTAAAACAAGCGTTCGCTTTCCTTGCTTGATTCTTAATTAAATATCCTTAGAAACAGAGATATTATAGAACAAAAGGCTAAAAATTAAAAGACTGAGCCCCTTATCTAAATCTTTCTTAATTCCCTCATTAAACGGTTATAAAATTCTAAATTATTCAAACTAGCCAGCTGTTGCCCTAAAGGCTCTTTCAAACGGAAAAGGTGGTGCAAAAAAGCTTTAGTATAAAGACGCAACTCTGGCAAAGAACTGTCGGGATTAATCGGAGAAAAATCACGGGCAAAGGCGGCATTGCTGATATTTTTAGTAGAATAAAAATCTGGATATTTATTTAAGGGGCCGGCAAGACTTAAACCTTTTTTAAAACCCTTGAAGCTCTTCTTAAAGGCAAATAAGCGACCATGCCTGCCTTCTCTAGTGGGAATCACACAATCGAACATATCCCAACCCATTAAATAACAACGATAGATGTCTTCAGGTGTACCAATGCCGAGGGCAAAACGTAAAGAATTTTCAGGAAGAAAAGAAGCGGTTTTATATAAAGTCTCCGCCAAAAAATTACCATCCTTATCTACGGGACGAGCACCAAAACCATAGCCATCAAAACCAATTTTGATTAGCGCTTGAGCGCAGTCATGGCGTAAATCCTCATAATCACCTCCCTGGACAACCGCAAATAGTAAAGGTCGCTCCGATTCCTTAATCTTCCTCTTCTTTAGCTGTTTTAAATATTCTTGCTTGCAGCGTAACGCCCAATCTAAGCTGCGTCTCACAGCTCTACTTAAATCAACCCGAGGCCAATCGTTGGGAGGACAGTCATCAAGACAGACCATCATGTCTACGCCTAAATCAAATTGAATTTGAATAGATTTTTCCGGACTGAGCTCATGCTTTGAACCATCGAGCGGCGATTTGAAAGAAACTTTTTCGTCATCAATCTTGCCCAAACTCTGAGCCCGATGAATTAAAGAAAAAACTTGAAAACCGCCAGAATCAGCTAAAAGCGGTTGGGACCAATCCATAAAACTATGAACACCGCCGGCCCGCTTAATAATTTCCTGACCTGGTTGTAAATAAAGATGGAAGGTATTAACTACCATCGCCTCGGTGCCCGCTCGTTTTACCGCGGCGCCAGTATTACCTTTGACAAAGGCTCTGGTAGCGTCCGGCATAAAAAAAGGAGTATTTAAAGAGCCGTGGGTAGTTGTAATTCGACCGCGACGAGTCGATTGTTTTTTTTGTAATTTAAATCCAGACATAATTTATTCTACCCTACCATTATTGGAAAGACCGGCAATTTCATCATCTTCTAACTTACTAGTTTTAGCCTGGGTCTTACGCTGAAGCTCACCTTTAGTAACAGCATCGATAGCAGTAGCCAGACTACCAGGAGAAATAACCAAAATTTTATTACGATCAGATTCGCCTGGTGTTAGACTAAGATTAAATTCGGCATCAGCCCGATAAACAGAGAGGGGCAAGAAACCGATGCGCCAAATGATACGTCGACTTTCTTCATCATAAGAAATTTTACCAACGTTAGTATTATTACTCCCCGCCCAACTAACCCCCGCCGGAAGATCTAAGGCTACTTGCGCCTCTTCTAAGTCATGGAGGTTATTTTTTATCGTCCAAGCTACTCTGACAGTCGTAGTTTCGCCAACACGTGGCGGCAAAGGGCCGGAACCGATTGGTAAATTATCTTCATTAAAATATAGAATCTTTTCGCTTAGTGCTAAATCGCTATTTAATTGACTGTTGATAGTATTGCTTTTATTATCATCTCCGTCTTTGCTGGCCTGATTATTTATACCATATTGAGCATAGCTGCTAATAAGGGCGTCGCTACCTAAATCAGAATCCGAGAAATCTTTAACTTTAACAGAAAAATCAATTGTACCGCTACTGCCGGGCGCTAACTCCGCTAAAGCTGGAATCTGTTCTTTAGTCCAGACAATAGCATTGCTGGAGCGACTGCCGCTACTAGGGTCGCGCAAAGAAGACCATTGAATAAAATCCCCTTTAATAACGGCCATCAACACTAAATCATATAAGGATGAATCGCCATTATTAGAATAGGATAAACTGTATTCTAGGGTTTCGCCAAAATCTAATGGTTGATCGCTCTTCTCGCCGTTTAAAGATAAGCTCAAATTCAAATCGCTCTTCATGACATCAAAAGAAATTGTTTTTTCCCAAAAAATACGTTCACTCCCGTCGATCTCTTTCTTTAAAAGACGCAAAGTAAAATCTTCTCGGTCTTGTTTCTTTTCTTTGAGACTAAAGACTAGCGGCACAGAAATACGTTCTTCGGAATTAAAAGGCAAATTACCTATAATCCAATTAGCCTCCCCCGCCGAACGCACCGAGACTGCCATCGTTTCCTCAGAAGAGGTCGCTGTGCTGGTAGCGAGCTGCTGCTCGCTGCCAACACTTTCAACTTTAAAGTTGTCGGAAACAATGACAGAAAGGTATAAATCTTTAATTTGATTTTCTTTAAATCCGGCAAAATCTAGTTTCAATTCGTTGCTTTGACCAATAAGAGCCGTGTTAAGATAATCAGTATTAACCGCAAAACCCATTCCTGCAATCACGGTATTAGCACTCGCTTCTTTTTTAAATTCACTGGAAAAATTAGCGGGCGTATAATTTAATTTAGCACTGACAACATTAGGAGAGTCCACTGCCGCCACTAAATAACCACTAATTATAACCTTACCGGAAACCCCTGGATTTAGATTACCCAAAGACCAAGAATTCAAACCGGAGGCCTGAGGCGAGCTAGTGGATATAACAAAACTTGGAGGCAAAATTGCTTCTAAGCTGACATTGGACAAAGAAAGCCCGCTGTTATTTTCATAAATTAATTCGTAAGAAAAAGGCGTAGCGACACTAATTTCTTCGGGAGCGGCCACCCGTAAAGAAACCCCTTCGGTACCAGCCGGTCTTTGAAAATAGTAATAATAAGCACCGTAAAGGCCACAGCCAAGAATAGTAATTATCAATAAGCGTTTAAATAAAACCACTAGGCGCAACCGTCTTCTTTTTTTAACCTTACTGACATCTACCAGTTCCCCTTTGTTATCGCGATAAATAGCGGAAAGATTCTGGTCGGCTTCTTGAGCTAAAGCTTCTTTTTTAATTGCCTGTTCGAATAACAAAACCTCTTCTGACTCCGGCAAAGGCCTTTCTAAAAAAGAAGCTGGTGACGAACTTTTACCCTTACGAGTAATTTTAGTTTTTTTGATTGCAGGCATGGTGTTAAAGCCGGCAGACTGATGATTTTTAATCACCTAGGCGCCGGCAGACAAATTTATTTTTCTAAGAGGACGGCGCGAAGTAAATCTCGATCTAGAATATCTTTACTATTCCAAGATTCAGTCTGGGGATAATTCCAAACTGCCCGCCAGGTAGGAGGTAATTCGAGATTAAAAACTAAATCGGCAGGATGCGCGCCTGGCTGTTTTTGCACTAATAAAGAGAAAGGGGCTCTTTCCGGAGATTCCTGACGGAAGATTTTTTCCAGACGCAACCACCAATCATCGCTAGTTGGCTCACTTTTTTTAATTTTGAAAGGCAAACGATATCGCAAACGAATAATCGCAGTTTCGCCAGGGTCAACCATCACCCAGTTAGCAAAAACCGTCTTATCGCTTTCTGTATAAATCTTAGTACCGCTGTCTAAATCAGTCAGGGCGCGGTTCTCGGTTTCAGCCAAAAGAGGAAAAACTTCCCAAGAAGCTTCGGGCTCATCAAAATAAGAAGCCTCGGGAGCGCTAAAACCGCTAGCTGCTAAAAGCTGGCTCCCTTTAGGTACGTAAACCCGAAGCCAATCAACATTGCGAACACCGCTGAGAATTTCATTCTTGACGCCTGTGTGTCCTCGATAGATCGTCACGGTATCAATCACACTACCGTCGCTTAAAACCTGGGCAGAATGTTCAATTCTTTCTTCCATGCGCCGGTCACTTTTCTGCCCAGCAATATTAGTATGAGCTACCAGTAAATAATCCTGTTTAGACGGAACGATGGCGCCATCAAAGCCGTAGCGGCTTATCTTCGCCTGTAGGGCGGGATCGTTAAAATACAGCATGATATTCTTCGCGCTCAAATTTTTTTCCAAGGAAGACAACAAAGCCGGAACGTTTTCTGCCGTCAATACTTGAGGTAAACGCTCCATAATTTCCGCCATTAAATCACCAATAATTTTCTTAGGCTGATTCTTAGGACTATCTGGAATCAAAGCTAAGGCCTCAGGATGGGTTTTGCGTAAATTTTCTTTTTCTACCGTTGTTTGAATTAATTCCCAAAAATTATCGGCATCAACCGTCAGACCATATTCTGCCTGCATATCAATAGGACCGGTAATACGCAGTAAATCTTCCAAAACATTGGGGGTGAAGCTAATAACACCATCAACGGTGGGACCATCACTCTTTTCATAAAACCACATTAAAGAGCGGGCACTCGTGGGCCAATCTGGCCACCAATTAGCGTCCCAGAAATACCAGCGGGCACTTACCAACCACAAAGGCTTAGGCGCCTGAATGAAAGACCTCATCCCCGCCTCGGTGTCATAAGAGCCTCCGGCTGGCACCTCCAACCTCCTAATTTTTCCATCTCTAATATCAACTAAAGCGTAGCTACCAAAAAAACCGCCCGCACCTCTCATCTCAGCATTGTTTTGAAAAACTAAGAGATAACGCTTATCTTGGCTGACACCTAAAAATTCCTTAATTTCCTGGGCTGAACCCAGAAGAGAATCTAAAGATTTTACCGCTAAATCAGCCTGATCTCGAAAAGACAAGAAACGCTCACGATATTCTAAGGGTAGATCCTCCACTTCAATCGCCTGTAAATTTCGCTGAAGCTCACGAGCACTATCTAGAGCTAAGCCGCCGTGGAGAACAAAAGCGTCAATAATCTTGCCCCAACTTTTATCTTCTGACTGCTCCAGAAAAACAGCGCCCATGGCACTCAAATGTTGACCCATCTCCGCTCCCGCCACTCCAGCTGCTAAAAATTGCTTACTGGAGGCGGCTATTCTTATTTTTGGATTTCCAGAAAAAGAAGCGAAAGCTAAGAGCCAATCATCAACGCGGCTAAGCTCAGCTTGAGCGGCGCTAAAGTCGACAGAGGCTCGGGCAAAATTAGAACCAGCACTCTCTAAGTCAAGTTGAACGGCATTATCAGAAGCGGCCGCCAAATTATCAAAAGCCGAAAAAGCCCTAGTAATAACATCCGCTTTTAGCGAAGAAATATCCAAAAATTTAAAGTAAGCTAAAAGTTTAAAGGGTAAAATAATAAAAATTAAAGCCACCATAAAAGCAAAAACTGAACGATACCAAGAAACTAAATATTCTGCTGACGAGTAATGCTCTGCTTTTAATCGGAGGGGCCGGAGATGGCGCAAATGTAAAGAAACTAAACGAGCGAAATGCCGGCGCTGATGGCGATGTAAAGAAAATTCTAAAACCGGACGAGTTCTAAAAATAAAAAAATAACGATGGCTAAAAAAACTACGAGAAAAATTAAAGCGCGACCAAAAATGACGCCAAGAAAATTTTTCCCGCTTTCTCTTAAAAGTCAAAAAGTTAGGATGAGCGCGAAAAGGACGCGGCTCTTTTATTTTTTTATTCTTCGGGGATGGAGTGATGACCGGCTTATTAGTTGTGATTATTGGAGACAAAGCGCGCGCCCGCAAATCCACGACAAAAGAATCCGTGGCGGAAAATCTATCATCTTTCTCTTCAGTTTTAATTCTCGATTTAAACATGGATATAAATTAAAGGCCCAGAGAACGGCGATAAATTTCTAAAGTCTGACGAGCGCAAGTCTGCCAGCTGAAAATTTTTATCCGCTCCAAACCCCGACCTATTAATTCCTGGCGGTAATTTTCATCAGCAATAAAATTATCGAGCTTCCTTATCATCTCCTCTTCATCATAAGGATTAAAATACAAGGCGGCATCACCAATAATTTCTGGCAAACTAGCTTGATTGGATGAAGCTACTGGGCAAGAATAAGCCATCGCTTCTAAAGGCGGCAAACCAAAACCTTCGTAAAAAGACGGGAAAACATAAAAAAGAGCACTGCTATAAAGTTCCTGCAAATCCTCATCAGGCACGTATCCCGGAAAAACCACCCCCAAGGAAAACTCCTCCTCGCTCCATAAACCGAGCTTTACTGCCTTAGCTTTAACACGTTGATAAAAATAATCTTCTTTTCCTACCATTACCAAGGATAATTCCGGATGGCGAGAACGTAAAACAGAAAAAACGGAAAGCAAGCTCTCCAAATTCTTATGAGGATAAGCATTGCCCACATACAGTAAAAAGGGAGCGGTTATGCCATAACGAGAAAGAGATGCTTCTCTTTTGCTTGAATTTTTTGATTGAACTTTATTTAAATCAGCCACCCCCTCGTAAGTAACAAATAACTTTTCCGGCTTAGCCCCAAATTGAGCAATGATATCTTGCCTGGTAAAATTAGAGACAGTAATAATAGCTTTCGCCCTGGAAACGGCGGTTCTAATTACTAAACGATAGGCCGCCTGTTTCAACCAATAAAAAGCTGCAGGTAACATTGAAGCTCGCCGGCTAGGAAAGCGAGTTAAAATTAAATCGTGAATAGTAACAACAAAAGGAATGTTGCTAAAAATTGGAACATTAAAATGAGGAAAATGAACTAAATCTAATTTTTCGCGCTTTAAAATAAAAGGAAAAAATAACTGCTCTTGCCAAGAATACCAAGATAAAGATACTAACTTTTTTCTGACTAAGGGGGAATCGCTATGAAAATCATTAAAATTATCCTTGCCTAAAAAAATAACATACTCAAACTCCTGTTTATCCGCAAAATCAAGTCTAATGAGATTGTCTACCACTTCTTGGACATAACGACCCAAGCCCTTGCCTAAAGGTCCATAAAAACGAGCATCAATGCCGATACGGCGGCGTGTCTTAGAATTATTAATCATTAAACAAAAGGTAAATTATCAGGAATGCTCTCGTCTCCCGCCGTAGCGGCGGGGACAGATTTATCAGAATCAATCGGGGCTGGATTTAAAATTTCAGCGCTAAAAAGTTCGGGCACTGGTCCGGAAAAATCACTAACAATTGGCAACGAAGAAGGTGCATCTGCTTTACGTCCAGGAGCTTTCTGAATCATCGGCGCCTTCACATTAGCTTCAATTGGGAAGTGCCAAAGAGTGGCTAATTCTTCAATGTTATAAATACCAGCACTGCGTCCACCGGTGTCATCCCGATTAACATAATTAGACATAATCGCATTTTTTTTCCGAATTAAACGCGCATCCTTATTAAAATACGCCGTCTTAGTCATGGTAATAGTGACATCTGGCTTTAAATTATTTAAATCTAAAGCCGCAAATTGTTTCATATAACCAACTAAGCCGTTAACAACCTTGCCCTTATTCATTAAATCCTTGCGAGCCACATAGACGGTTCGAATTTTCGCCTCAAAAGCTAGTTTTGAAGACTTTAAATGAATAGCTTCGATTTGCTTCTTTTGCTTGGGGGTTAATTCCATCATCGATAAACCTTTGTTATCATCCTTCTTCGCTTCAATATCGCCCCAAATACTATAAATCATTTCACTTGCCTCCCCCATCCATTCAACAAACTTAGAAACACCACCGGAGGATTTCTTTTTCTTGCCTAAAATTTTATCCACCGCCTTATCAGTATCACCAACCCAGTCAAAACCGATAGGGGTAATGATAATTTGAAACCATAATTGTTCACCCTCCCGTAAAGAACTGCAAAGATCCATCAAAGCAGCCATTGGATCTTTAAACTGAGTCTCGGATTCACCAAATTTATGTTCAAATTCTTGGTACAACTTAATTGGAAAAACCCATTCTTTTGCTTGCATAAATTCCGAGCCCCAAACATCAAATTCTTCATCGGGAAAACGATGAGGGACCGTATCCACATAATCATCGACTTCGGAAATTTCAGCATCAGGATATTGAGAATAGACAGAAGTTTCAATTAAATTGCGGAACTCAATCGGCATCCTGATTAAAAATTGAGTATAACCCTCTAAGCTGACGATCTCATAGCTAAAAGATACCTGAAATTTACCCTCAAACCATTTCTCAAAAAAGTTAATAGAACCGTGAGCGCCGGCCAAATAAGTAAACATATTTTCCACCGCTTTCGGTGACTGTTCATTACCTTTAGGCACATCAATTGCGAGAATGATGAACTTCAAACTTTTAGATGCCCAATCAGAACGAATTTTTTGTAGATAAATCAAAGAAACCCCATACAAAAAAACAGCTGCAATAATCATCCAGCCAATATTAATAAAGAATACCCACAACATTTGCTCGGCGGGCAGATTAAAAAAATAGTCTAGCCGATCGGTATTTATGGTTATTTCCATAGTAAAATGCTAAATGCTGACAGCCTAGATGGCGGCAGCCGTTATTCTAATATTTTAGCATAAATTTAGGAAAACAAAAACCGCCGCGGAAATCGCGGCGGTATCAATATTTAAGCTTAAAAAGTCAACTTAGGCATTCTGCCATTCCCGTAGACCATACATACCCCGACCAGTTAAAATATAGCGGTCATCCAAGATTAATTCATTGTGAACTGTAGCGGGATTAGCTTTTTTATGGTCGAATTTAATATCATTAATCTTAGCCGCAATATCGGTAAAATGAAGCGCCTGACCAGCATTTTTTAAGACTAAATAAATCTTATCATTAATAGTCTTAGGCTTAATTTCTTGCCAATCCGCTTTACCCCAGTGGCCAAATTTATTCTGTTCTAACTCCTTAACCGCCTGCAACAAGGAATAGAGAGCTTTATTACTGTTAATAAGTGCAGCTTTATCAGGAAAAACCTGACTCTTAAAGATGGAACTAATATCTAAACCGCCACGCTCAAGTTTATCTTGATATTTCTTATAACTATCAGATTCCTTTAGCAAATTCAGTAATTCATCGGTATCTAAGGTCTTATTCATCGCTTCCAGAGTTTTTAGGATATCGCTAGATAAAGCCTCAAAATGATCAATCCCCTCATCTTTAGTCTTAATAGCGGCATTAAATTTTACGGATTCCGGTATTAGTTCAAAATCATCAGCTAATAATTTAGATAAAAGAAAATCAAAGCGATTCTTATAAATCTGGCGATTCTTTTGATAGTCCGGAGTAGAGACATCAACGGCATTATTCATTTCCAGGCTCATGACCGTTAAAATATCAAGTAAAAATTCCCGGCGCAACAAACCACCATGTTCTTTCAGTAAATCGCTAACAACACTCTTTAAAGTTAATAAATATTCACCGAGATTGTCTAGGCGTTTAATCTTTTTAATACTGGCATTTTCAATCTGCCGCACTCTTTCGCGGGTCAGTTTATGCAATTGACCAATCTTCTCCAAAGTCTCATTCTTATCTCCGTTTAAACCAAAACGACGGGTCAGAATATCTCTTTCCCTTTCCATTAAATCGGAAAATAAACCATTAACGATGTGAATAGCGTTCAATTTGGCTAATTCTTCGCCACGTTTTTCATTGACGATATTTTCGAGCAAATTATCCATATAAACAATAAATATAGCCAGGCTATATTTTAAGATTTTTAGTATACTGTCAATCTATCATAATAATTTATATTAGTCAAGACCGCGCAAATAACGAAAAAGGCGAGGGTAGGCTTTTAGAAGAAAAGGTGCTAATATTAAAGAAAATAATCCCAAAAATAAGACTTCAGTAATAATAAAAATACGGGAAAACCAGCTTTCTTGGTGCCAATGCTTTATAAATAAGAGGTGCTGATTAACAAAAGACCAGGAACGGGTCTGGTGGCTACGCCTGCGCCAATGACGCCAAGTGTGCAAAATCCCTGCTTGGGCGGCCGCACTCCGGTCATGGTAAGCTATGGCGCTAGGCACTAAGACAGACTTCAAGCCAGCCGCCTGCAGGCGATAGGCCAAATCGCAATCTTCTTTATACATAAAAAACTTTTCATCAAAATACTGCTTCCCCTCTTTTATTTTGGCCAAAGACTCTAGGCGGAAAAAAGCTGCCGCCCCAGAAGGACCGATAATAGATGAGGAGGCTTTTAGCTCCTTATCTTCCCTGCCTTGGCCAAGGTCATAAAAGCGCAGACCGGGACGAAGAGCAATACCGCAAGAATCAATTAAATTAGTGAGCTTACGATTGGAGAAATCCCAACGGTAAATTTTAGGACAGGCGGCCGCTAAAGTATTATCCTGTTGAAAAGCAGCTAATAATTCCCCAATCATTTTCTCATCCAGCAACATATCTGGATTCAACATTAAAAAATAATCAGCCTGGGCAGAGACCGCTTCATCTAATAGACGATTGTAGGCGGCGGCAAAACCGAGATTAGCACCAAAAGTGATTATTTGCGCTGGGAAAAGCGCGGTTTCGTTGTAATGCCGCAGCTCTACTTGATTAGGATTAGGTTCTCGGTCGCTATTATCACCGGCTAACAATAAAATCTCCGCCTCTACCAAACGCAAAGCTTGATTTAAGCTCTTTAAAAAATCCGGCAAATAAGGCGCGGACGATTGATTATAACAAAGGAAAGCAACAGCAATTTTCATGGAAAATAAAAATTATTGACAAAGGAAAGATAAAAAACTATATTAAGTTTATTAAAAAAAAGAGAAATGGAAAACGAAGAAATTGACTGGGCGATAGAGCGAATCCGCGATGTCTGTAAAAACTCGTTCGATATTGATGAAGTTAGAAGGAAAATCAATACCGACGAAACTTTCAACCAATTACTTACAGAGCATCGCCTTCTCACGGGAGCACCCAGCAAAAACGGTAAAGCCGAGTTTACCCTTAAATCAAGGGGAGACGGAAAAAGCAAGAAATTTTTTGTTCATTTAAAACATATTCCTGCAGAATATGTCTCTCGCCTAAAATAGGTAAAGAGGGGGTCGCTGACGCGTGGCGACCTCTTTTTTTATATAATCATCTTTTGATCAAGCTTCTCTTTGGCAAAAATCTGAGCACGCAATAAACTGTCAAAAGTACCGGCGTCCAACCATTCGCCATTGACCATTGCTACCTCCAACTCTCCTTTTTCTAAATACCAATTATTAACGTCAGTAATTTCCAGTTCTCCTCGGTCGCTAGGCTTTAGATTTTTAGCCACCTCAACCACCCGATGGTCGTAAACGTAAAGACCGGTAACCGCGTAATTACTTAAATATTCTTGAGGTTTTTCAATAATTGTCTCCGCCTTCATCTCGGAATTAAATTTTACCACACCGAAACGTTCGGGGTCAGGCACGTGCTTGGCAAAAACTTTTGCCCCCTGTTTAAATCCGGAGATGTCCGCGGCAAAATCATCTTCAAAAATATTATCACCTAAAATCATCGCCACCGACTCCCCTTGAATAAACTTTTCTCCGATAATAAAGGCTTGAGCCAAGCCCTCTGGCTTATCTTGAATTTCATAAGTAAACTTAACCCCAAATTCTCGACCGCTGCCAAGCAAATTTAAATAATCTCCCGCTCTTTCCGGAGAGACAATAATCAAAATTTCCTTAATACCAGCTTGGATTAAAGTATTTAAAGGATAGTAAATCATCGGCCGGTTATAAATCGGCAAGAGCTGCTTGCTGGTAATTTTTGTTAAAGGCCGCAAACGAGTACCGCTGCCGCCGGAAAGAATAATGCCGCGCATAAATTATTTATTATTTAAAGATTGTAAATACTCGTCTAAGGCAGATTGCCAGGAACGAAGCGCGGGGCGACGATTGTTCGCTAAAGCTGAAAAATCTGGACGCTGCGCCGGCCGCGGCCAATCGTTAGCGGTAATCGCTTTTAAATCAACTTTGTGTCCGGTCTTTTGAAATAAATACTCTGCCCCCTGGTACCAAGTAGCAATTCCAGAATTGACTAAATGATAAATACCCCGAGGAGCTTTTTCGTAGAAAATTGTCTTACTAGCCTGAGCTAAATCAGGAGTATAGGTAAAACAGCTTTTTTCACCATCAACCGCTTTTATCTCCCCGCCCTTAACAGCCAAGTCGAGCATAATTTCAAAAAAACTAGGCTTAGCCTGCGGATTTTCACCGCGCGGGCCGAAAAGTTTGGAGGTGCGGATAAGGTAATATTTCAGACCAGACAGGGCTCGGCGCGCAATTTCTTGTTCTCCCCCGAATTTCGTCTGTCCATAAATATTCAAAGGCAAGGGTCGATCAGTTTCGCTATAGGCGCCAGTCAGACGCTGATCGCCACCAAAAACATAGTCAGTGGAGTAGTGCATGAGAGTAGCGCCACTAGCTAAACAAAAATCAGCCAATACTCCCGGCAAATCTTGATTGAGGCGCCGAGCTAAAGCCGCTTCCGCCTCATCAGTTTCACATTTATCAACCGCATTATAAGCGGCGGCATTGATAATGAGTTCCGGGTCTTCAGCCTGCAAACGCTTTTTTAATTCTTCAAAATCAAGAAAATCAAAATCACTGCGATCCCAAGGTAGAACTGCTTGTTCCTTTAAAACGATTTTTAACTGTCCGCCGAGGTTGCCGGCAGCTCCTAAGATAATTATAGACATAACTTGAGTATAGCCCAATTAACTTAAAAATCAAGCAAAAAGCGCCCAAGAGGCGCTTTCTCTAAAGCACAAATTAATCTTTTATCCAAGTCGGGCCCTGCCTCACTAGTAATTCAGCCGCCCGGTCAGGCTCAGCCATCAATTCTTTAACTACTCGCTCCATACGAGCTCCTTGAGAACCTTTAACGAGAAGAATGTCGCCCGCCCGCAAACGTTCTTGGATGAAGCGGCCCGCCTCTTCCGAATGGTCAAAATGAAAAATAAAATCAGGGCTCATGCCCGCCGCTTGCGCACCTCTATCAATATCGCGAGCGCGCTCGCCCACACTAATTAAATAATCGACGCCCTGAGTAAAAACACTCTTACCCACCAGGCGGTGTCCTTCCTCACTATAACTACCAATTTCCAACATCTCCCCTAAGGCCGCATACTTACTAGCACCTTCATCAGCCTTAATCGCTCCTAAAACTTTTAAAGCCGAGAGACAGGCCTCAGGCGAAGAGTTATAACTATCATCAATCAAGAAAGAATGTTTTATTCCAGGCAAGAGCTGCATTCTTCCTGCTGGTAGGCGCAAAAAGCGCAAAGCCTCCGCGATTTCCATTAAATTAAGGCCGCAATGCAAGGCAACGGCAGCGGCCGCTAAAGCGGCGTAAACTCCAGCTTCGCCTAAAATATGAGGCAGGCTAACTGGGACAATACTGCCTTCATAACTAAGTTTAAAATTAACACCGGCAAAATCGTAATCACCGCGCTGGAAGTGATAATTAAGATCTTGAGCAAGCAAATCAGCTCCCGACTGAAAACCATAACTCAGAACTCGGGCTGGACTGACCTCCGCCATTGAACGAGCGGCCTCGTTGTCATAATTAAGAACACTTAGGCCTTTACGGTTAACACGCTCAATTAATACTTGTTTTTCTTTTTTAATATTTTGCAAACTGCCAAAATACTCTAAATGCGAATAACTAACAGCCGTCATCACTCCGATAGTGGGCGGGGCGAGACGCGTCAGGTAATCCATATCGCCGGGACGATCAATCCCCATTTCTAAAATTAAGAATTTAGGATAATCCTTATCGGTAAATAAACATAACTTTATTGCTCGCCAAAAAACCAAAAACCAGCCGCCAAGCGAAGAACCAGGAGATTCAACGCCAATCACACTTAAAGGTAGGCCGATTTCATTATTATAGTTCTTGATGCTAGTACGGACGGATAATTTTGTTGATAAAACTTGGTAAATTGCTTCTTTAGCACTGGTTTTACCAATAGAGCCGCTGATTGCCACAATTTCCGGACGATATTTTTTTAAAATTATCCGGGTAAAAAACCTTAATTTGAGCTGCAAAACTTTTTTCATATTATTGTCTACTCTTAGGAATCTGATAGTACTTAAGCAAAAAATCAGCGATATCGTGCCAAAGGGGCACGGCCGTGCTTTCCGCAAAGCGAGCGCCATAGGGAGCGTCAATCTTAGTCAACATCACTATTTGCGGATTGTCAATCGGCACCACGCCGATAAAAGTATGAATATATTTATCTTCACTATAACCACCAGCGGTAGCCACTTGGGCCGTTCCCGTCTTGCCGCCGATATAATAGCCAGGAATCTGTGCCCCTTTAGCGTGGCCGCTTTCGACAACATTAACCATCATTGCCAAGATCGTATTAGCTGTTTGCCCAGAGACTACCTGGCGAACTTGATGAGGTTTAAATTCCTCCACCCGGCCGTCAGCATGATGAATTTCTTGGACAATATAAGGCTTCATTAAAACTCCTTGGTTAGCTAAGGCTTGATAAGACATCACCATCTGCAAAGGAGTAACCGCTAAACCCTGGCCAAAAGAAGCCGTCGCGGCATCAATCTCTTTTACCTTGTTTTTTAATAAATTATCAATATTGCCGGCACTTTCAGAGCCAAGTTCAACGCCAGTCTTTTCCCCAAAACCAAAACTTTGAACATAAGTAGCAAAATTCTTCGGACCAATTTGGCGCATAGCAAAGATAGCGCCAGTGTTAAGGGAGTTCTCCAAAACCGAATTCATATCGACGATACCATGAGCCCCCTTAGTGCTAAAATCGGAATTACTCAAAGGCTTAGGCCAGCCAGCAATCATAATCTGTCCTTCATCTTTGTAAGTTGTGCTGGGACTGACTTTACCCTGATCAATTGCCGCCGCCATCGTAATTACCTTAAAAACTGAACCGGGTTCATATTGATATAAAATCGCTGGATTATTATAAACCTTTAAATCTGTTTCGTCTTTATAATTATTAGGATTAAAATTAGGGACAGAACACATCGCTAAAATTGCGCCGGTCTTAGCGTTAACCGCAATTACACTCCCGCCCTCAGCATGATGCTTAGCCACCGCTGCTTCTAGCGCCTCACAGGCCTGAAATTGGGCGCCTCGGTCCATCGTTAAAACTAAATCGCTACCCGCCTCGGGCTTAACGTATTCACGATCATTAACAATAATCGTATTACTAACACCGCGCTCCCCTTTCAAATAACCAGATTTGCCCGCCAGCTCTTCATTAAAAAATTCTTCTAAGCCATAGCGACCAAGTGCCTCTTCATCAACATAACTGACAAAGCCGACGATATTGGCGGCCATATTATTCTCTGGATAAAACCGGTAACTTTTCAAATTAAAACCAATACCAGGAACAATCAATTCCTCCCCGCTCTGTTTAAAAACTACTTTATCCAATCGTCTTTCTAAATCTGAAGCGGCAATTGTCTTATCGGCCGAACTCGCCAAAGAAGCATAAAAACTAACAAGTTCTTCATCACTCATCTTATCTTTCAGGGGTTCATAAGGATCGCCGGGCTTATCTAACTTTTTCAAATAAGTCTGGATAATGCCTTCTTGACGATCTTTAATCAAATGGTCAAGGGAAATCTCTTGCAATTCTTGCCACTGGGGATGATTTAGCTTGCTCGCCGCCAATTCTTGCGCCGCCTTAATCCGCGCCTCTTTATCCTCGGGGCTATACTCTGAAGCATTAATTGCCTCAATTTCTGCCTGCAAGGCTAACTGGCCGTCTTTTTCCATTTCTGCTTTAACTTGGGCTTCAAGCTGAGGTTTGTCGAAAAAGGTAAATAATTTTTCTGCCAACTCCCTGGGATTATTAATATCTTTCGGCACAGCATATAAAAAAGAAAAATCCTTATTCGTTGCCAAAGGATAAAGCTGATCTTGCCCTTTTAATTTTTCATGAAGCATGATTTTTCCACGCTCCGGTTGAAGGAGGCTAGAAATCTGATGCTGATTAGAGGCGAGAACGCTATACCAATCTCCTTGTGCAATCTGTAAAAAATATAAGCGGTAAACAATCCCCCCTAACAATAAAAAAATAAGCGCCGCAAAGAGGCGCAAACGCGGATTGACACTAGCCGTAACCGGATTTTTTTGCCGATACTCTCGCCACATAAATTCAGGAAGAAAAAATTATTTTTTTGCCACCACTGGCGCTTGTGGGGAGAAATAAGCAACATCTTCAACTGCCACCATATCTAAACCCTGCAAACGCGGTGAAAGGGCGGTATATGACTGTAAAGTTAAAGCTCGGGCCTGAAGATCCTGATTCTCAGCCTCTAATAAATTGGCGCGACTCTTCAAATCTTTAAGGACAAAGCCTTTAACGGTTAGGTCATTCATGCCCACCAGATAAGTAACACCAAAAATGAGACAAATGACGACTAAAAAAATATTTAAAGAGTGCCATGACAGCGAACGCTTCGTCTGCTTATTTCGAGATTTGATATTAGTGGGGCGAATATTCATAAAGGAGTGACGGCACTAGTAGCCGTAAAATTATATAGAATTGAAAATTATCTTATTTTTTCTGCCGCTCGGAGTTTAGCGCTACGGGCGCGAGGATTATTCTGAATTTCATCAACTCCAGGAACAAGCGGTTTTTTAAGTAATGGTTGGAGTCGGGCTTGATGGCCGCAGACACAGACAGGGGCTCGGGGCGGACAAAGACAGGAGCTACTCTCTTCTTTGAGCCAATTTTTTACAATCCGATCTTCTCCACTATGGAAAGAGACGATTACTACTCTGCCTCCAACCTTTAAAAGATTGGCAACGGCGGCCAAAGCGCTCCGGAGGCTACCAAATTCATCATTAGTGGCCAGACGTAAAGCCTGAAAAGCGCGAGTAGCAGGATGGATTTTGCCCGTTCGGAAACGAACGGGCGTTATTTTTAAAATTATATCTACTAATTCTTTGGTATTGCTTAAAACTTTAAGCTTCCGAGTGGCCACTATTTCTTTGGCTAAACGATAGGCTTGAGGCTCTTCTCCTAGTTCTCTGAAAATTCGACTTAATTCTGATAAAGAAGCGGTTCTCAATAAATCACTCGTCCTGATAGCTGTCCCTGCGCCGAAAGCCATATCAAGGGGGCGTGAACCTTGGAAAGAAAAGCCCCTGCTCTCATCAGCTAACTGAGCGGAAGACAAGCCGAGATCAAAGACGACACCATCTACCAGTACTCCTGCATATTCGGCAGCAATAGCGGCTAAATTCTGAAAATTATCATGAACTAAAGTAACATTCTTTAATTTTTTATCAAGCAACAGTTGTTGAGCGTTATCAATAGCAAGCTGGTCAGCGTCAATCGCAACAATTTTTCCCTTCCGCCCAACTAAATCAGCGAGGGCAAGTGTATAACCAGCACCGCCGAGGGTACAATCAATGTAAGTTTGGCCGGCCTGAGGCTGAAGGATTTTTAATATTTCTGGTAAAAGGACTGAGGTGTGCTGATAATTCATATTAAATACCCAAAGCTCCCAATTCCTCGGCGATACTATTGCTATTCTGTTCGGCCGCCTGCTTATAATTATTCCAAGCGGCTTCATCCCAAATTTCTAAATGATCATATAAACCAGCGATAATAATTCCCTTCTTCAGGCTGGAAAACTTCCTTAAATATTCAGGTAAAGTAATGCGTCCTTGATTATCAAATTCTAAATCCATTGCCCCTGCCAACATGTGGCGGGAAAAGGCTCGCGCTTTAGCTTGGCTTAAAGGGAGGCTGGCAAATTTCTGGGCAATCTTTTCAAACTGCTCTTTAGAATACAAAAATAAACAGTTATCCAAACCCTTGGTAACAACTGCTCCCTTTTTTAAGATGGCGCGGAACTTAGCCGGAATCGCCAAGCGTCCTTTGTCATCTAAGTTATGATTGTATTCCCCGATAAACATGGGTAGAGGGTGGATAAAGTGTCAACAAAGTGATTCCCCTTTGTTCCCCACTTTTCACCTTAATGATTTAATTATACACCACCAAGCCCCGCCGGTCAACTATGTAAACCCCGTAAAAATAAGGGAAAAATTAAAAAAAGACAGCTTTATCCCCAAGCTGTCCTTGAAATCGAAAAAAATTAAAAAAAGTTATCAACAGGCGCTAGCCCGCGGTTTACCAATGTTGGGCTCGCTGGCATAATGAGGCTTGACCGCTTGACCGCCAGGAAAAACAAAAACCTCGCCATCAGCCAGGGATTTAGCGGGCACTCTTAAGGCATAAGCCAGAGCGTTGGCGGTTAAAACGCCAATCCGCAAAGAAGTAAAACTGGCCCCCTGATTTTGAACACGGACCTCTTCAATATCCTTCCAACTCATCCCTTTAGCCGCCATCATCTTTACTATTAAAGGCAGAAGCTTCTCTGTTTGCAATCTTGGTGCCCTCAATTTTTTGGCTATTTTCTTACCACCACCGATTAAAGAAATTTGAATGTAGTCATTTAAAGTTGTATCAATTGTTAAAACCATAGTCTTTTAAAATATCTTCTAATTGTTTAAGAGTGGAAACCTGCACTAAACGGCTCCGTAAATTACTAGCGCCCGCCAATCCTTGAACATACCAGCAAGACTGTTTGCGCCATTCTACCAGAGCAGCCTCGCTCTTCAAAGAGACTAAGAGATGAGCATGGCGATAAAGCAAGGCGCAAATCTCGGCTTGCCCATAAATAATCTCTCTGTCTTCTCTAATCTCTTGGAATAACCAGGGTCGTGCTAGCGCACCCCGGGCCAAACCCAGACCATCGGCGCCGCTTAAAGTTAGTGCTCGTTTAGCGGTGACTAAATCATTAATACCGCCATTCATTAAGATGGCGCCTTTAAAATAAGGTCTAATCTTTTCTACTAAACTAAAATCCGCTTCCCCGGTAAAACCCTGACTCAGACTGCGACCATGAATCATAATAGCAGCAATCGGTAAATCGGCAATATTTTTTAAAAAATCAAGTGCCTCCACTTCTCCAGACTTAGCCCTAATCTTGACCGCTAAAGGCAAAGAAGAATTAGATAAGACCGCTTCAATCACGGCCCGAGCGCCTTTGAGATTTTTCATTAAATCCGCTCCCGCCCCCTGCTTGATTACTTTGCTAACCGGACAGCCGAAGTTAATATCTAGACCTTGGGGCTTAACTGTCTTTTCTATAATTTTAGCGGCCACCGCAAAATGCTCAGGCTTGGAGCCAAATAACTGGACAACGAAATTAGCCTCTTTCTTCTCATCCCACTGTAAAAGACGCAAAGTCTCATTATCATTATCACCCCGATGATAATAAAGGGCCGTAGCCGAAGCCATCTCGCTATAAACAACATCCGCTCCGTAAGCGGAGCAGATTTGACGGAAAGCAATGTCGGTAAAACCAGCCATTGGCGCTAAAGCCATTATCGGCCGCCCTGAACTCTTTAATTTTTCCCAAAAATTATTAGACATCAAATAATAAACTTATTTTTTACGACTGAGTCGATAAACAGACTCTCCTTTAATATCTTCCATGATATAGCCTTCCCCCTCCAAAATGTGACGAAGCTTATCTGCCTGCTCCCAATCCTTAGCCGTACGCGCTGCTAAGCGTTCCTGCACTAAAGTTTGAATTTTTTCAGGCAAATCCGACAAAATTAAATTATTATCAGACTCGTCTTTTTTTGCGGAGAAATTTAGACCAAGCACCCTATCAAAATCTAAGGCGGTCGCTAATTTATCCTCCTTACTTAAATCTGATTTTAAAACTTTAAAAAGAAGGGCTAGGGCTTGAGGCATATTCAAGTCATCATTAATCGCCTGATTAAACTCCTGACGAGCATTTTCCTCAACTGTTCCCAGATCTGAGCCTAAAGCAATAATCTGGGAATACAAAGCAAAAAGACCCTGTTCGGCTTGACGCAAATTACTCTCACTATATTCCATCGGCTTCCGATAGTGTACTTGCAAAGCGGCGTAACGATAAGCGAGGGGGTCAAAGCCTTTTTTCAATAAAGCATTATCTAACGTTAGAAAATCACCGGTACTTTTAGCCATTTTCTTTCCACCACTGATATTAAGGAAGGCGCCGTGTAACCAGTAATTAAAAAACTTCTTGCCCGTGGCCGCCTCGCTTTGGGCAATTTCATTGGTATGATGAACATTGATATGATCGATGCCGCCGCAATGAATATCCTGCTCTTCTCCCAGATACTTTAAACTCATGGCCGAACATTCTAAATGCCAACCCGGAAAACCAACACCCCAGGGCGAATCCCATTCCATCTGTCTCTTGCTCCCGGCTGGCGAAAATTTCCAAACAGCAAAGTCCGTCGCATTCTTCTTTTCGGGATTCTTCTCTACCCTTACCCCTTCTTTTAACTCTTCTAATGGTAGATGACTCAAACGATTATAATCGTTAAATTTAGAAGTATCAAAATAAAGGCCGTCGCTAGTCCGATAGGTATAGCCCTTATCTTCTAATAGCTTAACCAAAGCAATCTGCTCAGGGATGTTGTCAGTCGCCCGGCACCAAATATCGGGAGCGATAATATTTAAAGAAGCAATGTCTTCTTTAAAGGCGTCGGTATAATAGGCGGCGATATCCCAAGCGCTCCGTCCTTCTCGTACTGCTCCCTGTTCAATCTTATCTTCACCCATATCCATATCGCCGCTGAGATGACCAACATCGGTAATATTCATGACCCGTTTCACTTGATAACCATTATAAACTAAAGTACGTACCAAAAAATCTTCAAATAAATAAGTGCGCAAATTACCAATATGGGCAAAATTATAAACAGTCGGGCCGCAGGTGTAGACGCCGACATGACCGGGCATCAGGGCTTCAAATTTTTCCTTCTCTAAACTTAAAGAATTGTATAAATATAAATCCATAAAATTATTCTGACCAAGCCTCCAAAGATTGAGCAAATAAAGCCACATTGACTTTAAGATTACGACCTAAGGGTAAAGATTCATAAGACTTAATCTGCTGCAATAAAGAAGCACGTAAACGGGAAAAAAGTTCCCGCTCAGTTGGAGTCGCCTCATCCTGACTGAGGTCCTGACAAAGTATTGCTAGTTCTGAGGGACTTAAAGAAAGATAAAAAGCAGGGACATTTTTTAAATTTCCTAATTGCAAAGATTCGCCCTCAACCTTAACTCCATATTTTACTTGGGCTCCGCCATTAAGCATTTTTCGGCGGATTTTTTCTTCTTTTTTACTGGGCCCTGTATTGCCAGCACGATCAATAACCTCATCAATACCACAAACCACTGAGCCATTCGCGCGATCGATAATCAACTGATCAACCCCATTATAATCATCATAGCGGGCCGAGCGGGCCACCATGAAGCGCTCTGGTAAGAGGCGTTGCAAACTTAAAGTCAAGGCCATCTCCGTCAAAGAGGCCGGGTTCTTCTCTTTATCAAGCAACCATTGTTCTCGACTCTTGCCGCTCTCTGTTGCCCACTGTTTTTCCTGTTCATCTGCTATAATTTCATCTTTCTCCCAATCTGGATGCTCAGGAAGATTAATGGCTCCTTCCGAATTTAACCAATTCTGAGAATAGAGACGGTTATATTCTTCTGCTTTAACCGCTAATTTTTCTTTCATAAGCATTAAAAAAGACTCTGGGCGCGGCGGCGCTTGTTTAGGACGTTCAAAACGATTAAGATCAATTTTCATGCCCGGTTGAATACCGGATAAATAATCAATTCCCATATATTAAGGTTGAAGGCGTACCGGATAAGTTACTTGCCCTTCATTTTCCGGTAAACCCGAAGGATTATCTTTTTTAATAATCAATTCCCCCATTTTTTCTGTGCTAGTGCTAAAGACTAGGTCTGCCTCAAAAGGCACCCAGTCACTGGTCATCCAATCGCTTTGTGCTTGTCCGTAGGTCTCAACTAAAATATTACCTGCAGCGTCTTTTAAAACTATGGGCAGAGTGGCTTCAAAAAACCACGAACCGCGCGCCCGACCCTGAACTTTATAAGGACTAGTCAACAACTCTCCTGCCTGAGGAGAAATTAACTCAACCTCTATTGCTGCTGGAATTCCATCTAAATCAGAGTCGACGACAGGAGTGCTGGTTGGAGATGAAGAAGCAATAGGTGGCTTTAAGATAGATGATAAGACTTCAATTTCCGATTCCACTGAGTTAGGATCAAAGCAAGCTTTTTGGGGGGCTGGAGAACTGGGCTTGCCCTGAGCTTGCCATTTGCCCTCAACACAGACCCAGCGATTACGAGGAGTTGCAACCCGTAAAAGCAAGGCGCAGGCAATGATAATTAAGCCAATTATGAGCCAAAGATTAGATTTTTCCATATATTTTCAAATCTATTTCATTTTAGCATATATTGTCAAAAAATCTATTAAATTAGCTGTTTGATTTGGCTCTTGACAATTTTAAATATAAATAGTAATATAAAATGGTTCTTTCCCTAAACTAAAAAATATTTAAAATACATACCATTGCTAAGGTTACTGCTTTTTCCTTAAAAATGGCGAAGGGGGCATTTTCGGTGCCCCCTTTTTTTATAGCAAAAACACCTCCGGAGGAGTGTTAAAAATTAAATGCGAAGATTGAACTCATCCGGTGATAGCTGGCAAAACTTTTCATAAGCGGGTAGATTGAAAAGTTCCCCGACTTCGTGTTGCTCTAAAATTATTTGTCGAGCAGCTAAAAATAATTCCCGACTTTCTATCTGGTGGCCTAAACGCTTAGTGGCTTTTGAGATTAACTCCTCTAAACGTTCCCGCCAGCGCTCGGCTTTTTCCGGAGAAATTTCTAAGCCTTGAATAAAATCAAGAAACTCCGGACGATCTACCAGGTGATCGAGAATAAACTTAGCAATTTCTTCAGCGCTCTTCTGCCAATTACGAGCATGTTCGCTATAAGGCAAAGAAGGGCTTTCAAAATTATCTTTCATAAAGGTGGTCGTTAGTGGACTCGAACCACTGACCTCTGCGATGTGAACGCAGCGCTCTAACCAGCTGAGCTAAACGACCAGATATGTTTTTTGTATCACATCTTGTGGCTTTAATCAAGCTTTCTTTCATCTAGAAAAAGTTGCATCAGGCAGCGCTGGCAGTCAAAAGTGAGGCGATAGCGACGACCCTCATTTTCTAAATATAGAGGCTCAACTAATTTCTTTGCCCCGCCCTGCTTCGGACAAGCTCCCAAAGAAAAACGTAAACAATGCTTAGTAGTCATTAGAGGGCGACCACTAAAATCTCCGCTCAACTCTAGCGCCATTTCCTTGACCTTAGCACCGTGCCTGAGGTAAAAATCCCGGGCCAACTGATTAGCCACGTTATAACTATAATCAAGCTCTTTCTCGGGATAAGGCTGTTTGCCGTCACTGAATGGCTGGTGGGGAGGCATCTTATAAACTCGACTGGATTCTTTTTCTAAAATTTCCAGCGCTTGCCGGCGCCACTCGTTGATTAGGCTAAGAGCTAAAAATGGAATTTCTCCAGAAACCGAAAAATTACGACCGTAGAAATAACTGTCACCGAGCTTAAATAACTGCCGCTGTAAATTAACGCTAGCTAATATCTGATCTTTAGCCAATTCGCCGGTAACGGGAAAGACTAATTCAATTTTAACACCGTTTTCCACCTTTACCGTCAAAGAAAGTTTCTGTTTAGAAAAACGGCAAGACCAATCACTAGCTAAAAGCCGCCGCGCCCCTTTTTGTGCCTGCTTTTCAAACTCAGGATTCTCATTCCGAAAAACTAAATCGCCTACTCGCAAAGCTAAAACTTTATTGAATTTACACCAAGGGCCCACTTGATTAAGATAGGCACCGCCAATAATCTCTTGATCCCGGACAAAAACTAAACCATCGCCAGGCTTTAAAACAGTGGCGCCTTCAATTTTATATTTGTCCGCCTGCACCGCCCTAATCTGACCAATTTTTTCTCCTAAAGAATTAGGAGCAAGGGCTAGCCAATCTTGGCGCCGGGACTTAAGAAAATAATCGGTATAGCCACGATTAAAACTTTTATTTAAATCCGGCTGATAGGATAAATCAATTCTGCCAAAAGAAGCACGGATATAGGACCCCTGGCTCTGAGCAATAATTTTGTCCAGAGCGAGACGATAGGCGGCAGTGACATTGGCAACATAGGTGTCATCTTTTAAACGCCCCTCAATTTTAAAGGAAGTGATTCCCGCCTCAACTAATTCCCCTAAATAATCTTCTGCCTTAAAATCTTTCAAGCATAACCAAGGACGGGCGGCACCGCTTAAAAGGCGACCCTCCGCATCTAATAAACGATAAGGTAGGCGGCAAGCTTGCGCACAAGCGCCGCGATTAGCGCTCCGCCCGCTCATCTGTTGGCTTAAATAACAGCGGCCGCTATAACTGACACACAAGGCTCCATGAACGAAACTCTCTAATTCTATCTGGCTATGACGACGAATCTCACCAATTTCATCAAGACTTAATTCCCTGCCTAAAATAACCCGTCGACAACCAATTTTTTCCCAAAATAAAACTTGCTCCCAACTGATATTATGCGCCTGAGTACTCATGAAAATAGGCAAAGCTGGCAAACGGAGATTAAAGATTCCGGGGTCTTGGATAATTAAAGCGTCGACACCGGAATTCCCAGCCTTATCTAAAGAATCTTGCATCGCCCCTATTTCCTCATCAAAAAAGATAGTATTTAAAACCAAGTAAACCCGGGCACCAAAAATATGGGCATAACGGGCTAAGGCGCTAACATCCTCCCAAGAATTACCAGCCGCCTGGCGAGCGCCAAAACGAGGAGAGCCTATATAAACAGCATCCGCTCCATTATCAATCGCCAACTTACCCGCAGTTAAAGTGCGGGCTGGCGCCAAAAGTTCTAAAGGGATTGCTTTATTTTTAACTGCTTTTTTCATATTTTTATTCTATTATGCCTAAAAGAAAAAGGCAAACAAAAAACGCCGTTAAAAAGGCGTTTTTAAAATGTGCCCGAAGGGGGACTCGAACCCCCACCCCCTTGCGAAGACTAGCACCTGAAGCTAGCGCGTCTACCAATTCCGCCATCCGGGCCTTATCAATTCTTTCTATAGCTTGCCACAGGCAAAAAACTTTGTAAAGCAAAGAAACAACCCTTAAAAAAACAAGCGCCCGCATCCTTTTAAAATAAAGATGCGGGCTTGAGTCCTAATTAAAGTATAACAAAGCTTCTTTCAGGACGGCCAGATATTCTTTCTGAATCTCGTTATCGAAATAATTCGATTCTTCGATTTCTGCCCAATAATGATAGATGCCCACACGATGCTCATCCCAACTACCGTTGAGATGATAATCTTTGTAACCCTGTAAGTCATCAGGTCCGTCCGTCCCCTCTTTCCGCACATAAATGGATAAAAATTCATCATTTATCAGCGAGGGCTCGCCAGCCTGCCACTGGTAATAGACAGAAAATCTTTTGCCCTGGTGACGAAAAACAAAGAATTTTTGATAGACCCCGGGGGTGCCGGTAATGACATTCCCGGATAAAAGGAAATTCTTATTGCTGCTCGCCAGCGTGTACGCCAATTTTCTGGCTAAAACCGCTCCTTCCTCATTAATGCGAAAAGGCGAGGAAAAGGAGGAAGAAGAAAAAGATTGCCCAAAACCAAGAAAGGAGATGAGCATAAAAGAAAAAAGAAAAATTGCTTTTTTCATGTTAATCTGAATTTAAGTTAAAAATGAACGAAAAATTATCAATTCAAATTATCATTATTTTAATTTTATGTCAATAACCAAGAAAATGAGAGAAAATGCTATAATAAACAAATATGCTCGACTTGGCGACAGAACAAAAAATATTTTCTTCCGGCTATAAATTAATCGGCGGTATCGATGAGGCCGGGCGCGGACCGCTGGCTGGACCAGTGGTCGCCGCTTGCGTTGTTATCGGACCTGACTTTAAAATTGACAGCGAAGAATTGAAATTAATCGCTGACTCTAAAAAACTCACGGCTAAACGCCGAGAACAACTTTTTAGAGTTATCCGTGATAAAGCCCTGGCCGTTGAAATCGGCGTAGTTAATAATAAAGTGATTGATAAAATTAATATCTTGCAGGGAACTTTTTTAGCCATGCGCCAAGCTCTTAATCGCCTAGATGTCTCTCCGGAATATATTTTAGTAGATGGCAACCTAAAAGTTCCTGGAATCAAACAAGCCCAAAGTGCCATCATAGATGGTGATGCTAAAGTTTTTGTAATCGCAGCCGCCTCCATTATTGCCAAAGTCAGCCGTGACTGGCTGATGCTGGAAGCGGATAAGAAATACCCCGAATATGAATTCGCCCGCCACAAAGGCTACGGTACCAAACGTCACCTGGACAAAATTAAAGAATTCGGCCCTTGCCCCCTTCATCGTCTCAGCTTCGCCCCCTTTAAAGGCAAAGAAAAAAAGCATCCCTGACAGAGGATGCTTTTTCACAAAGGACAACAAGTGGCTAAAACAGATAATGCAGAGCCGCGGGAATCTCAGAAACGCTCTTAAAAATACGCGAAGTCGGTAAACCCGCCCGCATAAAATCAAGACGACTGGAAACACCGGAAATAACCCCGGCAAATTTGAAAACTGGCTGATGGGCAAGCGCTGCCGCTAAATCGTCGTTGACGCTATCACCAACCACTAAGGTAGAATGGGGTTTGAATCCCATTTCGACAAAGCGGTTAAAGACTGCTGGATCTGGTTTTTGGGGGTTGCCGTTAACAGCCGTGTGGATGTGTTCGAAAAGTTCGAACGGTATCCGGTGTTGTTCAAAACGGAAAACCAGTGACTCATGGTCACGATTACTGACCACTCCCAGACGGAAGCCGCGCTTACGTAACTGTGAAAGCATTAACACTAAGTCCGGTTGTTCGGGATAAAATATCTCCGTTTGCGACATCTTAATAAAAAGATGAAGAACTTCATCACCCTGCTCTTTAGTCCAGCCCATTTTCGAGGAAAGGGTGTCCATAATTTTTACCAAATTCTGCCCCCAAAGATTTTTAATCTGCTGGAAGGATGGTTTTTCTAAGCCACAGCGAACGGCGGCCGACTGCAGACCTTTAATGCCGGGCTCGGTCGAGAGTAATAAGATGCCATCGGCATCAAAAATAATTGCGTTTCCCATTTTCTTGCTTTTTTTGTAAATAACGAAAAAGATTACTGACTTGCCACATTCCCATCCGAATCCGAACACTTGTAAATATATTTGGCTATTTATAGACTGGAAGAATATGATTAAAAAAAACTGAAGGGCGAAGGCATCTCGACAAGAATGACCGCAATGAGATT
>Ga0172367_10000848_pt1 | contig 45933 bp, 50 predicted proteins | sample Lak10m_FD_114542 | JGI IMG/M metagenome (GOLD analysis project Ga0172367, IMG submission 114542) | Freshwater microbial communities from Kabuno Bay, South-Kivu, Congo - kab_022012_10m | ecosystem: Environmental > Aquatic > Freshwater > Lake | place: Democratic Republic of the Congo: South-Kivu...
CGTGCCTACACATCGACGCGGCTGTTACCACACGCGCCGCAAGGCTCGATACTGGGCTCGCGGCTCACGATTACCCAGGCGGGATTCTCACCCGCTAGAACACGCGGCCTTGCCAGGCCGCACTGTCCCTGTTTACTTTTAGCTGAGGCACGCTTTTTGATCTCCGCCTCCTGGTCCTGCCGGTTCGTCCAGATGGGCAGCAATAAACCAAAACGCATCCCCGGCGAAGCTCCCTTGAAGTCCTGGCCCAGATAGCTGGGTACGGCGGCAATACTCATCGTGCTATGCTCCCGCAATACATTGTCTTACGTTGTTTTGGAGGTTTTGAAATGTCCACGCTAACCATTCGTCTCGACGACGAACTCGACCGGCAACTGAACCGGCTGGCGGAACAGAGCCGGCGCACCAAGAGCGATCTGGTGCGGGACATGCTGCGGCGCGAAGCGGCGCTGGAAGAACTCCGGCAGACCCGGGCGCTCCTGAAACCATACGCGGAACGCGCGGGGTACCTTGCCGATGAGGATTTCTTTCGCGATTTCTCGTGAAAGTCTTCATCGATACCAACGTCTGGCTCAGCGGGCGCTTCTGGCCGGGGTTGTGCGCGGAACTGCTGGATACGTTGATCACCCTGGATGTGACGATTCTGCTGGATGCGCGGGTGCTGGAAGAATTCCGGCGAATCGCTCGCGATAAGCTGAAAGTGGACGACAGCGCCTTGCAGCAGGCCGAGGTGTTTTTCCATCGTTACGCCGTGGTCTTGCCCGCCGCCGAAGCGCCGGCGCCCGGCGTTCCCGACCCGGATGATGCCTGGATCATCGCCGCGGCGCTCGCGGCCGGCGCGGACTGGTTCGTGACTGGCGATAAGCCGCTCCTGGCGCTGGACGCCATTGCCAGCCTGCCGATTCTCCATCCGCGCGAGGCCTACAGGCGCTTGCGCGGCTTGCACTGAACCACCCCGGCGCGGCTTCATGGTTGCCGCGCCGGGGCCATTTGCCGCAGCCAGCGCAGCCAGGCAAAGGCTTCGGCGGTGATGGCTTGATAGTCGCCGGGCGGTAACGCCATTAACGACTGCATAAGCATGGCAAAGCCGGGATCACGATCCACCCCATTGAATTTCTTGTTCAGCCACATGCGAAGGTCGCGCGCGACTTCTTCATTCGCCCCGCCTTTCTCGTGACAGAACGCCAGTACCTGCATCAGCCCGCTGTTCATGATCAGTGCAGGCAGGCCCTTGGCGATGTTGACATGTTGACTGGTGTAATGAGCGCTCTTGTCCCAGGCATCCTGCGCACGTCGTTGTTCAAGTGTGGTTTGGCTCATGTTTTCAACCCCCCTCCACGACGGTCGCCACGACCAGGCCACGGCCGGTGGTGGCATCGCCGCCGATTTGCAGCAATCTGCCATGCATGACCGTCTTGATCTTGTTCATCACGTCCTCCGCCTTGAGATGGCCATCGATCTTGCCGGTGCGCGTCTGGCTGGCCAGCAGTGGCGCCACCAGCAGGGATTCGGGCGGCAGGTTCTCGGTGTAGAACAATCCGCCCTCCCTGGCCGTGCCGGTTTTTTCATCGATCCGCACATGCGGCTCGACCAGCATGGCATGTTCGGAAAAGTAGGCAAAATCGGTATCGGCCAGCACCACCAGGTCGGTCTTGAGTTTGTTGCGGAAGAAATCGTAGGCGCCATCGCCCGCGTGATTTTTGCCAGGTAGCGCCTTGGCCGCCAAGTCTTTTGCGAGCTTGGACAAATCTTCCTCCGAGATTTGGGCCACGTACTCGAACGCCTCCAGATGCAACTTGTCGCCGGACAGCAGCGCCGGATTGGCGAGCAGGCAATGACCCTCCGCGATTTCGGGCAGCGCGGGCCAGACCGGCGGCTGACCGATCAGGCCCAGCAGGCGCCGGGCGCGGGCCAGGGCCTGCGGACAGGTAGCGTAAACGTAACCGCCCTTGAGACTGCGCACCGGCAAGGCGACGAGTTGGGCATCGCCGAAGCTGAGGGCGCCGGCGTGGAGTTCGCCATTGCCGGAATCGGGGCCGAACAACCGATCAATGAGGTCTTTATCACCACCCAGCGCCTCGAACCCATGCCGCACCGCGCCTTTGAGGCCGGAGCCAGCAAAGCAGGGATGACCGGTGTGGCGTTCGCGCTGGATGGGGTTGTCGATGAGTCCGACCGCCTGCCCCGCGCCCAGATGGACGGGGCTGACGGCATAGAGAAAGACGGCGGCGTGTTTTTCAAACATGGGAGTTTCCTGATGAGGTGTCGTTAATACCGATGACTTGCATGCGTTGGGCGATCGAGACAGGCGCGAATCGGGTTCATTCCCAGGCGCTCCGCTCTTCGCCGATTTTCCGGTCGATCTCTTCCTGGGTGCGCTGACTGGGGGGCTGTTGCCGGAACCAATCATTAAATTCACGCAGAGAATGCGGGCCGGTCTGCGCTACGGGCGCTTCCGGAAACAACACAATGACCTCGACTTCGCCTTCGGGCGAACCCTTGGGCAAAGGCAACACCAGCGGTTGGTCGGCTTTGACCTGAGCCTTCATGCGATGGGCGAACATGACTTTCTCCTGATTACCGTGACGTCCAGAGGGCCAGACTGGCGCGATTGAAACCCTCGGCCCGGCGGCTTGCCTCCGCGCCGGCCTCGGTCCACAAACCGCACTCGACCAGCTTGCGCAGCGCCTCGGCCGTGGTCTCCAGTTCGTCCAGCCAGTAGACGCTGCCGGCGGGCACGGCGCGTTGGGCGGGCTTGGGCTGCCATTCGGCCAGGTCCCAGCCGGAGACGACCTCGGCGCGCGGCACGGCGGCGCAGGCGAGGCGGCCCTTGATGCCGTGCAGGTCGAAACGATACCCACCGTCATCGGCACGGGTGACCCCGGTGGGCAGCCAGCCGCCGGCCCTCACCCACAGCGCCCCTTCGACTCGGCTCAGGGCAGGCTCTCCCGCTGGGAGAGGGGGGCAAAACAGGCCGGGCGTGGTCAGAACTAGTCGGCAACGACCGGCGGCGGCGATGGCGGCATAGTCGGGCTCCGGCCAGTCCATCTCGACGGAGGAAAGAGCGGCGGCGCGGCCGTCGCCGCCCAGGCGCAGCGAGCCGCTCGCGGGCAGGGTGGCGCCACGAACGGTCGCGAGAAATCCGACGTCGTAATCCGCTTGGGCCGGCTGGCCCTCGCCGGCTTGCCGGCGTAGCCAATCGCCCTGTTTGAACAACGCCACCGCCTGCACGGAAAACAGCTTGCCATCGGCGGCGCGGCGCGCATCCACGTCCAGACCCACGCCAACGCGCGGATCGATGGCCCAGAGTTCGTTGGCGTTTACCCAGTGCCCGGCGGCGGGAACCCGACCCGCGAGGTAGTCACGCCAGCCGGCGGCGGTCAGCCAGTAACCGGATTCGGGCTTGCCGCGCTGACTCTCGGCCAGCACCGGCAGCCAGGGCAGCGGGGCGGAGGACTGGATACCGCTGGGCTTTAGCCCCTCTCCCGTGGGGAGAGGGGTTGGGGTGAGTGCGCGCGCCTGAGGCTTGCCCTCCGAGTCGCGACCAAGCACCAGATCGGCCGGTGGAGCGTACAGCGGTTCCGCCACGCCATCCGCACCGCGGCGGGCCAGTTGAAAAGCGGTGACGGTGAAGGAACCGGGCCGCCTTGGCGTGCCCAATTCCGGATGGTCGATCTCGCCCCGGGCGAAGGCGGCCAGGTCCACGCCGGCATCGGCCAATAGCCGCGAACGCAAGGCACCAGCGGCGGCCGAGGGCCAGGGTGGAATCAGGGCCTCGCCGTAACTGCCGGGGTCGCCGAAGAGCTTGTTGCCGCGCAGGAACAGAACATCCAGCGGCTCGATGAAGCGGGTTTCCTGGGCGCTCATGCATCACCTCCGGCGCGGGTTTCGCGGGCGAGGAACTCGCCCACGGTGAGGAAGTTCTCCAGCCATTTCAGCCGGTCCCGGGATTGGGCGGCGGTCAGCGCGGCCAGACGCCGGGCCAGGCCGGGCGCTTGCGCCTTCAGGGATTTGTCGTCGGCCTGCCGCGCCAGTTGGTAGCCTAGCAGCGACTCCAGCATGCCGGAGTCTTCACCGGGATCGGGCAGATCGTGCAACCATTCCAGCGTGTGATACACCGCCCGGCGGGAGACTCCTTCGGCGCGCAGGAAGGCGATGAGGTGATTCAACAGCCTTACCGGTTCACCCCATTTCTCCGTCAACCGCAAGGCTCCTCCTGAACGCTTGATGACCACAATGGAAAAGGCATCACGACCGCCCTCGTGTTTGGCGCGCTGCTCGGCAGCCCGCAGTTCGCGCAGCACCGCGCCCAGCGGGGCCTGATGGTGCGCAATGACCGCCCCGCAACTGGCGGTGGCATTGCGGCCCATCATCCGCATGAGTTTGAGACGTTCCTTGCCGCCACGTCGAACCTTGAGCGCGGCGAAGCCGTTCTGGAGGGTCAACCCCTGATGTGTGCCACCCTCGTGATCCGGGTCCTCGCCGGAATAGGCCTGACGCAGGCGCTGCATGACCGGCAGCAGATCGGCTACCGGCAGCATGGCCAGCACGTCATCACCGCCGGCGTAGATCACCCGGCCCAGATATTCTTCCTCGACGATATGCCGCACCACGGTTTGCGAGAAATCATTGAGCGCGCCGGAGATGGCCAGATGGCGATTGGGCGAAATCGGCCGCTTCTGCCGTCCATAAGCCTGTATCAGGGGGTGCCCGGCGGCATGCTGGTCGAAACCCGCCCGCACCTGGGGATGGAAGCTGTCGTGGTAGGGAATCGCGCTCGGGTCATCGACATCACCCACGCCGGAGAGGATGGCGCCCATGCGATCGCCGTCCAGCATGATGAGGGCATAGTAGGTTTCGAGGCGACCATCGGTTGGCGCTGGCTCCGTGACGCCTGCCTGCTCCCCTCTCCCCCCGGGAGTGGGGCCGGGGGTGAGGGTCTTCCGCACCAGGCGCAGTGCCCGTTCATAGGCCTCGTCGTCGTCCGCCTCCCGCGCCGCTTCGAGCAAACCGGGCAGGCGCTTGGCGTCGGCCAGCGCCGGGTTCCTGGCGTGTCGCGTCATGAGCCGGCGCGGGAGCGCGACCGGTTCCGCTTCCTGTGTCTGCATCTCCGCGGTAAAGCTTGCCGCGGTATGACCACCCCCTTCCAGCCACCGGTCGAGTTGATGCGCCAGCGCCATGGTATGGGTGGAGACGACGAAGCGGCCGATGTCCTTCTTTTCGCCGCGCTCGCCTGCCGCCAACGCCTTGCCGACCTCTTCCTTGAACAGTGTGGGCCATAGCCGCTTGATGGCGGGCAACGCGCCGAGGTGTTCGCCCTTTTTGGCCCAGGCGGGTTTGCGATCGGCAACCCGGGTCCAGAGGGTATCGGAGCGCTGCCCCGGCGGCGTCGCCAATTGGGCTCGGTCGGTGGTCAGCCATTCAGTTTCACCGGTCAGCGAGCAGCGCCAGCCGCCCTCCTCGCCCGCCGCGAATGTCCGGGCCACCTTGGCAGCCGCCATGACGCGCTCGGCCAGGTCATAGACCGCCGGATAGAGGACGCCGGGATTGGGGGCAAAGAACGTGGTCCCATCGCCCCAGTCGATTTCCTTCTGCAGCGCCTGCCAGGCCGGGGTGGCGAGGAAGCCACTATCGCCCTCATGCCCAAAGAAAGGCGCCATGGCCGCACTCAGGGCGCTGGTGTCGAGATCGGTTTGCCGCTCCGGGTTGCGCGGGCGAATCAGGCAAAACGGCACGGACGCCCAGTGAACTTCGGGGAATCCGTCGAGTTGGGCTTTCATCTGGTCGTAGGGCGTCCGAGAGGCTTCCTTGTCAAATCCGGCGACGTCCAGCAACCGCATTACGACGTCCTCGCCCAGTCGTTGCAGCCAGCCGCGCACGGCTTGCGTGACCTGTTCGGCAATCGCTCGCGCCCGGCTGGCCGGCACGACAGCGACGAAGCGGTTAGGCAAGGCCGCCGAAAACAGCGGATTGGCGTCGGTGCCGCCCTGCATCCACTCACTATCCTGGAACAGCGTGTCCGGCAATTCCATGTGATCGCGCAGCCACAGATCCACCTGGGGAATGCCGCGCAGGCGGGGAAACAGGATGGCATCCGGCCCCAGCGCCTCGCAGACCGGGCGCATGGCCTCCCAGGCCAGCCGTGAAAGCAGGTGCGAACCGGCCCACAGATCGGAGGTGCTGCGCGCCGCCGCGATGAAGCCCTGCACCGGGCCGATGGAAAGCGCCAGCAACGCGGCTTCACCGTCGGGATCGTCGGCAAAGGCGCCGGCGAAGGCCGAGGTCAGATCGAGATGATCCCAAATGGAATGGTCGGGGATGCGGGTGTCGGCGGGCAAGAGGCCCCACAGAGCGCCGAGCTTGCCGTTGTCTTCCGTCTCGGTCAGTTCCGGGCCGAAGCGCCAGTAGGTCAGCAGAATCTTGCGCAGGTCTTCCGGTTCCCCATCCTTTATGCCCAGAGCCTGGAGCAGTCCGCCGAAGTGATCGAAGCTTTTCTGTTTGATCTCCTGAAAATCCGTATCGCTCAGGCCGCCATGCTGGCCCAAATCGTATTGATCGCCGGTGAGCGGGTGGATGAGTACCGGCTTTTTAGTCCAGCGCACTTGCGCCCAGTCGGCCACTTTCAGTGTCCTTTGCTCGCCCTGGCGGGTGGTCACGGTGATTTCCTGCATGGGCCACTGCGGACGGTCGGCGGCCGACGCCCACCAGTCGGCTCGCTGGACGTGACGGTAGAGCTTCAGCGGCAGACCCATTTTGAACAAGACGGTCGAAAGCGCTTCGGCATTGTCCGGGTCGAGGGTGTCCGGTAGCCGCTCTAGTCCCAACAAGCGCTTCAGCGCGGCGCTGGTGCCGTTTTCATGTCCGGCCGGATCGCGCAATAGGACCAGCGCCTTCTCCGCCGGATCGTGAAGGCGAGCGGCGAGCTTGGTTTGCCAGAGGATGTCGTTGCTCATGGCTTACTCCGGGATACGGGTGAGTTGTTGCGCCGGTTCATCAAGAAAGCCGTGGACCCGCGACCAGACCTGCCGGATAGTCTGAAGGTTAGGCTGGAACTGAGGCGGTGGGCTATGCGGCACATGGAAAATCACGCCAACCAGCGTGCCGTCCTGAGTGGGGCGAACCTTGAAACGCAGGGTGTTGGGGAGGCGAGCGTTGTTGCTCCAGGCATTGACTCTATGGTTGGTGACTGGGTAGCTCAGCCAATGGCGATCTTGAACGGGACCGGGTGGTGCGGCTGGAAACTGGAATCGTGTCCTCAACCCGATCTTGATCGCCGCCAATCGCTGCATGAGGATTTTCCAGTCGCTGTGCGCTGCGGTCTGCCAGATCAGCGGGCGTTTCTGCGCATCCTGACCAATGGCGTGGGGCCAATCCCAGTCGCGTTGTAAGCAATCCTCCCAGAATCGTAGCGGCAGTTTCCCCTCACCCCACCCCCCTCGACTCCGCTCGGGGCTGGCCTCTCCCGCCGGGAGAGGGAGCAAGGAAAAGGATCCCCAGCCGTTGCGGCTACGCCCACCCAGAGCGCCAAAACGATTCATGAGCCAGAGGGCGTGTTCGATCAGGGGCGCATCGGCCTCGGGCATGGCCACGGATAGGGTGGCGGACTCGCCGTGCTGAATGGCGGCGTTGGCTTTCAAGGTGGTATGACCGCCTTGGAATCTCAAAGGGCCGTACCCTAGATAGAGCGTCGAACCCACGTTGGCGCCATGATGTCCGACTTCAGGGTGATGCACCGTGGCTTCAGGTCCTGGCCATTGCGTCAGCCTCCCCGTATCCCACCGCTCCAGCCGTAGTCGCAACCGACTCTTGCAGTAGTCGTTCTCCAGCCAGGCATTGCCGAACAGCAACCCCTCCTCGCGTCGCATGGCAGCCAGATTGACGGCAAAGCCTTTGTCCGCCGCATAGGCCACGCGCCACCACTGCCGTAGCAGGGCCTTGATGGGCGGTGTGCGCCATTGTGCGTTTTGCTCGGCATTGCCGAGGAAGGCGGGGGTATCAAACCGGAGTGTGTATTCCAGGATTTTCATATCCAGAGGCTTTCCTTGAACTCAATCTGCTAATTGGATGCGCGGGTTTGTCTGGCAAGGTACAGCGTCATGCCAGAATCCACGGAGTTTTCCCTGCGACCGCCGGGAAGTGTTCATGTTGTATTCTCATCGACGCGAAAGACCAACAGTATCTGCCCGGAGGCCAAGCCAAGTCCATAGGCGGTGCGGGGGCGTTGGCCAAATCCTTGTATTTGATAGACCATGGCGGCGGCGCCCAGGGTCTCGCGCAAGCGGCTGTTGACGCGGCTCTTGCGGCGTTCGAAATAATTCTTGTCCATACCGTTGGCAAGCCCCCGGGTGACACGGTCCTCGGCCCCCATGACGCCGACCACGGCGCGGTAGGCGTCGATGAATTCTCCGGAATGCTCCAAGTCCGGGGCGCCCTCGGGAGGGCAAGAGACGGGGGGCTGACCCGCCAGCGCGCGACGGGCCAGCCAGAGGTAAAAGGCGAGTTCCGCCGGGGGAAGTTCCACGCCGATGCCACCGGCCAACAGGCGACGGCGGGCGAGGTCGATTTCGAGCCGGGGGGGACCCAGGCTGCGCTGGGCCATACCGACGGTGGCGGAAAAGCTGGCGCGGCCCTTGAGCAGGCTGTCTGGCAGGCCATGACGGAGCCGGACGAATGGGATATCGGCCAGGGTGACGATGGCATCGCGGCTGTCCAGCGGGCGCGAGTCGGGTGGCAGCCCATAGATGACTTCCGGGTAGGGTGTGGGGTAGAAAAAGTTGGGGTGGGATTCGAACGGCGCGTTGACCAGGACGTGCGTCAGCCGGTCCTGGGGCCGTCCGAACAGGGACAGGGCATAACCGGCGAAAAAGCCGAGAGTCTTGCGACCACCCGCCAGCGAGACATGCACCTGGGCGTCATCGTCGGCCGTGAGCCGGCGTATCCATTCGGTCACGGCATCGGCGGCGGCGGTGTTGTCCTCGCCGTCGCGGATGTCCGTCAGGGGTTCGCCGCTGGCCCGAGTCAGCACTTGCAGGGAGTCCTGATCGAAGCGCATGGCGGGGAGCTGGTAGTCATCGCACAGCCGATGAAACCATCCGGGCTGCTCGCTCAGCAGGGTGAGCCGGGCGCGGGCGATGCCTTCCTCGGTGGAGAGCACATGGATGTCGGTCGGCAGGGAGGCCGTGCCTTCCCGGGCCAGGGCGTACAGGGTTTCCGTGAGCACTTGCGGTGTCAGTCCGGCGATGCACAACAGATGCCGTCGCGGGAAGGGAGGATTCATGGCGCTGAGTTCGGTTCGGTTTGTGGAGGTTGATCTTGGGGTGAGCCGGATGGGGTGGCACTCATCGTTATGGGCAGTCTGCCGTAAGCGGCGTCCAAAGTGGTATCTGGCAAGCTTGCCAACCGCCACGCGCCTGGCTGTGACATCCCCCATTCACGGAAAGGGGCGATGGGGCCGTGCCCGTTCAGGTTCCGCGGGCCTCCAGACCCGGCTCGATGAGGGGTTCGAGCTGGTAGCGCCCCAAACCCAAGGTGGCGCCCTTGCCGGCATGGACCCATTGACCGAGCCAGAGGTAGGGCCAGAATTCGGCGAGGTCGGCTCCATTGAGTGTCACCTGACCGATCAGTCCGCCCATGTCCAGGGCGACGTCCTGGCGGGAGGAGTAGCGCGTCCAGTCGTACCAGCGGAGTCGCGGCTCATGCAGCGCTACAGTCCCGGCGCGCTGAACCAGACCGGCAAAATCGGCCTCCAGCGGCTGCGGTGTATGGAAATACGTGAGCAGGGAAACGCGCCGTAGCAAGGAGCCGAACAGGTCGGCGAAGCGAAAGGTCGCCGGGGTGACCAGGTGGTCTTCGCGCTTGAGCCGCAGGGGTGCGGTCAGCCGCAGGAGCATGCGCTCGGGGATGGCCGGCGGTGCGGGTGGGGGAGCGACCAGTGAGGTCAGTGGATCATCCGGAGCGTAGATGCGTGTCCAGGCGTCGAGATTCCCGCCCGTCGCCTGGTATATCTCCCGCAATTGAAAGGGTTGGCGCTGGCGGCCGATGCCATGCCGTCCCGCTTCGCTCAGGGCGTGTACGAAATAGGGCAGTTGGGCACAGGCACGGCCGATCAGAATCAAGCCGAGACGATAGTCCGGGCCGGTCTGGCCCGGCTCTATACGCAGTACGAAAGGGTGCGGGGCCGCCGGGTATTTACGCAGCTTTTCCGCATCGGGCGGCGGCGGGGTTTCGAATATATAGGGGAACATGCAGCTCCGGTAGAGGAGGCAGTCCCGACAGGAGGTATCGCGAATGACGCAAACGGCCCGTTTCAGCGACCACCCCAGCGCCCCGCGCCAGGTGGAGCCGGGAAAGGCCGGCAACCGGCCGGCGTCGTCACAATCGAAGCGGTATTCAAGAACCGACAGGGGCAGGCTGGAGGGATTCAAGTTCGGTGACCTCGCGGAGTATGAGTCCCGCATTAAACGGTAAATGCTCCACGGCTGTCCATTTGGCAAGCTTGCCGCGCATTCTCATGACGCAGAGTGATTCGGATCATGTAGGGAGCACAGGCATTGGCTCACGACCATGAGGGTAATGGTTGGCGCGGCCAGGCCTGGGGTTTCGTTGGCTGAGCGGAGTCGAAGCCAAGGGAACCCCTGTCGCGGGCCAGTTCGCTTCGACTCCGCTCAGCGAACGGCTGACGTGATATCCGTGAACTTGGGGTCGCCCATCTTGACCCACCTCGTTCGGATTTAAGTTCGGAGTTCCGCCTTCAGGCGGTCTTCCGCAGCCCGGGACCGCCTGAAGGCGGAACTCCGAACGGTCACGATGGCGCCGCCAGCCAGCTTATCCACCTGGCGACGATGGCGACCAGAAAACCAAAGACCGACCCGGTGGCCAAGCTCTCAAGCCCCGCACATCAGCTTGATCAGTGGCCGTGAGCCTGCAACATTTGGATGATGCGGTTGACCACATCAGCCTGCTTGTCGTGAGTCAATGTGCCGACCACGCCACGAAACAGGGTTTCATGGGCGGTGAAGAGTTTGCCGGGTCTCGCGTAACTGAGGCGTTGCAAGCTGCCCCTGATAAAATCGGACTCCGCCAGTTCGATAGCGGCCGCATCCGCCCCTTCGTTGCGGGAGCAATCCTCCACTAATTCGCCAACGTCTTGGTCGAGAGATCAGGCTAACCACTTGTCGGCAACGCTTCATCGTTCACCTCGACGGCCACGTGGCGACCGGGCGTCAATACATGCCGAAGTACGGTGATGACGGCAAAGATCACACAGCGACAATAGCCAGGGGTGTCCTGATAAGCCTCGGTCCGACTGCTCCAGTGCGCGGCAGTGGCGGCGATGCGGCCGATGACCTCATCGGTCGGTCCGCCTGGCCCAGGGTGATGACGTCAGTCTTCCTGCAAGCGTACCGCGAGCACGTCGCAGGCCGCGTGATGGACCACGCTGGACGCGGTGGAACCCAGCAGCAGCCCCAGCCCGTGCCGGCCATGGGAGCCGACGACGATCAGATCGGCCTTGATTTCTCCGGCCACGCGGATGATTTCAACCTTGGGGCTACCCACTTCGACCCAACAATGGTCATCCGGGACGCCGTGAGTCGCGGCCATCGCCGCCAGCCGCGTCTTGGCGGATTCAACCATTTCATCGGTGAGATCCACCTCGAAGGGTGAAACGGCTCCAAAGGTGGTATCGACAGGCGGAAGGTAGTCGACCACATGGAGGATATGCAGTCGTTCCGGCTGACCGCCCGCCAGTTCGACGGCTTTTTGCAGCGCCCGGCTCCCGCTTTCCGAGAAGTCCTGGGCCACGAGCAGGGTCTGGTAAGTCATGTGCAACTCCGATTCACGTCAAGGAAGGAAACCACATCATCATAATCCGCAGACTCCCCGCGGTGTAGGCCAAAGCCAGGCCGAACCCGGCCAGATAGGGTAGATTCAGCGCCTCGCGCAGAACGTGGGCCAGCACGGCGATCGCCCACAGCATCAGCGCTGAGAGCAGCAGGGACAGTGCGCCTTGCCATTCCGGCTGGAGCTGACCGGTCGCCATCAGGGGTAATGCCGCCAGGGTGAACACGGTGTCACTGCCCAGGGCCGCGGTGGCGGTCTGGAGCAACCGCGGGGTGAGGCGGGCAAGCCCGAGGACCAGATAGAGGAACGCGAACATCAGTCCCATCGCCGTGGCCGCCTGGAATAGAGCCTGAAGCACATCCGCCTCCATCAGGAGCAGCCCCGTCGAAACGAGGAGATTCAATCCCAGGATCAGGCCTAGCAGAAACCGGGAAGCCGGAATATCCTGGGGCCCCTTGCGGAACAGGCAGATGTCGAGAAATAGCTGGATGAGCGGCATGACGGCGGCAGGTGACTCAGGGTTAATCCGTTTCGGCGGTTTCCAGGGCTTCCGAGGCTTCCAGCCAGCGGGTTTCCGCGGCCTGGATGGTGGCTTCGATTTTGTCACGCTCGGCCAGCAGGCTCTGCAAGCGCTGGCGACCCGCCGCCTCGTACAGGCTGGGTTCGGCCAGTTGGACTTCGAGCTCCTGCCGGGCGGCAATGGACCGATTCATGGCCTGTTCGGCCTTGTCGACGGCGGCCCGTAGCGGCTTGATCTGTTTGCGCCGCTCCGCATCCGAGCGCCGCTGCTGTTTGCGGGAGTCACCCTCCCTGGAGGTTGCGCCATCCAGGGCTATCTGCCGGGAGCGGTGTTCACTCAGCCAGCGGCGGTAATCGTCCAGATCACCATCGAAACGCTGGGCGGAACCGTTCGCCACCAGCCAGAGATCATCGGCCACGGTGCGCAGCAGGTAGCGATCGTGGGATACCACGACCAGCGCGCCCTCGTAGTCCTGGAGGGCCAGGCTGAGGGCGTCGCGGGTTTGCAGATCCAGGTGGTTGGTCGGTTCATCCAGCAGCAGGAGATTGGGCCGTTGATAGATCAAGAGCGCCAGCACCAGGCGGGACTTTTCGCCGCCCGAGAACGGCGCTATCGGGTCCAGCGCCTGTTCGCCGCGAAATCCAAAACCGCCCAGATACCCGCGCAGATCTTTCTCGGTGGCCCGAGGATCAAGCCGTTGCAGATGACGCAGCGCGCTTTCCTCGGGGTTGAGCTGTTCGAGTTGATGTTGGGCGAAGTAGCCGATGCGAAGATCCTGGGCCCCCAGTCGCTCGCCCGCCAAGGTAGGCAGCTTGCCGGCCAGCAGTTTGACGAGGGTGGATTTGCCGGCGCCATTGGGGCCGAGCAGCCCGAGTCGATCGCCCGGGTTGATGGTAAGTTCGATCCCGCTGACGATGGGGGTCTCGCCATACCCAGCGGCGGCCTCATCCAGCTTGAGCAATGGCGACGGTGATTTTTCCGATGGACTAAAGCGGAATTCCAGGGGGGAATCGGCTTGCGCCTGAGCAATGAGCGTCATGCGATCCAGGGCTTTGAGACGGCTCTGGACCTGGCGGGCCTTGGTGGCCTGGGCGCGAAAGCGGTCCACGAAGCCCTGGATGCGCTGGAGTTCGCGCTGCTGGCGTTGAAAGGCGGATTGTTGCTGCGCCAGGGTTTCGGCCCGGCGGGTCTCGAAATCGCTGTAATTGCCGGTGTTCAGGGTGACCTTGCCCTGCTCGAGGTGGAGGATATGGGTGGCCAGGTCATCGAGGAAATCGCGATCATGCGAGATCAGCAGCAGGGTGCCCGGATAGCTGGTCAGCCAGTCCTGTAGCCAGATGACGGCATCCAGATCGAGATGGTTGGTAGGCTCGTCCAGGAGCAGTATGTCGGAGCGGCACATCAGCGCCTGCGCCACATTGAGGCGCACCCGCCAACCGCCCGAAAATTCGGTGACGCGACGGTACTCCTGTCCGGGGGCAAAACCCAGCCCATGCAGCAAGCGCGCGGCGCGGGCGAGGGCCTCGTAGCCGCCGATTTGCTCCAGATGGGCATGCAGATGGGCCAGGGCCAAACCCTCCTCGGAACGCTCCGCGGCCTCGATGTCGGCCTGCACGGTGCGCAGTTCGGCATCGCCATCGAGGACGTAATCCAGTGCCGTGCGGTCGACGGCGGGGGTTTCCTGCGCGACATGGGCTATGGCCAACCCGGGCGGAAGGGTCAGTTCGCCCATATCCGGGTGCAAGCGCCCCAGGATCAGTTCGAACAGGCTGGACTTCCCCGCCCCATTCGCGCCGGTGATGCCGATGCGGTCGCCTTTGTTGAGCGTGAACGTCGCCTCTTCGAACAGGACCCGGGTGCCCCGACGCAGGGTGACGGAACGTGCGTTGATCATGACTCGGCCCCGCGGCCCGTGCTGTCGATCACTGAAAACGACCCGCCAATCAGGCGGAGGCCTTTTCGATGAGTTCCTCGGCTTCCTTGTAGAACTCGACCAGGTTGCCCTGTTTGATGGTCTTGCGCGGAATGATCAGGGCGGAATCGAGCGCGACAAAGATGAAGGCATAGTTCTTGTTGGATTCGATCCGGAGGAGATCCTCCCACTTGATGCGGGATTCCCCCGTCTTGCAGATCTCGACCAGTTCTTTTGGCTCGATGCGCAGGGTGTAGTCGCCCAGGATGCGCGCCTTCTCTTCTTCGGTATACAGGCTGGCAATCTTGCGACGGGTATTCCAGCGAAGAAAATACGGGGCGGCCACGCCCCACACGGCGCCGGTAAGACCCAGCCAGGCCGCCGTCAGGCTGTCCTGGTAATAGAACCAGACGAACAAGGCTATCAGGATCATGAAACCCGGGATGGTCGCCTGATGCCGACGCAGACTTTTCTGGAGGGTTTCAGTGTTCTTGAGTTGGTGATCATTGAAGGCGAGGAGATCGCTTTCGCGTAATTCGTACTGGATTTCGGTCATGGCACTCGGGACATTGGATGAGGTGGCGCGATCCGGCTGGGCCGGGCTCGAAAACCGGTTAGTATACGCATTTCGCCCCATCATTACCCTCGGGCCAGCATGGGACGAATTCAGCTACCCGTTCCTTTCTTTTCTGGAGACATAATCATGCAGGGGAATACCGAAATCATCGCCAAGCTCAATGGGCTGCTGGCCGGGGAATTGACTGCCATCGACCAATACTTCATCCATGGGCGCATGTGCCGGGAATGGGGTCTGACCAAACTGGCCGATCATTTCGGTCATGAGATGCAGGAAGAGCAAACACATGCCGACCGGCTGATCACGCGCATCTTGTTCCTGGAAGGTCTGCCCGTGATGGATCAACGGGAACCGCTGAAAGTCGGCGCGAATATCCCGGAAATGCTGAGGAACGATCTGGAACTGGAATATCAGGTCATTGGCAACCTCAAAGTCAGCATCGCGCTATGCGAACAGAACCGCGACTTTCCCACCCGCGACTTGTTGCTCGATCTGCTGCGGGATACCGAGGAGGATCACACGCTCTGGCTGGAAACCCAGCTTGGGCTGATCGAGAAGATCGGACTGGAAAATTATCTGCAAAGCCAGCTTTAGGCCCGCGACCGATCAGCCTGCGCCTGTAGTCTGCTAGTGCTGGCTTACGGTTGATAACTGTTATCGTTTGTACTAAGATGATCTTCACTTACTACGAGGTGACAGTTCCATGTACATCTGCATTTGCAAAAACGTAACGGACAGTCAGATCAAACGTTGTGTGAGGGAGAAAGGGATACAAAATCTGCGGGGGTTGCGGCGTGAGCTTGGCGCTTGTGATCAATGCGGAAAATGCGCCCCGGAAGCACGGCAAATCATCAGTGAAAGCCTGAGCGAAAGCCATGGCGCCCGCAGGGAGTTGCTCTCAGCGGCCTGATTCCCTGGGGCGGCGGCCCATAACCGCCCCAGGAAAACTTGTGTTCTAGGATAGACTCACATCATCGATTGCTGGTAATTCTGCTCCCCGATCTTTTCAATGAGTTCGAGTTGGGTCTCCAGCCAATCTACATGCTCTTCCTCGCTTTCCAGTATCGACTGAAACAAATCTCGACTGACGAAGTCCCCGACCTGCTCGCAATAGGTCACGGCCTCGCGTAACTCCGGAAGCGCCTCCATTTCCAGAGCCAGATCACATCCCAGGATTTCCCGGGTGTTTTCGCCAATTTTCAATTTGCCGAGATCCTGCAGGTTGGGCAGGCCTTCCAGAAACAGGATGCGCTCGATCAGTTTGTCCGCATGCTTCATCTCGTCGATGGATTCGTGATATTCCTTTTCGTTGAGTTGGTTGAGCCCCCAGTTCTTGAACATGCGCGCATGCAGAAAATACTGGTTGATAGCCGTCAGTTCGTTCGCCAACACCTTGTTCAGGTGTTTGATTACCTTCTTCTCGCCTTTCATGAATTCTGTCTCCTGAGGATGATGGTATTCCGGGATGGATACCGGAACAGATTAAACCCAGCGCGCGGGTTCGGCAAAAGAGAGTTGATCTTTACTCGTGGCCGCCCTGATTGCCACACATCGCGATGATCATTTACCTCCATGGCTTCCGCTCCTCTCCCGCGTCGATCAAGGCCCGCTTGTTGTCGGAACATCTGAGCCGACAGGGTCTCGGGGACCGGTTCTGGTGTGAGTCCCTGCCGGTAAGCCCCCGTCAGGCCATCGAACGCGTCGAACACGCTATTCGTTCGGCCACCGTGCCGCCGGTGCTGATTGGCAGTTCACTCGGCGGCTTTTACGCCACCTATCTGGCCGAACGGCATGATTTGCGGGCCATGCTGATCAACCCCGCCACCGATGCCGCCCGGATTCTGGCCCCATACATGGGCCAACAGACCAACCTGTATTCGGGCGAAGTCTTCGACTTTACCCAGGCGCATATCGAAGAACTCGCGGCGCTTCGGGTCCCGGTGTTGTCGAAACCGGAACGCTTCTGGCTGGTGGTGGAAACCGGTGATGAATTGCTGGATTACCGGGAGGCGGTCGTTCGTTATGCCGGCGCCAGGCAGACACTGTTCGAGGGAGGAGACCACAGTCTGCGGCATTTCCCGGAATTGCTGGACGCGATTGTCGAGTTTGCCTGGCCCGATCGGGCAAACCCTGGCTCCTCGTCGCCGGGCCCAGTCTGACCCACCGTCATTTCAGAAGCGGGCGAGAGGCCCGTGGCAATGATGGGCTCAACGGCTCGGAGAGCGCGGGCGGCCCGCCCGCGAGAGGGCAAGAGGCCCATGATTTGCCTACGGCGCTCCATGAAGAGAAAGTCTCTCAACGGCGAAGAGTCGGATCAGGCGGCGCTTTGACTCGCCATGCGTGGGGATAGGGGCATCTCTCGCTCCAGATACTCCTGCCATTTCTGCACGGTCAGTTTCTGCAACATGGGCACCACGGGATTCAATTCGATCGGCGGAGCATCCCAATGGGTTTCGTAGCCAATCTGCTCGGCTTCCAGCGCCACGCCATCCTCCGCCAGCAAGGGTTTGAACAGGAGGGGCACCGCGGCATCCAGAATCAGTTGAGTCAACCATTTCGGCGCGTTCATGGCGATGAGGGGAATCTTGACACTGTCGAAATAGAAGACGAAGAACACACGGGTGGTACGCTCGTCGATTGGCAGCAAAAAGCAGTAGTGCTTGATGCTGTCACCAGTGTTGGACCACTGGTAGGGGTATTCGTAGCAGATCTCGATGGATCGGGTGTTGACCCGTTTGCGGTTGACGAAGTATCGGGAGATCTTGCCCTCGGCCATGTAGGTGTCGTAGGTCAGATAGACCCGACTGTCGTCGGCTTCATAGTGTGTCAGCTTCGCATCCACGAAGGGTTGATATTTCCGGTGCAGGAAGGCGTGGGCAAAGTCGCAGATATTGTCGATGACCATGGAATGGTGGGTCTTCCAGGTGTAATCGACGGTGAAACCCGCCCAGGGATCATCCCTCAACAGTTCGGGAATCTGGGGCGGTTGCGTGGAGTCCGCCAGTTCGGCGTCACCGGGGAAAACCCAGATCAATCCATAGAGTACCTGGATGGGATAGGTGCGCAATTGATGCTTGATCAGTGACTTGCCAAAGCTGTCGTGCGAATAATCAGTCAGCCAGCCGTCCCGATTGAAGGACCAGCCGTGGTAGGCGCAGCGCAACTGACATTTTTCGACGGCGCCGTGGCTGAGTTTCAGGTGCCGATGCGGACAGCGATTCTGCACCGCACCCAGAATCCCATCCTCGCCCCGGAACACCGCGATGGACTGGTTCCAGAACGTGATCTCCCTGACCTCGCCGTTCTTGATGGCCTTATCGTACTCGACGGCATACCAGCGGTCGGGATCCATGCCCGAGGCCCGGGCCTTTTGCCGGGTGTTGCGCGCCTCGGCAAAGCGCGGCGGTGGCGGGGTTTCCTGTTCAATATCTGCGGCATTCCTCATGGTAGGGAATCTCCTGGGGTAGGGTTCAAAGTCTTGGGGTGGGCCTGCGGCCGAAGGGGGAACTAACGCGGCCGAATCACGCCGCGCCTGACAAAGTCATCATAGGCTTCCCGCACGGCGTCTTCGAGCGGCGTGGGTTGGAATCCAAGCTCCGCACGCGCCTTGGCATGGTCGGCCCGACGCCGCATGCTCAGCAGCCGGACCGCTGCCGGGGTAAAACGCCGTGGCTGATTGGGAAAGGCGCGGAACCAGGTCTTGTCCGCGACCTCGGCAATCGCCGCCATCACCGGCGCCGGCAGTCGCAGACGCGGCTTGGGTTGGCCCGTCACCTTGGCGAACAGGTCAAGCAGATCATCCACACTGGAATAGGTCGTGCTGATGATGTACTTCTGCCCCGAACGACCCTTTTGCATGGCCAGGACATGCCCCTCGGCGATGTCCCGGGTCGAAACGAATTCGAAGCCACCGGGAATGTAGGCCCGCAGTTGTCGATGGGCGAAATCTATGAGCACCCGCCCCATCCGTGAAGGCACATAATCATGCGGTCCCACGATGGCGCAGGACGTCGCCACCACCACGTTCAGACCATCGGCGTGGGCGCGCAGGCAATGGTGCTCAACCAGATGCTTGGTATGCCCATAGGGCAGATGCCGGTCAAACGGGTAGAACGGCATATCCTCGTGGCTGGATCGTCTATCTTCGTAACCCGTGGCGCTGAGGGAGCCGGACACCACGACCTTCCTGACACCCTGCCGGGCGGCGGATTCCAGAATATGCAGAGTGCCCCGGACATTGGTGTCGAAGACATCGCGCTTGTGCGCGGCATTCCCTTCGATGGTCGAGACCAGCGCGGCGCAATGGTACACCTGCTCGCAGCCCCGCACCGCCCGTTCCACGGCTTCGGCATCACGGAGGTCGCCCTCGATCCGCTCGACATCCAGCCCTGCCAGAGCGCCGTTATCGCGTCCCGGACGCACCAGTACCCGGACCGCCTCCCGGTCCTCCAGGAGCCGCCTGACCAGATTGGCGCCCAGATGGCCGGTAGCGCCCGTCACCAGAGTCTTGCCCACGCTCATGAATCGAATTGAACTTTTCCCATAATGCTGGAATATTACCACGTTGGGAAGGATAGCCGTTCGGCCGGGTCGACCCAGACAGCCGTTATCCTGCTGATCCCTGGACTCTTCCATTCAGGGGCGTCATCACGAGGCTTGAGCCAACAAGAGACATGCGGTGCCACCCAGAGCCCCCCGAGATTCCCGTCATGATGCGCCGCCGGTTGGGCGCCTGACCTGGAGTCTTTTTAGGACACGCCAGAGGTTCGGACCGTACCCGGATGCTGGACGATCGTGACACCCAAGCCTGCCTTTCACCCTCAAATCTGACTGTTTAAATGCTGATTTGCTTATGAATCCAGAAAAGAACTCTGCCGGCCAGATATTTGAATACCTGCTAACCCACCATCGCGGCCTGTTTGCTACGGTCGTTCTACTGCCGATTTCCTGTCTCTACAGTGCCTATGTGTACGTCCGCAACCATCTGCTGTTCCGGCTACGCTCGGCCCCGACCCGACATGAACAGCGTGTCCAGGACGTGATTCGGCAGATCGAGGACTGGAAGCAGTCCGGCGCCCACGAACAACTCTGCACGGCCCGCTCCGGCTGGCAGGCCATGAGCGAGATGGTGCCCAAGTACAAGCTTTCGCGCCGTAACATCCGCATTGGCCTCTACGACGTACTGGAGATTGACGCCGAACGGCAAACCGTGAGGGTGGAGCCGCTGGCCAGCATGGGTCAGGTTTCCCGCCGCCTGATCGCCCAGGGCTGGATTCTGGCGGTCGTCCCGGAACTGGATGATCTGACCGTCGGTGGCCTCATCATGGGTTTTGGCGTCGAAACCAGCAGCCACAAATATGGGCTGTTTCAGTACATCTGCGAGTCCTTCGACATCGTGACCGCCGAAGGCAAGTTGCTGCATTGCAGCGCTACCGAAAATAGCGAGTTGTTCCATCTCATCCCCTGGAGTCATGGCACCCTGGGCTTTCTGGTCGCCGCCGAGCTGAAAATCATCCCGGCGCGGAAATATGTCCGCGTCCACTATCAACCGGTCACCCACCTTAACGCACTCTGCGAAGGTTTCGACCGCGAGTGCCGCGATGTGACAGCCAACGAATATGTCGAGACACTGGTCTACAGCCGCAACACCGGCGTCATCATGACCGGCACGCTGACCGATACCCCCGGTAATGACGGGCGCGTCAACCGCATCGGCCGCTGGTACCAACCCTGGTTTTACAAACATGTCGAAGCCCTGCTGCAAGCAGGGCAGCCCGTCGTGGAATATGTCCCCTTGCGCGATTACCTGCACCGTCACACCCGCGGTTATTTCTGGGCAATGGAGGAAATCATCCCCTTCGGCAATCATCCGCTGTTCCGCTGGCTGCTGGGCTGGGCGCTGCCACCGCGTATCGAATTGCTGAAATATACGGAAACCGAAACCACCCGGCGACTCCGGGAACGGCATCATGTAGTGCAGGACATGCTGATGCCCATGGCTTGGCTGCGGCAGTCCATCGAATACTTTGACGATCATTTCGATCTCTATCCGCTCTGGCTCTCGCCCATGGCCATCTTCGATAACCCGGCGCATCTGGGTCTGATCCATCCTTATAAGAACGCCTCGGGCAACGTCGATGAAATGTATGTCGACATCGGCGCCTATGGCACACCGAAGAAGCCGGGGTTCGACGGCCGAACCGCCCTGCCCCTACTGGAGCGCTTTGTCATCGATCATCAGGGTTATCAAGCCTTGTACGCCAAGACCCTGCTCAGCGAGGAGGATTTCCGCCGCATGTTCGATCACTCCGCTTATGACCGGCTAAGGGCGGCCCTGCCCTACTGCCAGCAGGCATTCGGTCAGATCTACGACAAGGTGTCGTCCCGAGGCCGTATCTCGCCGGTGGAAATGCGCAAGTTACAATCCGCGGGTGCTGAAACCCGTCACTGACACCATGGGCATGGATGCGGCACGGCGTTAACATGGCGCGCGGCAGTGAGCCTGGCGCCTGCTTGCCGGCATTCGTCGCCGGCTTCCTTCATGCCACCATCCAGGGCATATTCCAGCCGCTGGCGGCGGTGCTGTGGTTATTGTCGTCGCCTCAACAGGGCTGGTCGGATAGCGTAATTACGCCGGCGGCCGACCGCGAAAACCTCCAGGCACTGGTCATCGCCGACTATAGCCAGTGCGGACACGCGGATGTCTTGCTGTTCACGGTGTTATGGCAGGGTCGGGTTGGAGTCATGACCCAGCCGCCTCTGATCGGCTGGGAGCCGCCACACCCCGGCGACCGGTTAAGCGGTAGTTTTCTTGAGGAGGGCGTCACCGAAGTCCGCTTTCTCGACAAACCCGAAACCACCCATGTCCGTATCCTCAAGGCCGGTGTACCCGTGGACCAGCAAGGCGTCTTGCGTTCAGAGATTTGCGCCCGTTGAAGTGCCATCCATTCTCATCATTACCCAGACCCACGGCAGGATGAGCCCGCTGCCGGTCATGGGGATGTGAAACTTGCCATGGGAATAGGCAGCTTTTGGGTGCTCATGGAGCAGCCCAAGTCCCTCCCTGGCGTTGAAATATTCTTTCCAGGGTTGGAATTACATCGAGGGCGTCCAAGGGAATGACGGCTGAACCGCGGAATGATTGGACAGCCATCGGCTTTTCACATAGTTTCAACGCGCCCAGTGCCATAATGATGGAAATTGACCTCAATTCCACCCAACGACAATCGGCAAATCCAAGATGAAGACGATCATGACCCCACGCCTTCTGACCGTGGCCGCGCTGGCCCTCCTTACCCTCATGCACTCAGGTTGCACCAGCATCCGTGCCCGCAGCGAGATGCCGGACAATGACTGGAAGGTCTACCCTGGAATGCGGCGGGATGTCTCCGATCTGGACGATGCGTTCACCGGAAAACTCAAGGGTCAGGCCTGGTCACCGGCCATGGTCGTGCCCATCCTGGTGGCTGACATGCCCTTCTCTGCCACGCTGGACACCGTGGCCCTGCCTTATGACATTTACCGGGTAACGACCCTACCGACCCAACCGCCCCAGCCCTGACTCGCAGTCTCGACCGCCCAATCGGCATGTTCGGGCAATGGCCATGGCTGCGGAATCGGTGCCGTAGCAGAACACTGGCAGCAAGGTTATCACCGCGTTATTCCGGCATGTAAACGGGAATCCAGCGCCATGGACGGTAGCCAACCCTTGGCTCGAGCAGGAGCATTCAAGGACCCTGCACTCGCGAGGGTCGCCCCCACTGGACGCACGGATTCCGGCCTCCTTGCCAGAATCCAGGCTGTTTTCTGCTATCAGACGCTATCAATGGCTTCATGCGATAGCCTTGATTGGTGTACTGATTGGATGGGTTGCTCCACTGCTCTGCATGGGGCGACCCGCCGACCAGATGCCACCGGCTCCCACCCCTTCAATCAATTCAACCCACCTCGGCCCATTCATTGTGTCGCGCCAACGGCCTGTAGTCCGTTGATGCTCTTGCCATCCTGCCAACTCCAATCGACATAGGCGCGGACTGACAGGTTGGCGCTCAGGGCGGTGAGGGCCACGGCCATGAGGCGATCGGTTTGGTCCACGGGAATGATGAAGGCCTTGGTTTGAACAGCGCCAGACCGTTTGAGCACGATCTCATAGGCGCCCTCGGCATTCTGGCCCGCCCTGACCACCGTGCAGTTATACCAGGCATGCGCTGCCATGACGTTCCCGATTGTCATGATCATCAGACAGCTTATCGTCAACCATTTAAGGGTCTTGTTGAATGCACTCATGGTCATGCTCCTTCATTCGTGTAAGGGTTGGATGGTATTCCCGGGAATCCCACGAACACCGTCTTGTTTGCTGCCATCAAGGTCGCGCGCCGGTCAGCAGGGGCAACCAGGAGGCCGGGGTGGATCTCTGGTAATGGGCCGCGTGGAAAGTCACCTCATCCGGTATGATGGTCACGGTCTGTTTCACTGAAGTTTTCCAGCCTGGAATGATCCTCAATTCGAGCTCATGCACCCCGGGTTGAAGCCCGGACTGACTCTGACCACTGCCCTGCCAGACTCCGCCATCGACCCGCCACTGTCCACCGTCATTGATGGCCGACACCGGGGCCAGTGTTACCTGGAGGGTTCCTGGACTCGTCGCCTTGAGATAGGCAGCATCAGCGTCGATTCTCCCCCAACCGTAGACATTGTTGGGGATATCAGTGGGGCCGTCGCCACCGCAGCCTTGAGCGGTAGTCAGCGGTACAGCGGTCTGTTCGGCCAGGTTTTCCAGCAAGTCGACCTGCGCGCGCAGCCGCGGGTTGGCCGAGACCAGCAATGCCGCGAGACCGGCTACATGCGGGGCCGCCATGCTGGTCCCGCTCCAGCCCCAGCCACCCTCATAGCCGGACTGGGGAACGCTGGAGCGAATGGCCACACCCGGCGCCGTGATGTCCGGTTTGCGACGGTTGCTGCCGTCCACTGTCACCGGACCACGGCTGCTGAAACCGGCGATGGCATCATTGCTGTGAACCGCCCCCACGCTGAATGAGGCCGCGTAGATGGCGGCGGGTTCCGCGACCGAGCTACAGGCGGATCCTGCGTTGCCGGCGGCATGCACGGTAAGAATGCCGGCGGATCGAACGTTCTCGACGACAAGGCGCAAAATATCAGGGTCCGTGCATCCCTCCTGCGCGAGGCAACTCCAGGAGTTGTTGATGACATCCGGGGCCATGGCCGGATTGGCGCCGCTGCCGTTCAATCGGGTGGGGGCGATGAACCATTGATAGCATTCGGCATAGGTGGCTGGCGAACCCACCCCCTGATCCATGTTCCGGCAGCCGATCCAGCGCGCGCCGGGCGCCATGCCGATGCGATTGCTTCCGCCGTCGTCGCCCACCATGGTGCCCATGGTGTGCGTGCCATGGCCATGGTCGTCGCAGGGCGCCGGTGCATTGGCCGGACAGTTGGATACTCCGCCCTTGTGGATGGCATCATGCCAGTGGTAATCGTGACTGGCCACTGACCCGTTCCAGCCACGATACTGAGTTTTCAGCGCGGGATGGTCCCACTGGTATCCCGTATCCTGGCCACCGACTACGACCCCCTGGCCCTTAAATCCCGCCGTCCAGACTTCGGGGGCCCTGACTTTGGCGATATTCCATTCGATCCCGGCCAGCGCTTGCGGGACTGGACCGGAGCTTCGGGTAGCGGGAATTTTGACTGAAACCAGGGGATTGGCATGGATATGCGCGACATCCCGACGCGCGGCCATAGCCTTGACGACTTCGGTATTGCCGCGGACCCAGATCATGTTCGCCACCCAGAAGGTCTGGTAACGGGCCCCCAGCGATTGCAATGACTGGATGACCGGACCCTGGGTACGGGTGGCGGTCGTGGTCAGTTGCTGATAGACATAGGCGCCTTTTTCCACCTTTTCGGATAGCGCGTAGGCGCCGGAGAGATCGGCCTGCTCCGCCAGTTGCACCAGAAATTCAGCCTCCCCGGTGGCGGCCCGGCTCATGACCCAGGGATCGACCTTTTGCGCCCACTCGGCGCCATCCGGCGATCGGGCGGCAAGAACCTCGGTGATACCGGTAATCCATATCGCGAGCATGGATAGAGCCAATAGCGGGAAACGAATGGGTAGTCGCATGGTCTTCACCCGGGACAAGCGCCCCTAATGTTCAGTGCCTTGAATCCGCAACGCAGGATTCGGACTGTAAACCCTGCACGACCAAGAAACAACTCTCCTGTATCTTGATCATTCGCATGGTTCGTCGACACTCCGCGCCCAGGCGATTGATTGCCCTGATTCGTCGTTGGAGGCACAACATATCGCGGCCTGAAACATCACAGACAGGTTCAGGCGCTAAAATGGGGCTTTATCCTTTGGGTTGTGATGCTCATGAAATTTCGCCTCGCCGTCATCGTTTCCCTATGTCTGCTGACGGCTTGCCAGAAAAATCCCGAAACTACACTGTCCGGTTCGATACAGGGCACCACCTACCATTTGAAGGCGGTCATACGCGGGATGGATGTCACCCAGGAGGCGCTCAAAGCCGATGTGGAAGCCGTGTTCCGCATGGTGGACGAGCAACTCTCCAACTGGCGTGAAGATTCGGAAATTTCACGTTTCAATCGTCAGCAGACCACTGACTGGCAAACGGTCTCGCCCGCCATCCTGTATCTGGTATCGGTCGCCCGCGAGATCCATGACCGCACCGGAGGTTGCTACGATCTGACGGTGAAGCCTCTCTTTGAACTGTGGGGGTTTGCCCGTCACGAACAGGCGATACCCAGCGCGGAGGCCATCCGACAGGTGCTGGCGCACGTGGGGATGGATAAACTGGAAGTCGACCCGGCGAATCGGCGGATGCGTAAACGAGACCCTCACGTTGAAATCAGTCTGGACTCGATAGCCCAAGGGTATACCGTCGACGTGCTCGCTCAGATGCTGGAGGATCGGGGCATCCACAATTATCTCGCCGAAATCGGCGGCGAGATGAAAGTCAAAGGCGTAAAAGCCGACGGCTCATCCTGGCGGGTGGCCATCGAAAAACCCACTCCCATGGCGCGGGAAGTCCAGCGGATTCTCGAACTCCATGAAGTCGCCGGCATGGCCGTGATGACCTCGGGTACCTACCGCAACTTTTTTGAATCCGGCGGCAAAAGTTACTCGCATATTCTCGATCCACGGACCGGTCAGCCCGTCACCCACAACCTGCTATCCACCACGGTTTTACACGAAGATCCGACGCTGGCCGACGCCTGGTCCACCGCCTTGCTCTGCGTGGGAGAAGTCGAGGGCGCGCGCATCGCCGAGCAGGAATCCCTCAAGGCTTTATTCATCTATCGTGAGGGAAATGAACTCAAGGAGCGGATGAGCCCCACCTTCATGACGGAAACTCCGCCCGCAAATACTGCGCCGCAATAACCCGCCGCCTGATTTGGTCCCGCTTTACCGTGGTGGCGGTCCACTCGCTACCCGAGTTCACTTCCCGAACTAGCCCGGTCAGTCCGGATGCGTTTGCATACTCCAGGCTTTCCTCAACCAGATATCATCATGACTATTCACCACCTGTATCGTCGGCAATTTCTGCCGATCACCCTCGTGGAAGCCTGGCCGTTTTTTTCGACGCCTCGTAACCTCGAAGCCATCACGCCGGAATTTCTGCATTTCCGCATCACTTCGGCGGTGCCCGAGGATATTTATTCCGGGCTGATCATCACCTACAAAATCGCCGCCGTCGCGGGCATACCGATGACCTGGGTGACGGAAATCAAACATGTGGAGCAACAGCGCCGTTTCGTCGATGAGCAGCGTATCGGTCCCTTCCGATTCTGGTTTCACGAACATCGCTTCGCAGCGGTCGACGGCGGAGTCGTGATGGAGGACATCGTTCATTACGTCATGCCCTGGGGCTGGCTGGGTGAAATGGTCCATGCCGCGTTCATCCGCCAGCGCCTGAAGGCCATTTTCGATTTTCGTCAGGCTTACCTGGCAGGTCGCTGGCCCCAGTCGCCTGAAATCGGCTGAGGGCATCCGTGATGGCTTTGGGTAGGTCGTTCAAGAGCGGGCTTGTTCGGCTACCAGCACATAATTGATGCCCAGCCAGGATACCCGTCGAAACCGGCGGGTGAAGGGATTCACCGTTACCCCGGTCCGGTCGATCACTCTAAGCCCATCCGCAGCGAGTAGCGCCTCGAGTTCAGCGGGGGTCGGAAACTTGCGCCACTGATGCGTGCCCCTCGGTAGCCAGCGCAATAGGTATTCCGCGCCGATAATGGCGCCCAGGTACGAAGCCAGGGTTCGATTGATGGTGGCCACAAACATCAGCCCGCCGGGTTTCACGAGATTCGCGCAACTCCGCATGAATAAAGGCAAATCGGCGACATGCTCGACGACTTCCATGTTCAGCACCGCGTCGTAGCGCTCACCACGCGCCGCCAGTCGTTCAGCCGTGCAACATTCGTATTCCAGGCTCAAACCTTGACCAACGGCATGTGCGCGGGCGATCTGAATATTCTTCTCGACCATATCGACGCCATGGACGCTGGCCCCCAACCGGGCGATGGCCTCGCTGAGGATGCCGCCACCGCAACCGATATCCAGCACACGCAGGCCCTGGAGCGGCATAAGGCCCCCGGTCTCCAGGCCCCGATGCGATAGGAGCCGATCCCGGATATACGCGACGCGTAGGGCATTCATGCGATGCAGCGGCCAGAAAGGACCGGTTTCATCCCACCAGCGCTGAGCCAGTTTCTCGAAGTGGGCATGCTCGGTGGGATCGATGGTCGTGGGCGTTTTCATGTCGATTTTATTCCGGTAGGTTAACCAAAACATTGAAATTTAGGTAAAGAACCCTTCTCACAGCCGCCTGGTATCCGCGCCAGACAGTCCGATTAAGCTAGAATACGCGCTTTTTTCATGGAAACCGCCATGGTTCAAATTGGTATCGTGATGGGCAGCACCAGCGACTGGGAGGTGATGCAGCATGCCGCCCTGCAATTGAAGGCGCTGAACATTCCTTTCGAAGCCAAAGTGGTCTCGGCTCACCGAACGCCTGATCTGCTGTTCGAATACGCGGAAGCCGCCCGTGCGCGAGGTCTTGCCTGCATCATTGCGGGAGCGGGGGGAGCGGCCCATCTACCCGGTATGCTGGCCGCTAAAACGCCAGTGCCGGTACTGGGCGTACCGGTACCCAGCAAATACCTCAAGGGTAAGGACTCGCTGTTCTCCATCGTGCAGATGCCCAAAGGCATACCCGTGGCCACGTTTGCGATAGGCGAGGCCGGCGCCGTCAATGCCGCATTATTCGCCGCCGCCATGCTGGCCCAAGGTGACGAGCGACTGCGTCAGCGACTGGACCTTTTCCGCGCCAACCAGACCGCCGCGGTCCTGAACGCCAGCCTGCCAGACCTCGACTGAGGACTCCATTCCCACGCATCGCCGAAAGTGATATCCCATGCGACACATACTCCCCAATGCCATGCTCGGCATCATTGGCGGCGGCCAACTGGGCCGCATGTTCACCATGGCCGCCCGCGCCATGGGTTACCGCGTCACCGTGCTGGAACCCGATCCAGACAGCCCGGCGGGCGCACTGGCCGATGTCCATCTGTGCGCCGCCTATGACGACCCCGCCGCCCTGGACCAATTGGCAACCACCTGCGCGGCCGTGACCACGGAATTCGAGAACGTCCCGGCCGAATGCCTGAGTCGGCTTGCGCGTGACATCAAGGTGGCGCCCGCCGCCGAAGCGGTTTCGATCGCGCAAGACCGCATCGAGGAAAAAGCCTTCATCGGGCGAGCCGGTCTGGCAACCGCTCCCTATGCTCCCATTCGCCAGCTCAAAGACCTGGATCAGCCACTCGATGCGTACTTGCCTGGTATCCTCAAACTCGCCCGACTGGGCTACGACGGCAAGGGACAGATACGCGTCACCAGCGCCGAAGAGGCACGTGCGGCGTTCTGGGAAATGGGAGAAAAACCGTGCGTCCTGGAACGGCGACTCGACCTCAAGACCGAAGTCTCGGTGATCGTCGCCCGCACCGGTCCAGGCGAGGTCATCACCTTCCCGGTGGCGGAAAATCAGCACGAGGCAGGCATTCTTGACATCAGCATCGTCCCCGCGAGGGTGGCCGCCGCCGTGGCGGATAAAGCCCGGGACATGGCGCTGCAACTCGCCGATGCGCTGGATTATGTGGGCGTGCTGGGAGTGGAATTTTTCGTCCTGGGGGACGACAGTCTGGTCATCAACGAAATCGCCCCTCGCCCCCATAACAGCGGTCATTACACGCTGGATGCCACCCTCACCAGCCAGTTCGAGCAACAGGTCAGAACGCTGTGCGGGCTGCCGCCCGGCGAAACCCGACTCCTGTCACCGGTCGTCATGGTCAACCTGCTGGGCGACATCTGGCGCGACGATGAGCCGGCCTGGGACAGGCTGCTCAGTCAACCCAACGTCATGCTGCATCTGTACGGCAAGAAATCCGCCCGGATTGGTCGCAAAATGGGTCATTTCAACGTGCTTGGCGAGACCTTGGCAACCACGCTGGACCAAGCCATCACCCTCAAGAATCAATTGAAGACCTGACGATCGTACTCAGTCCGGGATGGCGCCGTTAGACCGCATGCCACGCTGAAGCCATTCCCGGTAAGTCTCACTCTCCGGCAGGATATTCCAGTCGATCCGGCGTGTAGTGATACAGCGGCGTGCTGGCTGACGCAGGCGGAGCCGCCGGGGTCTTCCTTTGGGTCACCACCGGGACAGGAGGCTGCATGGGCCGATCGGAAGGCTTGATCAGATTGGGATAAACCCCGCTGCGCTGGTAGGTGAATTCACCCAGGGGTCGATTGAAGGTAAACCCGGCCGGCCCCACGACCAGCGCATTGCCCGCGCGCAGGAAGGCATCATGCGGGGGAGCGAAAGAAGCAATTCCGGTGAAGGGGGACGTGGCCACCAGCAGTCCCACGCCGCCAATGGTCATTGCCAGACCCGTCGGTCGCAACAGGAGCAGGTCGGCAAGGACACCTGGCCAGCCCAGATTACGCCCCCGCCCATAGCCATAGGTATCACCGTAGTTGCCGCTGTCATCCACCGTCGTTGCCGCCGTGGTGGGATCCGCCGAGGCATCCATTCCCTGACACAGGCTGACAAGCAGGCAGGCGGTGACCCATCGTGTGTTGTTCATCGTGATTGTCCAAAATCCGTTGTTAACGACTGAAGGTAGCGCGCCGCAGGAACGGCGGGTCGATGACATTAAGTGTACCTGAAGTCGCTCATTCGGGCCGTGCGGGTGACAGGGCTTGCGCCAGCCTCCATAATTCTCCTTGTTTGTCCCTATCCATTCCAGGAGTTCACACCATGAGCGAATTGATCGTAATCGGCTACGAGGATCCCTTCAAGGCGGAGGAAACCCGCCTCAAGCTGTTGAAACTGCAACGCGACTATCTCATCGATCTGGAAGACGCCGTTGTCGCCGTGAAGGACAAGGAGGGCAAGGTCAAACTGAATCAGGCCTTTCCCCTGACCCAAATGGGCGCGGTCGGCGGCGGCTTCTGGGGCGCGCTGATCGGCATGCTGTTCCTGAATCCCCTGCTTGGCGCGGCGGTCGGTGCAGGCGCTGGGGCTATTTCCGGAGCCCTGTCCGACGTGGGCGTCAACGACAATTTCATGAAGGAACTGGCCAACAATTTTCAGCCGGGGACTTCCGCCCTGTTCGTACTGGTCCGTAAGGTCACGCCGGACAAGGTGCTGGAAGAACTGAAGGGTGCTGGGGGTAAGATCATACAGACGTCCCTTTCACACGAGGATGAGTCAAAGCTGCAAGCCGTGCTGGACGCCGCCAAATCGGCTTGATGACCACTGCTGGGCGATTGTAACCCGATGGCTGCGAGTCCTTTACGTCACCTTTGACATACCCGCCACAGCGGGAATGCCGCTATAACAGGCTTGGTAAGCCCATATAGGTCAGGATTAAATCATAAGGCCGGCGACAGGATTCCTGTCGCCGGCCTCGTTTTTGGTCAGGTCAGAGCGTGAAGTCTTCAATCAACCGTCTTCTGACCTTAAGCCATCCTTAATCGCCGACCACGCCAATCGTGACGTTGACGTTGTCGCCCGGGTTGACCTTGAGGCCCGCGCCGGTGCAATTCCAGTTCGGCCCCTCCACGACCTGACTGATTTCCTGGCCGGTCGTCTGGTTGGAGCAGGTCAAGTTCTTATCCTTGAGCGCCCCATCCGTCACCGCACCCAGAAGGGGTGATTCGTAAGCCCGTAATTCGGCCACCTCCTTGGCGTCCAACGCGCGGTTGTAGATGCGCACCTCGTCCATCAGGCCTGGGAACTTAGCCCCACCGGCAAAACTCGCCCCAACGGAGGTAAAATTGCGCGCGATGTTCTGAATTTTTCCTACCTTGTTGCCGAACAGCAGCCCATCCACATACATCTTCATCTGTGGATTCAAATTATCGATCGTCAGACACCAGTGCGACCAACTGCCAACGGGTTGTGTCGTTGTGTTACCGCTAAATTTAGGCGGTGCATCCTTGTAAGGGCTAAATGAGTAGTTGGCAACACCCCTCGAATTGGCAAGGGGGTCTTGCCATTGCATGTAATAGCCGTCGAACCTAATGGCCTGGGATCCTGCGAATAGAAGATTCACGTTCTGGGCGGTTGCGCCATTGGCCATCTCGAATAGAAAAGTTCTTGCATTGTAAGCATCTACTGTTTTAGTGGGCTTTATCCAGGCGCAAAAACTGAAACCATCCTTCCAAGCGGCGCCCAGACTGGGCAATGCAATATAGCCAGGATTAAACGTCAGGGCCTTGCCCTGAACCCCCGCTACGCACGGCAAACCTCCTATCAGAGTGCCATTCAGCCCGCTGACGCTGTCAGCGGCGGTGCAATCGTCAAAGCTGTAATGCGCCAACAGGCCGGTGACGACATCGGCGGCCCGCGCCTGGGTGACTTGGCCCCCCGCCATGGTGACCGCCACCACGCCGAGCATGATCTTGAATTTATTGCTTTTCATTGTCTTAAACCTCGAATGATAAAGAGTATGGCTTATGGCAACGCCAGACGGAGAGGCTAAGAGGCAGCCGAGGCTAAGAGGCTAAGAGGCTAAGAGGCTAAGAGGCTAAGAGGCTAAGAGGCTAAGAGGCTAAGAGGCATATTGTCGACATTAAACCGTTTTGCCCACATTAAGCCAGTACCGCTCAATTGCTTATCCAACCAGCGCAAACAATCAGCGGTTGGAACGCTACCAGATTTATCTTGGAATGGGAAGAGAAAGATGCCGAACCGGAGCCGTGAACAACCCATGACGCAAAAACCGCTGGGTACCCGTCTCACCCAACACCCTCCCGCTGGAAGGAAAAGGGAATGGTTACTTCTGAATCATTGCCGATGATTGTCTGGCGTCTTGAGAAAGGCCGGCAGTTTCACGGGTTCCTCCCAGAACGAAAGTCCCGTCAAGGTCTGAACCGGCTCGGATGAGCGGGCCTTGACAGCGGCAATCCATTCGGCGGGGATGGCGTAGTAGGCGCCTTGGTGACCCGGGGTCAGGAAGGTGGCCAGGCCAACCAGCCGGCCCTGCGAGTCGAAAAGACCGCCGCCGCTTCCCCCCAAGGTAAAGAAAGCTGAAGTTTCTATGATGCGGCTGCCGTCGAACGGATGCAGACGTTTCACTTCCCCCGCGGACATCGACATCCCCAACGCTCGCGGGTAACCATAAAAGTACAACGGTTTGCCTGGCTTGAGGGCGGCGCTGCGGCCCATCCTGGCCTGAGCCATTTCCAATCCGGGGGTGTCCAGCAGACACAAATCCCTGAAAGTATCGGCGCGTACCCGGGCGACCCGAAAACTTTCTGCGCCGCGAAAGACACCGATACGTCCCCCCGACCTCACGACATGACAATTGGTCGCCACCAGCCCCCTGCCGATAATGACGCCCGATCCGAAATACAGCTTTCCCTGCGCATCCAGGCCGCGGATCTGGGCGACACTTCGGGCGGCGGTGTAATCGATGGTCTCGCCCGTGGCTGATCGGGCCATCAGCGCAAGGCAGGATAGGGCGACATAACGGGTGATCCAGATCATGATTGTTCTCCCCACTCACTCATCAGGCAGGAAGTTTGAAGCGATCAGTGGGCCGCGAGTTCCCCGTTCAGCCCCCCTGCCCTCACCAATCGAAACCGGGGATCCCGATCGACTGGATGACGCGGGCATTTTCGCCATCCTCGTAGCGTGGCAGCGCGCCCTCCTCACGCCACAGCCTGAAGGCGAGCGCCGCGTTCAGCACTCGGATCGGATAATCGCGCGGCAGGTGTTGCAGATAGGGTTGTATGGTCAGGAAATCGCGCGCGCCATACTGTTTCATCACGGAGCGCAGTCCGCCATTGCGCGGCCCCATGTTGTAAGCCAACAATCCCAGAAAGAGATCCCCAGTCATCTCGTCGAGGTAATGCCTGAGGGTGGCGGCCGCCAGGTAGGCATTGTGCCGGGGATTGCGCACATCGGGCTTGCCGACACGAAGTAGTCGGGCGACGGTTGCCACAGCCCGCGGGGGCGCCGCCGTGATCTGGAACAAGCCCCGACCACCGTCCTTGCTATCCCGGGGCAGGAAGGACGATTCAGCGGCGCCGATGCCTGCCATGACTTCCTCATCGACGCCACAGGCCAGAGCTGCCGACCGGATGGCCGGTAAATACGGTCGGGACCGCTCCAGCAATAGCCTCATCTGCTCGAGATCCGTGCGCCGGTAGGCCGCAAAAACCTGATGGGCGATGCTGTCCTTACCCGCCTGCTCGGCGCCGCCAACCAGGCTGCGCAGACTGGCGAGATCGACCCGAAAAGCCGGGCGTGCGGCAAAACCCAGGGCGCCTAAGGCCAGCACCAGCGCTGCCAACACGGGTCGCCTGGGGCCAAGCCGGACCAGCACACGACGCAGGCGCCGCCACAGCCAGAACAGCACCGAGCCTGCAATAGCCAGGAACAGCACCGTTCCGGCGAAGGGCAACAAGCTCTCGGTCAGACTGGTCCCCCCAAACCAACTGCCCGCCCGCCCCATCACCGTCAGGGTGGCGATCAGGGCCACCCAAAGGAGCAGCCCTGCTTCGGCCGCGATCCACAGGTAGCGCCGCCAGCGCGGTGGTGAAGAAGAGGAAACCGAAGAGGACGTCGATTCCGGTGCTCGCCGGGTCGGTTTCACCGCACTTCGACGGATCCCTGCGGTGGTAATCGGCTTGGATTTGGAGGAGCGTGACACGATACGGGGAACCCTGACAGAATGAATCGAGAGACTGTACCCTGGCTGAGGTAAGATTGCGTATGGATGGATGAGTTGGTAGGGATTCTTTTTGGAGCCCACCCTAACCCCCTTCGACTTGGCTCAGGACAGGTCTCCCAAAGGGAGAGGAAGTTGCTCATTAATCCGTAACAGAAACTTGAGATCACGCGCCAAATCCCTGGCAAAGCTCCCTGTCATGAAGCTCCGATGCAACGAAGTTCATTATCCCCTGGAATGCACCTTTCCGGCCTTGCGCGTCGCCTTTCCCCTTGTGCGCCGCACAACCGCGTGGGTGGGTCATGGTTTATTGCCCTTCGGATCCTGGCAGCGTCCTGGCTAAGTTGCGCAGCCCTGGCCAATACGCTGGGAGAGGAAAAACCAGCCATCCGCTTCGATCATGTGATCGAGCGCATCAATCGGCTGGAGTTTTACCGCCTTGCTGATTTTGGACCACCCGGTAGCGACTGTAATCCCTGCCAGATCGCTCAGCATGTCAATTGCAACAAACAGTGCTATGCCGAGATCACCAGTCTGAGCCTGATTTGCGCGGCGCACCTGCAGGGCATGAGTCTGGGTCCTTACTCCCGCGAGGAACGCGGGCAGATGCTGGGAGAGTTGTTCAAGACCGATACGATCCAAATCTCCACCGGCCTGGGGGATGAACCGCTGGAAATCCACAATATCACCAGCGTCGGCGGGGAGAAGGGGGAGGATTATGCGATCGATCTTGAGGGTATCGAAGGCTTCAAAAACACCTTGATTCGGGCCTCTGCCCTGGAACACGAGCAGTTTTCTATCATTGTCGGGAATGAGACATTCCTTATCCCCTTGTCACCCAAGATCAGGGACGGCTTTCAACGTTTACTCAGACAGTGTCCTGATTGATCATCAAACCGGGCCGGTCCCGGTCTATCGCTGGACAAGCCACCGGAGATGCCGTGTCACAAAGGGGCTTAAGCATTGCCCACTTTCAGGCCGGGTCCGGACTCATGATGCGGGTTCGGCGCCGCACCATGCGCTTGAGCAGCAGACTGAGAAATACGAAAAGCACTGTGGCTTCCGCCAGGTAGCTGGCCATCTGGCTCAGATCAGCCTTGATCGCGCCGGCCCCAATCAGGCTCGCGGTAATACCCAAGGGTAAAAAGCCGATGAAACTACCTATCCAGAAATCCCGGTGGCTCACTGGACTCCACGCCAGCAGAATGTCGTTATAGAGTCCGGCGAGCGGCAATTGCCGGACGACCAGCACGGAAAACCAGCCAGTTCCCACCGGCGTGCTCAAGGCACGCAATTTGGGGTACTTCTCCAGAAGCGTCTCGGGCCGGGTATGCCGGGCAATCAGGAACAATGCATATGCGCCCAAGAGGCTGCCCGCCTGACTCCAGGCGAAGCCCAGCTCGAAGCCAAATAACCAACCGGCCATCACGCAGAAAATCAGCCTGGGCAGCCCCAGCGCCGTTCCCAGAGCCGTCGCCGCCAGGAAGATGACGGGAGACCAGGACCCCTGCGTGTTGAGCATTTCCCTGATCAACTCACCATAGCGCGCCCAGTCCTTCCATGGCAGCGACAAAATCAGGGGACTCGCCAGCACAAGCATCGCGATCACCAGGGCCGAGCTTTTTTTCATATCGATAGGGAAAACGGTGGTGGGTGGGAAACCCGTTCAAGTCACAAAGCGGGGAATCGGGTTGGCCATTATTTTGCTAGAGGTTAGCAGATTCCTCCGGCTGGAGTGAACAAATGTGCCAGCACAAAGACGATAGACTATTTCCATAGAGTTTCGTTTGTCAAAACCCAGGGCCGCTATGCCTGACAGGACAGTGAATGCAGGCTGATGTCGCCCACTGAATGCATTCCTGAGTGGTTGTGATAGAGAACTCTGCAAGGTATAAAGCCTCACAAGATATGAGACTCAAAAAGTAGCCGCCATGACACAGGATGATCCGCGAGAACAGGAACTGCGCTTGGAGAACACTTCAGGCGTCGGCGTGTTGCCAGAACCGCGAAAAGACCATGAGGAAAATCAACCCCAGGCCGGACGCCCTGACCCTACACGCTTTGGCGATTGGGAAAAATCCGGTCGCTGCATCGATTTCTGACACCGCCCTATCCGGATAAACCCCATCGCGCTGCGCCATACGCCATTAGTCATGATCAATCGGCCCCTTTCCCCTCACCTGCAGGTTTATCGCCTTCCGCTGACAGCGATCTTGTCGATCAGTCACCGCATTACCGGCGTACTTCTCATCCTGGGTTTGATCGGCATCGCCGGCTTCATTGCCGCCGCGGCTGCCGGGCCTGAGTTATTCTCGGTGCTATTCGATGCGGTTCTCTCTACGCCAGGAAGAATTGCCATCTGGCTCTGGATCTTTGCCCTGTATTTCCACGCCTGCCATGGTGTCCGGCATTTGCTCTGGGACCTGGGCCATGGCTTCAACAAGCGCCGATTACTGATCCATAACCTGTTCGAGATGGCTGCGGCCATTGCGCTCACCTCCGCCACCTACGTCTGGGCGGATATCGCGAGTGCAGTGGAATCCACAACGCCCTACTGATTCGACGGCGCAGGACAACCCCTATCATGAAATCCACACATAAGCTGCGGAGTGATTCAGCCCGTGAAGCCACTGGGGAGTGGTTACGAGAGCGCTTGAGTTCCCTGATGATGATCCCACTGACTCTCTGGGTCATCCTTTCCTATGCCGGGCAGCCACCTCACAACCACGAACAGTTCGTCGCCTGGCTGATGCAACCGACGCATTATGCCCCTCTTACGATCTTTCTATGGCTCAGCGCCTACCATGCCGCGCAGGGCATGAAAGTCATCATTGACGACTATGTTCATCACACTCTTCTCCACGGGTTAACTCTGGCCGGCTGCCGACTGTTGTTATACGGCAGCTTCTTGGTTGCGGCCATCTCCCTCTTTCTGCTGATATCTCCGAGCTGACATGACCAAGGCTTACGACATCATTGAACACCGTTACGACGTCGTCGTCGTCGGGGCCGGCGGGGCGGGGCTGCGGGCATCGCTGGGACTGGGGGAACATGGGCTCAAGACCGCCTGTCTGACCAAGGTTTTTCCTACCCGCAGTCATACCGTTGCGGCGCAGGGAGGCATCAGTGCGGCACTGGGCAACATGGGCGAAGACGACTGGCGTTGGCACATGTACGACACCATCAAGGGGTCCGACTGGCTCGGCGATCAGGACGCCATCGAGTACATGTGCCGGGAAGCCATTCCCGCCATCATCGAACTGGAACACTACGGGGTGCCATTCTCGCGTACGGACGATGGCCGCATCTACCAGCGCGCCTTCGGCGGGATGACCACCCGTTTCGGCGAGGGAACCGCTCAAAGGACTTGCGCGGCAGCCGATCAAACCGGACACGCGATACTGCACACGCTGTATCAGCAATCCCTCAAGCGGCGGGTGGAATTCTTCGTCGAGTACGTCACCCTGGATTTGATCATGGATCAAGGGGTTTGCCGGGGTGTCCTGGCCTGGCGCCTCGAGGATGGCACCCTGCATCGATTCCGCGCCCATCAGGTCATTCTCGCGACTGGTGGCTACGGGCGCAGCTATTTCTCCTGCACCTCCGCCCATACCTGCACCGGCGACGGCAATGCCATGGTGCTGCGCGCCGGCCTACCCTTGCAGGATATGGAGTTCGTTCAGTTTCACCCTACCGGCATCTATGGCGCCGGGTGTCTGATTACCGAGGGCGTGCGGGGCGAGGGCGGTTACCTCACCAATGCCGAAGGCGAGCGGTTCATGGAGCGTTACGCCCCACACGCCCGGGATCTCGCTTCCCGCGACGTCGTCAGCCGTGCCATCACCATTGAGATCAGCGAAGGACGGGGCTGCGGACCTGAGCGTGACCATGTCCATTTACATCTCGAACACGTCGATCCGGCCATCATCGATGAGCGACTACCTGGCATAGCGGAGACGGCCAAGGTATTTGCCGGGATCGATGTCAGAAAGGAGCCGATGCCCGTCCTGCCTACTGTCCATTACAACATGGGGGGCATTCCGACCAATTATCGAGGCGAGGTAGTCACGCTCGCGGAGGGTGAGCCCGAGACCGTGGTGCCAGGACTGATGGCGATTGGCGAAGCGGCTTGTGTGTCGGTGCATGGCGCCAACCGGCTGGGCTCCAACTCCCTGCTCGATCTGGTCGTGTTTGGTCGGGCCGCGGCGCGTCGTTGCGCCGAGATCATCACGCCCGGCAAGACGCACAAATACCTCACCTCGGATGTCACCGCGCCGCTGCTGGAACGCTTCGACCGACTACGCTACGCCCAAGGCTCATCGCCAACGGCCCATATCCGTTTGGCCATGCAGCGAACCATGCAAAGCCATGCGAGCGTATTCCGCACCGAAAAAATAATGCAGGAAGGCCTGATCAAACTGGCGGAAATCGCCGAAGGCTTCAAGGATGTGCGGGTCGCCGATCAATCCCTGATCTGGAACACCGATCTGATCGAAACCCTGGAACTGGAAAATCTGCTTCAGCAATCGCTAGTCACCATGGCAGGCGCCCTGAATCGTCAGGAAAGCCGCGGTGCGCATGCCCGCGAGGATTTTCCGGAGCGTGATGATGAGAACTGGATGAAGCACTCGCTGATCTGGCTGGATGATCACAACCGCCTCAAACTGGGGTATCGGCCGGTCCATCTGTATACCTTAACCAACGATGTGGAACCGGTTCCACCCGCCAAGCGTGTTTATTGATCCGCCCCGCTGTCGACCTGCCGGCCGGGAGCCAACGCCTCATCGATTACACGGCTGGTTGAACGATAGGTCGGTCAAACCCATCAATCTCCCGGCCACATCGAAGACTGCCCCAACAGCCAAGCCACAAGGAAAATTAACATGGTCCAACTCAGGCTGCCCGCCAACTCCAGAATCACCCAGGGCAATAACCATCCGGCTCCCGCGGGTGCATCCAGGGTCAGACACTTTGAGATCTATCGCTACGATCCGGAGTCAGGGGCCAATCCCCGTCTTGATCGGTTTGAAATCGATGTAGACCGTTGCGGCCCGATGGTGCTGGATGTCCTGCTGAAGATCAAGAACGACGTCGACAGTTCCCTCGCCTTTCGACGCTCCTGCCGGGAAGGCGTTTGTGGCTCCTGTGCAATGAACATCAATGGTCGGAATACCCTGGCTTGTACCCACGCGATCGAGGACTTACCGGGAACCATCAGCATTCACCCCCTGCCCCATCTTCCGGTCATCAAGGATCTGATCCAGGATATGACTCACCTTTACGCGCAATACGCGTCCATCGAACCTTGGCTCAAAACCGACTCCCCGACGCTTGATGAGCGGGAGCGGCGGCAAGACCGGGAGGCGCGTGCTCAACTGGATGGCCTGGTGGAATGCATACTCTGCGCCTGCTGCTCGACCAGTTGCCCAAGCTATTGGTGGAACAGCGAACAGTATCTCGGACCCGCCGTACTGTTACAGGCTCAACGTTGGCTCAAGGATAGCCGCGACGAAGCTACCGATGAGCGACTGGATTTTCTGGAGGATGCCTTCAAGCTCTACCGTTGCCATACCATCATGAACTGTACCGATACCTGCCCCAAGTCATTGAATCCCGCCAAGGCCATTGCGGAAATCAAACAAGCCATGGTCAAGCGCCGTCATAGCGGAGAATGAATCCGGGGCAACTGGCCTGGCGTTGCCGCAGAGGCTTGAAGGAACTTGATCTGCCGCTGACCGCCTATCTTAGCGAACAGTACGATACAGCTACGCCCGAGGAACGTGAGCGCTTCCATCGGCTCATCGAGGAACCGGATGATATCCTGTGGCGGTATTTCTATCAGGGCTTGCAGCCCGATGACCCCAAACTTGAGTCCATCATCCGGAAAATCCGCCCCTAGCCTGCATCTCATCATCGAGCGTTCGTCTGCATTAGCGATGCTGCTCGTGGCAGTCCATTCGCTAGCCTTGATAGCGGCTTTGGCCAATCCGCTTGATGTCATGTTCAAACTTCTGCTCGTCGGGGCCATACTGACCAGCTTTGTTCATCACCGACGAACCTCGAACCGGGTCTATGGTCTCAGCCTCGCACCGGGTGGAGACTGGGAAGTCCTGATGGATGGCCGGGCTATTCCAGGCCGGCTTGAAGCCGATACCCTCGTGACCCCATGGATAGTCATTCTCAACCTCAAGCTGCCTTCGCGTCGTCTCGCTCTTCCCATCTTCCGGGATGCCGTGGACCCTGAGTCGTTTCGCCAATTGCGGGTTTACCTGAAACTACTCAGGCCGGGCAATGGCCTGGATGCCGTGTGAAAATCAACCATGCGCCTGACCCCCTCGGCCCCGGGGCAGTCTTTGCGGTAACTTGACGCAGCCACTAATGACCAGAACCGACCACTGCGGAGAAGAATATGTCTGAGATGCTCCACATCGTCTGCCCACAATGCGACGCCATCAACCGGTTGCCCGCCGCCAAACTCGATCAGCAACCCGCTTGCGGGCAATGTCATCATCCTTTGTTTAACGGACATCCCCTGGCTCTGGGCAGAGGAAATTTCGATCGACATGTCGGACGAACCGACCTGCCGGTCCTCGTCGATTTTTGGGCGCCATGGTGCGGACCGTGCAAAATCATGGCGCCACTGTTCGAGCAAGCCGCAAAATTGCTGGAGCCACGCGCCCGATTGGCCAAGGTGGATACCCAGGCAGAGCCGGCACTCGGCGAACGGCACGCTATCCGCGGCATACCCACCCTCGTTCTGTTCAGGAATGGGCTTGAAATCACCCGGCAATCCGGCGCCATGGGGGCGCATGACATCGTGCGCTGGGTCGAAAGACATAGCCGCTAAGTGAGACTCTACGGGCACTCCCGATTGACACCACATCCCATTTTCATCTCGAATCCGTTGCAACCGTGGTTTGAGCTTGCCCGATGAGCCGGTCAAGTTGATATCATCCAATCGGCGGGTTCCATCGCACTCGCACTGCCCCAGGCATGAACCGCCACACTCGATATCAGGATACCCATGCGTAAACCCGACAACATCAGTTATTGGCTGGATGACAAACCGCCGCTGCAAATCGCCTTGATGCTGGCGATCCAGCAGATGTCGTTTCTCGCCGTCTACCTGGTCGTCTCACCATTGTTCGCCCGCACTCTGAATCTCTCACATGAACAATCGCTGTGGCTGATTTCGGCTACCTTGCTGGCTTCCAGTATTGGCGTGATCTTGCAGACGCTCAACCGCTGGGGTGTGGGTTCGGGATTTTTCTGCCCCCTTCAGGCGACTTCTTCAACATTCGGGGCTCTGGCCATCGCCAAACTGGTCGGGGGACTCGAGGCCATCTTTGGCGCCATCGCGGTGCTGGGATGCAGCCAAATCGTCTTCGGTCATATTTTTTCCCGTATGCGGGGTATTTTCAGCATTCAGGTTGCCGGTGTTTCCGTCATGCTGATCGGTTTGGGCTTAGGTCATAACGGTTTGAAACTGTTAATGCAACCCCGTCCCGGCGAGTTGGCAAACGATACGGATCTGCTGATCTGCGCATTGACTCTGGGCACGATGGTGGCCTGCAACGTATGGTCTTCCGGCTATCTTCGACTGTTTTCTGCGTTTATTGGCCTCGCCGTGGGCATCGGCGCCAGCCTCTGGTGGGAAACCATTCCTGCCGAGGAATGGGCGCTGTTTCATAACACCCCGCTTTTTGTGGTCCCCCGGTTAATGCCCATGGGCTGGTCAATCGAGCTCGATGTGATCCTGCCCGTTGTCGTCACCGGATTATTCCTGGCGCTGCATGGATTCGGCGCCATCATCGCCGCGCAGCGATTCAACGATGCCGACTGGAAACGACCCGAAATGCCACTGGTGCGGCAAGGGGTCGTGGCCGAGGGTTTAACCAATGTGATCGCCTCTTTTCTGAATGGTGTACCCATAACGTCCAGTGGCGGCGCGGTCAGTCTTGCGGCCGCCACTGGATGCACCAGCCGCTACCTTGCCTACTGGCTGGCCGGCATCATGGCGCTGCTGGCATTTATGCCCAAGGCCATCCTGTTCTGGGAAATACTGCCCGAAAGCGTCATGGGCTCGGCCATGATCTTTCTGGCCTGCTTCACCACCATGGCAGGCTTGCAAATCATCGCCTCCCGAATGCTGGACAACCGCAAGATTCTTACGGTCGGTATCGGTCTGCTGCTCGGTATCAGTTATGAACCGCTCCGTGATACCTTCATCCAGAACGCACCGGAAACCTTTAAACCCCTGCTGTTTTCCGGGGTCGGCTTTGGGGTGATGGCGGCGGTCATCATGTCGGCTCTGTTCCGGCTGGGTGATCACACCCGGCGGCGACGGCAGTTCGATGCCCGCCACAGTTCTATCAATGAGGTGATCGAATTCCTCGAACGGCAAGGCAAAAGCTGGGGCGCCCGCGCTGACGTGGTTCACCGGGCGGAATATGCCACCTGGCAGGCCTTCGAAATTCTGACGGAACATGACCTGGTGGAATCCGGCGAGAGCGGTGCCGGCGTCATAGAACTGGAAACTCTGTTCAACGAATTCAGCTTCAGTGTCGTGCTGAATTACAGGGGCATTGCCGTACCCTTGGCGATGCATCCGCCGACGCACGAGGAGTTTTTGGAGCAGGAGGATGGCGTCTTGCAGATGGCAGGCTACCTGCTGCGTCGAATCGCCGATCGCGTCGATATCCGCGCCTCCGGTGAGGACTGCGAACTACGACTGAACTTTAACGATTAATTCTCCGCCTTGGGGGCAACCTAGTGTCGTTACAAGGATGGTGGACTTCAATCTTAATAAAACCCGCCACCTACTGTCCTATATTACTTGGCAAGGCACACACACAGGCAAAAACCGTCAATCCAGTAGGGACCGGAATGACGGTTCATCTATATAGATCGGGCTTTAGCGATTGCACTGAGCGCAAACGCTATGGGAGGCGATCGGAATTCAAGCACTCTCGCCGAGAGTAGGGACCAGCCGCAAATTTTGGGTTTGATCTGGCCAACTACCGACTGTAACGACGGCGGAACTTATCAACACGTCCCGCTGTATCGACGACCCTCTGTTTGCCGGTATAGAATGGATGACAGGCGGCGCAAACTTCGACGTGCAAATCCTTGCTCAGGGTGGAACGAGTCTCGAAGGTGTTGCCACAGCTGCATTGAACGGTCAGGTTGGTATATTTGGGGTGAATTTCGGACTTCATGGGAGCTACCTAAAGCAACTATAAGAAAATTAAACCTCCTATCCTACCCGCAAGACCTTTCAGGCGCAACCCGTTACAAGAACTACGGGAATAAAGTCCATGCGCTGATGCACAACCAGATCAGCCCGCATCACCGCAAACCTTCGACCCCATTGCCCTATTCCGATGCGCATTATGACCCTTAATGCCAATGGCATTCGTTCGGCCGCCCGCAAGGGCTTTTTTGATTGGATGGCAGAACAGCAAGCCGATATGGTCTGCATTCAGGAAACCAAATCGCAGGAACACCAGTTGGGGGACTCTCAATTCTGGCCAGAGGGATACCATTGCTTCTACGTGGACGCCGAAAAGAAAGGCTATAGTGGTGTCGCCTTCTACGCCCGGCAGGAACCCGATGAAATCATCGAGGGTCTGGGTTGGCCAGACATGGACGCGGAAGGCCGCTATCTGGAGGCACGATTCGGGGCCCTGAGCGTGGTTTCGATCTACATCCCTTCCGGTTCATCGAGCGAGGAACGCCAAACCATCAAATTTGGCTTCCTGGAGCGCTTCCTGCCTTACCTCCAGGAATGTGCCGCTTCGGGCCGCGATTACATCTTTTGCGGTGACTGGAATATCGCTCACAAACCGATTGATCTGAAAAACTGGCGCGGCAACCAGAAAAACTCCGGCTTCTTGCCGGAAGAGCGGGCCTGGCTGGATGTGGTGTTCGACCGGGAGGGTTGGATAGACGCCTTCCGTGCCTTGAATGATGAACCCGACCAATACACCTGGTGGTCCAATCGAGGTCAGGCCTGGGCCAAAAATGTTGGATGGCGCATCGATTACCAGGTCGTCAGTCCCAACCTGAAGCCCTGCCTGCGTGCGGCCACCATCTATAAAGCCGCGCGATTTTCCGACCACGCTCCGCTAACCATCGATTATGACTACCACTTCCCCACGTGAGCGCCTGCTGAACCGCCGCATTCTGCTCTGCGTCGTCACGGGCTTTTCCTCCGGACTGCCGTTATTCGTTCTGATCAGCCTGCTGACCGCCTGGTTACGCGAGGGTGGCGTGGATCTCAAGGCCATAGGCCTTCTGGCGTTGGTGCAGTTTCCCTATATCTGGAAATTTGTCTGGGCGCCGCTGTGCGACCGCTATGGACTCTGGCTGGGTCGCCGTCGAACCTGGATGCTGTTGAGCCAACTCGCGCTCATCCTGACCCTCCCACTGTTTGGCTGGCTCGCTCCGAACACACAACTACCGCTCATCAGTGCTCTGGCGGTAGCCGTGGCGTTCTTCTCCGCGACACAGGACATAGCCATTGACGCCTTCCGGCGGGAATTATTGCAGGATGATGAACAGGGTTTGGGCAACGTCGTCCACGTCAACGCCTACAAGATCGCCGGACTGATCCCGGGCTCGCTGTCCTTGATTCTGGCGGATCACCTGTCCTGGCAGATCGTCTACCTGATCACCGCACTGTTCATGCTGCCAGGGCTGATCATGAGCGCGATGGTCAGCGAGCCGCCTGTCTCGGCTCGAGCGCCGGCCACCCTGCGCCAGGCTATCGTGGAACCCTTCCGGGAATTTATCGGCCGGAAAGGTTGGCTCAGCGCCCTGGCGGTACTGGCATTCATTTTCTTCTACAAACTGGGTGATAGCATGGCAACCTCGCTGGCCACGCCTTTCTATCTGGACTTAGGCTACAGCAAGACCGAGATTGGCATGATCGCCAAGAACGCTGGCCTTTGGCCCAATGTGATCGGTGGTATCCTCGGCGGCATCTGGATGATCAGGCTCGGCCTCAATCGTGCCCTGTGGGTATTCGGCGTGTTACAGGCACTCGTGATACTCGGCTTCGCCTGGCTGGTGACCGCCGGCCACACCCTGACCGGCCTGGCCGCCATCATTGGCGCTGAAGCCTTTGGCGTGGGTCTTGGCACGGCGGCATTCGTCGCGTTTACCGCCAACACCACTCATCCCGCCTATACCGCGACGCAATTTGCGTTATTCACCAGCCTGGCGGCTACACCGCGAACCCTGGCCAATTCACTGACAGGCTTTTTAGTGGAGGGCGGCGACATCAGCTTGGGTGGCGTTAGCCTGCTGCATATCGACGCCCTGGGCTGGCAACGATTTTTTTACTTCTGCTTCGCTGCCGCGCTGCCGGGTATGCTGCTGCTATTCAAGGTGGCCCCCTGGAATGGGGATCGTATGCAACCGATGAATGAAACGCCGATCAACCCGGTAGAGGTAGAGACAATTTGACACTACGGAAATGTAGGGAGCCCTCTCGACCGGGGTGGGTTGAGGCTACGCTCAACGGTTTTGGCCAAATGGACGATCACGGGAGTCTCCCTTGTCCTGTAAGGATTTGGTCAAAAATAACTTCCCGGAATCAGAATATCTGCGGGATTGCGCGATAGTTCCAGCGCGGCAGGTGCTCGTCAAAAACGATTCTCATGGTTTCGAGAAAATTTGCGGCACACGTCCTTCCCGTCGCGTAGAACCCGGTCAAGATATCCACAGTGACCTTCAATCCCTTGGACGTTTTCGCCTTTTCCATGAACTGCTTGGCGATGTCGACCGAGTGAAACACCACGC
>Ga0172367_10000849_pt1 | contig 45927 bp, 46 predicted proteins | sample Lak10m_FD_114542 | JGI IMG/M metagenome (GOLD analysis project Ga0172367, IMG submission 114542) | Freshwater microbial communities from Kabuno Bay, South-Kivu, Congo - kab_022012_10m | ecosystem: Environmental > Aquatic > Freshwater > Lake | place: Democratic Republic of the Congo: South-Kivu...
CGGCCGGTTCTGTGTGGGGGGTGTTTTTTTTTTTTTTTTGGGGGGGGGTGGGCCCAGAAAAAAAGAACAAGTGGGGGGGGGGGGGGGGGAATCCTTTTACAATTAAAATACGGACAACCTGCTCCTGTCCTGTAGAGATTACGGATAATTTTTGTGTAGCAAGCGACTCAAGTCCACTTGCCAACAGAGTCGGCTCTACTTCAGGCGAATGTTTTCCCGTTCTCGTCCCTTGTCGGTAAGATCAATTGTACAACGCACCGATCTTTTGCTGACAGAAAAACGCCACAGGGATTGTGTTCCTGTGGCGTTGTGAATCTTAGTCGACGTTAGTCGACGAAGCTCTTCAGTTTTTTGCTGCGGCTGGGGTGGCGGAGCTTGCGCAGCGCCTTGGCTTCGATCTGGCGGATTCGCTCGCGGGTAACTTCGAAATCCTGGCCGACCTCTTCCAGGGTATGATCACTCTTTTCACCGATTCCGAAGCGCATTCGCAGAACCTTCTCTTCGCGGGGCGTCAATGTTGCCAGTACCTTGGCGGTACTTTCGGAGAGGTTGTTTTTGATAACCGCTTCGATCGGAGAAATCACACCTTTGTCTTCGATAAAATCTCCAAGGTGTGAATCTTCCTCTTCCCCGATAGGGGTCTCAAGAGAGATCGGCTCTTTGGCAATCTTGAGCACTTTGCGAACCTTGTCAAGCGGCAGCTGCATCCGCTCGGCAATCTCTTCCGGTGACGGTTCGCGACCATTTTCCTGCACCAGCTGACGACTGGTTCTGATCAGCTTGTTGATGGTCTCAATCATGTGAACCGGGATGCGGATGGTGCGGGCCTGGTCAGCTATGGCACGGGTTATGGCCTGTCGGATCCACCAGGTGGCATAGGTTGAAAACTTGTAGCCGCGCTGATATTCGAATTTATCGACCGCCTTCATCAGGCCGATATTCCCCTCCTGAATCAGATCCAGAAACTGTAGTCCGCGGTTGGTGTATTTTTTTGCAATTGACACGACCAGACGCAGATTGGCTTCGATCAGCTCGCTCTTGGCGATCCGTGCCTTGCACTCACCCTCTTCGATCGCTTTGAGAGCGGCAGCGAGATCCCGTGCCTTAAATCCGGATTCATGCTCGACCTTCTGGATCTTGCGGGCTGTAGTGCGCAGCCTTTTTTCAAGCTCCTGAGTCTTTTCTTCATCCAGTTTGAGTTTGTTCAGCTCAATGGTGCCTTTATCATCATCATTCTGAAGTTTTTCCAACAGCAGTTTCAGTTTTTCCCGTGGAATCAGTTTTTCCAGGTCGGATAATTCCTCCTGCATCCTGTCGACTTTACCGGATAATTCCTTGAGTCGTTCCGCAACCTTATTGGTGTGACGATCTTTAAGGCGCAGTGATTTCAAGAGAACGGTCTGGTGGTCCTTGGCTTCACGAAACTTTTTTTCCAGCTCTTTTTTCTTGGGAGCAGATTTGGCGGCGGCGATGCCGGCCTGTAGCTCAATCGACAGCTGATCCTGCGCAGCAATAGCGTCAATGACCTCCAGCATCCTGGTTTTCTGGAAGTTTTCCTCGCCATCTTCCAGTTCCTCTTCTTCCTCTTCCACCTCTTTACTGACTTCGGAAGGATTGAGTTGGAATTTACGCAGCCTCTCGCCCAGCGAGAGGACCTCTTTCACGGTAATCGGTGTGTTGAGGATAACGCCGGCTACATCGCGCTCGCCATCCTCAATCCGCTTGGCTATTTCAACTTCACCCTCGCGGGTCAAAAGTGAAACGGAGCCCATTTCTCGCAGATACATGCGGACAGGGTCGCTGGTACGGCCAATCGATCCCGGTTCAAACTCAACCTCTTCGGATTCACCTTCAGACTCTTCGTCTTCATCAAGATCGCTCTTGATTTTCGGAATCTTGATCTTCTGGGCCGAATCAACAATTTCAATATCCAGGTCGCCAAACATGCCCATTACATCGTCGATCTGATCGGTAGCGATATCAGGCGGTAGTATGTCGTTGACCTCGTCGTAGGTCAGAAAACCCTTTTCCTTGCCAATATCGATTAGTTGCTTGACGTCATCCATGTTCTTTTTTGCCATTTCATCACCTCAAAGGTACTGCATATTCAATTAATAATCGGTAGCGTATCATTATGGCTTTAATCTTCTGCTGCGCAGCTCTTCAGCAGCCTGTTTCAAGAGCGCTGTATATTCAGGACTGTCCGGTTCAATAACTGCCAGGCGCAGGCTGACATTTTTAAACGATTGCTGCTTTTTGAACCGAGCCTGACAGCATTCATCAAACGCAACCTTCCAGTCTATTCCATCCAGCTGGCTGTTCATGAAAAGCAGACGAGACAGGATATCGCGCAGAGGCTGATTTTCAAGGCGTCCCACAAGTGATCCCCAGTCGGGGGTATCAGAATTAATCGACTCAGCAAGCATAGCTTCTGCCAGAGTCAGGTACTCTTCTGCGAACAGAATTTCAACTCCTTGATCCCTGATGGCTTCACGCGCTTCCGGGAATGTTGCCATGAGAGCCAGCAGCATTTCCTGTGTGCGATCAGTGTTTGTCGGCTGCTCCTGATGCTTGGCAATTTCTTGGGGAGGAGTTTGTGCCATGCCGCCGACCTGTTTACGGAATTCGTGAGGGCGTATGTCCAGTAATCGACAGATTTCCTTTTCGTAAAGACTTTTTTCAGCGGCATTGGCAATCTTCTTAAACACAGGGGCAAGCTCGCCAATCACCTTGACCTTGTTACTGACGCTGCTGGGAGGAGTTTGCACCAGCAACGAGCGCACAAAAAAATCAAATATCGGCCGGGCCTTGTCACGCAGCTCAACAAATGCTTCAACGGCGTGCTGTGCAAGAAAGCTGTCCGGATCATCACCGACCGGTAGCGAAATAACAAAGGCCGCTATGCGTTGTTCCAGAAAAAGCTCCATAGAGCGAAGCGTAGCTTTTTTGCCGGCTCCGTCGCTGTCAAATAGTGTGTAAACCCGTTCTGCATGGCGCTTGATCAATCCTGCGTGGGTGCTGGTCAGTGCCGTACCGCAGGTGGCGACGACGTTACATATTCCGGCGCGGTACAGTGCCAGATGATCAAAGTACCCTTCGACAATGACAATCGCATTTTCAGTCCGGACCGACGGCAGAGCCATATCCAGTCCGAACAGCACCGAACTCTTGTGGTAGAGCGGTGATTCGGGCGAATTGATATATTTGGGCAGTGAGGCATCCAGAACGCGGCCGGCAAAGGCGATTACCAGCCCTTTGGCATCACGAATCGGAAAAATAAGACGATTACGGAACAGATCGTACCAGCCGGAGTCATTTTTTCGGATAATTCCCAGCGTCAGGGCAAGATCGAGGTCGACGCCATTATTTTTTAAATGCTTGACGAGACCGTCACGGCGGTCAGGTGCAAAACCGAGTCGGTAGGCTTCGGATATTTCCGCTTCGACGGCCCGCCCCGCCAGATAACGCCTGGCTGCATCTCCATCCTCTCCATCCCGCAGAACGGAGCGAAAATAACCGGCGGCCAGTTCATTGATGCGTTGAAACTGCTGACGCTCATCCTGCGATTTCCGTTCAGCAGGGGTCAGTTGGCGCTCTTCGATTTCAATACCGGCTTTGCGGGCCAACAGTTTCACCGCTTCAGGAAAGTTGACCCCTTCCATGCGCATGACAAATGAAAAGGCATTTCCACCGGCACCACACCCGAAGCAATGGAAAATCTCACGGGCCGGATTGATGTTGAAAGAGGGTGTCTTCTCGGCATGAAAGGGACACAGGCCAAGGTAGTTACTGCCGGCGCGTCTTAGCTGAACATACTCGGAGACAACTTCAACAATAGAAAGCCGCTCTGCAACCTCCCTGACTTTCTCTTCAGGTATCATGGCGTTACGGTTGGCTTTACGCGCCACTGTGAAAGAAAACGATCACCGGTCAGAGCCAGCAGGTTGGCAGATTCAGTCGATCGAATTTTTGTACGAACGCCTTCAGGCATAAAGCTTGATGTGCCGGCACTGAAAATCATGCACAGCAGCAGGACACCTTCGGTTGCACCAAGAAAAAGCCCCCCCAATCGATTAAGGCTCCCCAGCATGACGAGGCGAAGGGCAGCCGTGACGATATTGCCAATAACATGAGTCAGTATTCCGGTCACGAGCAGGATCAGGATGAAGGCCACGAAGGCGGAAAGATGAGCCGGCAGGTGAAGGATACTTTTGATCGGAACCGCGAGCACGGCATAATAATGGTACGCCAGCCAGCCGCCAACCAAAAGTCCCGCCAGGGAAGATGCCTCGTTGACAAGCCCACGAATCAGCCCCTTGGCAGCAAAGAAACAGAGAACTGCATAGATGACCATGTCAAAAAAATTCATTGGAGTGCCATGAATCTGTCATGTTTCTCATTCGGAGTGTGCCGTTGGAAACTATCTACAAAGAAGGGGCCCTCTTGATGAAAGCCCCTTGTTGCGTGCGGAACGTACGTCACATTTTTATCGAAAGAGGTAAAAATCAGGAGAGTCGCTTTCTGACACAGTCGCTGACAGCTTTACCATCCGCTTTGCCGACAGTCAGAGGTGTCAGCGCTTTCATGACGCGGCCCATGTCTTTGATGCCCTGAGCCTGTAACTCATCAATAACCTGTGCGACCAGTACATCGATATCTCCAGGACTTAATTGAGTCGGCAAAAAACCGAGCAAAACTTCCAGCTCAGCAGTTTCCTTATTCGCCAGATCAAGACGATTCCCTTCGGTATACATTCGGATCGATTCGCGTCGCTGTTTTGCCATGGTTGAAATGACATCGATTACGGCCTGATCATCAAGCTCGATCTGCTTGTCGATTTCGCGATTCTTAACTGCAGCGCGAACCATGCGAACAGCCGAAAGGCGCAGGTCATCCCGCGCCTTCATAGCTGCTTTCATCGCATCGTTAAGTTGTTCTTTCAGTGTCATACAGGTAACTTCCTGAACCCGATGAAGCCGGGTAATTCTGCTGCTAGTCCATCATTTTACGCTGTTTCTTCAGAGCGCGCTTGCGAGCGGCGATGGCCTTCTTTTTACGTTTGATGCTTGGCTTTTCAAAGTGTTCACGTTTACGAACTTCGGAAAGGATTCCCGCCTTCTCACACTGTTTCTTGAATTTCTTCAGTGCCATTTCAAACGGTTCACTGTCCTTGATTTTTACTCCCGGCATGTAAAATCACCCCCCGCCTGTTTCAGATTCAATACGATTGAAGCATCGTCATTGATAAAAATTTTAGTTCTTCACAATAACACACTTAATGTGTTTGTCAACATGCAAAAAAATAGAATAGGTGTCAGCAGGTTCAGGCGGTATCGTTGCGGGATGCTTTTTCTGCAATCCCTGAAGTGCCGAAGCGGCGCTGCAGCTCGCTCCAGACCTCTTCAGGAGGAATGTCCTGATGTCCCAGCAAAACCAGGAGATGAAAGATCAGGTCGGCTGATTCATACACAATCTCTTTCCGTACGCCACCTTTGGCTGCTATGACCACTTCCGTTGCTTCTTCACCGATCTTTTTGAGGATCTTATCTATCCCCTTCTGCATCAGCGCTGCTGTATAGGAGCTGTCGGAAGGGTTGGCTTTACGATCAAGGATGACCTGATACACTAATTGAAGAATTTCGCTTTCATTGCTCATAATCGCACCGCAACCCCTTTGTCTCGAAGATACTGTTTGGCCTGTCCGATGGTGTATTCCCGATAATGGAAGATTGAAGCGGCCAGGCAGGCGCTGGCACCGGCAGTTGTGAAGCCGTCGTAGAGATGTTCCAGGTTTCCGACACCGCCCGAGGCGATAACCGGAATCGAGACAGCATCAACGACCGCCCGTGTCAAGCCGAGATCATAACCATCTTTGGTGCCGTCACAGTCCATGCTGGTCAACAGGATTTCTCCGGAGCCGTACTCTTCCATCCTGATAGCCCACTCTACAACATCGATTCCGGTCGGGTTGCGGCCGCCATGGGTGTATACTTCCCAGCGTTTTTCTCCCGGAACGCGGCGTGCATCAATGGCTACAACGGTGCATTGAGAGCCGAAGCGCTCGGCTGCCTCGCGGACAAATTCGGGACGCTGCACAGCGGCGGTATTGATCGAAGTCTTGTCCGCCCCGGCATTCAGCATGCGGCGGATATCATCCACCGTGCGGATACCGCCTCCTACCGTCAGCGGCATAAAGACTCGTTCGGCTGTTCGACGGACGACATCTACCATCGTATCTCGCTGATCCGATGATGCGGTGATATCCAGAAAGGTAAGCTCATCGGCCCCTTCCAGATCATAGCGTTCTGCAATTTCAACCGGGTCTCCGGCATCGCGCAGTTCCAGAAACTGCACCCCTTTAACGACACGGCCACCTTTAACATCCAGACAGGGTATGATTCGTTTGGTAAGCATATCAGGAGTTGCCCTTCGTCAGCGCAGTTGCTTCGCTCAAGCTGATCGCTCCGGTATACACGGCTTTTCCGGTGATGACGCCGGTTACGCCTGATGATTCAATCGCCATCAGGTTTTGGATATCCTTCAGGTTCGATACGCCGCCTGATGCGATGATCGGAATTGATACCGCTTCGGCAAGAGCTTTGGTTGCTTCCAGATTCGGTCCCTGCAGCATGCCGTCACGACTGATGTCGGTATAGATAATTGCGGCTACACCACAATCCTCGAATTTCTGCGCCAAATCAACAGCAGTAATATCGGTCAGTTCTGCCCACCCCTGTACCGCAACCATGCCGTTTTTGGCATCGATACCGACCACGATCTGACCGGGGAACTTTGCACAGGCCTGACGCACCAGTTCCGGATTGCGTTGGGCCGCCGTTCCAATTATGACACGTGAAAGTCCCAGCGACAGGTAGGCTTCGATGGTTTCTATATCGCGGATACCGCCACCCAACTGGGCGGGAATGGTAATAGCTGCAATAATTGCCTCGATGGCTGTACGGTTTTTAGGCTGGCCGGCAAAGGCGCCGTCAAGGTCTACGATATGCAGCAGTTCAGCCCCCTGGTCCTGCCAGGCGCGCGCCTGGGCTGCCGGGTTATCGTTAAAAACGGTATCCTTGTTCATAAGCCCCTGTTCCAGGCGGACACATTTTCCTTCTTTCAGATCTATTGCAGGGATAACAAGCATAAATGAACCTTTCAAAGTGAAATATCTGTGGTAGCGTTATGGAAATAACTGTGGTAATCAAACATCAAAACGATGGAGGCTTTTACATGAAACGATTTTTGGTCGTAGACGATGAAGATATGGGCCGCTTGATGCTTCAGGATTTTTTTGCTGAATTTTCGACGTGTGACACCGCCGCCAACGGAAAAGATGGCTTACTGCTCTATGAAAAAGCTCTGGCAGATGGAGCACCTTATGACCTTTTGTGCGTGGACATCATCATGCCCGAGATGAACGGTCTTGCTCTCGTCAGAAAAATTCGTGAAATAGAACAGTCACATCCGGTGTTCACCGATCTTCATACCAAAATCTTTGTCATATCCTCAAGTGATTCGGCGTGGGACAAGGCAGACTTTCTTCTGGATAACCTGTGTGATAACTATATTGTCAAGCCGTTCAGCAGAAGTGACCTCATGGAAAAACTGCATGCCATTAAACTGGTTGAGTCGTAAGATCAGCCACAGCGCTCTGGCCTCGTAGGTGCGGGCCTGCTAGTGTACTCCCGCGAAATTTTTCAAAATCCGCAGTCCGACATCCTGTGACTTCTCTGGATGGAACTGGGCGGCGAAGATGTTGTCCCGCCAGACCGACGAACAGAATTCAAAGCCGTAGTCAGTCGTTGTTGCGACGACCTCTCCATGATCCGGCTGTACGTAATAGGAATGGACAAAATAGACGTTGCTCCCTTCGGCAACACCTTCCAAAACAGGCGGACGGCTCTGGAAATGGAGCTGGTTCCACCCCATCTGGGGAACTTTCAGCTTCTCCCCCCCCACCTGCATATCATCTGGAAAGCGCAGTACATGCCCCGGAATAACATTCAGCCCTTGGTGTAGACCGAACTCGACGCTGTCGGTGAAAAGCATCTGCATGCCGACGCAGATCCCTAAAAAGGGGCGACCCTCGGCAATTACCTTCAGGATCGGCTCGATAAAGCCACCCTGTTCCAGATTGTGCATGCAGTCTCGGAAGGCTCCTACGCCGGGTAGCACAATTCTGTCGGCTGCCAGTACGACCGCCGGATCTGCCGTGACCAGCGCTTCAGTGCCAATCTTCTCGAATCCTTTCTGGACGGAACGGAGGTTACCCATGCCGTAATCGATTATGGCGATCATTTGATGCCGTTCCTGTTCAGGTGCGGGCCGTAGCGTTGATCGACCCCTTTGATATGGTTAATAAGCCAATCCTGAAGAAAATTGATGACATCCTTGGCGATCAATGGTTCACCGGCGTTGAATGTTCCGATCAACTCAGTCACCTGATCCAGCAGTTTCTTGTGCAGGGCCTTGTGCTGGGTCTCTTCCGGATAGCGTGTCTGGGCGAAGCTGCGTTCTTCATCGGCAAAGTGGTTGATGGTGTACTCTGCCAGCCCATTCAGCACGCGGCCGACAGCATCTCTGCTCTTCTTTTGCTGCATGGCGTCGGCCAGGTCGTTAATCATATTGAACAGCGTCTTGTGGGCGTTATCGTACTTGTCAATACCGACGGTAAATGATGGATCCCACTCAAGCGCTTTTGACAAGTGGAAGTGTCCGACCAGTTCATGCAGGGTATCAACTTCGCGGGCCAAGGTCGTGGTTGCCTGGGTAGTGCTACGGGCATTGTCTACGTTGCGGTTGACGACATCGGTAATCATCTGAATGTTGTTGGTGATCTCCTGGGTTGTGGCGGTCTGCTCTTCGGCTGCTGTTGCCACTTGGCTGATCTGCATGGTTAGCTCATTGATCTTGTTAAGAATATCTTCCAGTGCCTCGCCAGAACGGGCCGTCTCGGTTGTGCCTCGCTTAACCTCATCAACCCCCTCCGACATAGAGCTGACAGCGCTCTGCGTTTCGGTCTGGATCGCTTTGATCATGGCGGCAATCTCTTTGGTAGCCTTGGTCGTGCGTTCTGCCAGAGCGCGCACCTCATCGGCTACAACCGCAAAACCGCGCCCCTGCTCGCCGGCCCGGGCCGCTTCAATGGCGGCGTTTAGTGCCAGCAGGTTGGTCTGATCGGCAATATCCTGAATGGTGCTGACGATGGCGCCGATCTGGTCGGAGCGCTGCCCCAGCTCTTCGACCGATTTTGAGGAAATTTTGACCCGCTGGGCGATGTTTTCCATCAGGCGGGCGCTGCTCTGCACGAGCTGGGAGCCGCTGTGGGTCTGCTCAGTGGCCTTTTGGGCACTTTCGGCAGCACACAGGCAATTGCGGGCGATATCAACAGACGTGGCCGACATCTCTTCACTGGCGGTGGCGATCGTACCGGCCTGCATGGCAACATCCTCAGCGGCAGAGGCCATGGCATCAGTTGTAGAGCGTACCAGCCCGACCGAATCACGCACCGTATCGGCTACCGAGAAAAACTGACGCATGGCCTTATTCATATCGGTCATCATGGTATTGAAGGCGGTTGCCAGACGGGCAAAATCGCCTCCGCCAGCCACTTCAGCGCGTACCGAAAGGTCACCGGCCGCCGCCTTTTCAAGCGCAATTACTATGCCGGCCAGAGGTTTAAAGGCGCTGCCGCTGAGCAGAGCCAGTACCGTTGACATGACAACCAGCAGCACGGCACCGATAGCCAGAGAGATCAACAGTCCGCCGTGGGGATTGAAGATGGTCATCGCTGCTACAGCTATAACAATCCCAACGGCGTTACCGATAACAATGCGAATGGTAAATGACATATCAGGCTCCTTTTACGCACGAATTTATTCAGATGATGTGGTCACGCAATCCTGGAAAAATCGGCAATTTTACTGAGCATGCGGGCGATGGCGGTCAGCAGCGCCAGGCGGTTCGTGCGAACCCGCTGATCTTCGGCCATGACCATGACCCGCTCAAAAAAGCTGTCCACCGGGCCGCGCAGCGTGGCGATCTCCGTCAGGGCATCCAGCCAGGCGCCGGCCAGTACCTTGGCGTCAACTGAGATCTTGACCGCCATCAAGGCTTCATACAGTCCGCCTTCGGCAATGTCTTCAAACAGCGACGGGTTGATCGGGGCATCGATCCCTTCTTTAATTATGTTGCCAACTCGTTTAAAAGCCACCGAGAGTGGCACGTAATCGGGGTGATTCCGGAACTCGGCCAACGCAGCAATACGGGCGCGGACATCGACCAGATCGTCAAAGCCGACTGCAATGGCCGCTTCGACAGCATCCGGAGCGAATTGATTGCCGAGCATGTTGATATATCTGCCCCGGAAAAACTCCAGAACATCAGCTGCCACCTGCTCATGAGGCCGGTTCAGCTTTGCAGCCAGCAGTTTCAGCGAACTGTTGATCAGCGCCGGCAGAGACAGGCTATATCCGCGTTCAATGATAATGGCAATAATTCCGATGGTCGCCCGCCGCAGTGCGTAGGGATCGGCTGCGCCGGTCGGGATCAGTCCGACACCGAAACAGCCGCAGATCGTATCCAGCTTGTCGGCGATCGAGACAAAGGCTCCGATATCCGAAGCGGGCAGTTTGCCGCCGGCCTGGGTCGGCAGATAGTGCTCGGCGATGGCGGTCGCTACGGCAGCGTCCTCCCCTTCAAGCAGGGCGTACTCCCGCCCCATGATACCCTGTACTTCGGGGAACTCTCCGACCATGGCAGAAACCAGGTCGGCCTTGCAGAGCCAGGCAGCCCGCGAAGTCTGCGTTTTTACGGCCGGATTCAGCTGGTCAGCCAGTCCTTCGGCCAGCGCCCGGAAGCGCTCCATCTTCTCAAAGGAGGTACCCAGCTTTTGCTGATACACAACTTTTTTGAGAGCCTCTACCCGCTCATTGAGCGAGGTTTTCTGATCTTCCTCGAAGAAAAAACGGGCATCCGACAGGCGCGCCCGCAGTACGCGTTCATTACCCTTGACGACTACGGATGGATCCTCGGTCAGGGTATTGTTGATCGTAATAAAACCGGGCAGCAGACCTTCCTGAGCATCGACTACCGAGAAGTAGCGCTGATTGTTGCGCATGGAGGTAATCAGCACCTCTTTTGGTACCTTCAAGAATTCCGGCGAGAAGGTGCCGTGTACAGCACTGGGATATTCGACCAGATAAGTAACCTGCTCCAGGAGCTCCTCGTCCGGCAGCAGGTGTCCACCGGCAGCAATCGCCACACGGTGGGTTTCGCGGCGGATGATCTCCTTACGTTTCTCAGGGTCGGGAATCACGAAGTGCCGTTCGCACTCCTCCAGATAGTTGGCAAAGCTTGACACGGCAAAAGTGGTGTTGGCCATGAAACGGTGTCCGCGTGACGTTGTGCCGCTGGTGATGTTGCCGAAGCTGAACGGCACCACGATGCCGTCAAAGAGGGCCACGATCCAGTGAATCGGACGCGCAAAGCGCACATCCAGCTCGCCCCAGCGCATCGATTTTTTAAAGGGAATACCGGCGATCAGCGCCGGCAGAATCTCTGCCAGCAGCTCGTGACTCGGGCGGCCGCTCTCCTGCTTGGTGACAGCCAGATACTCACCCTTTTCGGTCGTCACCGTCTGTAGGGCATTTACATCAACCCCCTGTCCACGGGCAAAACCCTCTGCCGCTTTCGTGGGTGTGCCGTCGGTGGTATAGGCCGCTTTTACGGAGGGACCGGTAGCGGTGATCTCGGCATCCGGCTGTACGGCCGGAATACCCTTCACCACCAGCGCCAGACGGCGCGGTGTTGCCAGGGTCTTTATCTCGCTGTAGGTCAGGCGGGCCGTGGCCAGCTCCCGGATGATGCGTGCTTCCATTTCGGCAGTAGCGCGCGGAATAAACCCGGCCGGGATCTCTTCGCAGCCGATTTCAAGAAAAAGTTCTTTGCTAGTCATCAGGCGACACCTCCTTTCAAGAGCGGAAAGCCAAGACGTTCACGCATCCGCAGATACCCCTCGGCACAGATGCGGGCCACATTGCGGACACGACCGATGTAGGAGGCGCGTTCAGTGACCGAGATGGCTCCCCGTGCATCCAGAAGATTGAAGGTGTGGGAACACTTCATGACGTAATCGTAGGCCGGCAGTACCAGTTCCTTCTCAGCCAAGCGCAGGCACTCTTTTTCGTACATACCGAACAGCTGTAGCAGCATATCGACATCCGCCTCTTCAAAGTTATGCCGCGAGAATTCAACCTCGCTTTCATGATGAATATCGCCGTATCTGATACCTTTGACCCACTCCAGATCGTAGACGTTGTCAACTCCTTGAAGATACATGGCGATGCGCTCGCAGCCATAGGTAATCTCGGCCGGGATCGGTTTCAGGTCGATACCGCCGGCCTGCTGGAAATAGGTGAACTGGGTTATCTCCATGCCGTCCAGCCAGACTTCCCATCCCAGGCCCCAGGCGCCCAGTGTCGGCGATTCCCAGTCATCCTCGACAAAGCGAATGTCATGTTTTGACGGATCAAGGCCGAAGGAGCGCAGAGAATCAAGATAGAGGTCAAGAATGTTGAGCGGTGACGGTTTCATGATGACCTGAAACTGATAATAATGCTGCAGTCGGTTCGGATTTTCGCCATAGCGGCCATCAGTCGGTCGGCGGGACGGCTCAACATAGGCCACATTCCACGGTTCGGGTCCGATGACACGCAGAAATGTGGCCGGGTTGAAGGTTCCGGCACCCTTTTCAGTATCATACGGCTGCTGGATGACACACCCCTGTTTGGCCCAATAGCCTTGCAGGGAGAGGATAAGATCTTGAAATGTCACGACGGTACCTCCGGATGGAGAAAATAGTCACCTCTAAAACATATAAAGTGCATTTAAATAGCAGGAATAGCGACTCTGGTCAAGGCTGCGTATAAAAGAAAACACGGAGTTTTTCCTGTGAAGCAGAAGCTGGGTGGTAAAAGCCAGGCGACAATGCTATTTTCCGCATGAAAATTCAGATCCGTTTCTTGTCCCGTGAGCGGTTGTTGAGGAGTAACACCATGTCATACAGCACTTCAGGCTCCGCCGCCATGATGAGCCTTATTTATTCCGGGAACCGGCCAGATCTGCAACGGCAGGTATCTGGTCGGTGTCATCTGGATGCTCATGGCACTGTTCCTCTGGCGCAGTGGCGGAGCTGCCGGACTGAACTGCCATTTTTTTTCGGCCTACACCGCCTATCGTCTTTCAGAAAAATGATCTCAGCTTTCCAGGGAGGTATATCTGTATGACCGAAAGAGTCCTTTCACCGCTTTAGCGGATCACGTCGCTATGTTCTCGACGACGAGCTTGCCAAGATCGTCAATGTATCGATTGCACTGGAGATGCCGCTTTTGCTTAAAGGAGAGCCGGGTACCGGCAAGACCATGCTGGCCCACGCCATTGCGGAAACCCTGCAGTTGCCGCTCCTGATCCTCAACGTCAAATCAAGTATGACGCTGATCGAAGCGCTGTATCAGTACGATACGCTGACACGCCTCAACGACAGCCGTTTTGCCGATTCGACCCGTGACGTCAGCAATATATCTGAATATATCCGCATGGGGAAGATCGGCCAGGCCTTTGTTGCCGATCAGCGCGTGGTGCTGCTGATTGACGAGACCGACAAGGCCGAAACCGATTTTCAGAATGACATGCTCGAAATGGTTAAAGCAATAAAGCAATAAAGCAATTCGCCGCATTGGAAACGCAAAATTATAACTACTTGTTTTCACTGCGTCAATCGGCGTTCTCAGCGGTTCCAACTGCCGTTTATAGGCTTACTTCACCAGTAATCTGCGGTATTCGCCGACGTCAATGGACGTATGCCAATTGCCGCTCAACTTTCCGAGCAGACTTCCTCCCCAGAGCAGCACGATAACCAAAATCGCAAAGACAATTCCGGATACTGCAAAGCGACCGGCGACTTTCATGGAGAGCGCCTGTCTGGTTCCGCAATGGCTGATACATCGCCAGCAACCGATGCATTCAGGTGAGAGCACGCTCTTTTTGTGCATGACATCAATGCTGGTCGGACAAACCTGGCTACAGACACCGCAGGAGACGCAGCGCCCGGTATCGCGGGTAACCCGGAGCGGCGAGATGGTTGCCAAAAGCCCCAGCAGTGCCCCATACGGACAGAGATAGCGGCAGAAGGGGTTGCGCAGCAGCAGTGACAGGAGTGTCAGGGTCAGGACAATCGTCAATGCCAGTGGCGAAATTTGCAGAAAAAAGTTCAAAAGGCGTATGTCTGCCAGCTTGTGGTAGTCAGAATTGATGAAGGCTTTCAGCGCTTCCGGCGGCATGGCCCAGGCCATGGAATAGATAAAAAAGAAGAGCAGCAGGTATTTGACGGCTCGCAGTGGAATGTCGAGCCAACCTGGCGCGTGTAACGTACGTTGAAACAGTTTGAATCCGAGCTTCCAGGAACACTCCGAAATGGTTGCTACGGGACAGATCCAGGAGCAGAACGAACGGCGCAGCAGCAGCGCACCAGCCAGTATCGTCACGAAAATCACCACTGCAGCCGGGTGAATGACATTGATACTACCGTCATGGAGCCAGGAAATCGTTCCCAGCAGACCGGAGATCGGGAGAAAGGCTTCGACTCCGGCCGGGTGAGAGCCGAAGCCGATTTGACCGCCAGAGCGAATGAATCGAACAAATTGAAACAGCTGAAAACCGAGCCAGAGCGTGAAAGCAAGGTAGCAGAACTGAATCAGTATCCGCAGTGTCTGAATGTAACGGGTGGGCATTATGTTCTCCAAAAAAAGGGCGGCCCTGCAGGCCGCCCCGAATACGAACAGAGCACTGCAAAGTACGAGCTTAGTTGAGCTTCATGGCCACGTAATGTACGCTGCCGTCAGGACGTCTCAGCAGCAGGCGCACCACATCATCTTTTTTCAATTTGGAAATCAGAGCAGTATAAGCCGGGAGCGTCTCGGGACGTTTGCCGTTGATTTCCAGGATGATGCTGCCGGATACCAGGCCGACCTCTTCAGCTGAAGAACCGGGCTTGATCTCGGTAATCACCAGTCCTTTGAGGTCCCGAATGCCGAGACGTTCAGCCATCTCTTTATTAAGTTCTGCGACCCGGATGCCGATTTTGTCACTCTCGCTGCCGGTTCCTGAACCTCCACTGGCGGCTTCGCCGTCATTCAGCTTTCCGACCACCAGCGATATATCCCGCTTTTCACCGTCACGGAAGATGACCAGCTTGACTTTTTTATCGATCGGCGTGGCTGCTACGTAGCGCGGCAGCTCATTGCCTTCATTGATCGGCTTGCCATCAAATTCAAGGATGACGTCGCCGCTCTTGAGCCCGGCCCTTTCTGCCGGTGTATCCTTCTCGACGTTGGCAACCAGGGCACCCTTCTCGGAAGTGAGGCCGAAGGATTTGGCCAGCTCAGCCGTCAGCAGCTGAAAGCGGACGCCGAGGTACCCTCGCGTTACTTTGCCGGTGTCGCGCAACTGGTCTATGACCGACTTCGCCATAGAAACCGGTATCGCAAAACCGATGCCCCCCCCTCCGCCGGAGATGATGGCGGTGTTGATACCAATGACCCGTCCTTGGGCATTAAAGAGCGGACCACCCGAATTGCCGGGATTGATGGAGGCGTCAGTCTGGATGTAATCATCGTACGGTCCGCTGCCGATAACGCGTCCTTTGGCACTGACGATGCCGGCTGTTACGGTGTGCGAGAGTCCGAAGGGGTTGCCGATCGCCATAACCCATTCGCCGACCTGCAGGGCATCACTGTCTCCCAGTTCGGCAAAGGGAAGTTTTGTCTGCTCATTGATTTTGAGCAGTGCCAGGTCTACTTTTTCGTCAACGCCCTTGATATCAGCCTTGACTTCGCGACCGTCAGAAAGCTTGACCATGACTTCATCGGCACCGTTAACGACATGATTATTCGTCAGGATATAGCCGTCGGCGCTGATGATAAAGCCGGTACCGAGACTCTGCTCGCGACGTGGTTTCTGCTGTGGCATTTCGTCAAAGTAGCGATTGAAAAATTCATCGAAAAAATTGTTACCGAACTGATTCTGATGCTGAGGGCGACGGAGTTTTTGTTTGGGGACGATATTTTTGGCAGTGCGGATATTAACAACGACTGGGTTTAAGTTTTTAGCCAGTTCAACAAAATCGGGACTGACTACTTTTGCGGCTGAGACACCCGGCAGTGCCAGGGCGAAGACCATTGCAACGAGAACACATCGTACTGAGAATACACACGGCTTTAACATGAACAGACCTCCCTTGAACTATTTTGAGTGACGTTAACGGACAAGGGCGGATCGCATGAGTCACGACGCCGCCCCTGATCGTTACAGTTGTAGAGAATAAACAGTCACATCACAAAAATCAACCCTGTCTACCCCTCTTTTAAAATATATCCCTGACCGCGAACCGTATGGATGAGCTTGGTCGGGAAGCTGCCATCAACCTTTTTACGCAGGTAATTGATGTAGACATCAATGATATTGGTAAAGGTTTCAAACGGATATTCCCAGCAGTTATCGGCAATATTGGCCCTTGAAAGAACGGTGTTGGCATTCCGGACCAGATAGGCCAGCAGGTTGTATTCCTTGGCGGTCAGTACGATTTCAGTCTGACCACGCCATACTTTATGGTTTACCGGATCCAGTCGCAGGTCGGCAAAACGGATCTCGGCACCACGATCCTGTTCGCTGCGGCGGATCAGTGCCCGTACGCGAGCCTGTAGTTCTGCAAACGCAAACGGTTTGGCGAGATAGTCATCCGAACCCGCATCAAGCCCGCTGACAACATCATCTGTTTCCACTTTGGCTGTCAGCATCAGTACCGGAACGCTGTTGCCGGCTTCACGCAGTTCGCGTACCACCGTCACACCGTCTTTCTTCGGCAGCATGCAGTCAAGTATTACCAGGGAAAACTCTCCACTCAGAGCGCGTTTGAGTCCATCGGCGCCATCATGGCAGACGGTAACTTCGTATTGGTCATCTTCAAGGCCGCGTTTAATAAAACTGGCGACTTTTTTTTCATCTTCAACGATCAGAATTTTCATTTTTGACTCCTTTTTAGTGTGGTTAGGTATCGTGCAGCTCTATCGATACATCAATTACGTCAGTGCAACAGCTTCAACTTCCATGCGACGCATGATTTCGGAAGCTGCCTCTTCAACCGATTTATTGGTGATGTTCACAATAAACCACTCCGGGTGTTTACGGTAGAGTTGCCGACAGGCGGTCAGCTCCTCTTCTACCAGATCATAGTCGTTGTAACTGCCGCGGGGACTCTGGCGCATATTGATCAGACGGGACGTGCGAATTTCAACAAGACGCTTCGGATCTATCAGCAGCCCGACTATTTTCGTCTGATCAATCTCGAACAACTCGACCGGGGGATCAATGCCGAATACCAGTGGTACGTTGGCAACTTTGAGCCCCTTATGAGCAAGGTACATCGAAAGCGGGGTCTTGGATGAGCGGGAAACTCCCACCAGAACAAGATCGGCCTTATGCAGATAACGTGTCTCTTGGCCGTCATCATGTTTAACCGTGAAATTGACCGCTTCAACCCGTCGGTAATATCCTGTATCGATCCGGTGCAGCAATCCGGGCTTCCCTTGTGACGGTGTCCCCAGATAACGTGAAAGATTGTAGATCAAAGGACTGAGCAGATCGACTGTTATCAGTCCGATTTCTTCGGCAATACGCTCGGTAGCCTCAGCCAGTTGCGGATCAACCAGCGTATAGACGATCATGCCGGGAACGTGGGTTGCAACGGACAACGCCTGTCGAACGTCAGCGGGTGAACTGACCTTGTTCAGGCGATGGACACGGACATCTTCCTCGTAAAATTGGGAGAGAGCAGCACGAATAACGCGTTCTGCCGTCTCACCGGTCGAATCTGAAAGTACATAAATTGTTTTCATGGGGTACACGCTTCAGACTACACGTTTAATGAGCGACTCAGGGTGTTTTTCTAATGAGAATGTACGTCTTCGTTTTTGTGATGTCAAGTATAAATTTTGTAAGCGTTAATTTCGGGCATCTGTATGCCCGCGACAAAAATGTTGACCAATTATGATTCGTGGCTATACTGTATACACTTTTATTACAGGGGAGGTCTTATGGGCAGGGAATACACACTTTCGGAGGCGATCAGCCTCGCGATCAAGGCTGAAAAAGATAGCATGGATTTTTATCGCAAAGCCGCTTCTGTCGCAAAAAACGAACGCGCCCGTCAAGTCTTTGAGCTGCTTGCCAACGAAGAAATCGGCCATCTTAAAGCCTTTTTCAGTCACTACACAGGTTCCGAGTTCATTGATGTTGCGGCTTGCATCAATGCCCCCGTCGATACAAAAAATCCGACATATATGAAGCTGGAGAAGGCCATCACCGAAGATATGCCTGAACAGGTCGCCTTGGAACTGGCACTGATTGAAGAAAAAGAATGTATCGGCCAGTATACTCAATTCGCTCAATGTGTTGTTGACCCGGGCGTCAGGGTCGTTTTTCAGAGTATCGTCAAAGAGACCGAACGACATTACGCTCTGATCGAATCCGAGTACGCTCATCTGATGGGTATGGTACATGAGTCGGATCAGGACATTTTCGTGAGAGAGTAACCTACAGATATAAGGAGTTACAAAGATGAAGCATGTACTGTTTTGTTTGACTGTTGTATGCATGGCAGTCGGGGGTGCCTCTGCGGCAGAGCAAAAAACTGCCACGGCTTCACACCTGGGCAATGTGACGGGTGGTGACTTCAAAGCTGCCGGTGCCATTATCGGTAAAAAATGTACCAGCTGCCATACCAAGGAAAGAATAGACGTAGCTCTTTCGGCCGGTAAAGATATGAAAGCTATCCAGCGCGATATGGAGAAGCGCGGTGCAGCCCTGAATCAATCTGAGCGTGATGTGCTCGGTATTTACTGGGGCAAGGCACAGCCTTTGAAGAAAAAGTAGAATGAATGCTCTCTTACGCCTCACCGCGAATCGGTGGGGCGTAATTACTTCATGCATCCCGCACCTCTCCCGGTTGATCTGCAAAAACTCCAGCGACCAGCACATAATCACAATATTCAGCATGAGGTAAACCTATGGCACAGCGACCCATACTCTGTCCGCGTTGCAGGCAATTGATCGGCAGCTCGGAAACGGTCTGCTCCTGGTGCGGCACCTCCCGATCCGCCCCCTGGTGGCGGATCATCACCTGGTCGCGAGGCACCATGGATAGTGACTGGCTGGTCTCGTCCCTGATCACGGCCAACATCATCTACTTTGCGCTCTCGCTTCTTGTGGGGGGCGGCTTCAGCGGTTTGCTCTCGCCCCATCAGGCCGGATTAATGCTGCTGGGTGCGACCGGTACCTATCCGATCGATTATTTCGGCCGCTACTGGACGGTGATCAGCGCCAGTTATCTGCATGGCGGCATACTGCATCTGGTCTTCAACTTGATGGCGCTCAAACAGATTGCTCCCTGGGTCTCCAATGAATACGGGCCAGGTCGAACATTCACCATCTATACCCTGGGCGGCGTGTTCGGGTATGTTGTGTCATATCTGGCCGGGGTGCCGTTTACTATTGGTGCTTCAGCTTCCGTCTGCAGCCTGATAGGCGCCCTGTTTTTCTACGGCAAGAGTCGTGGCGGGTCATACGGTAGTTCGGTCAATCGCGAGGTGAGCGGTTGGTTGATCAGCCTTTTTGTCTTTGGTCTGATTTTCCCAGGGATTAATAACTGGGGTCATGGCGGCGGGATTGTCGGCGGGATTATTTTTGGTGCTCTGCTGGGCTATAATGAGCGTCGACGGGAGAATAATCTTGATTTGGCTCTGGCGGTTGTGTGTGGTGTGGCAACTGTCGCAGTGATGGGATGGGCTGTAATGAGAGCCGTCTTTTAAATGTATGATTGCACGATGAAACGGGTAGCTACAGTCCGGCTTTATTGGTCGGCTTTTTTCTTGCTTCGACCGGTTCATCCAGTACGATCAGATATCCGTCCGGATCAAAGCACCACATCTCTTTAATGCCGTATGGCTTAAGCTCCAGCGGATAGAGTACCTCCAACCCCTCTTCCATAATAGCGTCGCTGATCTCTTCGATCTCGGTAACTTCAAAATGCAGCGTCACGCCGATTCCGCGCGGAAACATACTGAAACGCGGCTCCAGCACGGGGTGGGCTTTGATGACATCAGCCTCCTCGACAAAGACGATCGCCATACCATCCATATCGATCACGAGGTGATCCGGGGCGCCTTGAGCGGTCAGTGAACGCCGCACCGGCAATTCAAGAATGCCGGCGTAGAACGCCTCTGTTACCACCAGTTGGGTTACCGAGAGCTGAATCGAATGTGGAGCGCGATGGGCCTTCACTCAACCCCCTGTGGTGAAAATCGTCAGATAGCCGGAGAGGCGGGTCAGCCAGTTGGTGTAAATCAGGACGCCGATCAGCATCAGAAAAACCCCGGTCATCTTCTCAAAGACCGGGATATATTTTTTGAAACGATTAAACACGATCAGAAAGCGATGCATGGCCAGTGCTGACAAGAAGAACGGGACTCCCAGTCCCAAAGAATAGAGCAGCAGCAGAATGATGCCCTGATAGACATTTTCTTCGGTGGCAGCCACCGCCAGAATGGCGGCCAGGATCGGCCCGATGCAGGGGGTCCAACCGGCGGCAAACGCAATGCCGACCAGTAAACTGCCGATGTAGCCGGATGGTTTGTGTCGTACGGTTACCCGCTTTTCGCCCAGTAGAAATTTCAGCGGCAGCAGGCCGCAGACATGCAGGCCGAGCAGCAGCAAAAGGACTCCACCGACTTTTCTGATGACGGAGGCGTGCTGGGCGAGGAAGGAACCGATATAAGTCGCCGAGGCTCCCAACAGAACAAAAACGACGGTAAAGCCGCCGATAAAACAGAGCGAGTGCAGGATTGTTTTTTGACGAATGATGTGCGAAGGGTGATCTGCCTGCAGGTCGGCAAAGGAAAGGCCGGTTATGTAGGTAATATATGAGGGGATCAGCGGCAGCACACAGGGCGAAAGAAAAGAGAGCAGGCCGGCGATAAAGGCCCCGATGTAGGTGACGTCCTGGCTCAGCATGTAAACTCCTACTTCATCAAACCATCCAGGAATGAAGCCACTTCGGCAGAATCCCAGGCGAGACCGCCAATCACTTTTTTGACAAGAATTCCCTGCTTGTCGATGACGAATGTCTCAGGTACGCCGGTAACGCCGTAGGCTTTGACAGCGGCGCCGGTAGGTTCAAGGTAGGTTGGCAGCGTAAAGCCGGTCTGTTTGAAGAATGCCTCAATATCCGCCTTGCCCCCTTCATCGATCGAAACCGCGACCATCTGAAAGGGCTTGCCGTTCATGGCGGTAACCAGCTTCATCATGGAAGGAATCTCTTCGCGGCAGGGGGGACACCAGGTGGCCCAGAAGTTCAGCAAAACGACCTTTCCCTTCAGTTCGGAAAGTTTCAGTGGCGCTCCGGTGGCAAGTGAGACAACCGATATTTCAGGAGCCGGTTTTTTTTCCTGGGCAACAGAAGGTGCTCCGGCAGGTGCTGTGGTCGTTTCCGTTTTTGAACAGGCACAGAGTCCCAGCAGCATGAAAATCAAAGTCAGGCTGGTAATCAGTTTCATACAACCTCCCTGGAAAGCATTGGGTTGAGCGGATAGCGATGAATGGTTACTAAAGGGGCGAGGCTATTTGCTGCGTGTTACAACATATTCGGCCAGTTCGATCATGGCCTGACGCACCGGACTGTCCGTGAACAGCCCCAGATGAGTTCTGCAGCGCGAGATGTAGCCACGGGCTGCTTCAATTGTGTACTCGATGCCGCCGTACTGTTTCACCAGGCCGGAGACGGCACGAAACTCGTCCAGCGACATTTCATCTTTTTCAACGACCGCCTCGATGATGGCCCGCTCGTCAGCACTGCAGTGCCGTAGGGTATGGATCAGCGGCATCGTAATCTTACCCTCTTCCAGGTCATGGCCGATGCTTTTGCCAAACTCTTCCTCAGTGGCAGTGTAGTCGAGGATATCATCCATCAGCTGAAAGGCGATGCCGAGTTCCATGCCGAAATCGGCCAGAGCCTGTTGTTGTTCGGACGAAACGGCGCCCAGGATGGCACCCGCTTCACAGGCGGCCGACATCAGGATGGCTGTTTTGGAGCGCACCACACCGATATAGCGCTCTTCGGTCAGGTCGATCTCGCCGGTGCAGAGCAGCTGCATGACCTCGCCTTCGGCAATGACCGTTGTAGCATCTGAAAGCACGCGCAGAACGTCGAGGCTACCGACACCTACCATCAGCGAAAATGATTTTGAGAAGAGAAAATCGCCTACCAGCACCGAGGCTTCGTTACCCCAGAGGGCGTTGGCCGAAGCGATGCCGCGCCGCAGGCTGGCGCTGTCGACAACATCGTCATGCAACAGAGTTGCGGTATGGATGAACTCGACCACACTGGCAAGCGGAACGGCCTTGTCGGCAGTGTAGGTGCAGAGGCGGGCCGCCAGCAGCAGCAGGGCCGGGCGGATACGTTTGCCGCCGCTGGAGAGGACATATTCGCCGACCTTGCGGATCAGAGGAACATCCGACTCCAGGTCTTTGCGGAACTGTTGTTCAACCAGCTTGAGATCTTCACCGATTATGGAGAGTGCAGCCTGCATCGTCATGGCATCCTTGGGGTATAGTCGCGCCATACTAAAGGAACGGCTTTTGGTTTGTCAAAGCATTTCTGGCGTGAATGATGCGGGATTGCAGGCAGGTCGCAGCTGCTTTGCTCATGTTTCCATTGCCAGAGTCTACAGCACAGTATATGGTGTGCATGTTTATACTGATGTTTCATCATAAAAAGGATTGTAATGCACTTTAACCAACTCCCCATTCCTGAACAGGTGCTGCGCGGTATTACCGACGCCGGTTTCAGCACCTGCACACCCATCCAGGAACAGACCCTGCCGATTACCTTGTCCGGCACCGATATCGCCGGACAGGCCCAGACCGGTACCGGCAAAACCGCCGCCTTTCTGATCACGCTCTTCACGCGCCTGCTGTCAAGCGCTGTCTCCGGTAAACCGAGAGCGCTGATCCTGGCACCGACCCGCGAACTGGTTGTCCAGATTGAGGCGGATGCCCAACTGCTGGGTGCGCACTGCGGCCTGACCATCCAGGCCATCTATGGTGGCGTTGATTATATGAAACAGAAAAACGCCCTCCTGGACGGCGCTGATGTTATCGTCGGCACACCGGGAAGGCTGATCGATTATCTCAAGCAGAAGATCTACAGCCTGAAACATATCGAGGTACTGGTAATCGATGAGGCTGATCGCATGTTCGATCTCGGCTTCATCGCCGATCTGCGCTTTATCCTGCGCAAGCTGCCCCCCTTTGAAAAACGCCAGAACCTGATGTTCTCGGCCACCCTGAACCCACGGGTCATGGAACTGGCCTACGAGTTCATGAATACGCCGACCAAGGTCTCGGTAACTCCGGAGAGCATGACCGCTGAGCGGGTTGAACAGTGCCTGTATCACTGCTCCCGTAAAGAGAAGTTCCCGCTGCTCCTGGGGCTGTTGCGGCGTGACGGCATGGCCCGCACGATGATCTTCATCAACACCAAGCGCGAGGCCGAACATCTGCACAACCTGCTGAACGCAAACGGTTTTCCCTGCCGGGTTATCTCGGGGGATGTCGAACAGCGCAAGCGGATGCGGATCCTGGATGACTTCAAGGATGGTTCGCTGCCGATTCTGATCGCGACCGATGTGGCCTCACGCGGCCTTCATATTGACGGCGTCAGCCATGTCATCAATTATGACCTGCCGCAGGATTGCGAGGATTACGTCCATCGTATCGGCCGCACCGCGCGGGCCGGCGCCGAAGGAAAGGCAATCTCGCTGGCCGATGAGGATGGAGCTTTCTATCTGGAAGCCATTGAAGAGTATATCAAGGCCAAGGTTCCGACGGAATGGGCTGATGATGATCTGTACGTTCTTGATTACGTGCGGACGGCCCGGCCCAAGCGGGTGGTGGATCTCAAACGTGATAAACCGGGTGCAGGGCGGGGCAGCGACACGAGTCGCCGAACGACCGGGCGTTCCGCCAAAGTCGGCGGCGCCAAAACACCCGCTGTCACGGTGGTAACCGCGAAACCTGCGGCCGAGGGTGAGGCCGAAAAGAAAAAACGTCGCCGCAGAAAGAAGAAGCCGACCGGAGCTCTGCCGGCAGACCAGCAGAAAACCACGACGACTTCAGAAGCTGTGTGAACTCTTCATCAGCAAACTGACACCCAGATAGGTGAACAGCATCACAAACACACCCACAATCCCCAGCCAGGCTGAGAGAGTATCCCATCGGGGCCCTTTCAGCCTGACGTGCAGCAGCAGGGCATAGAACAGCCAGAGTATCGATGTCCACAACTCCTTGGGGGTCCAGAGCCAATAACTGCCCCAGGCGTAATATCCCCAGATCCCGCCCGAAATCATCGACACCGAAAAAAACGTCCACCCCACCAGCGCGACCTTGTGAAAGACATCCAGGTATGAACGGACCCGGCTCAGCAGATAAGCTCCCGAGAGCAGTCCGCCGATTACAAAGAGTGCGTAACCGAAGAAAGCCACGACTACATGCAGCTCAAACCAGAGTGTATCCAGTATCTGCGGCAGCGGCATGTTCAGCTGTTTGAAGCACAGGGCCACCAGTGTCAGCACTGCTGCCGGAAGGCCGACGGCACCGGTAAACCAGCGCACTCTTTTCAATTGGGGTGAAAACGTCATGACCCACCCCATCAGCGCCAGTGACATGGCAAAAAACAGCAGCGTATCATGCGGCCCCAGAAGCGGCAGACGCCCCAGTGAAACTCCGCGCATACCGAGATACAGTAATTGGGTGACGAAGCCGAGCAGCACTCCGCCGCGCCAGAATGTCCCGGACAGCAGACAGACGACAGAAAACCAGAGCAGCGGCGCTAGTGACAGTGCGGTAGTCATATCAGTGTCTCACGACCGTTGTTATGACCCGGGAACGCAGATAGCGCTCCAGCAGAAACAACGGTATTCCAAAAAGTCCGCTCATAAAAACAACATTGAGAAATTCAATCAGGTACCCGACGATGGTATGTGGAATCGGTGCTACGACCCAGAGCAGATAACCGCTCAGATAGGAAATCGCTACGTAGCCCATGGCAGACCAGATCAGCCACCGCAGGAGTTTCAGCGACCTGTGCAGCTGTTTGATAAAAAGAGCGGCCGCAGCTCCAAGCGCCATGCCGTAGAACAGTCTGAGCCAGTGCAGCGCTCCAAAATGAAAAAAGACATACCAGCCGGAGACCGGTTCGTCGCGCTGTTCCGTCAAGAGCGCCTGAATGGCGGCTCTGTCGTACCCGAACAGTCCCCATACTCCGCTGAGTGTAATGATGACTGCAGCTGCAGCCACGCCCCAGCCGACTAGATTGACCGGGTGCAGATTTTCCAGAAAATCGGCTACCGGTGTCGCTTCCGGCTCGGGCGGCAAAGGCTCGGGATTGTGATTAAAGGTTTTCGTCAGCAGTGTCTGATTATGCTGCTGGCGCTGCTCCTCGCGCTGCCGCTCGATATAAGTTTTGACGACAACTCCGCATTTTGGGCAGGTACCGAAGGTTTCGTCTCCGAAGGTGCTGAAATGACAGGCGGGGCAGGTGTCAACCAGGTAGTTGTCGGAGCTGGAGCGCGGTTTTGTAACCGTAAAACTGAAATGGCAACGCGGACAACTCATAAACCGGCCCGCTTCGGGGATTTCATGTTCAGGCAGCGTGCCGGAGGTTCCGCATTGTGGACAGCTGATTTTCATCAGACAAACATCTCCTGAAAATAAAAGTGCCGTACAGAATCTGTTGTCTTTGTAGCAAAAGAATCCGCAGCTGTCACCATTCGTATCCGCCTGTCAGCAATAAAATCTGGCACCAAAATGAAAAATTTCGGTATAGTGCCGCATAATCTTGCGAGAGAGGAGTTCCGGTATGACATTCAGCGGTGATCTCGAACATTTTCCCCTGGTAGATATCGTCCAATTGCTGCACACGACGAACAAGACCGGCACACTCAGCCTCAACGGACCCAAGGGGGAGAGTCAGCTGGTGTTCCGTGACGGCTATTTCGTCAGCGCCAACCACGTCGATAACAGTGTCCGCATCGGGCAGATCCTGCTGGAAATGGGGGTCGTCGCTGTTGAAACGCTCGACAGCGCTCTGGCCGAACAGAAAAATGCCGGTGCTGGCCGCAAGCCGTTGGTGGCAACATTGATCGAAAACGGGCATGTCGATAAACAGGCCGCTTTTAACGGCCTGGAAATGTTGATCGAAATGACCATCGTTGAAGTACTGACCTGGACCAGCGGCAGTTTTTCTCTGGATGTTTCCACTATAGAGGCCTGCGACGAATACCGCTATTTTCCGGAAATGCTCCAGCAGGAGATCCTGCTGAATGCGCAGGGGATTCTGATGGATGCCCTGCGCATCTATGATGAGAAGATGCGCGACGGAACGCTGAGTGAGATCTTCTTTCGCAGCCCGGAGAGCGCTCCAGGCGCTGCTGGCTCTGCCGATCTGTCCGGAGCGACACCAATTACCGCCGATCTGCTCGGTTTGGATGCACTGGACGACATGGTCCGCACGATTCCGGATGTGTTTATCGGATTGAAAGACCTCGATCCGTCTGACGAACATCGCCGGGTGGTCAGTCGCGCGATACCGGAAACAGCCGCCGATCTGCAGGATCGTCTGATCGGGTTTTTGATCGGTATTTCACGAACAGCCGTGCACATATCCGGTGGTCCCGTTACGGCGCTGCTTCTCCTGACAGCCGATGAACTTTTCGCTCACAGTGTGCGTACCATCTGTCGACATGCCAATCTGTTTGTACTGGCCACCGATGAAGAAGGAACTCTTGATGTCATTATCGAGCAGACACTCGCCCGCGAACTGCATCCGGTGCTGCTGATTGATATCCCGCACGACACCGACCTGCAGCATGCTCTGGCTCTTGCCCGGCAGAAACGGGAGACGTACCCGCACGCTACGATTCTGCTTGCGACCTGCAGCTCCGCATGGCGGTCCTCCGGCATGCAGGCGCTGGCACACGGCATTCAGGCTCTGCTGCCGCGCCCCTGTCCCGATTGTCACAAACAGGAGTACGTCCCGCAGCTGATCGAATTTCTCAAACAGCTGAGCCCGTTTCTGAAGAATATATCTCAGTCGTCAGAGACGCAGGCGGCCCACCAGGTGATGGACACCTTTACGAAGCTCAAGAGCTGTACAGAACCTCCCGAGATCGCTCTGGCGCTCCTCAACTACGCCTCCGTCCGTTTTGAACGGGCGATTACTTTTGTGGTGGCCGGTCAGGAGCTGATTGCCGAGAAATCAATCGGCGTGAGCACCCCCAAATCAGAAGGAGCCACCCCGCCGCTCATGTTCAGGCTGCCGCTGCAGACTCACTCGGTCTTTCAGGATGTCATCGAAAAAGGGCGCCTCTACTATGGGCAGCGCAGTGATGCCACCTTGACGACTGTTCTGTACCGTGAGATAGAAGCTCCGCGTAGTCCCAAGGTGATGATCGTCCCGCTGATCAGTCGCGGTAAGGTCATTGCGCTGATCTATGCTGATTTTGGAATGAAGCCGGTTGCGCTGCTGCAGCCCGAACTGATAGAAGCGGTGGCACAGTACGCCGGTTCACGGCTGGATAATGCTCTCTACCGCAAGAACATCGAGAAAACGGCCTGATCCGGCAGCCGGATACGACACTTTTACCCCGAGAGAACGAGGCATGGCATGGACATCAATGTACTACAGCAGATTTTAGAAATCGCATTTCAGAAGCGGGTTTCCGACCTCCATTTTGAGGTCGATAACCCCCCGTTTTTCAGGGGTCGCGGGCAGTTGATCCGCGCCAAACTTCCAAACCTGACCGCCGCAGATACCGAGTTTATTGCTGACACCGTCTTAAAACATAACGGTCGCCAGCTTGGTCCCGGTCTGAGAGAGTGTGACGCTTCCTACTCATTGGCCTCCGGTGGGCGCTTTCGGGTCAGCATCTTCCGCCAGAAGGGGCAGTACGGAATCGTCATGCGCGTCATTCCGCCGGTTATCGGCACCTTTGAAGAACTCAATCTGCCATCGGTACTGGCAGAAATTTCTCAGGCACCCAACGGTCTGATTCTGGTAACCGGGCCGACCGGCAACGGCAAGTCAACCTCGCTGGCCTCCATGCTGCGGCACATGAATGATAATTTCAGTTTCAATATCATAACGATAGAAGACCCGATCGAATTTCTGTTTACCTCAAAAAAAAGCTGCATCATCCAACGCGAAGTCGGCATCGATACCGAAAGCTTCAGCACGGCACTTAAAGCGGCTCTCCGCATGGATCCGGACGTAATCATGGTTGGCGAGATGCGCGACAAAGAGACCATCGACGCCTGTATCAAGGCCTCTGAAACCGGTCACCTGGTGCTCTCGACACTGCACACCCAGGGGGCCGTTTCCACCATCAACCGCATCATCGGTCATTTCCCTCCTGAGTCCCAGGAGATCATGCGTCACCGCCTGGCTGACATTCTGGTCGCCACGGTTTCACTGCGGCTGATCAAGGATAAAACAGGGGAAAATATCCTGCCGGTGGTCGAGATCATGCGCGCCACCACGACCATCCAGGCTTGCATCCGTGAGGGGCGCCTGGATGAAATCGAAAAACATATTGAAAACGGCGCCTCCCAGTACCAGATGCAGACGCTCGATATGCATCTGCTGCAGCTCTACCGCCAGGATTTGATTACCATGCAGGACGCTCAGCGCCTGACGCACTCAATGGACTTTGAACGAAAGCTGATGTTTGACAACTGACCGGCGCTTCCGCCGATGGTAAAACCATGCAACGCATGACCCTCTTCAAAAAAATTCTGGCTGTCACGCTGCTGCTCTCGCTGCTGCCACTGCTGGTCACTTCATTTATTCTCCTTTCCAATCTGAAGGCGGTTAATACCCGCCTGACGAAGGAAATTGCCGACACCTCCGACATTCAAGCCGCTGAATCCCTGCAGATGCGCGCTCAGCACGTTGCCGAAACGATTTCGGAATTTTTGCGACAGTGCGAGGGGGATCTGTTATTCCTGGCCTCGACCACGCTTGATACGCAGACACTCCAGAACTTTTATACGACCCGCCGCAGCGATGTCTGGGAGCGTTTCGGGACGCACGAACAGGTCCGAAAGCTTATGCCGCTGTATCGCTCGGTGGCGTATGTGGACAAGAACGGCAGAGAACGGATCGTCATCCGCGACGGACAGCTGCTTCCCGCTGCCGAACTGCGCGATGTATCAACGCCGGCCGGTACTGAATTTAAAACGGAAGATTACTTTCTGCGGACGAAACTGCTGCGTAAGGGAGAAATTCATGTTTCGCACCTGACCGGTTTTCATCTTTCAAAACAGGAACAGCTGGCTGGTGCTGCTGATCCTGAACAGGCCTTTAGCGGTAAGAACTATGAGGGGGTGATCCGTTTCTGTTCATCGCTGTTTGACAAACAGGGCGCTTTCAACGGCATGATTGTGCTCTCACTTGACCATCGTCACCTGATGGAGTTTACGCAGCATATCGATCCGGGACGTAACTTCTCGACGCTGTTCCCCTCATACAAAAGCGGTAACTACGCCTTTCTCTTTGACGATGAAGGCTGGATTATCACACATCCGAAATACTGGGACATTCGCGGCCTTGACAGGAGTGGCACCCTCGTTCCGGCCTATTCCGAAAGTTCAGGCAGGGCTGATATCGATACCGGGAAAATACCCTTCAATCTTGATAGAGCCGGCTTTATTCACAAAAACTACCCTCTGGTGGCGGAATCGGTCCGAAATCATAAAAACGGCTATGTTGACATTACCAACGTTGGCGGGGCAAAAAAGATCATGTCCTACGCACCAATTCTCTATGACACCGGCGACTACAGCAAATATGGCATTTTCGGTGGAGTAACAATCGGTTTCCAGGCCGATCAGTTTCATGACGCCGCCCGCAAAGGGAGTCGTTTGATTAATCGCGGGTTACGCGAATATCTGACGCTGAGCGCCATGATTATTCTCTGTACAGCTCTGCTGGCCGGGGTGTCCGCCGGACTGCTGGCACGCGGCATCACCCGTCCGCTGCAGCAGCTGATACAGGGCGCCCGTCGACTGGCCGAGGGGGACACCCAGGGCAGAGTCACGGTTTCTTCGTCGGACGAGCTGGGTGAACTGGCCAATACCTTCAACTTTATGGCCACGGAACTGGAAAGTCGCAAGTCAAGCCTGCTGACAACGCTGGATGAGCTGCGCCGTTCACGTCTTGATATCATTGCCGAACGCAACTTCAAGGAGAGCGTTCTGGAGAGTATATCCAGTGCGATCGTGACATTTTCGCCCGACGGTTTGTTGACCTCGATCAACAGCACCGGCAGGTACCTTCTGGGAAGCGGAACCAGTCTGGATATGCATTATCGGGACGTCTTCCGGAACTGGGAAGAAATGGTGGAACGTACTGAACAGGCTCTTGTCACCCACAGTGGATATGGTCGCCATTCTGTCCGGTTCGAGCACGATAACGGCTGGACACATTTTGACATCGGATTTTTCCCGATCGGCACGGGCACCGATCGAGGATTAACCGTGACGATACGCAATGAAACTGAAAAGGAAAAACTGCGTGAAGAGATGATGCGGCTGGACCGCCTGGCATCACTGGGCAAGCTCTCGGCCGGCATCGCCCATGAGGTGCGAAATCCACTGACCGGTATCTCACTCCTTCTGGATGATCTGCACGACAATGCGCCGCTGACGGCCGGCGACCAGAACATGATCAAGAAAGCTCTGGCGGAAATCGAACGTGTCGAACACCTGATCAGTGCGCTGCTGAATTACTCGTCGCCATCGCGGGCCGACTTCAGGATGGGAGATCTGAATGTGGTGGTCAACGATACCGTGCTGCTCATGCGGCGGCAGTGTGAACGGCTCAACGTGACCCTACACGTGGAAAACGGTCTGCCGATACCGTTTCGCTTCGACCCGGAGAAAATTAAGCAGGCGCTGATAAATCTCATCAGAAATGCCCTGGAGGCGATGCCGGAGGGTGGTGTTATACGCATCGTTACAGCAGGAGATGAAGAGCATGCCATGCTGAAAGTTTCTGATACCGGAGCGGGTATTCCGGAAGAGAATCTGCCGCTGATCTTCGAACCGTTCTTCACCAGCAAAGGGGCGGGCACCGGCCTGGGGCTTTCGATTACGCAACGCATCGTTGAAGAGCATCACGGCCAGATAAGCGTTGAGAGCAGCGCCGGATCCGGCACGGTATTTACGCTGAAACTGCCGCTCTTTCCCGGCAGAGCCGTGGAGTGAATATTTCTGAAGTTGTACAAGGATAACCCATGGAAAAAATCCTGATCATCGATGATGAATCCTTTATCTGTGAAAACGTGGAACGCATTCTTGGCGATGAGGGGTACCAGGTCTGCTCGGCCGCTTCCAGCAGAGAGGCGCTCGACGTGGTGCTGGCACATGATATTGACCTGGCGCTGCTTGATCTTAATCTGGGTGCGGAAAACGGTATTGAGGTCCTCAAGTCACTCAAGGAGATCGCTCCGGAACTGCTGGTAATCATTATTACCGGCTACGGTTCGGTCGAGAGCGCTGTAGATGCCCTTAAACTGGGCGCTTTCCACTATATGAAAAAACCGTTCAAAGCTGATGCGCTGCGGGTCATCGTCAAGCTGGCGCTGCAGACACAGAGCCTGAAACGCGAAGTACGCAACCTGAAACGCTCGGATGGCTTCATGCCGGGGGGCTACCCCATGGTCGGAGCCAGCAGCTCTTTTGCAGAAGTCGTTACCCAGATGCGCGAGATTGCACGTATATCTTCCGCCACGGTCTTGATTACCGGCGAATCGGGCACCGGTAAAGAGTTGGTGGCGCGCGGTATTCATGACTTGTCCGACCGGAAAGCGAACGCTTTTGTCGGCATCAACTGCGCATCCCTGCCGGCGAATTTACTGGAAAGCGAGCTTTTCGGTCATGAAAAAGGAGCTTTTACCAGCGCTACCAGTCGCAAACCCGGTCTGTTTGAAGAAGCGCATCTCGGCACTGTTTTTCTGGATGAAATCGGCGAAATGGATATGAGCATGCAGGCAAAACTGCTGCGTGTGCTTCAGGAACGCACCATACGTCGTGTGGGCGGCACCAAGGATATCGTTATCGATGTACGTATCCTGGCGGCTACCAATCGCAACTTGCAGGAGCGTATTGCGGGGGGAGTGTTCCGTGAGGATCTGTTCTATCGTCTGAATGTCGTGCCGATTCACGTCCCCCCCTTGCGGGAGCGACGTGAGGATGTATCTGCTCTGGCGGCATATTTTCTCGATTCCTTCAGCCGCTCGTTCGGTCGGGACTTTAGTGCCGTATCACCTGCGGCAGCGAAGCTGATGGAGGAGTACGGCTGGCCCGGCAACATCAGAGAACTGCGCAACGTTATCGAGCGCATCTGTATCATGCGCTCCGGTCCGACGCTGCTGCCGGACTACCTGCCTCAGGAGATTCGTTCTGTCGCACCTTCAAAAACAGCTGTCAGTATGACATCGTCCACTGTTGCGCTGCCGGACGACATGGGTCTTGAGGAGGCTCTGGCCGATTTTGAACGGGCTCTGATACAGCAGGCGCTCGCCAGAACCGGCGCCAATGTGCTGCAGACAGCAGCACTGCTCAAAATTCCGCGCGGCACGCTGCGTTACAAGATGGATAAGTACGGGCTGTAAACCGGAAGCGAGCGGTCAGAGCATTCTGTTTCTAATGGTTTTTCTGACTGAATGTACTCGCGAACATTTCCATTTTCTTGATATGGATCTGTTGCTCGACGCAGAGAGAATACAGCATTTTTCGCACATGCTCAGAATCGCCCTCAAAGCTCTGGAAAATTTCCTTCTCATAGAGAGATCTTTCGATACGAAGCGCCGCGTTCACGGCTTGCGCGATGCTGAATTCTCTGTTGTTCCTCACTTCAGCGGTAAGCTCTTCAATACTGTTTATACTTGAAGCAAGATAATGCGAGCGTAACTCCCCTTGAGAAAATCTGAAACTATCGGTTTTAATAAGCCGCTTAATCCAGGAGGCATGCAGATGCTCTTCACTGGCCATCTCGGTCCAAAAAACCTTATACTCCGGGTATCGGAATGAAAAGAGCTTGTATAATTTTCCGATAAGAAACTCCTGCTTCAAAAACAACTCTACAATTTCTTTTTGATCATCGTTTAAGTCCATAACGTTCCTTTTCCTGTAACGATAGTGATGGTGTCAGTCCTTTCGCGTCATCGCGCCGCTCGGTAGGTATAGCACATGTTGCCGCTCGAATAAAATGAACCTTTACCTGTGAGCCGAAATTGACTTTTGCCAAACAACGTGTATTCTGACTGCGCCTTACTATGCTGCTCTTGAGGAGGACTTGGTGTGGAAAGAAGAATAGCTCAACGATACGATGCCGGTCTGTTACAGGAAGACTTGACCAAAGTCCTGCTGGTTTTTCCGGACAAGCACGAAACCGAAGCGCATGTGATTGATATAACCTCTCAGGGGTTCAAGGTCTCAGTTCCGCCAGAGGGTGTGCCTACGTGTATGCCGCATGAACGTGAAACGGTAGAGATTTATATTGAAGTGATCTATCTGCGTGTCATGTGCAGATGCGTACATTATGTAACTGACCAGAATGGCAACCTGATAATTGGTTTTTATGTGTTCGATCCTGATGATCAGGTCAAGTTACGCATGATACTGGATAAGATCGATTGACAGGCGGTTTGGAAGTCATCACAACCCACACAAACGCCGATTTTGATTGTCTGGGGGCCATGGTTGCAGCGGCGCGATTGTATCCTGATGCGCTGCTGGCATTTCCCGGTGCGCAGGAAAAAGGGGTGCGCACGTTTCTAGCCCGTTATTCTGGAAATCTGCCGCACTTTACTCGTGCTAAAGATATCGACCTCGCATCAATCTCCCGTCTGATTATTGTTGATTGCCGTCAGGCCGCCCGCATCGGGCGCTTTGCGGAAATTCTGGATCGTCCCGGCCTGGAAATTGATATCTATGACCACCATCCACTGACCGAGCAGAGTATCCCGGCCAGTGGTGGCATTATTCGCGCCGGCGGTTCTTCGGCGGCGCTTCTGACCGGCGTCCTGATGCAGCGCAGTATATCTCTTTCACCTCTGGAGGCCACCGCGATATTGTTGGCTATCCACGATGATTCCGGTCACCTGCTGCTTCCGGCAACAACGCCTGAAGATTATCAGGTCGCTGGCTGGCTGCTGGGGCAGGGGGCCGACCTGGCGATCATAGCCGATGCGCTCAAACCTGATTTCAACCGCCAACAGCTGGCGATCCTCAAACAGCTGCTCTCCTCTCTCAAAACCATTCCGGTCAACGGGTTGATTGTCTCGATTGCCAGTGCCGTTGCCTGTGAGTATGTGCCCAACCTGGCTTCTCTGGCGCATCTGATGCGCGACATCCAGAATCTGGACGTGCTGATTTGTGCTGTTGAGATGAAAGGAACGGTATTTCTGGTGGCACGCAGCCGGACTGCTGCGGTTGATGTCGCCCGACTCATGAAGCTCTTTGGAGGCGGGGGGCACGCAGCTGCAGCTTCCGCTACGGTGCGGGAGTTCTCTCTAAACGAGGTGCTGGAGCGGCTTGACGAGCAGGTACTCCTGTTGGCGCATGCTGACCGGACTGCTGCCGAGATCATGTCAGCTCCGGTTAAGACCATCCCCGAATCTCTGACGGTGAGCGCTGCGCTTGACATGCTGACCCGCTACTCGTGCAACGCCATGCCGGTTGTGGCCGATAAACGAATGGTCGGTGTCATTTCGCGCAAGACCGCAGAAAAGGCGCTCTATCATGGTTTGGGTGACGCTCCTGTTACGGATTACATGCAGACGGAGTTCATGCGTGCGTCGCTTCAGACGTTATCAGCTGAAATTCAGGAGTACATGATTGTCAGAAATCGTCGTTTTGTCCCGGTGTTTGACGGTGAACAGCTTGTGGGGGCTGTGACGCGCACCGATATCATGCGGTTGGCTTTTGGTGGTAGTCGCGGACGCCAGGAAACCGTCTACGACCTTGATGTCATGCAGGACACATCCCGTGAGCGATCGGTTGCCGATCTTGTCAAGCGGCACCTGCCTGAAGCGATTACAGAGTTGCTCAGTCAGTTGGGTGAAGCCGCCGATGAACTGGGGATGCAGATCTATGCGGTCGGCGGATTTGTGCGCGATCTGATTCTGGGCGTGCCTAACCTGGATATCGATGTGACGGTTGAGGGGGACGGGATCCTCTTTGCAGAGCGTTTTTCCCTCCGTCACGGCTGTCGTGTCCGCTCTCATACGGCCTTCGGTACGGCGGTGATCGTATTTCCATCCGGCAGCAAGGTTGATGTGGCCAGTACCCGTCTGGAGTATTACGAATCACCCGGTGTTCTGCCAACGGTAGAACGGGCTTCGTTGCGGCATGACCTCTATCGACGGGATTTTACGATTAACACCCTGGCGGTCTGTCTGAACAGGCCTGACTTCGGCGCGCTGACTGATTACTTCGGTGGGCGTCAGGACCTACAGGAACAGGTGGTGCGTGTGTTGCACAGTCTCTCGTTTGTCGAGGATCCAACCCGCATGTTCCGGGCGGTCCGCTTTGAACAACGGCTCGGTTTTCACATCGCTCCGCATACCGAGAATCTGATCCATAGTGCCGTACGCATGCAGGTGCTGGACAAGCTGGGAGGCACGCGCCTGTTTAATGAACTGGTGCAGATCATGCGGGAAAAGGAACCGTTGGCGGCAATCGAGCGCCTCTCGGCTTTGGGATTGCTGCCGTCCATTCATCCGGCGCTCAGGTTGCTGCCGGCATCGCACAAGGTCCTGGTGGAAACGCGACAGGTCATGGCCTGGTTCCGGTTGCTGTTTTTGGATGATCCCTGCGAAACATGGCAGGTCTGGTTTTTGGGGCTGTGCGACGAGTTACGTCAGGATGAATTTCGCGAAGCCTGCCAGCGTCTGGCGGTGCCGGAACGGATGGCGGTCCGCCTTTTCGAACAGCGCAGCCGGGCCCATCACATTCTGAGCGCAATCAAAGTGCGGCTGAAGCGCGCCCCTGAAGTGGCGTACAGTGAAATCTATCGCTGGTTCAGCGGACTGTCGTTGGAAGTGCTGCTCTATCTGGCGTCCCATGTCAATAGTGAGCAGACCAGACGTTTTGTGTCGCTTTATGTAACAAAGTTGCGTAGTATTGCCCCCTTGCTGGACGGAGATGATCTGTTGGCGCTCGGCTTAAAGCCCGGTCCGCAGTTCAGGCAGATCAGGGATCGTCTGCTGCAGGCGCGACTGGATGGCCGGGTCGTCAGTCGCGAGGATGAGCTTGCTATCGTGCAGGAGACGTTTACGCCAAACGACCGGACTAGTGTGGTATTAATGCAACAGTGATTGGCGTGTCGACACACGTTTGATCCACGTGATGGTTCCGTGTTTTTGTTTTTTCAAGACGAAACCCGTTGATATTCAGATTAAAAATGCGTGCAAAACGGAATCTGTAGAATTTCGGTCTGTTTATTGCTTTATAACCAGATACCAGACCAAGATTCCACCTACGACGAGGTATATAACGATGAAAAATTTCAGAAAGACGATAACTCTGGCACTACTGGTCATATTCGTTATGACGGCATCATCCTCATACGCATCAGATAACACATTGCGTGAAGTGTTTGAAGACGCCTTTTACGGTGCCGGAATCGGAGCGTTGGTAGGAGCCGCTTTTATGGCTTTTACCAAAAAACCGGCAGATCACCTGGAAAACATCGGCTACGGTGCCGCTGTGGGCGTTCTGGCAGGGTCCGCCTATGGAATGGCAAAGTCGGCCCGTGCTCTGGCTCAGATCGATAACGGTCGCATACGGATTGCCGTCCCCATGATTGTTCCTGATCTGGTCGAATCCCCGTCCACCCGTCAAACCACCGTGATGTGGCACGCCAATATCCTGCGAGGAACATTCAACTGACGTACTGTCCGGCACTCACCCTTCTAAAAGCCCACTGCGATTCCGCAGCGGGCTTTTTTTGTTTGCTTCGTTACGGCTCCTACAGGTATAACGGTCACATTACGATACCCTCAGGAGGATACTATGTCAGAGTTTACAAATGTAACAGTTGTCAAGAAGGCCAATATCTTTTTTGGTGGTCAGGTTACCAGCCGTTCCGTACTGTTTCCCGACGGCAGCAAAAAAACGTTGGGGGTTATGCAGGAAGGCGAATATGAATTTTCGACTGACGTAAACGAAGTTCTCGAAATTATGTCCGGCGAACTAGAGTGGCAACTACAGGGAGAACGCAGCTGGAAGAAAGTCCGTGCTGGCGAATCTTTTACCGTGCCTGCTCACAACTCATTCTTATTGAAAGTATCGGCGGTAACGGACTACTGCTGTTCCTTCGGTAAATAACAGACCTCCTCCATGAACGACAATGCGGGCCATCAGGTTACCGGCCGTTTTGCGCCATCACCGACCGGGGCTCTACATCTCGGTTCGCTGGTCGCGGCAGTGGGAAGTTATCTGATGGCAAAGCGCGACGGTGGCCGCTGGCTTGTTCGACTGGATGATCTGGATGTGCCACGTCAGCTGCCCGGTATGGCCGATGATATCCTGCGGACGCTGGAAACATTCGGATTGCAGTGGGATGGCGATGTCGCACGGCAGAGCCGGAATACGGGTGAGTATCAACGGGCTTTTGAGGTACTGCGGCAGCAGGGTTTGCTCTACCCCTGCTGCTGTTCACGTAAAGATCTGGCGATGGCGTCGTCGGCACCGGCTGCAGACGACGGCAGTATTCCCTATGTCGGTAGCTGCCGGAACGGTCTGCCGGAAAATTTTGCCGTCATCCGCTCCTGGCGACTGCTAGTGGGGGAGGGCGAGATCCGTTTCGATGACCTGCGCAGCGGAGTGGTCTGTCAACGGCTCGACCGGCTGTGTGGAGATTTTGCCGTCAGGCGCGGAACCGGAGAGTTTACCTATCAGCTGGCGGTTGTGGTGGATGACTATCTGGCAGGAGTGACACAGGTGGTGCGTGGCGATGACCTGCTCGACTCTACGCCCCGGCAGATATATCTTCAGCGGCTGCTCGGCTATCCGCAACCGGAATATTGCCATCTGCCGCTGGTAACCGGCCCGACGGGTGCCAAGTTGAGCAAGCGCGATCACCTGGTATCGCATTCTCTGGGTTCCTGTGCAGGACGCGAGCGCGACCTGTTGATCGCTGTGCTTCGCTTTCTTGGTCTTCGTCCGCCGGTGGGGCTGGAGGAATGTCCCTGCAGCGATATTCTGCAGTGGGGTGTCACCCGTTTTGACCCTTGTATGCTTCCTGCTCAAGGAGGTGTCTGTAGCGCGACATGCGTTAGCACGGAAACTGCTGCTTCACAGAAGGAGGCACGATAAATGTCCTTATGGGAAAAAGTAACTGCAGAACTCCTGGATATTATCGAATGGACCGACGACTCAAGCGATACCCTGGTCTGGAGGTTCCCGAGATTTGATAATGAGATCAAATACGGTGCCCAGCTGATCGTACGTCAGGCGCAGTCCGCCGTTTTCGTGGATCGCGGGAAGATCGCCGATGTCTTTTCAGATGGTCAACATTCGCTGACGACTAGAAACCTGCCGCTTCTGACGACTCTTCTGGGGTGGAAATACGGCTTTCACAGTCCGTTTAAAGCGGAAGTCTATTTTGTCAACACGCGCAATTTTACCAACCTCAAATGGGGCACCAAAAATCCGGTCATGATGCGTGATCAGGAGTTCGGGGCCGTACGACTGCGCTCATTCGGCACGTATGTGGTGCGGGTCTGCGACCCTGCCAGCTTTATCCGGGCAATTGTCGGTACGGGCGGCCATTTTACGCTGGACGATATCAGCGAACAGTTGCGCAATCTTATCGTCAGCAGATTTGCCGACGCTCTCGGGGAGAGCGGCATTGCGCTGCTTGATCTGGCCGCCAATTATGATGAACTGTCGGAACTGTTGACACAGAAGATTGCGCCTGAATTTCTGGAATACGGCCTCGAAGTATCCAAACTGCTGATCGAAAATATCTCTCTGCCGCTGGAGGTTGAGCAGGCGCTCGACAAACGCAGCAGTATGGGCATCATTGGCAACCTCGACAATTTCGTCAAATTTCAGGCCGCCAACGCCATGGAGAGCGCCGCCAAAAATCCGGGGGGCGATGCTTCGGCGGGAGTCGGCATGGGAATGGGCTTTGCCATGGCCAATCAGCTCGGGAAATTGATGGGTACTTCGCCGGATAGCGCACCGGAAACGCCCCCCGCGTTGCCGGGTGAGACGTATTATGTCGGGAAAAACGGCACTAAAACCGGGCCGTTTGATCAGCAGACGATCATTGCCAGCATACAGGCGGGAAGTGTGACCGGAGAAACCCTGCTCTGGAAACAGGGGATGGCTGGATGGGAAAAGGGCGCTGCTTTTGCTGAGTTCAAAATGTTTCTTGCGGTAACACCACCTCCGCTACCGGAATAATAAACCAAGGAGACTCCGTGGCGAACTGCACCAACTGCTCAGCTCCCCTTCCGCTGGACTCAATCACCTGTACATATTGTGGCAGCCGCAATGATGCCGATCTTGCCGGTGTTCACTATTTCACAACTCATGAACTTGAATCAGGGCGGACCTGTCCGCGCTGTGCTGTTCCGCTACGGACAATTGACCTGAATATCAACGGAAGATTCCTGATTGAGCGCTGCGATGGGTGTCTGGGGCTCTTTTTTGACCCGAATGAGCTGGAAACATTGCTGGAGGCTACTGTTACCAACGTGTTCAATATTGACAGAAGCCATCTGGACAGCATCAACGCCCTCAGGAAAGATGACTACGGCGTCAGCTACATCAAGTGCCCGGTCTGCAGCACGATCATGAACCGGGTAAATTTCGGCCTTAAAAGCGGTGTCATCGTCGATCGCTGCCGCGAGCATGGTGTCTGGCTTGATGGTGGTGAGTTGCGCCATCTGTTTGAGTGGATGAAGGCGGGTGGCAAACTGCTACAGCAGGAACGGGCCGAAGAGCAGAAGAGAATCGAGACACGGGAACTGGAACGGGAAAGACGGAAACAGCAGGTCCCGTCTGCAGCGGACGGGACTTCTGCGGGTGATATACGCTTTGATTTGTTTGGCGGCACGTTACGACAATCTGATCCGGATCTGTTTGATATCGTTATAAAAGCGGTTCGTTTTTTTGCGAAATAGAGGGATATTATCCGCCGCTTTTTATCCCGCCGCCATTTCTCTCGTAATCCTCTTCACCGGCGCATAAAAACCGGCTGTGATCATTTTTTTCAATACGTCATTGGCTTTTTTGAGGTCAAGCACTCCGCTCCGCACCGCTTTAATCAGAATGCCGATTGTTCCGGTCAGCGGTACGCCTAAACGGACCCCTTCACTTCGTGCCAGACGATCATCGCAGGCAAACACATATCCGCGACAGGCGGCAAGTGCCAGACATGACGATTCACCATCGCCGAGCGAAACTGCTATGCGTGCATACAGGTGTCGTTCAGCGGGTGTCGCAAGGTCCTCCTGACGTGGCCACCCTTCTGATAAAGATGTAACCAATACTTCAAGATCGGTATGCCCCTGACGAACGCCGCGCAAAACCTCTGCAACGACAAAGCCGGAACAACAGGCGTTTGCAGGATACATCCTGTGCAATAACTTCAGTTGACCGGCTTTTGCAAAATTACTGACTACCATGGTATCAAAAATCAGATCAGGCATTGGCGGCGTCGGGCATGATTTCGTCAGCACCCTGAACTAACTGCAACAAACCTCGTTCTTTTAGGTAGCTCCGTGCTGTCAGAGGATCGACCCCCAGCGATTCGGCCAGTTTCCCCATACTTATAAAGCCCTCGCGGTATGCGGCCAGCGCTACCTGATGGCGACGTTCAACAGTATCAGTGGTAATGGAGCTGTCTATGGCATCGCGTACAAGTTCTCCTAGAGTGCTGTGCAGGGAAGCTGACATCTGTTTCAAGGTTATATGCTGATGGTGGGTCAGCATGACATTGGTCCGGATCATTCGTCACCTCGTATGTGTTTAATATCATGTACCTATAGTAGAGGGCGATTTATACTGCGTCAAGCAGAATTCAGATAGCTTTTAGCGCCTCCAGCATGGCCTCTCCCATTTTTGTCGGGCTGGTCGCCACCACGACGCCGCACTCCTGCAGTATCCGGATCTTATCTGCTGCCTTGCCCTTGCCGGCGGTGATGATTGCACCGGCGTGCCCCATGCGTTTGCCGGGAGGAGCCGTGACACCGGCGATGAAGGCTGCTACCGGCTTGGTCATGTTCTGTTTGATCCATTCGGCGGCAGCCTCTTCAGCTCCGCCACCAATTTCACCGATCATGAAAACGCCCTCGGTGCTCGAGTCCTGATTAAAGAGATTCAGTACGTCGATGAAGTTCATGCCGATGATCGGGTCACCACCGATGCCGACGCAGGTGGACTGACCAAGCCCGGCATCGCTCAACTGCTTGACCGCCTCATAGGTCAGCGTGCCGCTGCGCGAAACAACCCCGATCTTTCCGGGTGTGTGGATGTGCCCCGGCATGATGCCGACCTTACATTCTCCCGGAGTAATGATGCCGGGGCAGTTGGGGCCGATCAGACGCGTGCTGCTCCCCTGCAGAACCGCCTTGACCGGGACCATATCGCGGATCGGAATACCTTCCGTGATGCAGACCGCTAAACCGAGGCCGGCATCGATTACCTCCATGATGGCGTCAGCAGCAGCCGGTGGCGGTACGAAGATCATAGCCGCGTTGGCCTCGGTGTATCTGGCCGCTTCGGCCACGGTATTGAACACCGGAATTCCCTCGATATGGATTCCCCCTTTACCGGGGGTGACGCCGGCTACGACGACGGTACCGTAATCGCGACACTGGCGGGTATGGAACAGACCACTGCGGCCGGTGATGCCCTGAACAACAATTCTGGAATTTTTATTGACAAGAATTGACATGGCTTAGCACACCTCCCTTTTCAGCATATCGACGATCCTGGCGGCGCCGTCTCCCAGAGAACTGCCGATCTGCACGTTCAGGCCGGATTCCTGGAGCAGCTTCTTGCCCTCCTCAACCTGGCTGCCATCCATGCGCACGACAATCGGCAGGTTACAGCCAACCGCGCCGGCCGCTTCGATGATACCCTGGGCAATGACATCACAACGCATGATGCCGCCGAAAATATTGACGAAGATCCCCTCCACATCGCAATCCTGCAGGATGATCCGGAAGGCTTCGGCCACCTTCTCGCGGGTTGCCCCGCCGCCGACATCCAGAAAGTTGGCCGGTTCACCACCGTACTCATGCAAAACATCCAGGGTGGCCATGGCCAGCCCGGCACCGTTAACCAGGCAGCCAATGCTGCCGGCCAGTTTGATATAGGCCAGGTCATACTTGGCGGCGTTGATCTCGAGCGGATCGAGCTGCGAGTAGTCCATCATGTCGGGATATTCGCGATGGCGATAGACGGCATTATCGTCAAAGGTGATCTTGGCATCCATGGCCATCAACCAGCCGGCCTTGGTCACTACCAGAGGATTGATCTCGATCAGGGCACAGTCTTTCTCCAGGCAGGCCCGGTACAGATTCAGGATCAGCTCGACACAGTCTTCGCAGATCGAGCCGGACAGCCCCAGTTCCAGCGCTATTTTACGGGCCTGGTAGGGGCGCAGACCGATGAATGGATCGATCGAAAGTGTCAGAATCCTCTCGGGATTCTTGCGGGCCACCTCTTCGATCTCAACACCACCATCAGCCGAAGCGATCAGGATGTAGCGGGAACTGCTCCGATCGAGTGTAATTGAAAGATAGAACTCACGGGCGATCTCAACCGCCTCCTCTACCAGGATGCGGCGAACTTTCAGCCCCTGCGGCCCGGTCTGTACGGTTACCAGATTCTTTCCGAACAGCTCTTTGCCATATTCCTGGGCCTCTTCCGGATGATGGATCAGCCTGACGCCCCCCCCCTTGCCACGTCCTCCGGCATAGATCTGGGCTTTGACGACGCAGCGCCCCCCCATCATTTTAGCGGCCCGTTCGACCTGGTCTGAGGTCAGCGCCACACGGCCGCGCGGAATCGGAATGCCATAGCTGTTGAGGATCTCTTTGGCCTGATATTCATGGATATTCATGACATTGCCTCCGGAGTGAAAATGCGTATAAGACTAGCCAAGCGTACCATAACCGGCTCATTTGGCTAGTGCTGCTGCCTGTGATCGCCATTATTTGATCACTGCTGTAAACAGTACGGGTCCGAGTATTGAATACGGTTCAATACGGGAATAGACTCCCCGCGCATCTCTGCTGAGCCAGACAAAGTGACTCATTTCGTCGTTTGGAATTTGAACGGCGTATGAATTGGTCGAAACAGAGCGATCCCCGCTGAACAGTAATTGGCCGCCCATTGCGCTCAATTCGGCCAAGGTGAGTTCCTTCAGTGTCGGGATCGGGCGCATTCTGAAGCGGAAGAGCGCGTCTGCTGTCCTGCGTGTCTGTTTGTATGAGTTGATGGCAAAGATAACGGTATTGTTCCTGCTCGTACGCATGATGGCCGCCGGAGGGAAGAGCGGAAACTGTGCTGCATCAGTCAGAGCATTGGCGGAACGGAAGTCAATCGAGCCGTAGCCTGATTTGTCAGCGTTATAGCCGGTGGGGAAAATTGGCAGCGGTGATTCTCAATGCGGCTTTTACATCAAACCAGTTCCAGGCCGGATGCCGGTACTTGAGGCTCGCCATCAGGCCGGCCAGTTGTGCCGTAACACCGGATGCTGACGTATCCTGGCCGCGACCGTTCATATATCCCTTGGGGATTCCGAACTCGATGCCGCCGCCGGTTTTGCCACCCGTCAGATTGACGGTAGTAAAAGCCGCCGGAGGTGGTGCGTGCGGCGGTTGCGGTTTCCTCGGTTCGTAGGCAAAGACATGTACCAGGTTCTGTTGCGTCAGTTTCAGATAGTGGGCGGTATCGGAGAGATAATCCCAGTTGGAAAAGCTTGATGACATAATGGTGGCATGCACCGCCAGGGCATCACGCATAAACTCATCAGGTGGCAGGAAAGGGCGGCCGTTGAATTCTGATGAAGGGGAGATAATGACGTCGTCGGTAACACTCAACCCGGCATCCGAAACGGCCCCGAGAGCATTGGAAAGTCCGTGGGATGTGTTGATGCGCAGGTGGACCGGTGTGCCGGCAGAAGCGGGTGCTGAAAAGGTGAACCCTGCGCAGAGAGTAATACAAATAGTCCGTAGATGCTTAATCACGGCTTGGCCTCTACCGCGGTTGATACATGTCCGGGAGATAGATGATACTTTTCCGCCATCTTTGAAGCCATCGTAGCAAATTCATTCCTCAAATGAGCTGGCTCTACAATCTCAACCTTTTCACCAAAACCCTTCAGCCACCAGCGCAACTGGACATCATCCCGCACGGTTACCTCCAGCAGCAGCGTTCCATCCGATTGCTCGTCAATTTCTGATTCGGTACAAGCTTTGTTTCATACAGGTAGGGTGCGGAATCCTTTTCAAAAAGCACCTTCAGCGGAATCTTGCCGCCCAATGGATAGCCGAACTCACCGCTGTCGATATAACCTTGCAGGGTAAATCCGGCGGGAGTCGTTGCGGGTTGGTCCGGCAGCAATCTGATCGATTTCATGCGATGCGCTAACAGTTGTTTTACATCGGTATAATCATACAGCGTGGCGACCAGGTAGATGAGATTGTCCACAAAGACAAGCCCCAGCGGATTGACAACGTACGTTTTCTCTTTTCCGGATCTGACACGATAATCCAATTCAAAGCAGAGTTCGAGCTGAAGTGTTTTATAGAGGCTATCGAGAATTGATTCATGTACGCGTGGCGGAGTAAAACTGAGGCTGCGCGATACTACGCGTACCTTATCGGCCCAATGTGACAATTTTGAGTTCGGCAGCTTTTTGAGTCTGTCATCTGCCGAACGAAAGTAACCATCCAAAGTAGCCAGGATTGCACGCGGCAGCAAATGTGCCATCGAATCGCGCACCAGTCGGAAAGTAAGCGCTACCGGTGGATCCATGACAGGAATATCCAGTGATCGGGTGCCCTCCATCCAACTCCAGCCGACAGATTTATTATCGTCGGTTATCAATGTATATTTTCTGGAAAGATTCACCAAATCGCGCTGAATTGTTCGCAGGCTAATCTCAATATTATGCTCAGCTTTCAGGCGGCCTGCAATCTCTGTGGTTTTAATGAATTCCCGCCTTGGAATCATCCCGAGCATTATCAACAGACGGTCCACATACTTTTCGTTCTTGTCCTGATCCTTACCTTTTTTTGCCATAATAATCCCCCCGAAGAACCAAGATAGTCCAGTACACACCTCGTACGCCGTTTTCTTGTGACATACAACCAGGTAAACATAAAGTTATTTTAGCCACGACATCCGAGTGAATAAATTATACAGATATCGCGTCATGATATGTGCGACGACAGCGTAAGCTGGAAACAAATATGAGTTCTGAACTGATTTGTAACCGGAGGTTATTGCTGTCAGGATTCGCAGGCGATGGTGCGGTTGTTGGCGGTTATTGGGAAGAATGCAGTGCGGCCTGGCCCAACATAACCACTTTACAGGTCTTTTAACGATTTAAGAGTTTATGCGGTGTGTAGCGTCAGCGGAACCACCGCATAAACTGTTGTTGAACTAAACCGCGTCTGCACTGCTGCTATTTGGATTTTTATCTCTGATTTTGACTCTGGTTAC